>Ga0172382_10007695_pt1 | contig 15233 bp, 22 predicted proteins | sample Leawel138RmetaG_FD_122245 | JGI IMG/M metagenome (GOLD analysis project Ga0172382, IMG submission 122245) | Leachate microbial communities from a municipal landfill in Southern Ontario, Canada - Leachate well 138R metaG | ecosystem: Engineered > Solid waste > Landfill > Unclassified | place...
AATACTCCCGTAGTCCCATCTGTCTTCTAAACAGATATAGGGTAATGGAACTGAAAATGCAAGTTCAAGTCTTGCCGGGAGTACAAAATAATAATAAAATCTCCTCGATTCCTTCGCCCAGGTTAAGGACTAGTTCAAAGATCAAGAATTAGAGAGGCGTGGTTATAGTTAAATGCATCCCTGATTATAATCATAGTTTAAAGGCAAAACCTGGGAAGATTTTTAAGGAAGATTGGCAGAGAGGTAATGTACTGGTTTGCTAAACCAAGGTCATCTTTAATTAGATGCGAAGGTTCAATCCCTTCATCTTCCGCAATTAATTGGGGCAGTTAGTATATCGGTATGATTACGTGCCTTCATTAAAAAATTGAAATTCTTTATATTTATATAAAATAAATTGAAGAATGAAAATGAAATTTGAAAAATGTAATAAATGTAATAGATTAATAGGATTAAATAATTTCAATAAACATCATACCGTATGTAAGGGTATTGTAAAAAAAATTAATCATATAAATGAAAATTGAAAAAATAAAAATAATAAATATAATTGTCCTTATTGTGGCAAAGAATATAATAAAAATGGAATAAGTACTCATATATGGTTAAACCATACTGACGATGGAAAATCTCATAAAAATAAATTAAAAAATAATATTATTAATAATGGTGGTAATACAGGTGGTGGATGGAATAAAGGATTAACAAAAGAGACAGACGAAAGAGTTAAGAGTATGTCAGATAAATTGAAAAATGGTGCAGCTGCTAAATTTTATGGAAAAAATAATCCAGCAACTAAAAAGAAAGTACGAGAAATATTATCAGAAAAAAGATCAAAATATTTAGAAGAAGTTGGAAATGGTGGCTACAAAAATATTAAATGGTATAAAATAAAAAATATAAAGGGGGAAGAATTTATTGTCAGAGGCAGCTGGGAAAAAATAACTGCAGAATGGTTGAATAAAAATAATATACTATGGATAAGAAAGGTTTATTTGAAATATAATAATGGTGAATATAATAAAACATATACTCCAGATTTTTATTTACCAAATTATGATACTCATATTGAAGTAAAAGGATATTTTAGTAAAAAAGACAAAGAAAAACTAGGATTGGTTAAAGAACAAAATAATATTAAATTAATAATGTTATTTAATAAAGATATTCAAAAAATTAAAAATGCTCTCGTATCCCCTCGAGCTTATATCCAGTAGAAAGGTTCAACTCCTTTACTGCCTACAATAATAATATCCGAGTATAAACCGGTAGATGGTAGCCGCCTGGACTTGGGATCCAGCTCATTTAATGAGTCCGTGAGTTCGACTCTCACTACTCGGACTTTCAAAAATAATTCAGTTTAAGTTAATATATTTTGACAAATAATTTATTTTGATTATATTTATAATATATGGATAAAGATTTATTAAATAAAATAGAAAAATGTTCTAGTAAATTTGAAATAGCCAAGCTTTTAGGATATAAATATATAAATGGGCATGTTGGAAAAATAATCAATGATATTATAATTAAATATAAATTAATATTACCTAACTTAGGGACTAGACCCTCAACGCGTAAATATAAAAAAATATTTAAAATCTGTCCAGTTTGTAATAAAAAATTTGAAACCTATTTAAATCATTTAAATGAAAGAGCACTAAAAACAACATGTTCCCATCAATGTTCTAATATATTTTTTGCTAAAAAAAGAGCAAATTTATCTAACGGTATTATAACAAGATCATGCAACGTCTGTGGAATTCAGTTGAATGTACATAAAAAAACTGGTAAAAAAAGACCGGTTTATTGTAAAAAATGTAGAAACGAAAGATTATTAAATGATTTAATTTGTCAAAAATGTGGAAACGAATTTAAATCAATTAATAAAAAACAAAGATTTTGTTCAAGATCTTGTAGTAGTTCTTATTCTGTTAATAAAGCAATAAAAGAAGGTATTCATGTTGGATGGAAAGAGAGATATAAATTAAAACCAAGCTATCCAGAAAGTTATTTTATTAAACTTTTAACAAAAGAAAAAATTAAATTTGAAAGAGAATTTAAATGTGGTAAATATTTTATTGATTTTAAAATCATTGATTCTAATATAGCATTAGAAATAGATGGGAAACAACATAATTTAAAAGAAAGAAAAATTAAAGATAAAGAAAAAGATTCTTTTTTAAAACAGAATGGTTATAGAGTGTTTAGAATTAAATGGTTTAATCCGATTAATGAAAAAAATAAAAATAAATTATATAATCAAATAGAAAATTTTAAAAAAATATTATAATAAATTTAGTCCGTTTCTCTTTATGTTAAAAGATGTAGTCCATATTCTTCGATAATCATATGGAAGTTTAGCTTTGACTTAAACAAAAGTTGGTTTCTATAATATCCAATTATTATAGCGATTAAAATTGCACATATCATTAAGGAGTAATAAAGGTTATTATTTTTCCTTGGTGATGTTAAAAAAGCATTTTATTCTCCCTAAGCATTTAATGGATGATGTCCTGTCTTGTAAACAGGGGAACCGGGATCGTTACCTGGAGGGAGATCTAATAATCACGGGTGCTCCAAAAAGTCCAAATGTATATTTGGTTGTGATGTAAAAAAGTCATGTATTAATGACTTCATAAAAGAGAACGCAGTGATTATTTATTTGGTTCTGTGGTGTTAATGGTTTAGCATACCCGACTGTCTATCGGGCGGAGCGAGTTCGAACCTCGTCAGGACCGCCGGACACATTTATGTACCTTTTTTAATATTCGTTATATATTTATAACAAATATTAAGGAGGTATACAAATGCCAAGAAAGAAACATAATATCCATTATATTTATCGCACAGTTTGTTTTATAACAAAAAGATATTATATTGGAATGCATTCTACTAATAACATTGATGATGGATATTTAGGAAGTGGTACACGATTAAGAAAATCAATTAGAAAATATGGAAAGGATTATCATGAAAAAGAAATTTTAGAATTTTTACCTGATAGAGAATCTTTAGTTAATAGAGAAAAAGAAATAGTTAATGAAATAATGTTGACTGATAAAAGATGTATGAATCTAATGAAAGGTGGTAAAGGTGGTTTTATATCAGATTCACAACAAAAATATAGATCACAATGTGGTGGTGGAGCTTTCGCGAATAGATTGAAAAATGATAAAGAATTTGCAAAAAAAATTAAAGCAGCAATGTCTGAAAACCTTAAACAACAATATAAAGATGGTAGGAGAAAAAATACTCTTCCAAATTGGACTGGTAAAATTCATAAAGAAGAAACAAAGAAAAAGATGTCAGAAACGCATAAAAAAAATAAACATCAAGTTGGTGAAACAAATTCTCAGTTTGGGACGGCGTGGATAACTAATGGGAAAGAAAATAAAAAAATTAAAAAGGAAGATCTAATTCCTAAAGATTGGTATAGGGGAATGATAATAAAAAAGTTTTTATAAGTCCGTAGTAATGCGTTAAATGCCGTATATCATATCATCCGTTAATACGATATGGGGTTGTAACTTAAGTCGTGTTCATAGGCCCGATAATTCTTATGACGAAATTGCTACAGCTCTTCGTAAAACGTACTACTATAAGGTTATTAGCTTTCCCTTAGTTGACTGCCAAAAAAGCTTTATATCCGGAGTTAGTGTAATGGTAGCACATCTTGTTGTTTGCAAGAAAGAGTACGGTTCGATTCCGCGGCGCCGGGCAAAATAATAATATTTGACGAAGAACCAATATCCAGCCGGCAATCGTTCGCTAATAATTTATTAGTAGTAAGCGTAACTTTAAAGAAAAGACGGTGGGCAATGTGGAATTAATATTATTATATTTAATATAGAAAGACTGGTTGTCTACTTGCTTGGAGAGTTTAAGGTTCGATTCCTTAATTATAAATTGTTTGGATAACAGCCTTCCCAGATGCGAGGTTAAATGGTTCGATTCCATTATATTGTCTTGTGGTGTAATGGAAGCACAGGCGACTTTGACTCGTCCGGTCTAAGTTCAAATCTTAGCAAGACAACAATTGAATTCTTTAATATATTTATTATTAGTTCTTATAAAATATGGGAATCATTATATATGAAGATAAAAAACAAAAGAGCAATAAGACGCAATGAAAGAAAAAAGAAAATTGCTAAAGCAATAAAAATTTATAAAGAATGGTCATTATTTAATATGACAGAAGAAGAAAAAGAAGCTTGGAGAAAAAAACAAGCAATTAAAAATCATAATCATCTTAAAGTTTGTAATTGTTCAATATGTTCAAATCCTAGAAAAAGATTTAAAGGAAAGGATAGTTTAACAATACAAGAATTAAAAGAAGAAGAATCATATAAACAACAATTAGAGGATATAGATTATCCTTATTTAAAAGCTTCTTAATTATTTATATAGCTTAAAGGTAAAAGCACTGTTAGTTATACAGAGGTTATTGGATTCAAAACCAATTGTAGATAATTAAGATTTTATGTCGCGTAGTTTAATAGATAAAACACTTACCCAGGTAAGGAGACACTGATTCAAACCAGTCACGATAACAATTTAATATTAAAAAATATTCATTTTTTTTTTGAATTATATATTTTTATTTATAAATCAAATTAAATAAATAGGTTCAATATAAAAATGAATAATAAATGTGAATATTGTGGAAATGAACATGATGGTAGTTTTGCAACAGGAAGATTTTGTAATATAAAGTGTTCTAATGGATTTAGTACTAAATCTAAAAGAAAAGAAATTAATAAAAAAGTTAGTAATACATTAACAGGAAAATATACTATATATGAAGAGATTGAAAGAAAGTGTATTATATGTAAAACTAATTTTAAAATTAAATCTAATTGTACTAAAAAAACTTGTAGTGATAAATGTAAAAACAAATTAATTTCTAATAAATTAAAGATTATATTACCCGGAAAATGTGGTGGTTACAGAAAAGGTGCTGGTAGAACAAAAGGAGACTATTATAAAGAACAATATTTTGATTCTCCATTTGAAATAGAAGTTGCTAAATTTTTAGATAAACATAATATAAAATGGAAAAGAAATACAAAACGATTTTATTTTATTTGGAATAATAAAAAAACATATTATATCCCCGATTTTTTAATAAACGAAAATTTATATTTAGAAACTAAAGGATATTGGTTTGGTGATAAAAAAGAAAAAACTATATATGGAGTTAAACAAAACAATTTAAATTGGATTTTATTAATGCAAAAACAAGAATGGAATATTAATAAAAATATTTTATTAGAAAAAATAAATGGCGCAGAGGACGATATAGGTCGAGTCACTAGCCTTTCAAGCTAGTTCCAAACGGTAAGAGGGTTCGATTCCCTCCTGCGTCACGTGATACTACATAATGTTATAACATATGCTCTTTAGCGCTTCAATGGATGAACGCCGCATCGGTAAGGTGGGGGGAAGACAGTTCGATTCTGTCAAATAGCTCTACCAAAAAGGAATATATAAAAATGACAAATAATAATATAATTAGAACACCAATTCAGTTGGATAAAAATACATTAGCTATAATTCATATTTTTGAAAGAAAAGATCATTTAGAAGATATATGGATGTTTGATTCAGATAAATATGAAGAAGAACTTTGGAGAAATTTTGATCAATCAGCTAAACAATTTATTGATCAAATTATAGACAAAGTATCACCTCATTTTTTAATGTAATTAATTAAAGTTGCCAACAAAGAGTTAATTAATCACGACAAAAAATTTGGTACTAATTTTTCAAAAAATATATAATGAAGGAAAAATTTAAATGACAAAAGAAGAATTTGAAAAATATTTAGAGTCTATAGGTGGACTTGAAAATGGATATTTTGTTGATAGAGAGCCTATATCATCTGCTTGGTTTTTTGAAATAGGAGAAGGGTGGTATCAATTAGTTAAAGATTTAATAGAAGAACTAATTGAATTAGGATGGGACAAACAAATATGTCAGGTTAAAGAAAAATTCGGCGGGTTAAGATTTTATATTAATGGTGGAACCAAAGAAATTTTTAATGCTATATCAAGAGCTGAGAATAAATCATATGAAATATGTGAAATGTGTGGAAAGCCAGGAAAAAAAAGAGTTGGTAGATGGATAAAAGTTCTTTGTGATGATTGTAATAAAAAATAATATAATGGGCCTGTAGCTCAATTGGGAGAGCACTGCACTTGCAATGCAGAGGTTGCTGAATCGTACTCAGTCGGGTCCACCATTTTTATTGGCTTCAATTTAAGTTTTTTCCACTTTCCTTATATTTATAATAAACAGGAAAGTTAAAATGCATAAATGTAAAAATATAGAATGCAATGTAATGTTGGAAGATTCTGATAAGAAAGTTTATTGTTCTTTGACATGTAGGAGTTATTATGTTAACAAATATTTAAGAGATTATTCTAAAATCAAACAAACACTCAATGAAAACTCTAAACAAAAACAAAAAGAATATTATAAAAATCCAAATTATTGTAAACACTGTAATAAAATTTTAAAATACTCAAAAAAAGAAGGCAAATTTTGTAATCATAGTTGTTCTGCTTCATGTACAAATAAAAATAGAAAAGGTTATACATACAATTTAAGTAAAGAAGGCAGAGATAGTTTAATTAAATCTGCATATAAAAATTTTAACCCTATTTATGGAGTATATAACTCAAAAGAATATCATGAAAAATTATTAAAAGAATACAATAAAAATCCTTCTTATTGTAAAGTTTGTAATAAAAAACTGTCATATAAAAAAAAATAATAAAACATGTTCTAAAGAATGCTACATTATATATCAAAGTAATATTCAAAAAGAAAGATTTAAATTACATCCTGAACAACATCCTAATAGATTATGTGCCGGTAAAAAATCTTATTGGCAAAATGAATTATATAATAAGTTAAAATCATATAATAAAAATTTGTTATATGAACATAAGGTCGATGATTATTGGATGGATATTGTTGATCAAGATAATAAAATAAATATTGAATATGATGGGGAATTTTTTCATAAAAACAGAAAGAAAAAAGATAAAGAACGAGATCGTATTTTAAAATCAAATGGATGGAAAGTTTTAAGAATTAGTTCCAATGAATTAAATAGTAGTAATTATAAAACCGAATTTAAAAAAATTATTAATAAATGTAAAATGTTATTTTAAAAATATCCGCGGGTGGCAGAGTGGGATGCAGCGGTCTCCAAAACCGTATAATGAGAGTTCGAATCTCTCCCCGTCGGGCAATTGGGATTATAACTAGGTTAGTATCAATTAGGACTATGATATGATTTTAAAATCATATATGGCCATACCCTCTCCGATACTAAAAGGTTATGATCTAGTAATGAAAAAAAGGAGAGGGTAAGTTTAATAAATGCTCCTGTAATCCGCTTAGGCTACGAACCTATTAGCTGGTAATGGAATTGAAAATGAGAGTTCGAATCTCTCCAGGAGTTCAATATAAAAATGAGGTTATTGTGTTTTCAGTATATGAAACAATTGTATATGTTTTAGAAAAATTTAAAGATGCTAATTTATCTTCTAAAACAGTTCGAGAAAAAATAGCAGAAGAAGTTTTTAAAGAATTTGTTAAAAGAAAATTTCTTAGATAGTTTTTAAGTACTCGTGACCCGAATGGTTAAGGGGCTGGTCTGCAAAACCAGATTTTAAACTCCCGGTTCGAATCCGGGCGAGTACTCTATTGTAAAGTATACTTTACAATATAAATTGGTACCATAGATTAAATGGATTAAATCATCATACTTTTAATATGAAAGATCATGGTTCAAGTTCAGGTGGTACCACTATGGAACTCTGTTGCTGGAATAGGGTGCAGCTGTAGGTTGAAACCCTGCGGATATCGGTTCGAATCCGATGGGTTCCACAGAGTAACATTAATTCTGAACATTAATGTTCAATAATTATGTTAATATAATTAATTATATAAACTTAGCTTTAGAATAGGAGAATTCAGTTAGGCTGTCAGCCCTATTGTTTATATAATATTTATTGGCCCATAGCTCAATGGCAGAGCATTCGGCTGTTAACCGAAGGGTTGTAGGTTCGAGTCCTACTGGGTCAGCATATGGCAGTGTGGTGTAATTGGTTTAACACGGTTCTCTCATAAGGAACAGATTTAGGGTTCAATTCCCTTCACTGCTACAAATGCCGTCGTGCTGGAATGGTATACAGACTGGTCTTAAAAACCAGTGTCATTTATTGGCGTGTAGGTTCGAGTCCTATCGACGGTACAAAACGCTTCCATAGCCCAATTGGTAGAGGCGATAGTTTCAAAAGCTATCTATGGTATAGGTTCGAATCCTATTGGAAGTACGAAATAGTTTATTTTTTTTTTAAATTCTATTTACATTTAGTTTATTTATTAGTATATTTAATTTTAATATTGGAAGGTACGACAGCGGCCTGTCAATCGGTCTTGAAAACCGATATGCGCCCGAAAGGGTGGGGGATCGACACCTCTACCTTCCTCAAATAGGTAATACCTTAGATTATCGTCTAGTGGATAGGATACCGTTTGAGGCGGTGACATTGGTTCGAATCCAATTAATCTTTAATCTTTATCAAATAGGCCTATATAATATAAAGATAGGTATTACCACCGGTTTTAATTTTGCTCCCATAATCCAATTGGTAGAGATAGCGGTTTTAGAAGCCGAAAGTCCCAGTTCGAATCTAGGTGGGAGTACCAATGCTCAGTTAGTTTAGCAGGTTAAAATACATCTTTGGTAGGGATGTGATATCAGTTCGATTCCGATACTGAGCTCTGATAGTGGAGATAATAAAAAATGACAAAAGAAGAATTAATTAGATTCACAGATTTTTTAGACTATTTTAATGTAGATTGGAAATCAGATGTCATTAAAATAGGATCTGGAGATTTTAGTGTTATAATGAATCCGAATACACAATGGAAAGATTTTTTAGGATATAGTATTGCAAATGTTGCAGAAGTTGTTGCAAAAGAATTAAATAAAAAATGTATTTATATATCAGATATGGAATAGAAATGAAAGTTACATTTATTGGAGACATTCACAGAAATTATAAAAGATATAAACAAATTCTTTATAAGAATAGAAATAATTATACTATTCAAGTAGGGGATTTTGGTTTTAGTGAAACATGGTCTAAATTGAAAAATGATACCAGAGTGAGCTCTATGCAACATAAAGTGTTGGGTGGTAATCATGATGATTATGACTATATATTAAGCCACCAAATTCCACATTATTTAGGTGACTATGGTATGTATCAATTGGGACCATTTCAGTTCTTTTTCTTACGAGGAGCTTATAGTATAGATAAAGCACGGAGAACAATTGGAATTGATTGGTGGGAAGAAGAAGAATTAACATATACAAAATGTGAAATGGCTTTAAAAGAATATGAATTAGCAAAACCGAATATCGTAATTACGCACACATGTCCAGATGTAATATTTGAGCAATTATTCATAGGAAAAGTTTTAAATCCAAGTTTAACAGGAACAGTATTAAATAATATGTTTGCTATACATCAACCTAAACTTTGGATATTTGGACACATGCATAAATCAGTTAGAAAAAATTTATTAGGAACTGAATTTATTTGTTTAAATGAATATGAAACATTTATATATGATATAGAATAAATTTTAGAAAATAATATTATATTTAATAATAATCTACGTAGAGCTCGGTAGGTTTGAGCATCCGTCTGATACACGGAAGGACATAGGTTCGATTCCTATTACGTAGACACATGCCCGTCTAGCTTAATGGGAGAGCTATGGTGTTACATACCATCAGGTACAAGTTCGAATCTTGTGGCGGGTACAAAAAATAAAAGAATATAAATATGAATAATTCATAGGGAATATAAAAAATTTAATAAATTAATTAAAATTTTTAATTAACTGCAGATATCGTATAATGGTTTAATTATGTGGCGTTGCCAACGCTAAGATGCGAGTTCGATTCTCGCTATCTGCACCAATTATAATAAATAGGTTATTAAAATGAATGAATATTTTCCAGATGTGTTTTATGATGTTTCTAAATTAACACTCCAAGATAAAATTTCTATTTTACAAGATGCTAAAGATAAGTGTATAAGTTGGAATGTAGATATTTTAGATTGTAATAAATCCTGGGCTAGACAATATATCGACATGTCTTGGGAAGATATAGTTAAAAAATTAGATGATTCATCTCATTTTGTTATAATTCATAGACGTGGATATGTTGAATGGAAAAAATTTCCAGATAGATATAGATGGTGTTTAGAAATTGGTTTTTCAACATATCATAGTCCTTCATATTTTTTATGGATTTATATAAATGAAGATGAATTATATTGGTTTATTAACAAATATAAATTAGTTATTCTTAACCAGTCAAATCAAAAGGTAAATAAATGTTAACTATGATGTTAAAAGATGAATATACATTGGAATAGAGCTTATAATGAATATTCAGGAAAAACTTTCCATTTTATAACAACACAGCTTGGTGATAAATTTTTAAAACAAATAACAATACATCCTTCTAAGGTTATGAAAATATTACCTAATAAAGAGATTAAGTCAATTGATGATTTTAAATATAAAAGAAACATTGGCGGTAAATGGGTTGAAAAAATTATGATAGGTACTCCCGGATTAAAAATTAAATAGAGGTTATTATGTTTGGAATTATAATTTGTTCGATAATTATTATATTTTTAATTATTTTATTGATTGGTGCTGTTCAAAAATCAAATCAAGAGAGTTGGGTTGGATTTTCTTTTATAGCTATAATATTTTTTTTAGCTTTAATAATATATCAAACTAATAATTTAATATCAGAAGCATATCAAAATGGAATTAAAGATTATAAATTGGAACAATTAAATGAAAAATAATGAAAATTTAATTAAAACATTCGAATTCTGAATTAAGTTTAAACTTATAATATAAATTTTTATATAATTTAGAGTTAAAAAAATAGACATCCATATAATCAATCAAATTAAAAATGTTAAATCTTTAATAATTAAATTAAAAGAAGAAATAGTCCAAATTAGTGAAAAAATTAATAGTTTAAACCTAAACTAAATCATATTTTTTTCAAATTTCTATTTACATTCCCGATATTTATTCTTATATTTATATTGTAAGTTAAAAAAGGAAAGGAAATGGAAAAAAAAATTAAAACTTAAAAAAACTAAAGCTTTAGTTAATGGGCAAATTTGGACTAAAGATATGGTTAAAACTTTAATTGATAAATTTGATTCTGCTCTTTATAAAGCCATTGAAAAAATATATGTTACTACATTATCTTACATAAATAATTGTAAATAAAAAAAAAGGATTAAATATGTCTAATGAAAGAATAGTAAAAATAACTGAATATGTTTATTTAAACGAAGGTTTACAATTAGTTATTGCTACTGATAATAATGGAAATAATATAGTTTTATATGATTCAAAATCTACTAATGAATCAATGGTTTTAGGAAATATTTTAAATAATTCATTTTTAGAAGGTGCTATATTTAAAGGATTTGCTTATCGTGAATATGATAATGAAGATGATTTTAATAAAATATATAATTATTATTCAAATTTTAATAAAAGATAAAAAGTGTTGTTTAAATAAAATTTAAAAATTCTATTTACATTGATGAAAAAAATAATTATATTAAATTTATAAGTTAAATTAAAAAGGAAATAGATATGAAAAGAATTGAAGCTGCTATGAATATTATTGGATTAATTAAGACTGCAATTAAAGAAGTTTTTATCGATAAAGAAAGAGTTAAACATAAAACAAAAGTAAAATCTGATTTTTATAAAAATAATAGACCAATGTCTAATTGTTGTGGTGTTGAAATTTATAATACTGATTATGATATATGTCCCAATTGTGGTGAACACTGTGAATTTGAATATGATGATGAATAATAAAGGATTATAAATGAAATTTTTAAATTATGAATCAGAAATACAAGCCGGTAATATCACTAAGCGTAAACATCCTAAGTGGGATCTATGGATTCTTAATTATACACCTAAGTGTAGCTATGATAGTGCTTGGAATGATATTACTCGCCTTTGTAGAGGGCTTATAATAGATTCTAAAGACAATATTATATGTCGACCATTTGAAAAATTTTATAATTGGGAAGAAATTGAAACTAAATGGCCTGATATTTTTAACAAATATAAAGACAAAAAACCATTAAGAGTATCTGAAAAAGTTGATGGATCGTTGGGTATAGCAACACGTGGTTCATTTGAGTCTGAACAAGCTATACGTGGTTCAGAAATATTAAATAAAAAATATTTAGATGAACTATGGAAATTACGTCCGTATATGGGTATATATACCTTTTTATTTGAAATTATATATCCAGAAAATAAAATTGTAGTTCAATATGATGAAGAAAAATTAGTGCTTTTAGACGTCATTGAAAATTCTACTGGAAATTCTAAACTAGATAATTTTTCTAATTTAAATTTTAAAACTGCTACTCAATATCATTGGTCATCTTATGATAATCTTAAATCTAAAAATATAAAAAATAAAGAAGGTTATGTATTAATATATGATGATAATTATAGAATAAAAATTAAATTTGAAAATTATATAAAATTACATTATTTAAAATCAAACGTTTCTAACTATTCTATTTGGGAAATGTTAAAAAATAATGAGAGTGTTGATGATCTAATAAAAGAATTACCAGATGAAATGTATGATTGGGTAAAAAATATAGTTGAATATTTTGAATCAATGGAATTTACAACTAATGCTTTAATAATTAATATATGGAATGAATCTAAACATTTATTAAATATTTCAAGAAAAAACTTTGCTCTTTATATAAATTCTGTGGTTGAACCAAGATTGCGCAGCGCTTTATATGCTATGGCAGATAAAAAAGATATTCATCCTTATATTTGGAATATACTTAAACCAGAACAGAAAACATATTTTAATAAAATACAGGAATAATATGCAAACGGTTTTAATATTAAAGGGTGTACAAGCATCAGGAAAATCAACATTTGCTAAGAAATTATGTAATATGTTTTCTAATTGGAAACGTGTAAATAAAGATGAGATTAGAGGTGCTCTGAGTTTTAAACAATGGAATCATAAAGTTGAATCTATGACATCTAATTTACAATTTCATTTAGTTAAAGAATATCTAAATGAAGGGTGTAATGTAGTAATTGATAATACTCATCTAAGATCGAAGACTATTAACTTTACAATTGAAACTATTAAAAAAATAGCAAATGATTTGAATATAGATATAAGAATTAAATCAAAATCATTTAAAGTTACATTAGAAGAAGCAATGGATCGAAATGTTAAAAGAGAATTACCAATTCCAAATACTGTAATTGAAAATTCATTTTCTAAATTTAGATTATCTGAGATTCTTGATAATGAAATTGATATAATAATACATAGTTCAAAATTTATTAAAGCTACTCAAAATAGTAATTTACCAAAAGCTATTATATGTGATATTGATGGAACAATTGCACAAATGAAAAATCGTGGACCATATGAATGGGATAAAGTACATTATGATATTCCAAAATGGGAAATTATTGATATTATACGTCTATTTAAATGGAGAGGTATTAAAATTATTTTAATGAGTGGAAGAGACGGGTCTGCACGTAAATTAACTAAACAATGGTTAGATAATTATGAAATTGAATATGATGATTTAATAATGAGAACGGCTGGTGATATGAGAAAAGATTCAATTGTTAAACGTGAACTATATGATAATCATATATTAGGAAAATATTATATTAAATTTGTATTAGATGATCGTGATCAGGTTGTTAATATGTGGAGACAAGAATTAGGTTTAACGTGTGTGCAAGTTGCGGAGGGTAACTTTTAATTAGAAATTTCCATAATGAAAATGCGTTATATATATATATATTATTATAACATTTATTATGGGGGTTTCTAAAATGAAAGAAATAAAGAAAAAATATTATTTTTTATACAAAACAACAAATCTTGTTAACAATAAAATCTATATTGGCATACACGGAACTAATAATTTAGATGATGGTTATTTAGGTAGTGGTTATATATTACGTAAAGCTATTAAAAAATATGGTAGAAAAAATTTTAAAAGAGAAATTTTAATTAATGCAGATTCATATGAAAGTTTAGCTAAAATAGAAAGGGAGATTGTTAATGAAGATTTTGTTAAAAAAAGAAATACTTATAATAGAGAATTGGGTGGAGCGGGTGGTAAAATTTGGACAATAGAAGAAAGAAAAAAAATGTCAATATCACAAATTGGTCATAAATCATGGAATAAGGGAATTCCTCATACAAAAGAAACAAGGGAGAAAATGAAATTAAATCATGCCGATTTTTCTGGGGAGAAAAATCCAATGTACGGTAAACCTTCATATTATAAAATGACTAAAGAGGAAAAGGAAAATTGGAAAGATAATATTGGGAAAGGAAATATCGGTAAAATTAGAACAGAAGAAGCAAAGAATCGTTATAGTAAAGCAGCATCTAAAAGGATGTGGTTTAAAAATAAAAAAACTGGTAAAATATCTCATACCATAAATAAAAATGATTTTAAAATTAATCACCCGGATTGGGAAAGAATGGGTAAAAAGTAATTTTTAATATATAAATTATAGGAAAAATAATAATGAAAACAATAATAAAAAATAATAATTCAAATTTAACAAAATTGTTTTATTCACAACCACCTTTATATAAAACTATAATATGGAAATTAGAAAAAATATATAATTTTTTTAGATATAAAATTATACATTTTATAAAAAATATTTGGAATTTAAGAAAAGAACTTTGGCAATTTAGAAATTGGGATTCTTCTTTCAATATATTATTATTTGCAAAAAGTTTAGAATTAACAGCTAATAATATAGAAAAATATGGATTTGAAGAAGATATATCTAGACTTAATAAAGTAAAAAATATGAAAAGAGTTATTGAAATATTGAGATGGCATGCTGAAGATGAATTTATGGAAATTGCTGAAAAAGAATTACAATTAAATTGGGACTGTAATCTTATATTAAAACCATGTGAAGATAAAGATGATTATATTGAAATTGTTGACCTAACCTCAAAAGAACAATTGGATATAAATAAAAAAATTACTAAATATAGTGATGAATTAAGAGAAACTACTTGGAATGAAGTTTGG
>Ga0172382_10007696_pt1 | contig 15232 bp, 12 predicted proteins | sample Leawel138RmetaG_FD_122245 | JGI IMG/M metagenome (GOLD analysis project Ga0172382, IMG submission 122245) | Leachate microbial communities from a municipal landfill in Southern Ontario, Canada - Leachate well 138R metaG | ecosystem: Engineered > Solid waste > Landfill > Unclassified | place...
ATGCTGGAGGATATTGCCATCCTCACCGCCGGCAACGTGGTCAGCGAGGAACTCGGCACCAAGCTGGAAAATGTCACGATCGGCATGCTCGGCCGGGCCAAGAAGGTCATCATCGATAAGGACAACACCACCATCGTCGATGGCGCGGGCAACCGGGCCGACATCGACGCCCGGGTCAGCCAGATCCGCGCCCAGATCGAGACCACAACCAGCGACTATGACCGTGAAAAGCTGCAGGAACGCGTGGCCAAGCTGGCTGGCGGCGTTGCCGTCATCCGCGTCGGCGGTGCGACCGAAGTCGAGGTCAAGGAGCGCAAGGACCGTGTCGACGACGCGCTGCACGCAACCCGTGCTGCTGTCGAGGAAGGCATCCTGCCGGGTGGCGGTATCGCCCTGCTGCGCGCGCTCAAGTCGCTGGAGGGCCTCAAAGCCGCCAATGACGACCAGCAGTCGGGTATCGACATCGTTCGCCGCGCGCTGCGCGCCCCGGCTCGCCAGATCGCCGAAAACGCGGGCGAGGACGGTGCCTATATCGTCGGCAAGCTGCTCGAAGGCGACGACTACAACCATGGCTTCAACGCCGCGACCGGCGAATATGAAGACCTGGTGAAGTCGGGTGTCATCGATCCGGCGAAGGTGGTGCGCACGGCGCTGCAGGATGCGGCTTCGGTCGCCTCGCTGCTGATCACCACCGAGGCGCTGGTGGCCGAACTGCCCAAGGAAGACACGGCCGCTCCGATGCCGGCGATGGACTTCTAATCCGATGAGGAGAGCGCGGTGTGACCCCGCGCTCTCCCATCCTCAAGCACACCGCTGGCGGCAGTGCTGCCCGGGCGCCTGCACACGCCGTTCTGGGCGAGGCAGGCTTCAAACGCGGCAACATCGGATAATCGGTCGAATGAGAGAGGAGTAGATAATGACCGACAGGTATCTGGACTATCTTTCACGCGAACATGCGCGGCTGGAGGACGAAATCCGGCTGGAAAGCAAACGACCCCGGCCTGACGAAGTTCTGATTGCCCGCCTGAAGAAGCTCAAACTGGCGCTCAAGGACCAGATGCAAAGCTGGACTTCCGATCACGCGAGCAGCGATCGGCTGACCGCGTAAACAGACTGCATTCAATCATATTCTCTCCTGGAAGAAGGCCAGGCGCACCTCTATCGGTGTGCCTGGTTTTCCCTTGCAAAGCACTGAAAACAAGACGATAAAAAATTTTTATCGGGTCTTGAAACCAATTGCGCGTTTCCTAATTTTGTCAGTACCGGATGCCATAACGGGTCCGGTTGGACAGAGGGCGTCGGCTCTTGGTTCCCGGCGCCTCTCATGCCCAGATTGCTCAACAAGGAGGATTTGGAAATGAGAACTGCATTTGATTTGACCCCCTATCGCCGCTCGACGGTCGGTTTTGATCGGCTCTTCGATGCGCTCGAGAACGGCTTCCGTGCCGAGACGCAGGACAGCTATCCACCCTTCGACATCGTCCGCACCGGCGAAGACAGCTACCGGATCACCCTTGCTGTGGCCGGCTTCCGTCCGGACGAAATCGACATCACTGCACAGCAGAACCAGCTCGTCATTTCCGGTCAGAAGACCGAGAAGGACGAAGACGGTGTCGAATTCGTTCATCGCGGTATCGCTGCCCGTGCGTTCGAGCGCCGGTTCCAGCTGGCCGACTATGTCGAAGTGCGCGATGCGAACTACGAGCACGGCATGTTGACGATCTCGCTCCAGCGGATCGTCCCGGAATCGCTCAAGCCGCGCAAGATCGCCATCGGAAGCCGCGATCATGTCAATGACGACACGCCGCAGCTGACCGAAGACAAGGCGGCCTAAGCCTCAATTACCGGGCAAATCCTCGGCGGGGTGGGTGCAATCGCGCCTGCTCCGCTTGACGGGGCCTTGCCTGAACCAGTCGGAAAACAGGAGGAATGTCGAGATGGCCATCCGCGATCTCATTCCCTGGAAAAGCCAGGGCCAAGACATCGCTCCCCGGCAGGAGGAGCGGGTCGATCATCCGGTGATGTCGCTTCATCGGGATATCAATCGCTTGTTCGACGACATGTTTCGCGGGTTTTCCATGCCGTCGCTGCCGTCCATCGGGCGCAGCCTAGGCTGGCCGCGGGTCGAGCTGTCGGAGAACGACAAGGAAATTCGTGTCACGGCCGAGTTGCCGGGCATGGAGGAAAAGGACATAGAAATCAGCCTGGACGATCACCAACTGGTGATCCGGGGCGAAAAGAAGTCCGAAACCAGCGACGAGGAACGCGGCTATTCCGAACGTAGCTATGGCCGCTTCGAGCGTCGCATCGGCCTGCCCTCGCAGATCGACGAGGACAAGGTCGAGGCGGCCTTCCGCAATGGTGTTCTGACCGTTACGGTTCCGCGCACCGCAGAAGCGGCAAAGGGACGCAAGACGATCCCGATCAACGCCGGTTAATGGCAGCCGTGAGGGCCGGTCCTACCAGTGGACTGGCCCTTCTTATTGCATCAGCTTCCCGGTTCGAGTTCGAGCCTAACCGTTCGCTCTTCGCCGCCGCGCATCAGCGTGAGTTCGACGCTTTGTCCGACCCGAAAATCGTCCAACCGGGCTAGCAGATCGCCGACTCTGGAAACGGGTTTGCCGTTCAAAGCGGTGACGATGTCCCCTGGAGCGACCCCGCGTCTTGTGCGCTGGGCAGCAACCAGACCGGCGCGCTCTGCAGATGACCCAGGATCGACCCGCAGGACAAAAACGCCCTCGATCCCCGAGGCGCGCTTGAGCCGGTCGTTTATATCGTCATCGCTTTCAACGCCAAGGCTGGGCCGCGTATAGCGCCCCTCGGAAATGAGCTGCGGCACAACGCGCATGACCGTATCGACCGGCACGGCAAAGCCGATCCCAGCCGATGCCCCGGAAGGACTATAGATTGCTGTATTGATCCCGATCAGTCGGCCCGCGGAATCGAGCAGCGGACCACCCGAATTACCGGGATTTATTGCGGCATCGGTCTGGATGAGGTGCCGAATGTCGGGACCATTCTCATTCGGCAGCGAACGATCCAGCGCCGAAACGATGCCCTTGGTCAGGGTCCAGTCCAGTCCGAACGGGTTTCCGATTGCGAAAACATTCTGTCCGACCTGCAGGTCGCTGCTTGTCCCGATTGGCACCCGCGCGGGCGCAGTGAAGCCCGCACCGCCTATTTTCAGGACAGCAAGATCGTGTTGTGGGCTAACACCGACCAGCGTGGCGGAAAACTGGCGACCGTCGGCAAGCTGGATTTGCGCTTCGGAGGCGCCCTCGATGACATGGAAATTTGTGACAATATGGCCTGCCTCGTCCCAAACGAGACCCGAGCCCGATCCGCGCGGCACGCTATAGACATTGCGTGTCCAGAAATCGGCCACCCGCTGCCGGGTGGAAATGAACACCACTGAATCGCGCGCATTGCGAAACAAATCGATTGTAGCACGTTCATCCGCGCCAAGATCGCCCCGCGCAGTGACGACGCGGGGTTCGGCCAACGGGGCGGATTGGTTGATCAAGAGGGCTGCGGAGGCGGCGAGAAGAAAGACGTTCATGATGATCAGAACCACTATCCACGGACGCGCATATGACATTGGCTTCGTCAACGTTTGTCTCATCATGGATAAATAGCGCCGGTTGTGCCAGGATCAACGCAATGCCTCGTCATCATTCGATCGACAAGAATGTCGGCAAACCAACCATAATCGGACATTGGCGGTACGCATTACTGGATCATTTGAGCGGTGGCCGGGCGGCGTGGAATATTGTTACCACCGGTAATCCTGAAACATCCTACAACTTCGGCCGCGATGCGCATCTTGCCCACGAAACCCGATATGCGCGCGCACGCGAGTTCTACGATGTGGTGACCGGCCTGTGGGATAGCTGGGCTGACGATGCCTTTGTTCGCGACGTGGAGGAGGGAATTTTCTTCGATCCGGACAAATTGCACGTTCTGGATCACAGGGGAGAGTTTCTTTCGGTTCGAGGCCCCTTGAACATCGCGCGTCCGATCCAGGGTTGGCCGGTGATAGTGCAGGCCGGAGCGTCGGAGCCGGGACGCCAGCTTGCCGCCGAAACGGCAGAAGTGATTTTTGGCTCCGCCGACTCGCTGGAACGCGGCAAACGGTTCTACGCCGATGTCAAAGGGCGGATGGAAACGATCGGCCGCCACCCCGACAGCCTCAAGATTTTGCCGGCCGCCTTCGTGGTGGTTGGAGACACGGTTGAAGAGGCTTTGGCCAAGCGAGCCCACCTTGATAGCCTCGTTCATTATGACAGCGGCATCAGATCGCTTTCCATAGCGCTCGATTACGACGTGTCTGGTTTCGATCCGGACGGCCCGCTTCCTGAAATCCCAGAAGGCAATGCCAGCAAGTCCAGCCGGGACCGGATGATCGAGGCGGCCCGCAAGAAGGGGCGCACCATCCGCCAGCTTGCCTCCAGGGCGGGGAGCTATTCCGGGCTTTCCTTCGTTGGAACGCCCGGGACGATTGCCGATGAGATGGAAACCTGGTTGGAAGAGCGCGGCTCGGACGGCTTCAACATAATGTTCCCATGGCTGCCCGGCGGACTTGAGGATTTTACCGACCGCGTCGTTCCCGAACTGCAGCGCCGGGGTCTTTTCCGGACGGAGTATGAGGGGGCCACGCTGCGGGATCATCTGGGCCTCGATCGTCCGCGGAACCGCTTCTTCTCCCAAGAATGAGCTGGGTTTCCAGTATTGGATCGAAGAATCAACAGAATACAGGTAATCTATCTTATCGCTAGACTATTTCTATCTCCATCACTCAGGTAGAGTTTTATAATTAAAACTCTATTGTATCGCTTGATTGTATAAGAATATATCATTCACATTATTGACGGTTTTGAATGAATCATTTATAGGTTCTGCAAAATTCGCGATGTCGAATTTTTGCTGAGCCTACATGGGCAGGCCCCTCACAATCCTGAAAATCCGCAAGCAGGGGGTCTGAATGACTGATGATACAACTGTGCCCACGGCATTGGGCGATGTCGCCGCGCGCCAATTGGCTAATGCCACCAAAACCACGGCTCAATTGCCGACGATTACTCCTCGCTGGCTTGTTCACTTCATGGAGTGGGTGCCGGTGGAGGCGGGCATCTTCCGCCTTAACAGGGTGAAGGAAGATAGCACCATCAGCGTCGAATGTTCGGCGCGCGATGAGCGGATTTTGCCCCAGACCTTTGTGGATTATGAAGAGGAACCGCGTGAAATCCTGCTCAGTGCCGTCAATTCGGTAGTGGAAGTCCACACGCGCGTAGCGGATCTTTACAGTGTTCCTTACGATCAGGTTGCCGAACAGCTTCGCCTGACGATTGAAACCATCAAGGAACAGCAGGAATCCGAACTGATAAATAATTCGGAATACGGGTTGATCGCCAATACCACTCCCGAATTTTGTATAAAGACCCGGGACGGACGCCCGACGCCGGATGATCTGGATGAAATGCTTGGCCTGATCTGGAAGCAGCCGGCCTTCTTTCTCGCTCATCCGCGAGCGATTGCCGCATTCGGCCGCGAATGCACCCGCCGAGGCGTTCCGCCGCCTACGGTCAATATATTCGGTTCGCCGTTCATCACATGGCGCGGAATACCGCTTGTCCCATCGAACAAGATCAAGATCGAAAAGGGCAAGACCAAGATATTGCTGCTCCGCACTGGCCAGGCCAAGCAGGGCGTGATCGGCCTTTACCAGCCCAATCTTCAGGGTGAGCAGGGGCTTGGCTTGTCGGTCCGGTTCATGGGCATAAACAACAAGGCGATCTCCTCCTATCTGATCTCGCTTTATTGTTCGCTGGCAGTGTTGACTGACGACGCCATCGCGGTCCTGGAGGATGTGGAGGTCGATCAGTACCATGTCTATAAATATTCCTGACGATCAAGGCGCTCCAGGCAGTTTGATCCCTCAATCGACCGGGGCGAGCCTGCCATTGCGCGATGACGAGCGCCTGCTGGCGCAGCTGGCCGGGGCGATGTTTTCGGCCCTTCCTTCGGCCGGCAACCCGGCTCCTCCGCTGCCCGGCCAACGGGGGGTGGAAGAGGTTGCCGCCCCCGTCACGGCGCCCGGCGATCCGCAGCCGATCCGTCATGCCCATTTGCCTGCGGCGGATATACCGGCCATGCTCACTCCTCCACCTCTCGGGGGAGTGGGGCGCCCGGTCCAGTCTCCCCATGTTTCGGAGCTGTTCCGGGTGGATCGCCATGCCGGCGCTGAAGCGCGATCCGTCGACCTTCTCCCTGCCTCTCTCGCCTCGCCAGCGTTCGATGGCCGGGGCATCGACGCCATTCGTTTCGAGGATGGGGACCGATTATACTTCCTGAAGGATGGAGCGCGGCCCGACAGCGATCGGAACGGGGGAAGTCCGTTCGAACAGGCTCCCGATGTCACCCCGGCCTTGCCGCATAGCCCCGCAGCTGGCTTTTACGATGTGGAACTGGCCCGCAGGGACTTTCCCATCCTGCAGGAACGGGTGGGCGGCAAGCCGCTGGTCTGGCTGGATAATGGCGCGACCACCCAGAAGCCTCGGGCAGTGATCGACCGGCTGTCGTTTTTCTATGAGCACGAGAACTCGAATATTCACCGGGCGGCCCACGAACTCGCTGCCCGTTCCACCGATGCCTATGAGGGCGCGAGAGATACTGTTGCCCGCTTCATCGGCGCGCCCTCTTCGGACACCATCGTGTTTACCCGGGGCACAACGGAATCGATAAACCTGGTGGCGCAGAGCTGGGGCAGGCAGAATCTCGGCAAGGGCGATTCGATCATCCTGTCGAACCTGGAGCATCACGCAAATATCGTGCCCTGGGTAAGGCTATCGGAAGAACTGGGATTCACTATTCGCGTGGCGCCCGTCGATGATCGCGGGGACATCATCGTCGAAGAATATGCCCGCCTGTTGGACGGCAGTGTGAGGCTTGCCGCATTCACCCAGGTTTCCAATGCACTTGGCAGTGTCACTCCGGCCAAGCTGATGACCGAATTGGCGCATGCCGCAGGTGCCTTTGTCCTGATCGACGGCGCTCAGAGCGTTTCGCACATGCCTGTCGATGTCCAAGCGCTCGATCCGGATTTTTTCGTGTTTTCAGGTCATAAGATCTATGGGCCAACCGGAATTGGCGTGCTCTACGGCCGCAAGGAACTGCTGGATGCGATCCCGCCCTGGCAGGGTGGCGGCAATATGATCGAGGACGTGACCTTCGATCATATCCGGTATCACGATGCGCCGATGAAATTCGAAGCCGGCACAGGCAATATTGCCGATGCGGTGGGCCTGGGGGCCGCGCTGGACTATGTGCTGGCAATCGGAAGGGAAGCGATCTGCGCGCACGAGCACATGCTGATTTCCTACACCCAGCATCAGTTGGAACAAATACCGGGGGTGCGCTTGATCGGCGATCCGATGGAGCGCGCCGGCGTGATTTCCTTCGTGATGGAGAAATGCGACGTCCCGGAAATAGGACAGGCATTGAGCCGCGAGGGAATCGCGGTGCGCGCAGGTCATCATTGCGCCCAGCCTATCCTGCGCAGAATGGGGGTCGAGGCGACCGTTCGGCCATCCTTTGGCCTTTACAACACACAGGAAGATGTCGACGCGTTGATCCGCGTGCTTCGCGCAATATAGGGTCAGAACCTGTCGATGGCGTGAGCCTCGGCGGCTCTTATGGCAATATCGAAATCCGCTGACCCTTCGTCACGCGAATGGGTCGGCGGATTCGATATCGACACTGGGCTGGACTTGGCGAACCTGGCTGTTTGCCGGGACCGAGCGGGTCAGCCAGACATTGCCGCCAATGACCGATCCCCGGCCGATCGTGATCCGGCCCAGTATGGTCGCTCCGGCATAGATGGTCACATCATCCTCGATGATCGGGTGGCGCGGTTCATCCTTTATGAGATTGCCATCGGCATCGGTCGCGAAGCTGCGCGCGCCAAGGGTGACGGCCTGGTAGATTCGCACCCTGTCTCCGATGATCGCGGTCTGCCCGATGACCACTCCGGTTCCATGATCGATGAAGAAGCTGTGCCCGATATTCGCCCCCGGATGAATGTCGATCCCCGTGCGCGAATGAGCGATCTCTCCAATGATGCGGGCCACCAAGGGGGCGCCCAGCAGATAGAGTTCATGCGCGATGCGATGATGGATCACCGCGGTTACGCAAGGGTAGCATAGCAGGATTTCATCCACGCTCTTCGCCGCGGGATCGCCTGCATAGGCCGCCTCCAGATCGGTATCCAGCACTCGCCGGATACGGGACAGGCTGGCAGCCAGCCCGGAGATGATGCGTGCGACATCGGGTTCCACGGCACTGCGTTCCACCTGCCTGCTATAGGCAAGCTCCATCCTCACCTGTGCCGCGAGCAGGGGAAGGGCGGATTGGAGCGACGCCAGCACGAAGCTCTCTTCGCTTGCGGGCGTCAGTTCCGGCGGACCCAGGCGGATCGGAAAGAGCGAGGCGCTCAGGACATCGATGATCCTTCCGATTGCGTGGCGCGAGGGGAAGCCGTGATCGCCATATTCGGCATGGCGAGCTTGCGAGTGGCGCCATTCCTCGCGAGCGATGCGCAAATGATTGCTTACCTCTGCAAGGTTATATTCCGCAGAGGCATTGGGGCCTTCAGATATATTCGCCGACGCTTGTTGCATGATCGCTGATCTTCAAATGCTGGAACACCGCGTGCCCATTCTCGCTAGCTATCGCGAAAAAGCAGAAGCCAAGTTCCGGATACGAGATTGCTGCTGAAGGATTAGGCAAGCATTTCCGTCACTTCCCGCGTGACGGAGCGCCTAGCGTGGACGCCTTGGCAAGATGTCGTTTAGCAGTTTGAAACACGCGGTAAACCGCATTTTTTATTGGCCCATCTCAAGGCGTTCTTCCGGCCTCGCCCGGCAGGGAAACGGGGCCGCAGTGATCAAATTTACTTAAGGCGGGACAGCCCGAAATCGGGTCGTTTGGCGCCGATGGCTCAGATCGTGAATTCAACGGCGAGACCGGGGTTCAGCGCGACAAGCCGCAGGTCGGCCGCATGGAACTTGGCGATGGCTGCGACAACGCTGAGGCCGAGCCCTTCGCCGGGCGATGCCTTGGCGTTTGCGCCACGGTAGAACCGCTCCGTCACTCTATCTATCTCATCGGCCGCCAGGCCGGGGCCATTGTCGCTGATCCGGATTTGAATCCGGCTATCGGTTTTTCGCGCCTGCACGTATACTTTCCCGCCTTCCGGCACATATTTCAGCGCATTGTCGAGCAGGTTGGAAACCGCCTGGAACAGCAGGTCCGGGTCCGCCTCGGCAGTCAATCCCGGGTCGATGGCACTGATCAGCTGAACCGTGCGCCTGGCCGCTTCGGGCGCATGATATTCGGCGACGTCGGTCAGAAGCAGCGACACGTCGGTGAACCGCAAGTCCTTCTCCCGGCCGCCGCTTTCGATCCAGGCGATCCGCAACAGGGCGTCGAAAATACGTTGCAGCCTTCGCGCCTCGTCGATCGCGAGATCCTGCAGCATGAGGCGCTGAGAAGGGTCGCCGTTTTCCGGCTCGAGGCGTTCCAGCCTTGCCACCAGGCGCGCAAGCGGCGTCCGGAGTTCGTGCGAGACGTTGTCGGATACCCGGCGCACCGCCTCGAACGATTCCTGGATGCGCTCGAGCATGAGGTTGAGCGTTTCTCCCAGTCGATCGAAGTCATCGTTGCTGCCGCGGACCGGGACCCGGCCACTGAACTCTCCATCCATGATGCGGCGAGCCGCGAGGTTGATCGTATCGATGCGATGCCCGATCGCCCGGCTCATCAGCAGCCCCACGGCAACGCCGAGGACAAGGGTTGCGGACAGGACCCACAACGCCCCCGTCCGGATGATCTCATCGCGTGCCGTGATGTCTTCCGCGTCGCGGCCGATCAGCAGTCTCGCGCCATCGGGAAACCGGTGATCCCGGACGAGCGAATTATGGTCGATCTCATCTCCTTCGAGATAGGTGTCGGCCTCGATCTCGATCCAGCGCGAGGAACTTTCGCGCGGCCAGCTCGGCAGATTGGCTGACACCGGCATGCCCTGCGGATCGAGGAAGGCGTGGAATGCCTTGCGCTCGTTGGGTTCTGCGGTCCGCCGCTCCAGGGCCTGTTTCAATGCCTCCCGGCCACCGTCAAGATAAAGCCGCGACAGAACCCGTCCTTCGCGCTCCACCTGCGCCTTCAATGCATCGGTCGGGCGGATGACGGTCGTCCAGTAGAACAGGCCGGCGATGAGGGCGACGGACAGGCAGAACAGGAAGACATAGGTCAGGGCGAGGCGGAACGAGAGGCTCTGGAGCAGTTTCCTCATCCCGCGCGCATCACATAGCCGGCGCCGCGCACGGTGTGGATCAGCGGGCTGTCGTGGTCCCGGTCGATTTTCTGCCGCAGATTGCTGATATGCTGGTCGATGATGTTGGTCTGCGGGTCGAAGTTATAGTCCCAGACATTCTCCAGCAGCATGGAGCGGGTGACGACGCGGCCCTCGTTGCGGGCGAGATAGGCCAGGATACGGAACTCCCGCGTGGTGACCTCGATCTTCTGGCCACCACGGCGAACGGCCTGGCCAAGTAGGTCGATCTCGAGATCGCCGACCTGCAGGCTGCGCGGCGGCTCCGCCGTGAGCGGCCCGCGCCGCCCCAGCGCTTCCACCCTGGCAATAAGCTCCGACAGCACGAAGGGCTTGGGCAGATAGTCGTCACCGCCCGCGCGGAGCCCTTTGACTCGTTCGTCGACATCATCCAGCGCGCTGAGGATCAGGACCGGCGTCGCATCATCGGTTGCGCGCAGAGCGGTAAGGATCTTGAGGCCGTCCACCGAAGGCAGCATGCGGTCGAGGATGAGCACGTCGTAGGTTTCGCATGTCGCCTGGACGAGGCCGTCGCGGCCGTCCGCCCGGTGATCAATGACATGGCCCGCTTCTCGCAGCGCGCGGGCGACATGCCCTGCCAGGCTCTCATCGTCCTCGATCAGCAATATCTGCATTGGGCGCATCTACCTTGGCTACCCGAAAACCATGCGACAAGCCGGGCCCAGAGACAACGGTTTAGGCGGCAACCGCGGTCTTTGCCGGGGCGGGCATGTTCTGCGTCCACCAGCAGCCGAACATCGCCAGAGCATAGAGCATCCGGCCATGGTTCGCGATGCCGGTGCGATGTTCGGCGAACAGTTCTTCGACGGCGCGTTCGTTCAGATATCCCGCTTTCGAAGCGGCGCTGTCATTCCATGCTTCCCGCGCGAATTCACTGAAGTCGCTGCGGAACCATTCGGCGAAGGGCAACTGAAAGCCCAGCTTGCGCATGTCCAGCGCGCCCTTGGGCAGCCAGGGCTCTGCGGCCTTGCGCAGCACATATTTCCCCGTCTTGCCCCGCAGCTTCATCGAAATCGGCATGGACAGCGTCCAGTCGACGAACTTGTGCGACAGGAACGGCACGCGCGCTTCCAGCGAATGGGCCATGCTCGGCCGATCGAGCCGCGTGAGCAGCGATCCCGGCATATGCACCGTGAGGTCGGCGAGCTGGAATTGCTGCAAAGGCTCGAGCTTGCGCAGTTCGGGCGAGGGGAAATACTCTTCTTCCAGCCGGGCGAACGGGCGGGAGGAATCATGGCGGGCGAGGAAACCGGGATCGTAGAGGCGTTGGCGGGTTCCTGGCGATGACATCTGCGTGCCCGCGAAGAAGCGCTGAAAACTATTGTCCAGCCGCGCAGAGTCGACGAAGCGGGAAGCGTTCTGCTTGAGATAGTTCAGCTTCGTCGACGAGGTCGTGGGGATCGACTGGAGCATGTTCGCCAGCGGTCCCAGCCCCCGGATGAGCGGGCTCCAGCGCGCCGCATTGAGCGCCGTCCGCTGCCGCTTGTAGCCGGCGAAGATCTCGTCCGAACCCTCTCCGCAGAGCACCACCTTGACATGCTCGGCGGCAAGCCTGGAAAGGTGCCAGTGCGGCACGGCGGAGGTTGCCGCGCAGGGTTCATCGAAGGCCGATTGGACCGCCGGGAGCAGTTCAGCAGTCTTGGCAGGCTCCAGCGGCAGCACGATGTGCTCGATGCCCAGATGCCTGGCGATCCGCGACGCGGCTTCCGTCTCGTCGATTTGCGAGTTGGGAAAGCCGATGGTGAAGGCTTTGAACGGCGCGGCATCGAGCCGGGTCATGGCCGCCGCCATGGCACTGGAATCGACGCCGCCCGAAAGAAAGACGCCCAGCGGCACATCGGACAGCATGTGCAGCTTCACCGTATCGAGCAGGCGCGACCGCGTTTCCTCGATCCACTCGTCCTCCGACAGGCCGGGGTCGAGCTGGAAGCTGGGGGTCCAGAACGCCTTGACCGATGCGTCGCCGTCAGGGCCGATGCGAAACACGTGGCCCGGGTCCAGGCTGCGCACTTCGCTGAAGATCGAGCGCGGGCGCTGGACATGGCCGAACTTGAAGAAGTCGTGGACCGCCCGCTCGTTGACGCCGAACTCATGGTGCGGGAGCACGCGAAGCGAGCGAATTTCGGAAGCGAAGGCGATGCCGCCGTTCTGCTGAGTGATATAGAGCGGCTTGATCCCTAGCGGGTCGCGCGCCAGCGTCAGGACGCGGTCGCGCCGGTCCCAGATCGCGGTCGCATACATGCCCTCGAGCCGGGGCCAGGCATCGTCGCCCCAATGCAGATAGCTGGCCAGCAGCGTCTCGGTATCGCTCCGCGTGCTGAAGCTCCGCCCCGCTGCTTCAAGGTCGCGCCGCAACTCCATATGGTTGTAGATCTCGCCGTTGGAGACGATGACGTAGCGGCCATCTGCGCTCGTCATCGGTTGAGTGCCGCCGGCAATGTCGATGATGCTGAGGCGCCGCATCCCGAAGCCGAAATCGCCGTCGAGGAAATAGCCGTCGTCGTCCGGACCGCGATGGACGATGGCGTCGCATTGCCTGCGGATATGTTCAGGCGCGACCGCTTGCGATGATCGACGATACCAGCCAGCGAATCCGCACATGGGAATGCCCCGCAGTGATGCGGAACGTGTTCGGACCCGGTGAGTTCGATCGACGCCGCGTGTGTTGAGAGATTTGCGGGGAGGTCGATAGGATGCGTGGATGGGTCATGGATTGGCGCAAGATTTGATTTCGCCCATGTTCGGGCAATCGGGGGGCAATCCTCAGGTCAGGATTTGGTCTGTCGCTGCTGCGGCTGGCCCGGGCGAATGCAGCGCGCGATAGGTGAGAGCGGCCGTCGCCAGATATCCGACGCCCGACGCGAAGGCGACCGCCCAGGCGATCCCGACACTGCCGTGATCTTTCACCGTCAGGATCGCGGTCACCAGGATGCTCAGCGTGATTCCGCGCGCGATCAGGGCCTGGCCGGCGCGGCTGCTGGCGTGCAGGACGGGTTCGAAGGCGACGCTGGCGAGTTCCAGGCTGGCCGCCACCGCCAGCGGCACGAGGATGACCGCGCCGCCGCGAAATTCCTCGCCGCCTAGCCATACGAGAAGAGTTTCACCGGCGGTAAGCGCGATGAAGATGACGATGGCCCCGGCGACAGCAGCGGCAAGGCTGGTGCGAAGCGCGAGCTTGCGGAATTCCGCGGCATCGATGGCGACTTTCGCGCGCGCGACCTCGGCATAGACGACCCTGGTGAGCAGCATCGACAGTTTGCCGAGCGCCTGGGTGATCTGGCTGGCCAATCGGTACAGGCCCGCCGCCCTGGTGCCGACCAGTCCGCCGACCGCCAGCAAGGGGCCGAAACGGACGGCCGCATCAAGCGTCACGGTGACATGGCTGAAGAGGAAAAAGCGGATCAGCCCGGGATTTTCCGCCAGGGTCTGGCGCCACTCGCCCAGGTGCCGGAGCTTGATCGACTGAGGGCACAGCCTGCGGGCCATTACCCAGTAGCAGATCGCCTCGAGCATATCGATCAGGACCCAGGCCAGCAGGAAATGCCCCACGGTCGCGCCGAAATGCCAGATGAGCAGAGCCGCGATCACCCGGCCGATGGGGACGGTTGCCTCGACATAGACAGCGGAATCGAACCGATGAAGGGCTCTCACGACGCCGGTGGGCGCCGACACCAGGGCCCAGACCATGCCGCAGCAGAACCAGAATGCCTCATTGACATAAGCGGCATTGAGATCGAGCGCTTCGCCGAAGCCATAGATCGCGACGAAGGCGATCAGGCAGCCGGCGATGGCGCCGAGCATGTCCAGCAATCCGCAGAACATGGAGAGCCTGCCAAACCTGTCCCAGGCCTCCTCGTGGATATGCGAGGTTCCATAGCGGACCACCGTGCGCCAGCTCTGCACGCCAGTGATCCCCTGCAGCGCGAGCGCAGTGCCGAAGATCAGCGAGAAGTGACCGAAGTCCTTGAGGCCGAGCGACCGGGTCAGGATCGCCAGATAGGCGATGCCGCAGACGGCTCCGAAACCCTTCCCACCCAGCAGCCAAGCCGTATTCAGGAGAATGCGCTTGAAGGAAGACTGTTGTGTCTGGAGCGATTGCGACTGCATGGCGCTATTAGGCGTTTCGTTTTAGTTCTGGCAACCGCGCGTGGCCAGATACGAAATGCCTGGCCTTTGCCAGCCAGCCAAGCCCCACTCATCAGGCAATATTCGGCCTTGTCTGAACGCCCGGGTTTTTCCACGCAATTTTCCTTGCCCTGGGCGCATGGGTTTCGGCTGCAGTCGCCTGTTTCGGAAGTTCGAAGCCGACCGACACCGTCCCATCCCGATTGAAGGCGTGGACCGTGCCGCCATGCATGCGGGCGACTGCCTTGACGATCGCCAGCCCCAGCCCATGGCTTCTGCCGTCCGATTGGCGCGAAGGGTCGGCACAGTAGAAGCGATCGAATATTCTGGGCAACGCGTCGGGCGCTATCGGCTTTCCTGAATTGACGACGGAAACCGCAACGCTTTCCGGCTTGTCCTCTATGCTGACGATGACCTTCGCGCCCGGGTTGCCGTGCCTCAGCGCATTATCGAGCAGGTTGCTGAGCGCCCGGCCAATCAGGGATGGTTCGATCCGGCCTTGTGCGCCGCCTTCGAGGACGACTTCGGTTCCCGCTTCCTCGAACAGCACATCCATGAACTCGATGGTGCGTTTGGACTCCTCGGCAAGATCGACAAGCACGAGGTTTCCGGCAATGTCGCCTGCGTCGGCACGTGCGAGGAAAAGCATGTCGTTGATTATCGCGCGCATCCGCTCCAGCTCTTCGAGATTGGATTGCA
>Ga0172382_10007698_pt1 | contig 15220 bp, 6 predicted proteins | sample Leawel138RmetaG_FD_122245 | JGI IMG/M metagenome (GOLD analysis project Ga0172382, IMG submission 122245) | Leachate microbial communities from a municipal landfill in Southern Ontario, Canada - Leachate well 138R metaG | ecosystem: Engineered > Solid waste > Landfill > Unclassified | place...
AGGTTCAGACGATAACCAACACAGCCCAGCATCGCGGGTACCCGATGATATCAAAGGATCTGGCGGTCATGTTTTGGGGAATCAGAGAAACTCTTCGGGGGTTACACAACCACAAAACAACACCCCATCCAATAGTAGTGACAGCCCTAACACTAACAGCTATACTCCTGCCCCTGAAGCTGGGATGTTTCCATCTACCGAGCCTGGTGTGGATAGCAACAGTTTAGAAAACCGTGCTGAGTCGGATCGTTTCGGACGGGCTGGTTTATCTGATTTTGCGAAAACAGCGGCCGGTGCGGCTTTAGAACGGGTTGTCCCTGCGTCACGTTTCATTCCAGGGTCGTTGAAACAAAAACTTGTTGACCGCCCCACAAAGACCATGACCGATGATCCTAAGAACCGTCCGGTTGGTAAAAACCAGTCCCAACAGGTTGGTTTCCGGTTACAAACCGGAAGTGGGATGGTAGTTGTTGCGGTGGGTTTAGTGATGCTTATTTTGTTTACCGTAATTGGAGGTGCTTCTGATGATGACACCTCGGCTGGGATGCAACCCCCTGACGAGATTTTAGCTGTTGCTGAAAACCCGTTTTTGGCTCACAACGCTCTTAAAGCTTACCAGGTGGCTGCTATTGGGTATGACGATGAACGTTACGGTGGTGTGGTGCCCTGGTCGCTGTTAGCAGCTATAGGAGCGTTTGGGTCTGAACATGGTCGGGTGTCACCGTATCCTTTAGATAAATGTGACCGGGCTGCTAACCGAGGCGAGTTTATGAAACCTCGTTTCGATGTTGGTCCTGAGTATTGTGAGGGACAAATTTCTACTGACCCTGTGGTGCTGCCACCTATTGGGGATGAGGGTTTAAACCAAGGTATTGGCCCCATGTTGTTATCTCCACAAGCAGCGTTAGAGCTGAGCCCTAACCGGTCCCAAGCTTTAGCTATGGCAAACACTTTGAGTGGTTCTGGGGCGTGGGGACAGATCGAAAGTGGCCTGGATTTTTTGGCGTTTGAAATGGCCCGGTTGCGACGCGATCTTGTGGATAGTGGCGAGTATTCACCAGAACTTACTGAAGAGGACACTTTGGCGTTATGGACGGCTGTTGTGGCACAGCTTCCGATACGGGACCCTTTCCTCACTGAATGTCCTACCCCGATACCTGCGAATGATTCTAGTTCTATAGCTTTAGCAATAATCACAACTTGGCATTGTGAGTTGTCAAATGCGAGACAGCTGTACACTTTGGCGCTCAACGACGAGCAAAACGTGGCGGATGATGAGCTTCTAGTTCAACTCCCAATTTCTGATGCTATAGAAACTATTTTGGGTGAAGCTCACACTGTGGCTTGGGCGTTTTCTTCTCTTGGTACTAACAGCTGGGTTGATCCGCAGCGTTGCGAAACAGCGGTTGAAGACCCTGATAATCCTGACAGCCCTACCCCCAAACCAGAGCTGCTAGTTGACGGGTCGGTCCCTGTAGGGGTGTTTCCTTTAACAGAAGATGTGTATGAGGCTTTCACCCCGAAACCAGATGTTAACCGTTGCGATCTTGGCGCTAACATTCACGCTGCTGTGAAAGCGTTCATTGCGGGAGAAAGTGTTAAACCAGGTTCTATAGAACCTTCTAATGGTTACGGGTTAGCTAACGCCCCAGCCCTTGGGGATCGTAGGGTCCAGCCAGGTGAGCCGCTGTGGGCGATGATGTATGGGGGTTGGCAAGCAATGAGTTGGGTTTTAGGACACGAAAGTTTAGGAACCTTGGGCCCGTACCGTCCGTTTGAACCTAACACTGTTTGTGATCAGCATGTTCTAGAATGGGTCACTCAAACTGTTAACAACCAAAAAGGGTTAGTGACAGAAGTATTGAACGGGGAGAAACCCGGTTCCAGTCTTTTAGGTGGTGTGCCACAGCTACACCAACTTTGTGGCAATGTCACAGATGGTACCATGGAAGACCTGGCAGCTATGTTTGCGCGCCAGTTAGCTTCTGGGGTAACAAAATCGATTGAAGCTGACCCTGACGCTTCCGATCCTGGTAGTGAAGAGGACGGGTCTTCCGATATTTTGTTAGAAACCGACCCGCAAACAAATAACCCTGGTGTCCCCCACTACGACTCCCCCGTCCCAGGGGTTTGGCCACCACCAGGTGTAACAGGGCAAGAACCGCAGGTGGAATCTTTGGTAGTAACAAACCCTGTTTTTACTAGCCTGCTAGTAACCGAAAACGAACCAGATAACCACCCGGATGTTGCGTGGTGGCCAGAAGAACTACCCCCCTATCTTGAAGATGTGTCTGTAGATGACGTGTTTTTGTTTTACGGTTACCATGCTTTAGCTGATGCTTTGTTAGAAACGGTTACCGATGAAGGGGTGTTAGCCCCAGCCCAAACACCTAAAGATTCTGCGGTGTTGCGTTTATCGGTATCGGGTCGAAAAGTTGCGAACGTGCCACCAATGCCAGCCCGTCCAACAAGTTACGCTGATAGGGTTGTAAATCTTGCTATTGGTATCGCGGGGCTGTATGAGGGTGACCCTAGATGGGACCCTACAGTTAACCCTTTAGCCGGTGGTTTTGGTGGAGGGTTTAGCGGAATGGCTGATAGTGCTTTGCTTCAAATGTTGTTCCCTGCGATGCCGCAAGTGTTAGCTGACGCTATCATTTCAGCTGCTAACACATGTAACAGTGACCCTGAATATAACGGGGCGTGGATCGATCCGTTGTTGTTGGCTGTGATAGCTCAAAAAGAGTCGGGGGCGTTCTGGAAAAACATCACTGAAACAGGTTATCTAGACACAAAAAACTCGAACAGTACCGCTACAGGTGTGTTCCAGTTTTTGGTTGGCACTTGGGATAGTTTAGTTCGTGTTTTAGGGGTCGCTGCTTTAGATGGGAACGGGGATGGTGTAGCAGAACGTGAAAACGTGTATGACGCTGCTTTAGGTACCTGTAGGTCATGGGCCCGGAACATTATTGGGGAAAACACTTCTGACCCTGACGTTGCTCGTAAAGCGATAACGATCCATGTGTTTGGGGTTGTTGATTCTCGGGTGCCAGCGGTACAAACCCGTCTTGTCGGTCAGATGCGTAACTCCGGTTTTTCTGACAGTATGATTAACGCCCATTTGTCTTACCCTGACACAGCGTTGGAAGCTTTGGCAGCTCTACGGGCACAAGCAGCGATTTTATCTCCGGTAGGTTTAGGGTCTCATAACGCTACAGGAGAGATCGGGGCGCTTCTTGACTATGCGCTTTCTAAATTAAGGATGCGTTACCATATGGACAGTGTGGGACGTATGAAACCTGACACGTTTGACTGTTCTTCTTTCACGGGACGTTCTTATTGGACTATTGGTAGAAGTTTAGGGTCTGCTACGGTTCCGTTTACCGCGGAAGCCCAGTTTAACTATATGAACCGTATGGGTTTAGGTGTCCCGCAAACCCAGATGCAACCCGGAGACCTGATTTTTTATGCGGGCACGGGTAGCAGGTCTTGTTCGATCTGCCATGTTTCTATCTATATAGGTAACAACCAAATAGTTCATGCCCGGAACCCTTCTAAAGGTGTGACGTTAGATTCGGCTGACTACAACCAAAAAGGTATCCGTGGTGTGGCACGACCTATCATGTTACCAAGAGACATGGAACCCAAATTCACATAAAAACCTAGCAGCCTACTCACCGTTGTAACCGTTCGATACCCATGTCCCCAACCATTACCTATGCACTATGTCACACATGATAGGTTTTTTGGGGTATAACCCAACCGCTGTCACAACTCCGGGTGGGGTTTCACCGGTGTCGTATGCTACTACAGCCGAGTTGTTGTGCGAGTTTCGAAACGTTACCGGGATGTCTTGGACTGTTTTAGCAGCCTGTTTCGGAGTATCCCCACGTACCCTGATAGGTTGGGCTACCGGTGGAATATTACCAGCCAAACATGAAATGCTGATCCGAGAAACCGCTTTAGGGGTAGAACGTGCGGTTAAAAAACGGCAGGTAGCCCACTATAAAGACGTGTTGACACAACATTTGTTACTAAAATATTTGACCCAACCAGGCAACATATCAACCGTGGCCTAGTAAAGCAACATAAACTAACCACAGCGGTTACGAAGAGTTCCTCAAAATCAACGCAGCCACCCACACCCCACAATCTTCTTAAGCCGAAACATTTGTGTTACAAACATTTTTGTGTGTGATGGTTAACGAGACTTGCGGAGCCCCATCCAGCGTTTTTGGTAGAGCATCCCCAATGCACCTCACCGTCTGGACCAGTGAAACTCTCGTTTCATGATTGTGGGAATACCCAACTAGAAGCCGCGGAAATACCCAACTAGAAGCCGCGGAAATACCCAACTAGAAGCCGCGGAAATACCCAACTAGAAGCCGCGGAAATACCCAACCAGCCTGTCTAGGGATCACAAGGTTTGAAGGTATAACCAGGTGCCCGGTCGGATGGGTGTCAGTTGCCCTGATTCAAAAGGAGTGTTGGTGTCCTGGCTTAGTTGAAGCAAAGCTGAACACAAACAAGTAGGGGTACCCAGGTGTCACTATCCTAGGTACCCCTGTAAGCCCTGTACTATTACGGTTCAATCACCAACACGGGTGTGGTCTGGTTGGTGGGGTTCCCATTCCCTAGTAGCCCACTACTGCCATTGCCCCAGCAGTAGGCATCACCACCGACAGTGAGCCCACAAGTGTGGTTGCTACCAGCTGTGATTACTTGACACTTTTACAGGTGTTGTTTGATTGATGGTATCACCGTTACCAAGCTGACCACTAGTACCATAGCCCCAGCAGTAGGCATCACCACCGACAGTGAGCCCACAAGTGTGACTGCTGCCAGCTGTGACCTCCACGAAACTGTGACCACCAGACACTTTCACAGGTGTGTTCTGGTCGGTGGTGGTCCCGTTCCCTAACCGGCCGTGACTACCAGCACCCCAGCAGTAGGCGTCACCATCGGTGGTTACCCCACAAGTGTGACTGCTGCCAGCTGTGACCTCCACGAAACTGTGACCACCAGACACTTTCACCGGTGTGTTCTGTTGGGTGGTGTTCCCATTCCCTAACCGGCCGTTACTACCATTGCCCCAGCAGTATGCATCACCACCTACAGTGAGCCCACAAGTGTGGTTGTTGCCGACGGTGACTGTCACAAAACTGTGACCACCAGACACTTTCACCGGTGTGTATTGGATTGAGGAGTTTCCGTTACCTAACTGCCCATTACCGTTCCAGCCCCAGCAATAGGCATCACCATCGGTGGTTACCCCACAAGTGAAGGCATTGCCAGCGGTGACTGTCACAAAACTGTGGTTACCTGACACTTTCACAGGTGTGTACTGATTGGTGGTGTTCCCGTTCCCTAGCTGACCACCGTCGTTCCAGCCCCAGCAGTATGCATCACCACCTACAGTGAGCCCACAAGTGTGGTTGTTGCCGACGGTGACTGTCACAAAACTGTGACCACCAGACACTTTCACAGGTGTGTACTGATTGGTGGTGTTCCCATTACCAAGCTGACCGCGCTGGTTGTTGCCCCAGCAGTAAGCATCCCCTTCTGTGGTTACCCCACAAACCTGGTTGCTGCCAGAGATTACAGTCACAAAACTGTGACCACCAGAAACTTTCACCGGCGCGTATTGGGCTGAGGTGTTCCCGTTACCAAGCTGACCACTAGTACCAGCTCCCCAGCAGTAGGTGTCACCGTTTGTGGCTATCCCACACGATTGGCTGCCGCCAGCACTGGTTTGAGCCCAGAACCCTGGGTCCGGTTCAGGTACTGTTGTGGTTGTTGTTGGGGCTGGTTGTTCTGGTTGGGTGGTGGTGTTGTTGATCCCTGGTATTTGTTGGTTGGTTACAGCCTCGGAAGGAGAGCTTTCACCGATAGAGTCAAGGTCTGTAATACAGCCGCCTTGTATTGTTCCACTGTGAGGCGGGGCTGTAACTACACATGCCCCGTCATCTAACGCCACAACCATCAATAAGGTGTTGGGGGATCGTGTGAAGGTAAGCTCAGATATCTCAGGCCAAACATCGCCTTCCGTGACCACCACCCCACTATCATCAGCGACAACCCCAACAACCCCAGCTGCTTGGGCTGGTGGCCAGTCTTCTAACGCACCCATCACGGCATCGAGCCCAGCTTGTGTATCCCACGCATCTGCCCCCGATAGGGCGAGCAACGCTTGTGCTTCACGAGCCACCGATTTCAACGCAGCGAGCTCGGCTTGTTCACGGGTTTTGTTAAACACATTTTGGAATGACACAAACGCTGCGAACACCAACAGAGCACCCACCACTAAACCCAAAATGATTTCTACAAGAGTTAAACCCCTACGAACATAAACACGAGCAGGGTTGGCGGGTTTTGGTGTGGACGGTGACATAGGGGTTTATTGTCCTATCACCCTCACAAATAACTAGGAACTTGCTTTGTGGTTACCGTGTTTTTGTTTGTGGTTGGATAAACGGGTTAGCGTTGTGTAGCCCAGCGTTCTAACTGTGTGTCGGTAACGGTTCTAAGGTAGCTGGTAAGGACGCTGCCAGGGTTTTGAGAATGTTCAGATGTTGAACAGGCAGCTAAATATTTGTGGGTTGTAACACCTTAGAAAATACTACAGACACGTCTGCCTTTAGATGTTGTACAGAATGACCAGTTGTTTAGTTATCACCCGATCACAAGCCGGGTGCTAACAAACGTTGGTGTAAATAACAGACTCTCAATGCTTTTTGTACCTCGAACACTACCGGGTCTAAAGTTGGATCAGGTTCTACAACAGCTAGATCAAACTTTCGTTGGTGCGTCAACAATGAAGCCTATAAGGAGTCCTTCAATGAGGGCTTGATTAATGATTTGCAGGAAGTTGCTGAACACGTCTCTGAAAACCTAGCCCAGGGGCCTGTTTGCAGCAGTTTTGCCTCTGTAAGCCAGTTCAGCGGAGTGCATAGAGATGCTGGTCAACACTGTATAGATCTATGCGGTTTGGTTTGTATTTGGTCACAGCTTTCTAAGAGTCCTGCTGTTGCCATGTGTTAGGAGCCTACGAACTCGTGATCATCGATCCCATATTGGGGGCGTTGTTGTTAAAAACGTTTGTGACACATGCCCAGCCCTGCCTTTGCTGGGGGAGATTATCGTGGACCACTAATGGGTTCTATGTGTAGGTGCTGCCCACTCTGAGAGCGCTAGCAACCAACTTTTGGCCCCGCGTTTTAGATTTGGCCTACTGCTCCCAGTGACGTCAATCGACATTATCACCATGAGAGTACGATTTTGCCATCTGAATACGTCGAAGCTACCGAAGCTGTCCCACCCGGCGGAACCAGGTTACCACCCCCACCACCACCACCCATACCTAGATAGTCATATTCACTAGTCCCAAATATACTGCCCCCAGCTAAGCCACCGGACCAACCGCCGCCGCCGCCGCCGGTGCCGTAGCCGTACTGCGCTGCTCTGCCATCGCTGAGCAAGTTACTGAGTCCAACGGTACCCGCACCGAGATAGCTATACGGTGCGTTTTCCCCTCCGTTACCCCCTGGCCCGGACATGTCTCCGTAGCCACCACGTCCCCCGCCGTCTCCTGCACCGCCTCCTCCACCAGCAACAACAAGCCAACCCCCGTTTCGTGCTATACCGGACGCCCCACCGCCTGCACCACCCCATCTACTTGTAGTAACGACAGAACCTATACCCCCGTTAGCGGCCCCAACACCAGGCGTGGTACCAGCCCCGGCAGTTGCGGGTACTACCAATAGGGTTTCACCCGGTGTGACAGGTAAAGTTCCAGTTATGACAGCGCCACGTCCCCCCCAAATATATGGAGCACCACCCGAGGCACCAGCACCACCTTGTACACTAAAATTGATGTTATAGATATTTTTGGGCACTGTGAAATTGGTCGGCTCCGAACCAACAAATATTTGTGAAGTAGGTGGTTGTTCCGTTGTAGTTGTTGTGGGCGGTGTCGTTGTGGTGGTAGGTGGTGCCGTTGTTGTGCTTGTAGACGGTTCTGGTTCAGTGGTTGTCGGCTGTTCTGGTTGATTAGCGGTGTTGTTGATACCTGGTATTTGCTGGTTGGTCACAGCCTCAGCCGGAGTGTTTTCACCGATAGCCTCTAGGTCGGTTACACAGCCGCCTTGTATGGTTCCACTGTGAGGTGGGGTTGTAACCACACACGCCCCATCATCCAACGACACAACCATTAACAAGGTGTTGGGAGAACGTGAGAACGTGACCTCTGCGACACTAGGCCAAGCATCAGCTTCTGTAACCACTACTCCACTCTCATCAGCGAAAACTCCAACAACACTAGCGGCTTGGGTTGGGGGCCAATCTTCTAACGCACCCAACACAGCATCCAATCCGGCTTGTGTGTCCCAACGATCTGCACCTGATATGGCGAGTAGGGCTTGTGCTTCACGAGCCACCGATTTCAACGCAGCGAGCTCGGCTTGTTCACGGGTTTTAGTGAAAACGTTTTGGAACGACACAAACGCTGCGAACACCAACAAAGCACCCACCACTAAACCCAAAATGATCTCTACAAGCGTTAAACCCCTACGAACAAAGGAAGGGGTAGCGGGTTTTAGGGTGGTAGGTGACATGAGGGTTTATTGTCCCCCCCCTTAAAATAACCAGGAACTTGCTTTGTGGTTACCGTGTTTTTGTTTGTGGTTGGATAAACGGGTTAGCGTTGTGTAGCCCAGCGTTCTAACTGTTTATCTGTCACGTTTCCTAGGGTGGCGGGGGTTGCTACGATTTGGGTTGGTGCTGCTTGGAATGGTGAAGTGCGGGCTTGTAGTTTTACGATGGCGTATCCGATAGGCATTTCACCTAGCCACCGGTATTCTCTGATTTGTTGGCCTAACATGTTTGACCAGTTCAACAACGAAAACACACGGTCACGGTCTTTAGATTCGGACACGTTGTGAACTATTACGGTGTCTATGTTGCTTGTGATAGCTGAGGGCACATCTGAGGGGTTTTGTACCACATCAATAAATTTTACGCCTGACGCACGGATTCTGCGGTGCATCGATTCGTACAGTTTGATACGGGTCGCAGCGGCGTGTTGATCTTCGTCTTGTCCTTGGTCACCAAACAGTTCGTGGGCTTCTTCTAACACTACAAACAACCCAGGTCCGTCACCGTTATGGTTGAACGCTCCTGCGCGGCGGTAGAGCCCAGTTTGGTATAGGGCTTGCATGAGGGACCCTAAAATAAATTTGCGGGCCGGGTAGCTTAAACTATCAGTTTCGATGATTGTTACTAGGCCACGGTCGGGGTCTAACAGGTCCGAGATAGTTAAGGTGGTTCGTTCATGTAGGGAAGGGTCGCAGGTAACAATATGTGCTAACGGCCCGCCTTCAGCATAAGGGGCGACGCGTCGCCATAAACTTTGGAGACGGTCTCGCATAGCGGTACCACCTAGACGCGCTCCTTCTATGGTGGCTGCTTCTTCAATGTTTGCGGCAACAATCACCGCTAAATGTTGCATCCCAACTAGACGTGATAGTGGTGTGTAGGTGTACACGTTTACTACATCTTGTCCTATGGTCGGGTCGAACCCTATAGCTTCTTCAGGGATTTCTTCAGCTGGTAGAGCGGGTAACACAATCTCTGGACGTAAAATTTCGCCGGTTGTATCATCTACGGTAGCTGGGCGTAACACATAGGGTTCTAACCGGTTGGCCCGATATAGAGCGTCGATTGCCTCTGCTATCAACGATCTTCCAAACTCGCCCAGGTTCATAGATGCTGCCATGTTGTCAGCAGTGGATTCTAACCATTCGTTAGGTGTCATGTCTTCCACAGGTACTTCTAGAGGGTTCCAACGAAACGCGCCCAGGCCTGAATGGCGAACACTGAACAGTTGGAAACGACCGGTTTTTTCACCTGTTACCGGATCGGTGCGTACAGGATCCACAATAGAACCCAGATGACGCATGTTCGTCATCCAGTCCAAACCTAAAATGGAGGCCCCTACTTTTTTGTATTTAGGGGTTGGGTCGTCCGGGTCAGATGTTTGGATAGTGTGTTCTACTTTGACAAGGCCTTCTAAAAGCGCCATCAAAGTAGTTGTTTTACCAGCACCTGTGATACCTGCTATTAACGTGTGGGTTAGCTCTGAAGTGTCAACACCATATTTCAGGTGTGACACGATGCCACGTTCACCGTTAAACACTTGCCCTAACGTGATTTCCCGGTTTTGACGATCAGCAGGCATTGCCATTACCGGCACAGAGTCATGTATCGCTAGCAGCCCAGGGCCTTCTGCTACAGGCGGACGTGAAAACGCTGGTAGTTCCCCGATAGTAGCAAAAGATGAATAATGCCAGGGTTCTACCAGTTCTATCGTTGGTTCGCGTCTACGGTAGGATGTGAACGCTTGGGCATGTAACAACAACCGTTGTTTTTCGGCGTGGACAGCGGCCGGGTCGGGACCTACTATCGATGAAAAGTCGGTTATCACATGAAACGGTTGCGATACCCGATCATTATGTGTCCCTGGACCCCAAAACGATGTTTTTAAAAGTGCGGCGCCGGCCGCTAACGTTTCCGGGTTTTCGCACACCAAAAACATTTGGTAAAGAAACGCGCCACCTTCGATCCCGTCAACATAGCGTCGCATGGTTGCTTCAAGAATGTCACCAATGATCTGTTTCGAAGCGTTAAACGTTGTTCTCGATGTGGAAAGCCCAAAAGATGGTACCGCACCTAAACTACCTGTTGTGGATGCTTGGCGGGCCATAGTAACCGCGTACGCCTGGTTTAACGCCTGGTTTTGCGCGACAGAAGAAGACGACGCTGTAGAAACGTTCCGCCCAGCGGTTTCAGTAACAGTTTGAGTAGTGCCCTCAGTGACAGTTTGGGTGGTTCCTTGAGTACGTCCCTGGGTCACTGACTGGGAGGTGGAAGACGTGTTAGCTTCTGTTACCCCACCAGAGATTGTTTGGGTCCGGCCACCAGTTTCAGCGAGCGACGCCCCAGTAGCTAAAGACGACCCTGTACCACTGCTTGATGTTTGGCTAGCACTTTGAGTAACACCCGAAGATTGGGACACCGCCTGGGAACTACCCACTGATTGACCAACCCCCATAGTTTGGGTGTTTGACAATGCTTGGGTTGTGCCAACCGCTGATGTTTGCGATTGGGACGCTGTGGTACCTAAACCAGCGTTTTCTGCTACGGTAACTGTCTGGTTCAAACCTTGGGTTTGGGACGAGGACACCCCAGTTGATTGGGTGTTACCACCTGTAACTGTAGTGCCTAAGGTGTTTGTAACTGTTTCTGATTCGTTGATCGAAAACGAGTTTTGGGTGTTCCCACCGCCACTAAAACCAAACAGACCACCAGAAACTGAAGAACCATCTGAAACTCCACGAGTGTTCGCCAAAGCGTTAGCTAACCCTTGCGAAAGTGAAGTTCCTTGAGAAAGTGAAGTTCCTTGGGACTGGTTCCACCCATCAGTAGCCGAAACAGATGTACCTTGAGCGTCGGAAAGGGAAGTACCCCAAGTAGTGGAATCGGAACGCCCCGCGGTAGCAGACTCGGTTTGTGAAACACCAACTGTTTCACCTGTTGCTACCGATTCTGACATCGAACGTGCTTCGGTGAAACCTTGCGAAGCGCCAGTTGTTGCGGTTTCCCCATATGTTTGTGACGACCCTGTTGCGTGAGATACCGAATCGGTGTGTGCTAACGATTCCCCAACGGTGGTAGAAGCCGAAATACCCTCAGCGAACGACTCAGAACTGCCAGTAGTGTGTCCTGTAGCGGTACCTTCAGTGTGGGACAACGTATCAGAAACAGAAACCCCATCAGAAGTAGATTGGGACACCCCTTCAGAAACACCTTCCGTGTGAGAAACACCTTCTGTGTAGGTTTCACCTAAAGTCGCTGCGGCACCAGCACTGTCACCACTAGAATGGCTATCACCTACGGAATGACCGGCACCCATACCTAAACCTAACGGCAACGCTACACCAACAGTAGCGGCTTTTTGGCCGTGTGTTTCCGATCTTACAGCCGACAATGATTCGGAAACGTTCCGCCATGCCCGAGTCATTTCTTCCACAGGTAACGGCACAGTAACCAGGGTTAACATGAACCCGCCACGACCTTCGACCATGCCACGGATGAACGCTTCCATTTGGTTGTGGGTCTGTTCGATATCGGTACGGTTACCGTCCATCAAACTTGACATCCCAATAGATTCACTGTTTTGTATTGGACGACCCCGAGCTACCGCAATATTTTCCCACGATGCCTGGTAGCGTGCTAAATGTTCGCCTTGTTCTATAGTGATCGGCGCGTATTCGATTTGTTGGAACACACCATCTAACAGTGCCGCTAAAGCAGCGTACGCTTCGTCAGCTTTAGCAGTCGCTTCGTCAATAGTTGACCCAATAGCTTGAACACCGTAAGCGAACACTAACGGTATTTCCGCTGTTTTTGCGACTAGCTGACAAAACAGCACCCCTTTTTCACGTAACCCTGAAAGGACATACGCCATCTGCGACATGCCGGGCTGGTCGGAACCAGAACCCTGTTGACGTAACCAACGCGGTACCCGTGTTAAACGCAAAAACCGTACTACTTTAAAAAACGTGTCCGGTGTGCTTTGCCCAGGGTCACGTTGGGAAAGCTCATAACAAAAATAGCGGACCTCGTTGGGTTGATCTTCAGCAAACGCACGCCATGACCGCACAATAACAAGCTCGTCATAATCTATTTCATCTTCAGAAACTTTAGCGGCAGATTGTCTAGCCCCAGACATCATCTGGCGAAGATCGGGACGCGCTGGAAGACGTCTCGTTGGACGTCCTGGGAGCATAAAAGGGCGGTGCGACGATGAGAACATACTCATAGCAAAACACTGTTGCTGCTTTCACTGTTGAAACCAGCCCAACAAAATACCCCAAAAACCTACTGTTAAGAGTGTCGGGTTCCCTGGTGTGCGTCACCAAATGTTTAGGACACGTTAAACCTATGCGGAAACTTGTTACCATCCTGTTTGTCACTGTTTTAGTTTTAACGGGTTGTTCTAAAACTAAACCCCAAACCCCGACTGTGCCTGGGTCATCTACTAGCACTTCAACTAGCACAACCAACACCACCACAGACCCTGGGACCAACACCACCACAGACCCAACCACAACCAGTGAAGGGGAAAACCAAGGGCAGCTACCTGCCCCCACCGGTGTTTTAACAATCCCCGATACCACAGTTGTGCCACTCGATTTTGTTTTAGGTGCTATGGAGTTGATGGCTGAAGGTGACGCCACACGTTTTGGTGGTGACCCTCACCCTTCTAGCGGGGATGGGTATGTTGGTATTGTTATTTCCCCTGGACCGTCACAACATGTAACACAACGGCTAGTTGATTCTTTCGAAGGGGACGGCTGGGAAGTGTTGTACGCCCAAAACACTGAAAACGGCTGGCTGATTTCCGCTGATTACAACAACTACACAGCTACTGGGGTTGTGTCGGTACAGCCCGATGCATGGCTACAAGTAACAGTCACAGTACAACCACTCTAGCATTCCAAACACACCTGCTAATATGCTATAATTGCACTGTTGTGTAGGGTCAGGTGTTGATAGACCGAAGATACCTGATCCTACACAACAACCCAATCCACAGTGTTTCAAGGTGTTTAGGGTGTGACCACCACTGTTGGGCTGATCCGATCTGTAGTTGTGCTATCACCCAGCTGTCCATACTGGTTCCAGCCCCAACACCAACCCGAACCGTTCGAATCGACCCCACAAGAACTGCTACTACCAACAGTGAGTTGTTCAAAAACGAGCTCACCAGCAACAGCGACGGGAGTAAGCCTCCGAGTTGTTGAGTTATCCCCCAGCTGACCGTTACCATTATTGCCCCAACACCAGGCTTTACCGCTGGTGTCCAACCCGCAGGTATGCCCCCCAGTTTTTAGTTGTGTGAAGGTGTTGTTGCTAGCAACAGCTGTAGGGATATTACGGTTGGTGGTTGAGTTGTCTCCCAGACCACCACCACTGTTGGAACCCCAACACCAGGCTTTACCTTCGATGTCGATTGCGCAAGAATGTAAATTACCCGCTGCGATTTTTGCAAAGGTCCTGTTCCCGGCAACAGCGACGGGAGTGAGTCTTCGTGTTGTTGAGTTATCTCCCAGCTGACCGTTACCATTATTGCCCCAACACCAGGCTTTACCAGTCGTGTCCAATCCGCAGGTATGCTCACCGCCTACAGCTAGTTGTGTGAATGTTTTGTTGCCAGCAACAGCTGTAGGGATATTACGGTTGGTGGTTGAGTTGTCCCCCAGACCACCACCACTGTTGGAACCCCAACACCAGGCTTTACCAGTCGTGTCCAACCCGCAGGTATGGTAGTGGCCAGCGTCAAGTTGTCTAAAGGTATGATCACCACTAACCGCTGTCGCGATGTGGCGATGTGTGCTTGTACCATCCCCCAAGGCATTAAACCCATTATTGCCCCAACACCAGGCTTTACCAGCAGTATCAAGCCCGCAGGTATAATCTTGACCTAGCGTGATTTGTGAGAATGTGTGGTTGCCAACAACCTTTGTTGGGGTTAGTTGTTGTGTTGTTGTGTTGTTACCTAGCTGACCACGATGGTTGTTGCCCCAGCACCAAGCCTCACGGTTAATATCTAAGCCACACGTGTGAGACTGACCTGTGGCTATTTGTGTCCAAAACCCTAGCTCAGGTTCAGGTTCAGGTTCTGTTGTGGTCGTAGTTTCAGTACCGGCAGGTGTGCTACCTACAGTGGCACCGGGGATCAGACCGTCTGATATTAGTTGTGTGGGTGTGTGGTCTCCTACCTGATTGGAACCTACAGAGTTCCCGTGGATTGTGCCTACTGGTGGTGTCACTACAACATTCCAACCCGTGTCCCCTACCCCAACCAGCACCAGGGTATTAGATGTTCTTACAAAACCGATTTCACCAGCATCTGGCCAAACGTCCCCTTCAACAGGCACCAACCCATCACCACTATCAGCCAGTGTTCCAAAGCTTGTAGCGCCGGGGGTGTCCTCAATAGCACCTACATTGTTGCGCACCGCAACCCGGCCTGAGTATCCCAACGATCCGCCCCCGACAGGGCCAGCAGTGCTTGTGCTTCGCGTCCCATTGAACGTAACGATGCAAGTTCGGTTTCGGTTTGGGCTTTGTTAAACACGGTTTGAAAACCAACAAACGC
>Ga0172382_10007699_pt1 | contig 15220 bp, 10 predicted proteins | sample Leawel138RmetaG_FD_122245 | JGI IMG/M metagenome (GOLD analysis project Ga0172382, IMG submission 122245) | Leachate microbial communities from a municipal landfill in Southern Ontario, Canada - Leachate well 138R metaG | ecosystem: Engineered > Solid waste > Landfill > Unclassified | place...
CTATAAAATCACAAAAAAGATCGAATACAGCCTGGCCGATCTGCAAAACACCCGGGGGGCAGAGATCAACAGGCAGATCCATTTTCAGGGACAAAGTGAGGCCGGGACCGTCTTCCGGCTGGCCGACCATTCACCGGGCTTTGAAGAAGACAAAGAAACGCCGGTGATCAGTTTCATGAAAGGGCAACATTCAAACATTGCCATGTCGAACACTTTTGAAAACCTAACCATTGATATCGGTGCCGGAAATCCGGGTGCCATAGGGTTGCATTTTTATGCCAACAACACGGGGGCTGTGCGTCATGTCACCATCCGCTCTTCCGATAAAACGGATAACGGGGCCATCGGACTGGCCATTTTAAAAGGGCCTGTTTCCGGATGCCTGATCAAAAATCTTACGGTTAAAGGTTTTGATTATGGTATTAAAGTAACGGACTCCAGCATTTTTACCGTTTTTGAGCACATTCAGCTGAAAGGACAAAAAAAAGCAGGTTTCTGGGTAGTGGACAATGTAGTTTCCATCCGGGGATTGAGAAGCACCAACCATGTCCCCGCTCTTCAGCTCACCGGGGAACATGGCATGGTCTGCCTCCTGGACAGTGAACTGGAGGGATCCGGCAAAGCTCAGTCCGCCATCGTTTTTAAAGGCGGGTACGGTTATGCCCGTAACATCAGCACGAAGGGCTATGCAAAATCCATCGAGACTTACAGGGGAGATGATGTTTCAGAAAACCATGTGAACGAGTTTTCCACCCACCAGCCGGTGAGTCTGTTCCATTCCGGCAGGTTCAGTTCACTCCGCCTGCCCATTGAAGAGACTCCCGATATCCGCTGGGAGCAGGATATGAAGGAATGGGCTTGTGTTACCGGTTACGGTGCTGTTGGCGACGGAAAAACTGATGACACAAAGGCTATCCAGGAAGCCATGCATTCCGGGAAAAAAGTGATCTGGTTCCAGCCGGGGAAATATGTGATCGATTCCATTGTAAACATACCCCCTGAAGTGGAAAGGGTAAATTTTATGTATTGCGATCTGGTTGCCGGAGAGAACCTGAAAAAAATGGAATTTAAAGGAGCATTCAAAGTTGCGGGTGAAAACGACACCCCGCTACTGATGGAAGACCTGTTCGCCTGGGAGAGGTGGAACGGGGGCCATTTCCTGGTGGAACACGCATCCAAACGAACCCTTGTATTAAGTGATATCCACACGCAGGTAGGGTCGCAATATATAAACTCAGTGAGTGGAGGAAAAGTTTTTATCGAGAATGTCTGCACCACAGACGAGCATCACAAGAAGAAATGCTTTGTTTTTAACGGGCAAAAAGTATGGGCCCGGCAGATCAATCCTGAACGTTCCGATCCGGAAGTCGATATACATAATTCAGATGTATGGATCCTGGGATTCAAGACGGAAGCCCAAGGCGTATCCTTTCATCTTGAAAATAATGCCAGGGCAGAAATCTTTGGAGGAGTCGTCAACCATTTCTCCCCGGGAAAACCCATGGTGAACCTTGTTGATTCGGAAATTTCATTCTTTGCTGCCACCCGTGGATCCAATAAGCTGGATTACATCATTTCGGAATCCAGAAACGGGGAGGTTAAACACTTAATGTATGACCTTCTCCCGTTGCGTGATGATCCCATGATCTATATTCCCGGGTATATCAGCCGAAACCCCTCTGACAGGTGAATCGGTTTTCGGTTTTCAGAAGTTACCCCCAATGTCCGTCGCAATAGCTTCTATTCATCCACGGCAGGTTGTTGCCTTTAAAAAACGGATCAAGAGCCATGGCAAATTTTTCGAGCTGCTCGTTATCCATTGGGGTGAAATTTCGCAGGATCTCAAGGTTTGATTTTACCACTTCGAGGCTGTCGACTCCCACAACCACTCCATTGGGTCCGGGAACAGAAAGGGCAAATTTTATCAGATCCGTAGTTTTTAATTCCTTGACAGTTTCGCGGGGTCTGACAGCCTTCATCAGCATGACGCCCATTCCTTTCTCCAGAGCTTTCGGGATTGCCTGTTCCTGTCGTTGTTGTGGATTGGCTTTCCTGTTCCAGTGGTTCATGGCAATCAGCATGCTGTCAAAGTCGCCCCGTTGTGCCATGGCAGTCATGGCTCCGGCATTGCCATGTCCGGAAAAACCAATAAAGCGGGCCACTCCCTCATCCTTCATTTTCTGAAGAATGTCAATTAAATGACCTTTCTGACTCATCTCATCAATATCTTCCTGAGATTCAATAGAATGAATTTTAAGGATGTCGAGGTGATCGGTCTGAAGACGCTTCAAGCTTCCTTCAATTTCCTTCATGGCCTGATCCGGGTTACGGGCCGAGATTTTAGTAGAAAGGAATATCTCGTCACGTCTCTCCTTCACTATTTTCCCCAAACGTTCTTCACTGATCACTCCGTTTTTTGTATTCACATAGGTATGAGCAGTGTCCCAGTAATAAAGCCCGTTGTCAAGAGCATAAGACAACATCTCCAAAGCCTCATCTTCCTTGTCGATATTACAAAACCTGCTTCCCAGTCCCAGGGCCATTCTGGGGATCCGCACACCTGTGCTTCCCAGCATGGCAGTAGGAAGCCCTTTCGCATCGTATCCGGCACAACCGGATAGAAGATTTACACTGCTTAAAGCGACTCCTGCGCCAATGGTTCCTTTAATAAAAGTTCTTCTTGTCAATCTATTTTTTAATTCCATATTCTTATCTTTTTTCTGATTATCGAACGGTGTATGCTTCTGTAAATTCAACCTTTATTCCATCTGTATTTCGTAAATTCAACAACCACCGGCGGCCTTTCCCGATCATCGGGTTTGCCAGTTTGTGTTCACCTTTTCGTTCTTTCAGCGTGTATATGGTTTCCTGCATATCATCAACCAAAAAGCAGGGATGGCTCACATTCTGGTCAGTTGCCACATAATACTCAATGTTTTCAACACATTCGGGCATATGCAGGTAAATAAAATTGGTTGTTGCTTCATCGTTTTCATCCATGCGCCACATCTCTTTGAATCCTAAAATTTCCTTATAAAAGCGGTCATTCTTTTTTACCTGTTCGGTATATAATCCCACATGGTGAATCCGCTTAGAAATTCTTTTTTCAGAAAGGTACTTCCCCTTAGATCTGCTATGCAGGGATTGGTTATCGAACTGAATGTATTCGATGGGAACACCCGAAGGGTCGTGCACAATAAACACCTGATTTCCTGCGCCATCCACATGAATATCCGTAGTTATTTCAATTCCTTTGTCATGTAAAAATTCTTTCATTTTCTGTAATTCATCGGTTTCAAAAGAAACAGAAACCAACCGGTTTTTATTCCTGGCATTTTCATCTTCTATAAATTCCAGGAACTGACGGTCATTTACTTTGTAAGACACCACTTTCCCCTGACCGGAAGGATAGGAGAAAGCCTGTTCGAATCCCAGAAAATCGCCGAAATAGCTTTGTGTGAGTTGTAAATCGCTCACCAGGTAAGTCATTTTGGCAATACCCCAAACCGGAGGGCGGGTAATATTCTGCGCATCTAACTGAAGATGAAGAAGCATTACCATAAGAACCATTCCTCGTAAAGCAAAAAACCGGATTCTTTTAACCATAACAAAATTCATATTTTAAAATCTTCATCAATCATTTTCTTCCCTTTCAGGAAGTCATTAATCATTGAATAATACAACATAAAAAAAATCAGGAGTGATCACTTATTGGCTAAAATACATTTCAAAAATTTTCAACAACAAGTTTACACAAAATTCCTGATTTTACCAGAGGTGAATACATTATTTCTTCTTTGGGCAGTCTTCTACTCCCCAAATCAGTTGATCTTTCAGGATGTATTTAGATAAAAAAATTCAGCAACCAAATTGAATTTGGTTGCTGAACAAAATGGATATTTTAATATCCAGGATTTTGAGGTAACAAGTTTGGATTTCGATCCAGTTCATCCTGAGGGAGAGGCAGGAGGTAATTTCTTGCAGGATCGAAGCTATGCGGTTCCATGGAGTCAGCTCCTTGAAAAACGATTTCACCCAGTTTGCGTCGTTGGATATCGAACCAGCGTTTGTATTCAGCAGGCATTTCCAGCATGCGTTCTTTTAACACCGCGGAGATAAAATCATTTTTGCCCAATCCGGCTTGCAGGTCAGCCGGAGCAGTTCCCCCAAAGCGGGCGCGTTCCCTGACTTTATTGATGTACTCATACGCTTTTGACGTAGGACCTTGATTGACCTCAGCCAGTGCTTCGGCAGCAATCAGGTAGACTTCAGCAAAACGGAAGATCGGGAAGTTTCGTCCACTATATCGTCCTTCGCTGTTGGCTTTTTCTCCAACATATAAGGCGTATTTTCCAAAGTGGATACGGGGCCAGGTCCAATTGGAATAGTCGGTCATCACTCCTTTTATCGGAGTTTCGGTAATAAACGTCACCTCCTTACGGTAGTCACCCTCTTCGTATTGACTGTAGAATCCGGGAGAAGGAGCGACGACACTCCAACCGTTCATATCTGCATTTCTCACTCCGGTCATGGGTCCCCAGAGCTCATCTGTTATTCCACCTAAAAAATCGACAGTCCAAACATGTTCAGCCATGTCCCCATTTTCAGCTTTCCAGAGGTCGGTATAATCCTCAACCAGTTCATATCCATAGACAGATGCATTGTTGATCACATCTTCGGCATACTGAGCAGCTTTTGCATAATTCCCCAAGGTTAAATAAATGGAGGCAAGCATGGTTTTCGCAGAACCGGCAGTCGGCCGACAACGAATATTGTTGGGGTACTTATCGGGCAGGTTTTGTTCAGCGAACAGACAATCATCAATAATATTTTTATAAATCTCCTCCACTGAAGTTTTAGAAATATCCGATACGGTTGCCGGGTCGGTTACAAATTCAGCAATATAAGGAATTTCACCAAACAACCGAACGAGGTTGTAGTAGCAATATGCCCTGATAATACGGGCTTCAGCCTGCAATTGGTCGGCTCTCTTCTGGTTGGTAATATTGATTCTCCCAATTCCGTTAATCGCAGAATTTGCAGCGCCAATTGCCTTATAATATTGAGGCCAGAAGGAACCGATCATTCCATTGTTTGCGTCCACATTATGATTATTCATGGCAATACGCTCTGCTTTCGTACCAATGTCACAAATATCGCAAACGTCATCAAGCAAACATACAGCTGTGGTGTATTCACGCCCAAATATGGATGAAGAAGCCCAATAAGTATACGCTCCCATCACTGCAGCTTCTACGTCCTCTTCTGTGTTAAAATAGGATTCCGGAGCCAGAAGTCCGATAGGATTCTCCTCCAGATCAGAGCAGGCTCCCATAAAAATCATCAAACTTACGATCGCTATCCTTTTAAATATATTATTATATCTTTTCATTGTATATTCATTTTAAAGTGATTAGAATATGAGGTTAAGGCCCAGTGTTACGGACTTCGTACCCGGATAACTTCCGTAATCCAGCCCCAGACTGGTATTTCCGTCTCTGTAGCTGACATCAGGGTTATACCCGGAATAGTTGGTAATCGTCAACAAATTTTGAGCACTCAGGTAAACCCGTAACCGGTCAATTTTCATTTTACCGAGGACCTCTCCGGGGATATTATATCCAAGTGACAGGTTTTTCAGTCGAAGGTATGAACCATCTTCGATCCAACGTGAAGAAGCGATAGAACTATACGTTCCTGATGCTTTAGGAATATCAGTATTGGTATTGGTTGGAGTCCAGCGGTCCAGAACTGTTGCCATCTGGTTTACTTTCCCGTTTACCCATTCCAGTTCCATTCGGGTGAATGACAGCATGTCATTCCCTTGTACACCCTGGAAAAAGAAATTAAGGTCGAAGTTTTTATAAGATATCGTATTGTTCATACCGTAGATGAAGTCGGGATGAGGATTTCCAATAATCGCACGGTCGTTGCTGTTCACGATTCCATCCGGCTCCATGATCAGATTATTATCTGCATCGCGGCTGGCAAAATCCCTGTAAATAGGGCTTCCGTCTTCCGGGTTTACACCGTCATAGATATATCCATAAAACGATCCGGCAGGACTACCTTCGGTCAGGATATGGGTATCGTCACCGATAATATGTCCCGGCCTCCTGGAATAAATCATCTCGCCAGCAGGTAATGACAGCACTTTGCCCTTATTAAATGAGATATTGAAGTCGGTGGTCCAATTTACATTTTTGGTGTTTACATTAACAGTGTTAATCCCAAATTCAAAACCTTTGTTGTCCATTGATCCGATATTTCTCATGACTGAGTTATAACTTGAATACTCAGGAAGAGGAACCTGGTAGAGCAAATCGACTGTTTTCTTATAGTAGTAATCAGCGGTAAAAATGATCCGTTCATCGAAGAAGCCAAAGTCAAGACCGATATCTGTTTGCCGGGTACTTTCCCAGGACAAATTCGCATTCGCCACGGTTGATGGACGAACGGCGTTCACTGTTTGTTCTCCGATAATGGCAAGTGCAGAAGCGAAGTTTGCCAACGACTGATAAATCCCAATTTCGCTATTTCCGGTGACACCATAGCTGGCCCGGAATTTTAGATGGCTGAGTTCATCAAATGACTGCAGGAAGGGTTCCTGTTTGATATTCCAGGCAAAAGCTCCTGATGGGAAAAATGCCCATTTATTGTTTGCCCCAAAACGGGATGATCCATCATACCTTCCGGTAACTGTAAACAGATATTTATTTTTGAAATTATAATTTGCCCTTCCATAATACGACAACATTTCCCATTCTGTAAGGGATGATGAGGGTTGCTGGTAGTCAGCTCCGCCATCTATATTCCAATACAAATAAGTATCCGTAATATATTGGTTACTTGCTGCCGTCCATGCTTCATTCCGGTACGATTGGTATGAATACCCAGCCATCAGATTTATTCTGTGTGAGTCACTAAATTCCTTATTATAAGAAAGGTAATTTTCACTCAGCAACATGGTTGTTTTAGAGGCATGAATATCAGCATCACCTCCCACGTTACGACCGGCAATTAAAGTGGTTGGACTATATGTTCCCCTTCTTCCATTATAAATTTGAGCTCCAAATGTTGTTTTAAACACCAGGTCTTTCAAAATGGTCCATTCTACATAACCATTTCCCTGAAACTGGTCGTTAAATGACTCATTCACATACTCATTGGCCACTGCATAAGGATTATCTTTAGGGTCACCGATAGCAGAGATAGTATAAGTACCGTCCTCATTATAAATACCGGCAGTAGGTTCCATAACCAAAGCCCCTGCAATTACTCCGGTGTTGGTTGATCCTCCTGAAGTTTCCTGAGATTTAACCCCACTCTGCGCTACACGTTGAAAAAACATTTTCGTTCCGATCCGCAGATTTTTACCTGCTTCGAAATCAAGATTTGAAAGTCCGGAATAACGTTTGTAGTCGGAGTTAATAATAATCCCATCCTGGTCAAAATAATTAAGAGAAGTATAGAACCTGAAGTTTTCTTTTCCTCCTGATGCTGAGAGCTTATAATTTTGGAGTGAACCTTTTCGGAATACTAAGTCCTGCCAGTCAGTTCCTTCTCCATAGCTTTGTGGATCAGGATAAGGGATCTTTGGATTTCCGCTGTTTTCATAAACTTCATTGATAAATGCAGCAAATTCAGCGCCGTTCAATAAGTCAATGGTTTTAGAAACCTGATTGACACTATATGATGAGTTAAATTCAATTTGTGTATCGCCTTTTTTACCTGATTTTGTTGTTATCAGGATAACACCGTTTGCACCACGTGACCCATAAATAGCTGTAGCCGAAGCATCTTTCAGGATTTCGATTGACTCAATATCCTCAGGTGGGGGAACAGCTCCTCCGGCAAAGCCATCAACAACATACAGCGGGTCGCTGCTTGCATTTAAAGATGTGCCGCCACGGATACGAATACGTGACCCGGCACCTGGTTCTCCGTTTACGGAGGTAATTTGGACACCTGATGCGCGTCCCTGTATGGCCTGGGCGATTCCCAAGGCAGGGAATGCTGCCAGTTCATCGGAAGAAACCGAGGTGATGGAACCGGTTAAATCACTTTTTTTCATAGTACCATATCCAACAGCCACCACTTCGTCTATATCAATTGTTTCTTCTTCAAGACTCACATGAACGGTTGTCATTCCACGTACAGCGATCTCCTGAGTCCGCATGCCCACGAATGAAAATACCAGTGTGGCATCTTCCGGAATATTGGCCAGTGTATAATTGCCATCAGCCTGTGTCACAGTACCCTGTGTGGTACCTTTTACAACCACCGTAACTCCGGGCAGGGCTTGTCCATAGGCATCAGTCACCTTCCCGGATATTGAACGCTGTTGCTGTTGTGCAACTTCAGTCAAAAATGAAGGAGCCAGAATGATCTTTCGGTCGGTAATGGTGTAAACCACATCAGTCCCGGTAAAAAGCATATCAAGAATTTCATCTATTTTCTTGTTTTTTACGGTCAGGGTTACGCCGCGATTCAGGTCTACCAGTTTTTCGTTGGCCAGAAAGTAAAACTCAGAAAGGCTTTCAATATCATCCAACACAACTTCTAACCTGGTGTTGGAATAATCCAGTGAAAGTCTCGTTTTTTGGGAATAAGAATCGTTTGCAAAAGTCTGAAGGATGACAGTCAGCGATAAAAATAGAGTAATTCGCATGATTCTGAATGTTTTCTTTAAACAACTGTAATCCCAGTCATCTATTAATTTGATTTTTTTCATAGATTTGTAATGTTAAACGTTAAAAAAATTATTTAGTTTTTTTAAGGAAATCGTGGCTGCGATTTCCTTTTTTTCTTTGGTTAAGGTCTGTCTCGTGAATTCATTTTATTTCTTGTTTTAGGTTATAATTAGAACTTATTTTACATATTTTTTCGGTAAAGCATCACTTTTTTCTTTTGAAAAGTTTCGTCGTTCAGTACTTTACGATCGATAATGCGATAGCGAATGGGAGAAGTCATGCTCATATACCGCAGAACATCCTCAAGTGAATCATCCTCGAAGGTTCCTCGCATCACATCGGTTCTCAAATCCTTATCGACCAGTACAACCTCTACATTATACCATCTTGCAATCCGGCGTGCCACTTCGGGCATTGGGTCTCCCCGGAACACGAGCTTTCCTTCAATCCAGGAAGAATATTTGGAAGGTTCGGTTTTCACAATGCAAATAGAATCGTTGTTATATATCAGCCTTTCGTTGGGCTGCATCTGAACAGGAGACGAAATCCCCGGTACCGTAAACTCTACTCTCCCCTCATCCAACACTACTTCCACATATCCTTCTTCCGGGTATGCATTCAGATTGAATTGGGTTCCCAGCACGTTCACTTTTGTTTTTCCGGCGGTAATTTCAAACGGATTCATATCATCGTGTGTCACATCAAACCAGGCTTCCCCCTTGATGGCTACCTGCCTGTTGTTATGGAAGGGGAGTTTATATTCCAGTGAAGAACCACTATTCAGCCATCCCTGGGTTCCATCAGGCAGGGAAAAGCTTAATCGTGATCCCAAAGGGGCATGGATTATAGCAGCTACCGGTTTTTCTGTTTCAACAACTGTTTCCAGCGAAGAATTGGAAGTAAACCATAAACCTCCGGCAATCAGCAAAGGAACCAGCAAAATGGCTGCCGCCAGGGAATACCAACGGTATATCTTCCGGGTCAGCGTCTGATTTTTCCGGGTTTCGATCAAATGAATCCGGTGGTGAATCCGGTCGAGCAGGTAGGAAAAATCTACATGTTCACCTTCGTTATTTTTAAGGAAAGTTTCCCATTCATTCAATAAATAGTATTTCAATTCATTGCTGTCTTCCTTTTCCGCAAAAAGGGAATAAATTGAACGGATTTCTTCTTCACCGGAAAGTCCTTTCCTGAAACGAGTAAGTTTTTCTATATCGGATGGTTGTATCATTCTTTCTGTTTATAAAAATCCTCTTGTTTTTCAAAGAGGATTTTTTTCTAACTAAACTAATCTAAGAAAACAATCTTTTATTCTCTTCTTAAAAGTAATAGCCTTGAAACGATAAAATCTAATGATAAAAATGTGTTTTTTTTAATTAAAAATTTAATCTATTGCAGATCAGGGGATTTAGAGGCAGAAAATTCATGAAGAATAACACTGCATTATGTTGAGCCAACAGTAAATTCGGTAAGTCTCTATGGAAAACAAGCAATAGGTTGTATTAAAAACATTCCATCAACAGCGGGATTGTTCAACTAGTTCGTCTAACGAAAAAAAACAATAAAAAAAAGTGACAGGGCCAGGTTACTGCCGGAGATATGCTTTCGTAAAAATTTTAATGCAGCTGAAATATGATTATCGACTGTTCCGGGAGAGAGTTTCAACTCTTCAGCGATCTCGCGGCTACTTTTTCCTTCCTTTCTGCTTTTTTCAAATATTACTTTTTGCTTTGGAGGTAACTTTTCTATCCATTTTTCAATCTGCTCCAGAGTAGAATGATAATCAATCTGTTCCTCTGTATCAACACAGGCTTCGGTTTTTAATCCGATTTCTTCTTTCAGTTTTCCCTGTAGTTGTTTTTTTCTGAAATATCTACATATATAATGGTAAGTAATGGTAAAGAGATATGCCTTTAAAGAAGAATCTGTTTTCAACGTTTTTTTGTTTTCCCAAATTTTTAGAAAAACGTCCTGTACGAGCTCCTCGGTTTCCGTTGTTGACTTTAAGTATTTCATAGCAAACCCGAACAACCGGTCGCCATACTTATCAAAAACAGCATTGAATGCATCCAGGTTTCCTTTCCGCAATTTTTCAACCAGTTCAATATCAGATATATTTTCGCTTAAGTTCAAATCAGCTTTAATTTGGAAACGAAGATAACAAAATTCAGGAATACAATCTGAAAATACACCAGCCAAATGTGAAAATATGTTAAAACCATTTCGGGTACAGCGATTTGATAAAAGATGAATGGGGTAATAATCCGGAAATAATTCATATCGTTTTCTTTTGCAACCATTACAAGAAATAATACGAAAGTATAAATTTATATTTGAAAAGAAAATGAAATGTTATATTTTTACATCAAAATAAAAAACATGATAATGGAGTATTTAAATATACATTTGGAAGATCTGATAGAAAGAGGTGCCTTAGATACAGCCAGAGAGATTTCGGATCAGCCGAACGTTTGGATGAAAACTTACAATAAGTTTCTTAAGGAAAAGGAACACATTTTACAGTTTGTCCCAAAAGTAAGGCAGCATGAACAGGATTTGATACAATCCATACTTGCCTCAACTGCCTGCAATAGTATGGTGGCCATTGGAATTGGTTACGATGAAAATGAGTTTCAGTTTGACCTGGCCGTTCGTTTTCCGGAAGATTTTTATCTGTTTTTTATATCCTTCCAGCCCAGATTATCGGATTTTACAAATCGTTGAGTTTAGGTTTATCTCCTGATTCGCCGTCAGAAAACGGTGCAATTTCCAGAGTAGTGCAAGGGGTAAAAATTTATCATCCAACTGTAAAATGAATGACAAATGACAAATGGGAGAAATACGATAAAAGTGATACTAGATTATTCAGATGAAACGACCATGACGATTCATGCCACAAACAAGCAGGATTAAAATCAGGGGAGTTCCATCGGCAATACTTCGTTAAGAAATTAAGCAACAATAGTGCATTCATCTGATTGTCAGAACAGGAGTATTGACTTGCGGTTATTTCATATTTATCTGGGAAGGTATATTCCTACTTTGTCGTGCATGGTATATAAACGATATTGTTCACCGTCGTAAACCAAAATCGGGCTGGAAGTGTCGCCCTCTACAAGCGGATTACCAGGATATTTCTTCCAGTTGATCAGATCGACAGACATAGCAACAAGGGAAGACCATTCAGCGTTTTCATCGGGATCGGCCCAGTTGGGATTCGTAGAGCCATGGTAAAATAAATAGTAACGATCCTTGAATTTAATCACCTGATTTGCGGCAACAGCACCTTCATCGTATTTTTCCGGTCCCATTTTCAACACAGGTTCATCCTGGATATTTATCCAGGTCAATTTGTCACCAGAAATAGCCAGCCATATTCCCAAATCGTTTCGTTCATAAAAAAGATACCATTTACCGTCTTCAATCCACACGGTTGGTGTACCGTAGGGGGCGGGAATCGTGTCGCCATTGGTTTCAAGGATAACCAGATTACCCTGTTTCTCCCAGTGAATGCCATCGGATGAGGTGAGCAGGTGGGCGATGTCATTTTTTCCTTCAGCATACATATACCAGATTTCGTCGTATTTTAGCACGAACATGTCCTCTGTCCATTTTTCGTCAAAAACAGGATTACCGGGATACCTTTCCCAGCTGATCCCGTCTGTTGACGTGGCATAACCCGGTATTTCGCTGTTGTATCCCCACCGTTGTAACCGGAATACCACATCCGGTAAAGGTTCTCTTCCTTCAGGATATAACCGCGCTCCCTGATTTGCCTGTCCCAGGTATCCTTGCCGGTACCGCTGAAAACAGGGTTGTCATTAAAAGGTATAAAAGCAACCATTTCAGCAGGAAATGCTCCATTGGTGGTTTTTCCTGGTTTATTTTGGCAGGATGTGCCTGCAAAAATCAATAGCATTATACCTATTTGAAAACAAAATGAAAGGTGTTTCATCTGATTAAAATGATTTATATTTATTCAATTCCACTGCTTTGAGGAGTTATCGGGCCGATGTATTCTGTAGCTACAACAATATGATCTTTCCAGACAGTTGCTTCCTCCCGGTTTATTTTAAAATCCGGATGCTCCTTGGCATACTTATCCACATTTTTCCAGGAAGTACCCGACACATAGTTTTGCACCCTCAACCGGTTAATTTTAAGTTTTTCAAACAGTTCTTTATCCTCAAAATTACGCCATCGTATTCCTTGAAAACGTTGGGCATTTTTATGGTCTGGATTGCTTATAAAGCTGTCAGCCCTCCAGTAGCCTTTAACCGGATTTTTCTCCAGCGGGTCCCAACATCCCGCCAGTTCACCGTCGACCCAGAATGCATGAGCACCATCGGTTTTATCAGGAGCAGAATTTACGCGAATCATAATTTCAATGCATTGCCATTCGCCTCGTTTTGCAGGAACCGGATCTCTGGGCATAAAATTATTGCCATAATAGGAATTCGGGCGACCGTCGGGTTTACCTTCCGGAGTTTGCCAGGAATTCATCTCAGGCCAGTAGGTATAAAACATCCAATAACCGGGAGGTGTAGTTGCCGGGCCGGTTCTATTAAGATTTTCCATCGACTGATCAATCGTACTGCTAAAATGATGGGTTGGCTTTTTGCCGGCAGAGCCATAGGGCATAGGTCTGGGATCCACAAATCCTGATAAGCTGGTAAAGTGATGGTTGTATCCGTAATCGTCGGCAAACTTCACATAAAACCGCAAAAAAAGCTGTTCGTACCGATCATCAAAAATTTTAATTAAATCGCTGCCTGCATTGCGATCATCCTCCTCCCTATGAATTGTCATTTTCAGACTTTTGCACCCTGTACTGCCTTCTGGTCCGGGAATGACATCAAGAGAAAGCCGATTGTCTTTATCCCCCCTGGCCCACGACCAGTTTGCAACTACATCGGCAATAGATGAAGCTTCAAAATTCTCAGCAAAAACAACGGATTTATGTTTCTCAATCCCTTCATCTCCGGGATACAGGGCGGCAATGCCTTTTGAGTTTGATGCAACGGTTTTTTTATGAGCCCATGCATTTCCGTCAAGGGAATGATCCGTTATGTCAGCCGCAACTTTTGACAAGTAACCCCTCATATGGTTTCGCACTTCCAGTTCGCTGACTGCTGTTTTCCTATCACGGTTACTATTACAGCCCACGAAATAGAAAAGGGCCAAAATGAGGACAGAAATGTCTGTTTTTTTCAACATAGTAATATCATTTTTTGCTCGAATTTGACATCAAACTTAAAGACTGTTTTGATTTTGTTTTTCAAACAAAGTTATAAAACAAATCAATACTTTCAAAATCTTTCTTTTTATACAATATAATTACAAATTAAATTATTTATATTTGCTAACAAAAGATATTGAAAGAATGTTACTATACTATTCTGATATTTGAATGAAATAAAAATTACAACAATGGATAAAAAATCAAAAGTACCCGGAAGACGCCGGTTTATTGGGGATGCCGCTGCTTTAGGGTTGATGGGAACAATTGGTGCAGGATATGTGCTTTCTTCCTGCAATACAGAAAAGGCGAAATATGAACCGCCTGTTTTTCCTAAAAAGGCTCCCGACGGGCCCGTTCTAAAAGCAGGTCTGATTGGTTGCGGAGGCAGGGGTACAGGCGCTGCGATAAATTTTCTGAATGCAGGTACGAACCTACAAATAACAGCTCTTGCTGATGTTTTTCAAGATCGTATCGACAGGTGCAGGGAAACGATAAAGAAAAGACATCATGTTGATATTCCGGATGAAAACTGTTTTGTTGGATTTGATGCATACAAACGTGTAATTGAGTCAGGTGTTGATGTAATCATTGAAGCCTCGGCAACACATTTCAGGCCCAGGCATTTTGAGGCAGCAATACAGGCAAGGAAACACTGTTTTATTGAAAAACCTGCAGCCGTTGATCCGGTTGGGGTACGATCTGTCATTTCTTCGGGGAAAATGGCGGAAGCTGCCGGACTGACAGTCATTACAGGAACACAGAGAAGGTACCAGGCCGATTACAATGAAACTTTCAGCATGATTAAAAACGGGGCTATAGGTGATCTTATTTCAGCCAATTGTTACTACAACAGAGGTGGAGCAGGTTATTTCACAAGACAGGAAGGTTGGAGCGATATGGAAGCGATGATAAGGAACCGGGCAAATTGGATATGGCTTACAGGTGATTCTGTTGTAAATTTGCTCGTTCATAATTTGGATTGTATAAATTGGTTTTTTGAAAAACATCCGGTTAAGGCATCCGGATTCGGTGCCCGGTATCATCGACCAACAGGCGACATGTACGATTTTTTTAGTGTAGATTTTGTTTTTGACGACCAAAAGCATTACCAGGGAATGTGCCGGGAGATGGACGGATGCACCAATAATGTCAGTGACGTAATTTTTGGAACCGGTGGATATTCAAACTGTCAAAACAAGATTTTTGATTATAACGACAAGGTAATTTGGGAATATGAATATCCATTAGGTGACGATGGTAAACCAACCAACCAAACGGCTATTTC
>Ga0172382_10007701_pt1 | contig 15220 bp, 12 predicted proteins | sample Leawel138RmetaG_FD_122245 | JGI IMG/M metagenome (GOLD analysis project Ga0172382, IMG submission 122245) | Leachate microbial communities from a municipal landfill in Southern Ontario, Canada - Leachate well 138R metaG | ecosystem: Engineered > Solid waste > Landfill > Unclassified | place...
CGCGGCGGTGCCCCTCCCCCCCTCCCCCCCCCCCCCCCCCCCGCCCGCCGCCGTGGGGTGTGGGGAAAAAGAAAACCGCGCCCTCCCCCTCCCTTTTACAAAAATTCCCGGGGGGGGGGGGGGGGGGCGCCCCCCCCCGGGGGCGCCGGGGCCGGGCCGGGCGGGCGGTCAGGGCAGAAACCTGTCCATATGAGACAAAAACCCGTCCTCATGGCGGGTTGTTGGCCGGGGGGGCGCATTGCAGTCTTTTCTTCTGTCCGGACAGGAAGTCCGGCGCCGGCCCGGGCCGCATCGGCAGCGCGACGGGCGTGCACCAAGGGGGAGACCTATGCTGAGACGCCTGCTTCTGACTTCTTCCGCCGCGCTGGCGCTGCCCTTCGCGGCTGCCGCGCAGAATGTCGTGACCATGAACACGGTCCAGATCTTCGGCACCATCGACCCGGCCAAGATCAGCGACTACACCGACTACATGGCGGCGGTGAACCTCTACGACGGGCTGGTGACCGTCGATGCCGGCGGCAATCTCGTGCCGCAGCTCGCCGAGAGCTGGGAGGTGGCCGAGGATGCCAGTTCGGTGACCTTCACCCTGCGGGCGGATGCGCATTTCTCCGACGGCTCGCCGGTCGAGGCGAAGGACGTGATCTATTCCTTCGAGCGCCTGATGCGCATCAACCAGGGCCCCGCGAACCTGTTCGAGGGCGTGGTCGAGCCGGGCAATGTCGTCGCCGGCGACGACGGCACCGTGACCTTCAACCTGTCGCGGACCTTCGCGCCCTTCATGGCCACCGTGCCGGCGCTGATGATCGTGAACTCCGACCTGGCCGAGGAACATGCCGGCGATGACGACGCGCAGGCCTGGCTGGGCGAGAACGTCGCCGGCGCCGGTGCCTATCTGCTGCAAAGCTGGGACCGCGGCGCGCAGATGACCATCACCCGCGATGTCGATTACTACGGCGGCTTCGGCGAGGGGCCGATCGACGAGGTGCGCTGGATCATCACCAATGACGAGGCCACGGTGCGCGCCATGGCCGCCTCGGGCGAGCTGACCATGACCTCGCAATACCAGTCGCCCGACACCTATCGCGCGCTGGTCGACATGGGCCGCTTCCGGCTCGAGAGCCGGCCGACCGCGACCGCCTTCTACCTCAAGCTCAACACGCAGGTCGCGCCGACCGACGACGTGCATATCCGCCGCGCCATCGCCTATGCCACCGATTACGAGACCATCCGCGACGTGATCTTCCCCGGCGAGCAGATGACCACGGTGCTGCCGCAGGCATTCGCGGCGTTCTGGAACCCGGACGTGCCGGCCCCGGCCTACGACCTCGCGGCCGCGGCCGAGGAGGTGGCGCTCTCGGCCTATGCCGGCGAGCAGATCCCGATCACGCTCTCCTATGTGGCCGGCACCGCCTTCGAGGAGGAGATCAGCCTGCTGATGCAGGCCAATCTCGAAAGCCTCGGCTTCGTCGTCACCCAGGACCCCGAGCCGTGGAACCGGATCACCGAGATCGCCTCCTCGCCCGAGCAGTCGCCGAACGTGAACCAGATCTTCTACGGCCCGACCTATCCCTCGCCCGATTCGATGTTCTTCCCGCAGTTCGCCACCGCGGCGGCCGGGACCTGGATCAGCATGGACTGGCTCCAGGATCCCGAGATCGACGCCATGATCGACGCCGCGCGCGCCACCGGCGACGTGGACGAGCAGGCGGCGATCTACAAGGAGCTGCAGGCGGCGCTGGCCGAGCGCATGGTCTCGATCCCGCTGCTGGCGCAGACCCAGCAGCATGCGATGGACGAATGCCTCGCCGGCTTCGAGGCGGTGCCGCCGATGATGAGCTTCGAGTTCGACTTCACCCGTTACAGCTGGACCTGCTGAGGTCCGGCTGCCCGGGCCCCCGGCGGGAACCTTCTCCCTTTCCCGCCGGGGGTCCGCCTGATCCCGCCGGCCGCGGCGCCCCCTGTGCCGCCGGCCGGCCGTCTCCGTCACCCGGGGGGCCAGATGGAATTCGCCGCTTTCCTTGCGCGCCGCCTTGCGTGGTCGGTGCTGGTGCTGGTGGGCCTGTCGATCGTGATCTTCACGATCGCCCGGGTCATGCCCGGCGATCCGGCCCGCATGGCGCTGGGGCCCCGCGCCAGTGTCGAGCAGGTCGAGCAGCTCAAGTCCGAGCTCGGCCTCGACCGGCCCTTCGTCGAGCAGTATCTGAGCTATGTCTCCGGCCTCGTGCGGGGCGATCTCGGCAAGTCGCTGCTGACCCGGCGCTCGGTCTCGGACGACATGCGGGCAAGCTTTCCGGCCACGCTGGAGCTGGTGCTGGTCACGATCCTGTTCGCCTTCGCGGTCGGGGTGCCGCTGGGGGTGATCGCCGCCAACTGGAAGGACCGATGGCCCGACAATGCGGTGCGCGGGGTGGCGATCTTCTCGGCGGTGATGCCCGCGTTCTTCATCGCGCTGCTGCTGCAGGTGCTGGCCGGCTATGTGCTCCAGATCCTGCCCACCACCGGGCGGCTGCCGCGCGGCATCGATTTCACCGCCTCGCCCACCGGGATGCTGCTGGTCGATTCGCTGGTCCGCGGCCGGCCGGACGTGTTCCTTGAAGCGTTGCGCCACCTGCTGCTGCCGGCGCTGGCGCTGTCGCTGGCGACGATGGGGCAGGTGGCGCGGATCACCCGGGCCAGCATGATCGACGTGAGCCGGCAGGACTATATCGAGGCCGCCCGCGCCTTCGGCATCCCCGAGCGGCTACGGCTGTTCAAGTATCAGCTCCGCCCCGCCTTCGTGCCGCCGCTGACCATCGCCGGGCTCGAATTCGCGTCGCTGATCGGCAATGCCTTCGTGGTCGAGCTGATCTTTTCCTTCGACGGCATGGCCGCCTACGGGGTGCGGGCGATCCAGCAGAAGGACCTCAACGCGATCATGGGCGTGGTCATGGTCTCGGGCGTGTTCTTCGTGCTGGTGAACCTCGCCATCGACCTCGCGGTGGGTCTCGTCGATCCGCGGGTGCGGATCCGGGGGGCGCGGGCATGAGCGATCTCGACCTGCGCGAGCCGGCCGCGCTCTCGAACGCCTGGCAGAACTGGTATCGCTTCTCGCGCAACCCGACCGCGGTGATCGGGGCGCTGATCGTGCTCGTGGCGGTGGCGCTCGCGGTGCTGGCGCCGTGGATCGTGCCCTATCCGGCCGATGCCGGGGCGGTGGTCGATTTCCAGCACCGCCACCTGCCGCCCTCGTGGGAGCACTGGTTCGGCACCGACAACACCGGCCGCGACAATTTCACCCGCTCGATCTACGGGCTGCGGGTGTCGCTGGCGCTGGCGGGGGTGGTGCTGGTGATCGCGGTGCCGGTCGGCACGGTGCTGGGCATCCTCGCCGGCTATTTCGGCGGCTGGACCGAGATCGTCATCATGCGCCTCACCGACATCGCGCTGGCGATCCCGCCGCTGGTGGTGGCGCTGGCGGTGGCGGCGGTGCTGGAGCCGACGCTGCTCAACTCGATGCTGGCGCTGGCCTCGCTGTGGTGGACCTGGCATGCGCGGCTGGTCTATTCGGTGACGCGCCAGATCCGCGCGCAGGAATATATCGAGGCGGCGGAAACGCTTGGCGCCTCGAAGCTGCATATCCTGTTCCGCGAGATCCTGCCCAACGTCATCTCGCCGGTGGCGGTCAAGACCAGCCTCGACGCGGGCTTCGTGATCCTGATCGGCGCGGCCCTGTCCTATCTGGGCCTCGGGGTGCGGCCGCCGACCCCGGACCTTGGCACCATGGTGGCCAACGGCGCCAATTTCCTGCCCGACTACTGGTGGGAATCGATGCTGCCGGCGACGGTGATCCTCGTCCTCGCGCTCGGCTTCAACCTGCTGGGCGACGGGCTGCGCGACCTGTTCGACGTGGAGGACGTGCGATGAGCCTGCTGTCGGTCGAGGATCTGCATGTCGCCTTCACCACCTACGGGCGCACGACCGAGGTGCTCGGGGGCGTGTCGCTGGAGGTGCCGGCGGCGCGGCAGGTGGCGCTGGTCGGGGAATCGGGTTCGGGCAAATCGGTGACCATGAAGGCGATCATGGGCCTGCTGCCGCCCGCCGCCCGCATCACCCGGGGCCGCATCCTGTTCGACGGCGACGACCTGCTGACCATGCGCGAGCGCGACCGGCTGCGGCTGCGCGGCACCGCGATGAGCATGGTGTTCCAGGACCCGATGTCATCGCTGAACCCGGTCTGGACCGTGGCCGACCAGCTTTCGACCATCCTGAAATATGCCGACCGCCGCCTCGGCCGCGCCCGCGACCGCAGGGGCCGGATGGCGCGGGTCCACGAGGTGCTGGCGCAGGTGCGGATGCGCGAGCCGGAGCGGGTCGCCGCCTCCTACCCGGTGCAGCTTTCGGGCGGGATGCGCCAGCGGGTGCTGATCGCCATGGCGCTGCTGTCGGAACCGCGGCTGCTGATCGCCGACGAGCCGGGCACCGCGCTCGATGTGACCACGCAGGCGCAGATCCTCAAGCTGCTGAAGGATCTGGTGACCGAACGGCAGCTTGCGCTGCTGATGATCACCCACAATCTGGGCGTGGTGCGCGAGACCTGCGCCTATACCTATGTCATGCACCGCGGCGCGATCGTCGAGGAGGGCGAGACCGCCGCGATCTTCGCCGCCCCGCGTGAGGATTATACCCGCGAGCTGATCGCCGCCGTGCCGCGGCTGACCGGAAGGGACGCGGCATGACCGTGCCGGCGCTGGAAATCCGCAACCTGACCAAGACCTTCCCGATCCGCTCGGCCTTCGGCGCGCGGGCGGGGGCGGTGACGGCGGTGGACGAGGTGTCGCTGCGCATCGCGCCCGGGGCGGTCTACGGGCTGGCGGGCGAATCGGGGTCGGGCAAGTCGACCATCGCCCGCATGGTCATGGGGCTGACCCGGCCCGACGCGGGCGACATCCTCATCGACGGGCAGTCGATCCTTGGGGCGCGCAGCCATGCCCATCGCGGCCGGGTGCAGATGGTGTTCCAGAACCCGGGGGCAAGCCTCAACCCCCGCCGCACCGTGGGCCAGTCGGTGCGGGTCGCGCTCGATGCCCATGGCAAGCCGGCCGCGCGCGTGGGCGCGCTGCTCGACATGGTGCAGCTCCCGCGCCATTTCGCCGACCGCTATCCGCATGAACTGTCCGGCGGGCAGAAGCAGCGGGTGGCGATCGCCCGGGCGCTGGCGGTGGAGCCCCGGCTGCTGGTGCTGGACGAGCCCACCTCGGCGCTCGACGTCTCGGTGCAGGCGAAGGTGATCGAACTGCTCGAGGATCTGGGCCGCGAGCTTGGCCTGACCTACCTTTTCATCAGCCACGACCTCAGCCTGATGCGCAACTTCACCGCCGAGGTCGGCGTGCTCTACCGCGGCCGCATCGTCGAGACCGGCCCGACCGCGCGGGTCTTTGCCGATCCGCAGCACGATTACACGCGGCTCCTGCTCGCCTCGGTTCCGGTGATCTCGGACGAGGAGGCGGCGCTGCGCCCCGACATTCCCCTCATCAACGGCGAGCTTCCGACGGCCGAGGAACTCCTCGCCCTGCGGCAGGCAGAAAGGAAAAGCGAATGATCCGCATCGGAATCGACGTGGGCGGCACCAATACCGATGCCGTCATCCTCGACGGTGCCCGCGTGGTGGCGGGCGTGAAGGCGCCCACTTCGGGCGACGTGATGACCGGGGTGGTCGAGGCGCTGAAGAAGGCGCTGGCCGAGGCCGGCATGGAGGCGTCGCAGGCCGATGTGATGATGATCGGCACCACCCATTTCACCAATGCCGTGGTGCAGCGCCGCAACCTCGCGCAAACCGCCTGCGTGCGGCTGTGCCTGCCGGCCACCGCATCGCTGCCGCCGATGGTGGACTGGCCCGAGGACCTGCGCGCGGTGATCGGCGGCCACTGGTGGCTGGCCCATGGCGGCAACGAATTCGACGGCCGCAGGATTTCGCCGCTCGACGAGGGCGAACTGGTCGGCATCGCGGGGGAAATCCGCGCGAAGGGCATCGCTTCGGTCGCGGTGTCGTCGGTGTTTTCGCCGGTCTCGGGCGAGATGGAGAAGCAGGCCGGCGAGATCCTCGCCCGCGAACTGCCCGACGCGCATATCACGCTGTCCTCCGACATCGGCCGCATCGGCCTGCTCGAGCGCGAGAATGCCGCGATCATGAACGCCTGCCTGCGCGACCTGTCGCGCGACGTGGTCGAGGCGTTCCGCCACGCGCTGGCGGGGGTCGGCTTCACCGGGCGTTTCTTCCTGACCCAGAACGACGGCACCCTGATGGATGCCGCCTTCGCCGAACGCTTCCCGGTGCTGACCTTCGCCTCGGGGCCGACCAACTCGATGCGCGGCGCGGCGTTCCTCTCGGGGGTGAAGGATGCGATCGTGGTCGATATCGGCGGCACCACGGCGGATGTGGGCTCGCTCCAGAAGGGCTTTCCGCGCCAGGCGACCGTCGCGGTCGAGGTGGGCGGGGTGCGCACCAATTTCCGCATGCCGGACGTGTTCTCGATCGGGCTGGGCGGCGGCAGCCATGTCGTCGATGCCGCCGGCGGGGCGACGGTCGGGCCGACCTCGGTGGGCTACGAGCTGCTGAGCAAGGCGCTGGTGTTCGGCGGCGAGGTGCTGACCGCCACCGATGTGGTGGTGGCCGACGGCGGCATCGCGCTGGGCGATCCGGCCCGGGTCGCGCATCTCGACAAGGGCCTCGTGCGCCGGGCCCGCGACCGGATCGCCGCAATGCTCGAGGATGCGGTCGAACGGGCGCGGATCAGCCCCGATCCGCTGCCGGTGATCGTGGTCGGCGGCGGCTCGATCATCGTCGAGAAGCCGATCGCCGGGCTCGAGCTCATCAAGCCCGATCACTTCCCGGTCGCCAACGCGGTCGGCGCCGCCATCGCCCAGGTCTCGGGCGAGGTGGACCGGGTCTATTCGCTGGCCGAGATGAGCCGCGACGCCGCGCTTGCCGATGCCAAGGCGCAGGCGACCGATGCCGCGGTGGCGGCCGGCGCAAGGCGCGACTCGGTCGAGATCGTCGATGTCGAGGACGTGCCGCTCGCCTATCTGCCGGGCAACGCCACGCGGGTGCGCATCAAGGCGGTGGGGGAACTCGATGTCTGATCGCGACGGCTTTCTCCTGCGGGAAGAGGACCTGCTGCCCCTGTCGCTGGGGGCGGCGGTGCTGGGCACCGGCGGCGGCGGCAATCCCTATATCGGCATGCTGCGGGTGCGCGAGCTGATGCGCCGGGGCGCGAGCGTGCGGGTGCTGCCGCTCGACGCGCTGCCCGACGACGCGCTGGTGAGCGAGGTCGGCGGCATCGGCGCCCCGGTGGTGGGGATCGAGAAATTCGAGCAGGGCGAGGAATGCCTGCGCGCGATGCGCGCGCTCGAGGACCTGACCGGCGAGCGGTTCGCCGCCATGATCTCGGCCGAGATCGGCGGCGCCAACTCCATGGAGCCGATCATCACCGCCGCCCAGGCCGGGCTGCCGGTGCTGGACGGCGACGGCATGGGCCGCGCCTTTCCCGAAGTGCAGATGACCACCTATTTCATCTACGGCGGCGCCCCCTCGCCGGCGGCGATCGCCGACGAGAAGGGCAATGTCCTCGTGTTCCGCGACGTGATCGACATGTATTGGCTCGAACGCTTTGCCCGCGATGCGGCGGTGGCGATGGGCGGGGCGGCCGGGCTGGCCACCGCGCCGATGCGGGCCGATTTCGTGCGCAAGGTCGCGGTGCCCGACACGCTCACCCAGGCGCTGACCATCGGCCGCACCATCCTCGATGCCCGCAAGCGGCGCCGCAACGTGGTCGACCAGGTGATCGCCGCCACCGGCGCCACCCTGTGCTTCACCGGCAAGATCACCGATGTCCGGCGCGAGCTGAAGGGCGGCTTCGTGCGCGGCGAGGCCCGGATCGACGGGCTGGGCGACTGGGCCGGCAGCGAGGCGCGGATCGCGATCCAGAACGAGAATCTGGTGCTCTGGGTCGACGGCCGGCCGGTGATCATGGTGCCCGACCTGATCATGAACCTCGAGCTCGAGACCGGCGAGCCGATCACCACCGAGGTGCTGCGCTACGGCCAGCGGGTCGCGGTGATCGGCATGCCGGCGCATGACCTCATGAAAACCCCCGAGGCGATGGCGGTCGTCGGGCCGCAATGCTTCGGCTATCCCGAACTCACCTTCACGCCGCTGGCCCATGGCCCGGTGACTGCCTGAGGAGGGCGGAATGAAGATCATCAGACAGGTTCATACCGACGATCTCGACGATATCGCCACCGGCGGCGCGGTTCTGGGCACCGGCGGCGGCGGCGATCCCTATGTCGGCAAGCTCATGGCCAAGGAGGCGATCCGCAGGCACGGGCCGGTGACGCTGGTCGATGTCGAGGGGATGGACGACGACGCGCTGATCGTGCCGGCCTGCATGATGGGCGCGCCCACGGTCATGACCGAAAAGCTGCCGCAGGGCGATGAACTGATCACCGCCTTCAACCAGCTCGAGCGGCTGCTGGGCCGCAAGATCGACGCGGTGCTGTGCTGCGAGGCGGGGGGCGTGAACTCGACCATCCCCTTCGTGGTCGCCGCTGCCACCGGCCTGCCGCTGGTGGATGGCGACGGCATGGGCCGGGCCTTCCCTGAACTGCAGATGGTGACCTTCACCATCCACGGGGTCTCGGCCACGCCGATGGTGCTGTGCGACGACAAGGGCAACAGCCTCGTGCTCGACACGGTGTCGAACGCCTGGACCGAACGCCTCGCCCGGGCGGCGACGATCGAGATGGGGGGCTCGGCGCTGCTGACCTTCTATCCGATGTCCGGCAAGGTCGCGAAGAAGGCCGTCGTGCGCGGCACCCTGTCGCTGTGCGACCGCATCGGCCGCACCCTGCGCGAGACCCGCGCCGCCCATGGCGACCCGGTCGCGGCGCTGGTCGACCTGCTCGATGCGCAGGTGCTGTTCCACGGCCGGGTGCAGGATATCGAACGCCGCACCGAGGGCGGCTTCGCGCGGGGCAGGGCGGTGCTCGGCGGGCTCGAGGAGTGGAAGGACAGCGTGCTGCGCATCGACTTCCAGAACGAGTTCCTGATCGCCGAGCGCGACGGCGAGGTGCTGGCGACCACGCCCGACCTGATCTCGGTGATCGAGGACGACACCGGCATGCCGGTGACCACCGATTCGCTGCGCTACGGCCAGCGGCTCATTGCCATCGCCTATCCCTGCGATCCGCAATGGCGCACCCCGGAGGGGATCGAGCTCGTGGGGCCGCGCTACTTCAAATACGATCTCGACTACCGGCCGCTGACCCGCGGCTGAGGGCCGGAAGATGCGGCGCGCCCCGGCTGGTCACCGGGGCGCCAGGCGCTAGAGTGGCGCCATGACGCTCTGGACCCGCATCAATGCCGCCGTCGCGGCGCTCCGCAACGGCGAGGGGCTGGCCTCGGTCTTCGACCGGCTGAAGAACCCGCCGGAACGCACCGTCGCCTTCGCGATCGCGATCATCGCGCTCGGGGCCAAGATCGCCAAGGCCGACGGGCAGGTGACCCGTGCCGAGGTGGCGGCCTTCCGCGACCTGTTCCACATCCCCCCCGAGGAGGAGGCCAATGCCGCAAGGGTCTACGACCTCGCCCGGCAGGACGTGGCCGGCTATCCCGACTATGCCCGCCGCATCGCCGCGCTGTTCGCCGACCGGCCGGAACTGCGCGAGGAGGTGCTCGAGGGCCTGTTCCACATCGCCATGGCCGACGGCGCCTATCACGACGGCGAGGATGCGATGCTCGCCGAGGTGGCGCGGATCTTCGGGCTCGGGGAGCGGGCCTTCACGCGGATGCGCGCCCGCTTCGTCCCCGAGGCCGAGCGCGACCCCTGGGACGTGCTCGGGGTCGCGCATGACGATCCGCCGGCGGTGGTGCGCGCCGCCTGGGCGCGGCTGGTGCGCGAATCGCATCCCGACCGGCTGATCGCCGCGGGCGTGCCCCCCGAGGCGGTGCGCCTTGCCGAGGCGCGGCTGGTGGCGGTGAACCGCGCCTGGGAGGAAATCAACGCCAGGCGCGCGGGCTGAGGGATGCTGCGGCTTGCCACCTGGAATGTCGAATGGTTCGACCGGCTCTTCGACGATTCCGGGGCGCTTCTCGACGATGCCGAATGGTCCGGCCGCCGCGACGTGACCCGCGAGGACCAGATCGCCGCGCTCGGCGTCGTCTTCCGGGCGCTCGATGCCGACGGCATCATGGTGATCGAGGCCCCGGCCGAGAACCATGTCCGCTCCTGCACCCGGGCGCTGGAGACCTTCGCCGCCCGCTTCGGCCTGCGGGCCCGCCGGGCGGTGATCGGCTATCCGAACCAGACCCAGCAGGAAATCGCCTTCCTCTTCGACCCCGACCTGATGACCGCGCGCCACGATCCGCGCGGCCAGCCCACCGGCAAGAAGGGCAGCCGCGAGGCGCCGCGCTTCGACGGGGTGTTCCGCATCGACCTCGACCAGGACGGGCGCGACGACCTCATCACCTGGTCGAAGCCGCCGCTCGAGCTTGCGGTCAGCACCCGCAGCGGCGCCGAACTGCGCCTGATCGGCGTCCATGCCAAGTCCAAGGCCCCGCACGGCGCCCGCAGCCCGGCCGACCTGATGCGGATCGCGATCGAGAACCGCCGCAAGCAGCTCGCGCAATGCGTCTGGCTGCGGGCGCGGGTCGATGCGCATCTCGCCGCGGGACAGTCGCTCATGGTCATGGGCGATTTCAACGACGGGCCGGGGCTCGATGATTACGAACGGCTGTTCGGCCGCTCCGGGGTCGAGATCGTGGCCGGCAACGGCGACGAGGTGCCGATGCACGATCCTTCGGTCCGCCGCGCCCTCACCCGCCGCTTCGCCGCGCCGCCGGTGACCTCGCGCTTCACCCTGCCCGACGGCGAGGTGATGTCGGCGCTGCTCGACTACATCATGGTCTCGCCCGACCTGCGCGAGCACCTGCCGCGCTGGCAGATCTGGCACCCCTGGGACAACCCCGCCTGCGTGACCACCCCGCTGCTGCGCGACGCGCTGCTGACCGCCTCGGACCATTTCCCGGTGATGCTGGATATCGAGCTGTAGGGATCAGAGCGTCACCCCGGGGGCGTCGCGCGGGAGTGCGAGCAGGGAGGGGACGCGACAATGCACCTCGACCCAGTTCCGTTTGTGGGCGGATATCCAGCCCAGCACATCGAGGATATTCCGGTAATCCTCACCGAGATTCCGGGCAAAGACCGGCTCGTGATGTGCGATACGATTGCGCAGCAATCGCAATGCGTTGAGCGGCCCGAGGGCGCCCTTGCGATTCCACGGCCCGGCGTTCGAGAATGTCCGGTGCAGGGCCGGGCGCCAGAGAGTCCTCTCGTAGCTGGCGTTGCCCTGCTGCGGCGGCGACAAGCGCCCCCCGGCCCCGAGAAGCGCGACCCAGAAGCCGAAGGAGAGGGCCGCGACGATATCGGGCGGGTCGGCCGCATGCCCGTTCCTCTGCAGGTCCCGTTTCGCATCCGTAATCCGCGCTGCGGCCCGCGAATCCAGTCCGGCGGCGGGGTTGTCATACCAGCAGGCACCATAGGTATGCGCCAGCTGGCGGTGCATCGCATTGCGCAGGGAGATTTCCAGCGCCTGAAGCGGCCCGTAGAATGCGGCGCTGATCGCGGTGTTCCAGGTATAGAGGCGGGCGGCTTTCTCGCGGTCGTTGCCGGTGGCTTTCAGGTATGTTGCAAAGCGTTCGGGTGAAAGGGAGGTCTCGAATTCGGCCAGAACCTCGGGCAGATAGATAAACATCCGGTTATCACCATCCTTGCCGAGATTGACACCGCAATTTCTTCGAGCTAGCTGTTTCGCGTTGCCCCGGATCCGCCTCTGCCATCGGCATGCGACCGGGGCGTATCCCCTCACTCCCGCAGCGTCAGCCGGACCTCGGCCTCCATCGCCTTGCCCAGGGCGCGGAAGCGGGCGTCGGCGACCTCGCCCCAGAGCGGTTCGGCGCGGGCCTCGAGCACCAGTTCCAGCTCGCGCGTGGCCGGGCGCCAGATGAAGGCGCCGGGGGCGTCGTGGTCGCCGAGCCAGAGCATCGCCCCGAGGCGCATCGCCCGGCCCAGCACCTCGGCCATCCGCCGCGATTCCGCGGTGAGCAGCGCGAACAGCGGCTCGTGGCGGGGGATGCGGCGGCGGCTCGAATAGCGGTGCATGAGCGCGAGGCCGAGGAACACCCGCTCGCGATGCTTGAGCCCGCCGAGATTGGCCCGGGTCACGTTGTCGAGACAGGCTTCGGCGCGGTAGTCGGGATGGGCGCGCCAGTTCACGTCATGGAGCAGGCAGGCGGCGCGGATGATCCGCAGATGCTGCCATTCGGCATCGGGAAACAGCGGCCGGACGAAATCGAACAGCACGCTGCCGAAGCCGGGCATCCGCGCGTCGCGCATCTCGGCGAAGCGGCAGCTCTCGATCAGCGGATCGGCGGCGCGCAGCTCGCGGGGCATCTTCTCGTAGAGCAGCCCCTCGCGCAGCCCGTAGGCCGACAGCGCGATGTCGCGCGGCCGGAAGCGGTGGACGAATTCCTCGAGCACCCGCATCGCCTGCGGCACCACCGCGAGACGCTCCTTCGAGAGGCTGATGCGCGCGCTCAGGGTGCCGGGATCGGCGGCCTCGACATAGGCGCGGGTGGCGCTCACGGCCTCGATATCCATGCGGTATTCGTGGATGACGGTCAGCGGCCATTGCCGCCGCTCCATGTCGATGCGGGCGAAGGCGCGCCAGGCGCCGCCGACCAGGAACAGCCGCCCGCCCTCGGGGCTGCCCATGGTCCCGTGCATGCGGGCGATCTCGGCGGCGATGCGGGCGTCGCGGGCGGGGGTGCCGCCGGGCATCTCCTTCAGGGCCAGCGGCCCGAGCGAGGCGCTGAGCCGCGCCCCCACCTCGCCATGCGAGAGCCGGGCGAGTTCCATCGACACCCCGCCCATGTCGCACACCAGGCCATAGCTGCCCGGCCAGCCCAGCAGCACTCCCTGCGCCGAGAGCCGCGCCTCCTCGTCGCCGGGGACGACATGCAGGGTGATGCCGGTGCGCCGCTTCACCTCGGCGCAGAAGTCGGCGCCGTCCGCGGCCTCGCGCACCGCGGCGGTGGCCACGGCGGTCAGCGGCGGCAGGCCCATGCCGCGGCCCAGCGCGGCAAAGCGCGCCAGCGCGGTCAGCGCCCGGGCCCGGCCCGCTTGGTTGAGCCGCCCGGTCTCGGCCAGGCCGCGGCCGAGGCCGCACATCACCTTTTCGTTGAAGAAATAGGCCGGGCTGCGGGCGGCGCCGTCGAAGACCACGAAGCGCACCGAGTTCGAGCCGACGTCGATCACTCCCAGCCGCTCCATCGCCCGGGTGACCGGATCGCGCGCCAGCGGCTGCGAGAGCGCGCCCCAGTCGGGGCCGGTCAGATCGAGCGCCGCGCTCACGGCCCGCTCCCGGCCGCCGTGGCGGCGGTGGTGGCGGTGGCGGTGGCGGCGGCCCGGTCCGGCGGCGGCCCGTGTCCGGGCCAGTCCGGCGGATGGGTCAGCTCCGGCACGTCCTCGGAGCCGGCCGAGCCGCGCCCCGAGAGCGACGGGGTCTCGAGGAAGAACCGCTGGCAGGAGAAGGCGAATTCGCCCTCGCGCGGGGGGGTGCGCCGCGAGCTGCCGTCCGGGGCCAGCACCCAGCTCTGCGCCACATCGGCTAGATTGGCGGCCATGATCTGCTCCATCATCTGGGCGCGCACCGTGGGGGTGGTCGCCTCGACCAGGGTCTCGACCCGGCGGTGCATGTTGCGGCCCATCCAGTCGGCCGAGGACATGAATACCAGCGCCCGCTCCGAGGGCAGCCCGCCGCCGCCGCCGAAGCAGACGATGCGGCTGTGCTCGAGAAAGCGGCCGACGATGCTTTTCACGCGGATGTTCTCGGACAGGCCGGCGATGCCCGGGCGCAGGCCGCAGATGCCGCGCACCACGAGGCTGATCTCGACCCCGGCGCGCGAGGCGTCGTAGAGCGCGTCGATCAGTTCCTCGTCGATGATCGCGTTCATCTTGGCCCAGATCGCCGCCGGCCGCCCGGCCCGGGCATGCTCGGCCTCGGCGGCGATCAGCTCCAGCAGGCGCGGCTTCAGCGCCAGGGGCGAGATGGTCAGGGTCTCGAGCCCCTCGGGCTGCGCATAGCCGCCCTCGTAGTTGAAGACCTTGGTCACGTCGCGGCCCAGCGCCTCGTTGCAGGTGAAGAGCGACAGGTCGGTATAGACCAGCGCGGTCTCGGGGTTGTAGTTGCCGGTGCCCAGATGGGTATAGGTCACCAGCCGCTCGCCCTCGCGGCGCACGACCATGCTCATCTTCGCATGGGTCTTGAGATGGGTGAAGCCGTAGACGACATGGGCGCCGGCGCGTTCGAGCCTACGCGACTGGCGGATGTTGGCGGCCTCGTCGAAGCGGGCCTTCAGCTCGACCAGCGCGGTGACCGACTTGCCGGCCTCGGCGGCCTCGCAGAGCGCGTCGACGATCGGCGAGTTGCGCGAGGTGCGGTAGAGCGACTGCCGGATCGCCACCACCTGCGGATCGGCCGCCGCCTGCCGCAGCAGCCGCACCACGGTGTCGAAACTCTCGTAGGGGTGGTGCAGCAGCATGTCCTTCTGGCGGATGGTGGCGAAGATGTCGCCCTCGTGGTCGCGCAGCCGCTCGGGCAGGCGCGGGGTGAAGGGCGGCCAGAGCAGGTCGGGCCGCGCCGGCAGGATCAGCTGGTCGAGATCGGCGATGCCGATGAAGCCGTCGACCTCGATCACCTCGTCCTCGGCGACCGGCAGCTCCTCCATGATCACCTGCCGCAGCCCCGGCGGGGCGCCGCGGGTCAGCTTCATGCGCACCACCACCCCGCGGCGGCGGCGCTTCAGCGCGGTCTCGAACTCGCGCACCAGATCCTCGGCCTCGTCCTCGATCTCGAGATCGCTGTCGCGCAGCACCCGGAAGGCGCAATGGCCGGTGATGCGGTGGCCGGGGAACAGCCGGTCCGCGAACAGTAGCAGCAGATCCTCGAGCCGCAGGAACCGCTCGGCGCCCGCGGCGCCCGGCAGCGGCACGAAGCGGCGCACCTGCGAGGGCACCGGCAGCAGCGCCCGCAGGGTGTTGCCGTCCGGCTCGCGCAGCAGCTCGAGCGCCAGCGCGAAGCCGGCGTTGGGGATGAAGGGGAAGGGATGCGCGGGGTCGATCGCCAG
>Ga0172382_10007702_pt1 | contig 15219 bp, 21 predicted proteins | sample Leawel138RmetaG_FD_122245 | JGI IMG/M metagenome (GOLD analysis project Ga0172382, IMG submission 122245) | Leachate microbial communities from a municipal landfill in Southern Ontario, Canada - Leachate well 138R metaG | ecosystem: Engineered > Solid waste > Landfill > Unclassified | place...
CGACGCCGCCCCAGCCAGACGCCCCAGGGCTTGGCGGCGGCTTGCCGCCATCGCCACCACCGCCACCACTTCCGCCGCGAGGAATGCGCGACGCCATTGTGGTGCCAGCAGTGATGTATTGCAGGACGTCAAGCGCCTTCCTGTCGGCGACACGCTTGTCTTCGTAAAGTTTGTGGAAGTCCAGTTCGAGCGGCCCGGCGCCTCCCTGCCCCGTCGCTTTAATTCTCTGCCCTAAACCGGAAGATACTTTCTTCAGATTCTCGAACTGAGCGATAACTTTTTTGATATCGTCGACAGTGGCTGTATCGATAGGATTGAACTTGACCTTGTTGGCGTTGGCGACGGTCGACGCCAGTCGGTTCATCTGCTCTGTGAACTGCTGGACGACTTTGCTCAGGTCGCCCTGATCAAAGTCGGCACTGATCGGTATCTTTACGTCAGCCATTTACACGTCTTCCCAGTCGTCGTCTGCCATCTGCGCAATTACGCTGTCGATATCAAAATCTTCATCTTCCACTTCGTCGCCCGTGGGGTTGTCAAAGTAGTGGTGCGCCCAGTATTCGGTTTCCATGTCTTCGACGCTCATGTCGAGAAACCGGGGATCTGTTGGCGCCAGCGAGTATTTACGGCGAAACCAAAACTCCAGTGTCGCCGCCGTCGACTTGCCCTGTTTTTTCGCTCGCCTTGCTCTTTGAGCGGCGAAAATCCTCCTCCTTGGCACGGAGCGCCGCATGAACGGACAGCAGCTTGTCGTAGGTGTCCTGATCTAGCGGATCCATTGCATCGACGTCCCAGCCATCCGGCGCCTCGACGGTCAGAACTTTCAGCGCAGCAATGACGCCAGCGACCAGTTCCAGCCATGGCGTCGGCGCTTCGACGCCTTCGGTGAGTCTTGAAAACTCGGCACCGACGCGCATCTCATCGCGCATCGAGCGGCGACCGAATCGGAAGGCTCCGACCCCTTCGACTTCGACGTTAAAATCTGTTGCAGCAGCTTGTCTCATTAGTATTTTCTCCTAGCGTTGAGTAAATCGTGTCGCCCCATTTTGGAGTCACGACGAAAAAAGGCCGCATTAGGCGGCCTTTTTCTTACGTCTCGGTGGCTGGCTGTTAGGCGCCGGATCCCGTCACGTCCAGCGCGTAGAACTGGCCGCTGGTCATCACAATCGCATGCTTCGAGACATCCAGGTCGCCGCTGGCATACGAGCATCCGACGTACTTCCGGAGCAGCGAGCCGTCGTCCTTGCTGTAGACCTCGATATCAAACACCAGCCCCTGGAGCATGGCGTCGCCGTTTTCTGCGGAGATATTGGCCTCGCGCAGACTGCCCCGATTCAGCACCATGGCGCTGACCTGGAGGCTGTGCCGCGCCATTGTCGGCACATACTCCTGGACGTGGATGTCGCCGATGCCGCTGGCGGGTTCCGGGCTGTAGTCGTCGTTCATGCGCACAGACTGCATAAGACCGATCTGCTTGCCATCGAGGACAACCACAATCCGGTTGCCTGACCTGGTTTTAAGATTTTGTGTAGCCATAGATCACCTCTTAGGCGGCAGTGGCCGTGCCGCTGTAGGGCACCGCGAAGATGGATACGGGAATGTAGTTGACGCTGATCACCGGCGAGCACTCGAACTCGACGCGCAAGACGTCACCTTCCAGGCTGGCTGTAATGCCGCGGTACGCAGGGCTGGCTGCGTCGCCTACGATCACACCAGGGCCTTGAGGTTCTGGCCTGGCCAGTTCGCGCAACGTGGATTCTGTGATCGAGATCGCCCTGGACAGCACGATCGGATTGCCGCGTTCGCCGCGCAGGACATCCAGCGCCTGGCGGACATTGCGAGCGACAAAATCGACAGCGACGCCAGTCGACATCTCCACACGATTGTAATTGCTGTTCGCCAGCCAGGTGGTGATCGACTTGACCACTTTGTAACCCTGGTTGGTGTTCTCGACACACAGCACGCCACCCTTGATGAGCTGGTCGGTGTCGGTTGGGTTGCGCAGATCCCGTTCCAGGCCGCGAACCTTGATTGTCTTGTTGGTTAGCGCAGTGCCAGGGTTGACGCCAGAGAACGCGCCGGCGAGCAAAGCGGCCAGGATGTAGGGCGGCTGCAGCACCAGCTTTCCGGCGGCGTCGTAGTCGTAGAAGCCAAGATGTACCAGCGAGGAGCGGTCAGACCCGAGATCCTTGGCGGCGGCGATGGCCTCTGCGTCAGTTGTGCCGGAAGCTGTGCCCACAATTCCGCGGCGCTCCATGCGGCCGACATTCGACATGAAGGCGCAGTGCGCGTCGTTCATGGCATGAATGGCGTCGTCGCTTGATACCGGCACCACCCACTGCACGTCGGCAGTTTGTAGTGTGGTATAGGCGGCCTGCCATTCAGCGTTTGTGACGACGCCATCGCTGCCGCCGGTCAGGTAGGTGTAACCGATATTGGCGGGCACGGCTCCAGCGCCGGTTGCGCGGGTTGCGTCAAGAAAGCCCTCAGCCGTGGAGTTGATCCAGTCTACAACCGCCTGCAGGTTCGCAGCAACGGTGTAGGCGGTTCCGCTAAGCGCCTGGTCGCTGAGACTGTCAAGCCCGTTCAAAGCAGGCTTAGAGCCGTTACCGTCTAGCACTGCAGCCGCGAAGTCAGGCACCACATTGATGCGATCGACAAGCTGCTGAATCGTCGGGAAGTCGGCCAGGACGATGGTGGCTACGGCGACGGTGTCAACTTTCAGGGTGACCGATGAATTGGTTACACTGATTGTTCCCGCGCCGGCGCCGGTATATGCCAGGCTGAAAGCGTTGCGACGAATGTTGTCTTCAGTGAAATAGTCGTTACCGAAGGTCGCAGTAATCTTCTTGCCAGCCACGGATCCCGACTCAACCTTGATCTTGATCTGGTTGGTGTAGATGCCGTAGTCGGTTGACTTCAAGATGATGGCGTCACCATCGGCGCCGTCCTTCAGCGTCAGGCCAGATTGAAGCGCCGGGTTGACGCGGACGACAACCACCTCCGCGGGACTGCCGGTCTGGGCAGACGGATCGAATGCCTTCAGGACAGCCGTCAGCAGTTCGCCGCTACGCAGGGTAGCGATGGCCTGGCTGGGTGTGCCGAAGCGAAGAACCTTATTAGGGGCTCCACCTGAAGATTGTCCGATTAGCGCGACAACATTGCCGACGGATAGGTTGCGATTAAACATTGCAGTGTCGTCAACCACCGACATGGTGGCCGGAGACACCCACAATCTGCCATTAAAGAATACGGGCATGGTACTTTACCTCACACGGGCTTGTTGATGAACGCACCAAACCGGGCGGCAAATGCTTGCTCGCTGTCCTTGATACGACCTGCTTTAACTTCGACGTGGTGAAATGCGCCAATCAGCTCCACTCGCTTGTCTGTCTGAGACAGGCGCGAACAGAACTCGGCGAGGGTGATAGCCTCGACCTTCTGTGCCTCCACCGGCTTTTGTTCTTGTGCCTTGCTTTCTTTTGCGGACATTTAACTCTCCAAAATGGTTGGGTTGACAGTGCGAACGATAAGCGGGTCCGCGATGCTGATATGCGACGGCGCCAGGCACGAGAAAGACGCCATGCTTTGGTAGACGGGCGCTGAAAACGACGTGAAATCCTCGACGTCCTGCTGGCTGACCTCGATCTGGATCATGCCTTCGTGGTCGAACAGGCTCAGGTTCGCTTTAATAATGCGACCAATGGCCTTGCGCAGCTCGATACGCTCGTCGGCGTTGAGGCTCCAGCCGACAATCTGGATCTGGACACTGGAAAGCCAGCCTTCGTGAGCAGTCCAGATGTCGTCACCGAAGTCGTCTGGAACTGTCATTTCGCCAATCCCTCGGACTGAAGGCGACTCGTTTTGCAGATGGACGGTCACCACTGGCCACCGCATATCTTCAAATACCGGTGGGGCCGTCAGCACTGGAACGTGACCGTATTCGTGCGCCAGAGCGCCGCGCTGAATCTCGACGCGAAGCCCGTAGTCAAGGCGGTCGCGAAGCAGCTCCAGGACGTCGGTGCTGGCCTCCTGATAGGCCGCGGTAGCCATGCCAGTCGCTGTCGCGCCGGACTGCCAAACGCCGCTCACAAGGTAATAGGGGCGATAAAAATACTGGACGTCGTTTATCACATACTTGTGGTCGACCACCGTGGTCTCGTCGCCCTCGTAGAAAACATAGGCGTCGGGGTCGTCGTGGCCGTCGAAGTCGTCCGTCTCCTTGCGAAGCACTGCCCATTCAGTCGCGCCAGCCGGAGGCCTCAGAAGAAGTCTGATAGCGTTGCCGGATGCCATGGGCTGAACGAAGGTAATCATGCCGCAATTCTTGCATCACGACGCCAGGACGTGATGCTAGGCTTCGCGAAACCAGCAGAGAGGAGGCGTGCATGTCGGAATTCAGGATCAAAGTCGACTTGTCGGACGTGATGAGCGTCCGCGGAATCATCACAGCTCAATTGTTTCCGCAGCTCCGTACAGCGGTTAGCGCCGTCGCCCAGCAGACGCGGATCGACTGGATGGACTCAGTTAAAGACGCAAAACTTTGGAGCGGCGAGAAGCGGGCCTACATGAAGTCGATACAGTGGCGCATGGTCAATGACTTCGAGGCGCTGGTATGGTCTGACTATAAACTGGCTGAAGAGATTGAAACCGGGCGCCCGCCACGCGATCTAAAAAAGATGCTGGACACCAGCCTGAAAGTCAGGATCTCGAAGAAGGGGAAAAGATACCTGTATATCCCGTTTCGGCACAATACACCGGGATCCAGCGCCACTGGTCAGGCCATGCCTGTCGACGTGTACGCGCTCGCCAAGGATCTGGCTCCGTCATCTGTTGTCGGCAGGGTGCGCCGCGTTTCTGGCGCAGGCTCCATGGACGTAAAGACCCGCAAGCCTGTAACCGTCAATCAGAACAAATACGCATGGGGAACCAGCCTCCCGGAAGGCCTGAAGCCAAAAATGAAGCCGCACCACGCGACCGACATTTACGCTGGCATGCGCAAGATGGACACATCAGATGGTGGGGGCGCGCGTTCGACATACCTGACGATTAGGACAATGGTTCAGGGAAGCTCAAAGTGGATCGTGCCGGCGAAACCAGGGCTGTACTTGGCGAAGGGCGTCGCAGAGAAGATGCAGCCAGCTGCAGAAGCGGCATTCCGCCAGGCTATGCGAAAGTCGGTCTAGCGCCCAAACAGATCGAAGCGGCGAATCACCATTTTGCGGGGAAGCCTTGACCCGTAGTGGTGGTTCCTGTCGCCAGGAATGTCGTCATACATGAAGTATTCGCTGAATCTCTCGCCGGTGATGCTGTATTGCGTGCCAACAGGAGGCGCGCCAGACACCCAGGAAAGGTTGCCGCCGCTATCGACGGCGGCATTGCCACCCTCGACAATAGCGTCGGATGAGTTGATCCAGAACACCCGGTCGACATGCTTCACAGGGAAGTGGATCTTGTCGTTCTGGCCGCGAATCAAAACCAACGAGAACCTGTCAGTTGCATTCAGCATAGTCACGCGATCAAACTGTCCGGCATTATAGAGCGGCGAATTCTCAGGAACGGACAAAACCGCGTCACCGGACTCCCAGCGCCCAAACTGCGCCCATTGCCGCAACACCTTCTCACTGGCCATGCCGGCCTTCACTGCGACGCCAGGCGCCCACGATCGCCCCTTGCCGGAGCAATACTGGCAGTTGTGCTTTGCGGCGCCGCTGTTCTGGTTGACGCACGGGCACATCGAAGACCTGCGCCACAAGAAGTCTTGACCCATGTCAGCCAGGTGCGCGTTAAACCAGCCAGCGTTGAATCTCATTACACGCTACCCAGGAAGGCGACGCGCGGCCCGTGGATGGCGTCGCGCAAGTCTGACAGCTTGTCTTCGATGCCGTCATGCCACTTCTGTACATCCATGCTCATCGACTGGCTGAGACCGTCGCTGGAGATAGAGCCGGATTGCGGAAGGAACGAATCCTGGAGGATCCGAAGGATAGCCATTTTCTTTACCAGGTCGATGATGTCCGGGTAGTCGCGTCCCGGATTGCTAAGACCAGCCGTGTAGCGAATTTGAATCATGAACGGCACAGTCCTGCCACCACCAAGCGCCTGCATGATGAATGCTGACAGCGGCGCCGAAAACGATTGACTGGCGGGGATAAGTCGAATGTGGCCGTATTTTTTGTCCAGCCTGATCCAAGTGTCCGGTATCGACCACACCTGAGTTGCTGGCGACGGATAATTGAACGTGATCGACTGCACCGAAATGATCGGCTTTTCTTTTGTGACCAGATAGCCCCAGCGCTCCCCCTGGAAGAATGCGCTGTCGTAATCGTAGGCGGCTTCCTGCGCGTAGTGCGTGCCAGCGCTTTCCAGTGCGTCGATTTCAGATTGCGGCGCGTCGTCAGGAATCATCACTGTTGGCCGGAAAAATATACGCAACTGTCTGGCTGCGTCGGCCTCGGCGGCCATCAGCTTTCCAGCCAGGTAGGCATTTGATACGTCGCCAGCAGACAGGGCGTACTGCGAGGCAATGCGGATCTGGTCGCGGCGAAGCTCATCGACGGCAGCTGCGATATTCGGGAACAGCGCGGATCCTGAAATGCCGGACTCATTTTCGTCGATGATCAGCAATCGGATGGTCTGCTGATCGACGCGACCGATAGTCGACGTGACGGTGTTTGTCAGCGCGTACCACTTGCCGACTGAGCCGCCCTGAACCCACACGGTTGTGAACTCGCCAGATATGCTGGCGGAGCTCAGCGTCAGGTCGGGGTCAGCCTCCCACACGCTCGACGCGATGCCGTCGCCTGGCGCTACCCAGTTCGTCCAGTCAAGAGTCCAGTCAAGAAACGAATCCTTGTCCTGCTCTGCCCACAGACCGCTTGCGTCTTTCTTTAGATCACCCATCACACTTTCCCGGATCGATTACCCGATACGATAAACTCACGACCGCCGCGGACAGCGAATACGCGGACGCCACCATCGACTTTGGCGACTCTGACGTCGCCGTCGGGGTGCCCAGCCAGCTCGACACTAAAAACTCTACTGCGACCGTCTACAGATGCTGAGCGCGCAGCGTTGAAAGCGCCAGGCTCGATGACGAATTGCGCATCGCCAGCGAAAAGTGCTTCGAGAACGCCAGTCGCCGACAGATATAGGCCGAACTCGATCGCGTCGGCGCCAACCTCATCGAATGCGCCGGCTTGCGCCAGATATCGCGCAGACTGGCTGTGATCTGCAAGACCAGAATCGCTGGCCTCAGCAAATTGCGTCGCCGCGGCCGCTATGGCGTCGAATACAGAGACGGCATCACTGACATCGGCGAACCTTACAGCAAAGCTGTCTGTCAAATCGCCGGACTGCAGCTCGTTAATGGCGCCAGCCAGGGCTGAATTCCGCCCTCCTGACTGCTCCAGCGCTTGCAGCGCCTCCAGAAGCCCTGATCCCGTGATAAGTAGGGCTGGGGCGTCATCTGAGGCGGCCAGCCATTCCTGAATATTCGCGCGACGGGCTGTAGCAGCGAGCATGGAGTCAGCAGAGTCTGCCGCCTCTTCTGCGTCGCCTGCCTGCCGAGAATTGCCGGCAGTCATATCACCAATCTGAACGCTGTCGATATTTGCCGCGCGGCTAAGAGATATAGCCTGCGAGGAGATCGCTGTTGTCGACTGATCGTCCGCGCTGGCAGCCGCGGCCGCAACAGCGTCAAGCGACACCATGACCGACACATAGCTGTCGTCGGACGCAGGGGAGTACCTGTCAGCGCTCAGCGATTCGTCGGTGTCAGCCGTATCATCGGCAACGGCGAAACTGGACTGGCTTGCAGAAAGCTGATCACTTGATGTCGCAGCTTCATTGAAGTGCGCCAGCGCCAACGACGCGCCGGTCTCAATATCGCTGACCGGTGACTGCTCGATTATCGCTGCGAAGCCCTCAGCGGCAGCATTCTGTGAAGTCGCTGCCGACAGCGCCTCACTATGCTGAGCTGGCGATACAGCCTCCCCCTGGTAAAGATCTGCTGGCGATGAGTTGTCCGCTGCGGATCTTTCCGAGGACAACAATGCCGTCGAACTGTCAGCCATTGAAAACTGCTCGACAATGTCGGCTTCGATGGTTCCGTAGTCGATTTCGGCAGTTATTTGTACGATGATAGCGGCGCCATCTGCCGCCGATGCCGTCATATTTGCTGTCGATAGGGCGGCGGCATCAGCGGCGATGGCCTCGCCGCGCGCCGCGTCAGCCAGCATAACGGCTGCCGTTTCTGATTCGACGGCAACAGCATCGAGGATGTCGGATGTTGTTACAGCTGCAGTGGTCGCAGCATCTGCAGCTGTAGATGGCTCAGCAGTCTCTGCTGCGACCGTGACTGGCGGCGTGTCAAAGATGCCAGGATCGAAGATACCAGGATCAAAGATACCAGGGTCGATCATGAACGACTCCGAGGATCCGGCTCAACAAAAAGTACGGCCACATTTACGACCAGTAGACTTCGTCAGTGTAGTTTTCAGGGATAGGATTCATTGCTTGCAGGGCAAATGAATAGTGCCATATAGGTTGCTCCCACAGCGCTACTGCGAGCGTGATCTGCTGCCACTCAGAAGCAGTTATCTGCACAGCCCCAGTGTCTGTCTCTATGTCGATGGCAGTATTTGGGATACCTGCAAAGATTGCAGCACTGGCCAACTTCGCCACTTTGTCCCAGCCTTTGTGGTCATCTTCCGTAGTGCCGATTCTGTGGACGCCCCTGCTGTCACCAAAGTCGTAATCAAATCCTAGGGACAGTCTGCGGTATCGCTCTGCAATTACCCTATCAACTGCCTCCGCCCGTTCCGCCGCTATAATCTCTTGCGTCTTAGTCGCAACAATAGGTACACAAACCGGCTTGCCGTCAATCACAACCGGATCGCTGTAGCCTGATATGTACTCGTTTTCACCAAGCTCTACAGACTGCCGTTGCTCTCTGTAAAGTCCTTGAGACTCTAGGTATTCAACGCCCTGACGCTTTAATTCATACTGTGCGTGTAGCCGGGAGCCATCGGGCGTGTCAACCACTTTGGGGTAGCTCTGCCAGGAATTGATGATTGTGTTGTTGTGGATTAGGTGGATCATCTCTAAAACTCTCATGCAGGATTAACACAAATGGCCGCCGTCCGCGCAATCGACGGAGCTGACCCGCAGTCTAATGTCCAATCGTACTGCTCGTTATCATCAGCCACACTGAGCGTATACCCACCGGCCACATATGTAGCAGTCCCTATTTGCGAAGTCCTAGGCATGTCAGCATCGCCAACATACGTTAAGTTTGACGGAGGGATGTTACCAGGTGTGAAGTCAGGTCCATTGAAAAGGAAAATGGTTGACAGCAGTGTTTTACCCGCCGCGTCCAGAACTGAAACAGGACAAACACTGTCTACGCTCAACGATGTATAAATTTCAGATACAAAGTTTTCGAGTGGTGTTGTCTGGTCTATGCCCGATAAATATAGAACTATTGCGCCAACGTCTAAGATGTTAGAACTGTAATACTGCACGCCATAACTTCCTGCCGACGTTGGTATTTGCCCGTCTAACCAATGCGCGGCGGCTAAATACCCTGTTGTTGATCTAGCTGCATACTGAGTACCATAAACAACACCATCAACGCCGTTGAATCTAGCGAGGCCAAGAGTTCGTGCGCCACTGTTATGATCCCCGCATACGATCGTAACAATGCACCTATCATTGCCAGATGCAACTGCGGGAAAATCCGTAATAGTGAATCCCCGTGGTGACCCAGCTGCTGTGGAGTTGTGGCCTTTTACCCACGCTCCGTGAAGGATAACTCCGGCAGGCATAGGAAAATACGGACTTACCATAGGCATCAACATCATTGCATGGCCACCACGGATAAATGTGAAAAGTTAGCCGTCCTGGTGATGTACAGAATAAAATCGTGGCCGTCAGTCGTTGTCAGTGAATCACCTGTCACCATCGTAAACCCTGATGTTGTAATCACTCCAGCACCCGCGTTATTTGTGACTTCTATGATCACAGTGCAGGGGCTAGACGGGGGAGCTAGGGTAAAAGCCCCGCCGTTGGTTAAATGCTGAAAGGCTTCCTGCCCGGTGCCCGGGGCTGGCGTCACAGTACCGCTTGAGATGGTTCCATGCGCGTAGGAGTCGGAGATAAAACCGGCTGTGAGTGTGTCGCCGGTGTCGGCTTTGAGTGTGTCGGGGTCGTATTCCTGCACTCCACCAGCACCGCCAATGGGCAGCTCCTCTACATTACCAGCCTCTGCAGAGTTTCGCCCCAGCACATGCCCAGAGGCCATGGTTATATTGTGATTTTCATTCCACTGCGCCTTGCGCACGTCACCGCGCCCGTAATCAGGCGCGGTGGCTTGTGTGGCATGCTTTACTTCGACAGCCATTCAGTTCCTCCACGGCCGTCCGTGGCCGCCGCTATCAGGTCAGAGAAGCGATGTAGCTCACTTGGAGGGTGTCGCCGCTCTGCAGGACTTTGTCGCCCGCAGTGAACAGGCCAGCACTGTAGATGATGCCGGTGGTTCCGCCTTTCGTTGCATTGCTGACAAGGAAGCAGCCCTTGATGGTGACATCGCCGGACAGAGTGAACGCCAGGGCAGAACTCAGCGCCTTGGCGCCAGCGGCAGCGGCAGAGAAAGCAGCTGTAGGCCTAGATCCTTCGGAATAGTCCGTGCTCTCCACCCATCCGCCGTGGCTGGCGGCAGTGTCGCCGACAGCCGGCCCGGTGGTGTAGCTGGCGGCGCCAATCAGGCCGATGTACCAGGCGGCAGTGTAGCCGCTACCAGACAAATGCTTGTCGAGCGCATCGTTCTTGCCGGCAGTGGTCACCAGGTTTTCGATGTCGTCGGACCACTTCAGGTTGCCGTCGCGGTCAAAGCACTGGATCTCATACCGACCATGGGCGGCAATGGCATCGGAAAGACCTGCGTTGCGACCGACGGCTACGCCGGCGACGTCATTGCTGGAAGTTGTCTCGCGCTTACTCTCCATCGACCACCTCCAGGCTGGATTCAATAAACCAGCGCGTCTGCTGTTCGCCGTCGCCGTCGACCCAGGAAACCAGGTGTTTCAGCTGTTTCGCGTCCTTATCGTACTCGGTGTCGATAATTTCGCCCTGAATGGTAGGCTGGATCAGCCGTACCGTTTGGCCTGTCTCCAAAGACATTTGGCAATCCTCGTGATGTGAATTCTTCCCCGCAGGGATGGCTTATAATTTAGCATCACGACAAAAAAGCCCGGCACTATGGCCGGGCAAGGTCTTGCTAGGGACGGGTTAAGATTCGGCGATAACGCCAGCAGCTCTGAGAGACGCCAGTAGTGCGTCAAATTCGGCTGCTGTCGGTGCGGCGCCAGCGGCGTCGTCAACAGCTGCGCCTGGAAGATTGGCGACTTTACCTTCTGTCTCCAGAAGCCGGTCGCCAAGGCCTGCTTTCTTCAGCCCAGGGGTGGCATTGTTGAGATAGCGTCTAACTTTCTCAGTGCTCATTCGTCAGCGCCTCCATCGTTCTTGGAATCGTCGGACTCCTGTTGGTTGGCAGCCTCTTCGGCTTCCTTGGCGGCCTTCTCGGCTTTCAGCCTGGCGGCTTTTTGAGCGCGGGTCTCAGTAGCGGACTTGTCGCCCTCGTCGTCGCCGTCGCCCTCGTCGTCGCCGTCGACAACTTTGTAGCCTGGGATAGCTGCGAACTTTTCAGCAACTGCGTCCTCGACGTTTTCCGACACCATGGCGCCGCCCTCGGGTTCAAAGGCGATCCCGTTGATCAGCTCGCTGGCGTTCGGCAGTGTACAAATAATCTTTTTCATAACTCTCTCCGAAAGGGGATCAGGGGGCGGAAGCCCCCCGAGCGGTTATCAGCCGAAGGGACGCCAAACGGCGGAGTCTGGCAGCACGTTGGTGATGAGGACGTGATGCTTGCGCTTACCGAGTCTCAGGTAACCGAACATCAGCTGTGCCCAGGGCACGACAGCGCTGACGGTGGGATACAAGGGGAACTTCAGCATCGGCAGCATCTGGCGCCAGGTGATCGCCATTGCGCTTGGAGCCATGTTCAGCACATACGCGGTGCTGGTTCCGGGAATGTTCCGGTTAAGGTCGACATACACGGTGGTGGCGCCGGCACGGGGAACCCGGATCATCTGGCGAACATCATTGGCAGCAGCGGTTCCGTTCTTGCGGCTGCGGTAGATGATGTAGCCGGTTTCCTGGCCGCCAACGCTGGAAGCGATGGTGACAGTTACCTTGTCGCCGGCAGCAACAGCGACTTGCGCAGAGGCTGTACCAGTCGATTCGCCGGCGGCATTAACGCCAGTGACGAAGTAGTAGTAGTTGCCGGCATGAGTGGCTCCGAACTTGGAACTTGCATCGCTGGCAGCAACAGGAGTCACAGTAGCGGGCTTCAGCGCATCGCTGGCGGCAGCCGCTGCAGGCTCTTCGACCTGGTAGGGCATTTGCTGGCGCTCGTCGCGGATGAATACATCGTTGACGGTCTTGATGTTGCCCCAGCTGGTGCGGATACCGACAACAGGGGAGCCCAGGCTGATACCGCCGCCGGGTACATCATTCAGAGGCACACGCCAGGCGGGATCAAGACCGATGTCAAAATCCGACTGAGTGAGCTGGCTCATGAAGATGTGAGTGGGCGTACCGAAGTTGCCGTAGCCGGCGATCTGTGCGGCAGCCTTGGACACCAGGTCGATAGAAGCGAGGGACTTGCCCTCTGCGTCCATGATGTTGTCGCCGCTAACCTGGCCAGTGGCCACGCCGTCGATCATCTGAGCGCGGAGACCCGGGAACTCGGTGGGCACAACAGCGTCGTCGCCTTCAAAGCAGAGGAATTCTGCGTCGGTCAACAGCTGAAGGGCGCCGTTCTGCGCTTCCACGGCTTCCGCGTCGGCAAGGTTGTTGCCAAGGGTGGCGACGAAAGACACTTCGCGACGGGTCATCAGGTACTTGACCATGCCAACGCGACGGTTGTACTGGCCTTGTGCGCCGTTGATGTTGCCGGTTTCTGTGTTGGTGGATCCGCCCAGGCGTCCGCCGACCTTGGACTGTTCTGTCCATTCGTCAACAGTTGCAGTGGCGCTGGTTTTGGCCAACTCATTGAACAATGCGAAGTGCTTGTTCTCCTGAATGGTGGCCAGCATGGTTTTTTCCAGAGACTGGATACGCAGAGGTCCTGCACCGGTCAGCTGGTCGGGACTGGTGCCGTAGCCGGCTTCCAGCGCTTTGCGGAGTTCCGCAACGTCGCTCATCGCCATTTCGCCAGTGCCAGAGCCGCCGGCGGCAATGCTTTGGATTACTTGAGGGTTGATCATTGGTGGTTACCTCTTGGGGTGTTGTTGCCGGCGATTACGCGAGCACGCGGTTGACAATTTCAGCCGGGATAGCCTGGCCTTTGTTCAGGTAAGACTCGGCGCGCGACACATCGGAACCGGTAATCTTGCCAGCGGCCTGAGCTGCCAGGGCTTTGGCCATGAACTCGTTTGGCGTCAGGCCTTCTGCATCTTGAGACTCTGACTTCGCCATTGTGGCAGGGGCTTTTTCGGTCACACTGACAACAGCCTTGCGACCCTTGCCCTGCCCTGCCAGCTTTTCAACGCGATCAGTCAAAGACTTGATCATGTCGCCTTGCGACTTGATCAGATCAACGGCAACGCCAAGCGCTTTCACCATTGTGCCTTCTGTGTTTTCGACGCGCGCCATCAGCGACTTCACCAGTTCGGTGCCGTCCTGCGCTTCGACGACAGTGCCGTCTTCCAGCGTGAAGCTGAACGACTTGCCCATCTCCTCGCCTTCGTCCTTGTCGTCATCGTCGTCACCGTCAATTTCCTCTCCACCATCACCGTCGCCACCGTCTTCCGCAGCGGCTTGGATTTTTGCGTCATCCTCACCGGCGTCGGACGGGAGGGCTTTAGTCATGGTTTCGAGCTCATCGAGCAAATTCTCAAAACTCATAATTTTCTCCGTTTTTCCAAGCCTTGCTTTAAGTCGCGCATAAAGCGCTCAACGTATTCGGCGGCCTCACCAGGAGGTAGTCCGAACTTCTTGCCGCAGTACGCAACCAATTGGCGCGCGCCAGGGTTTTTTCCCGTGTCGCCTTTCACCAGTGCGGCGGATAGACGACTACGAAAGTCAAAATAGTTTGCAATGGCGCCATGGAGTGACTGCTTGCGCAGCGCGCCGCCGCCCTCCAGCGTCGCTGAATCCGTTCCATACCCAGCTTCCAGCGCTTTCGCGATGTCCAGGCCGCCGATCCCCCAACTCTTCGTCAGGGTTTCAAGTGGCACAGTAGCGACCGTGGGTACGGTTTGATTTACGGGCGTCTTGCTGAATCCGATGTTTGACCACCGAACCTTTTTGATCATGGCCTTTCGCATCTTGGTGGCGGGGTCGATCTCGACCGCCTTTTCCATGACGCTGCCACCGACAGACGGATACCAGCGCGCGGGCGGCTGGATCTCTGTCAGGCTCGACCAGAATTGATTGGCGCGGCTCGCGGCAGGGCCGTCACCGCTATAGATCTCGCCCTTCACCATCGTCTTCGATCCCTGAAACTGTACGCCCACAGGGCGGCCAATCTCATACATCGAATAGTCAGGTATGCCAGCCTTGGCACCGATCAGCGTGAAGTGTTCGATATCCAGATTGCCGTATTGTAAAAACCAGCTGGCGCTGTCCTTCAGCGCTTTCTGCATGACCACTTCGTTCTGCTGGTCAAGCGCTTCGTTGCTGGCTTCGATATAGACGTAGCGTTGCCCGCTTTCGAGAGCGGGCGTCGCTTTGAGCATCGAGCCGATACTCAGGTATTCCGGTGATCCAGCAAGCAGTTGGGCATCATTCATGTTGCAATAGTCGCGTCACGACAACGAATTTTGAAAATTTGGCAAAAAAAAACCGCCCGAAGGCGGCAAATATCCTACGGTAGCAGGTTCAGTTGTCGATTACCGTCCTGGCATGGGCGATAACGTGGTGCAGGTGTCCGCGCTCCAGGATCAGATCCTGGTACTCTTTGCTGTTCTTCGCGGCAGCCGGACGCAACTTATCCAGGCTGGCGTTGACGGCATCAAGTCGCGTCAGCGCGCTTTCTAAAATGCGCTTCTCGGTTTCGTTCACGCGGCTCTGCATGACGGCGAGCTCGCCAAGGTGGCGGCGCGAATTGTCCATCTGTTGCTTGATCATTTTCCTACCTCAGCAAGACACATCGCG
>Ga0172382_10007704_pt1 | contig 15216 bp, 18 predicted proteins | sample Leawel138RmetaG_FD_122245 | JGI IMG/M metagenome (GOLD analysis project Ga0172382, IMG submission 122245) | Leachate microbial communities from a municipal landfill in Southern Ontario, Canada - Leachate well 138R metaG | ecosystem: Engineered > Solid waste > Landfill > Unclassified | place...
CCTGAAGGTGGTTTTTCTAAAAATGAAATTAAATTTTTAGTTGATAAAGGTTTTTCGACAATATCTTTAGGTAAGTCAATTTTACGAGCAGAAACAGCAGCCATCTATGTGGCTTCAGTATTTAGGTTAATGCAGGAGGAATAAAAAATGAAAGTAGCGTTTTATACTTTGGGTTGTAAGGTGAATTCTTATGAAACTGAAGCAGTATTAGAAAAATTTAAAAATTCAGGTTATGAAATAGTAAATTATGAAGAATTTAGTGATATATATGTTGTAAACTCCTGCATGGTAACAAATGCTGGAGAGAAGAAGTCAAAGCAGATTATTAGAAGACCCTTGAAATTGAATCCTCAAGCGATTGTAATTGTGATGGGGTGTTTAACACAACTAAAAGCTGATGAAATTCTAAAAATACCCGGAGTCAAAATTGTTTTAGGAACAAAAAATCGGGATAAAATTGTTGATTATTTAGAAGAATATCTCACTAATAAAAAAACTTTAAATAAAGTTACAGAATTAGAAAAAAAAGAAGAATATGATTCTTTAGCTATCATCGATTTTGAAAATCATAAACGGGCTTTTATCAAAATTCAAGACGGTTGTAATAACTTTTGTACTTATTGTATCATTCCTTATACTAGAGGAAGGGTGAGATCAAAATCAAAAGATACTATTATTGATGAAGTTAAACACTTGGTTGGTAACGGACACATTGAAGTTGTCTTAACTGGAATACATACTGGCGGATACGGGGCTGATTTAAAGGATTATTCCTTAGTTGACCTATTGAAAGATCTTGAGAAAATTCAAGGTTTAAAACGAATTCGTATCTCTTCAATTGAAATTTCTGAAATTTCGGACTCGATGTTAGAAACAATCGCCAAATCAGAAAAAATTGTTCACCATCTTCACGTGCCTTTACAGAGTGGATCTGATAAAGTCTTAAAAAATATGAACCGCAAATATACAACAAATGAATACAGACTAATGATTAACCATATAAGAAAAGCTATACCCGATGTTGCTTTTACAACTGATGTGATAGTTGGCTTTCCCGGAGAAACAGCAACTGATTTTGAAGAAGCTTATAATTTTATTAAAAGTGTTGGTTTCCAAGAATTACATGTTTTCCCTTTCTCCAGACGTAAAGGAACTCCAGCAGACAAAATGCTTGAACAAATCGATACAGATACAAAAAAATTAAGAGTTCATCGCTTGATTAAACTCAGTGAGGATTTGAAAAAGGACCATATTTTAAATAATCTTGGAACCATTCACTACTGTATAGCTGAACAGATAAAAAATGGTTATTTAGTAGGACATACAAGAGATTACATCTCGGTTAAATTTATCGGTGATAAAAGTTTGCTAGGCAAGGAAGTAAGGGTAAAACTACTTTCTTATGATAATCCTTATACTCTAGCAAAAATCGAAAAAAAATAATGCTCTAGTAACTTCTAAGCATTATTTTTTCTTCTTTTTCAGCGCTTTTTTATCAGCTTTTTTAATTTTTTTTGCATTTTTCTTCGTGTTCTTCACAATTTCATATGCTAGGACATTATCATTATCGTGATTAATTAATCGATAAGGATTAGCTTCGTTGATATTAAGGGGTAACTCATAGAAGAAAGCAATCATCGGTGTAAGCATTTGGTATTTATTGATGGCTTTAATTAATCCTTTAAGTTTTTTTGTGTTGTCCCATTGATAAAGAACTCGGTCATGATCATTAATAATATATACAACTAACTGATTACGGTTTTTATCTGGGGATATTCTTGCTTTTAGTTCCACCAATTCTGGAAGAGCTTTAATATAATACTCAAAATACTTTTTAGTTAAACTCTTACCTTTTCTTTTTAAAGATTTGAAAGTATTTGTATTATCAGTAGAATATTTGTTGATCAAGTTTTCAACTAGTATATTACCGTTGTATTTCTTGTTTATAATTTTATCTACTGAGCGATAATAACGCTGGTAACGCCGTTTATGCTTTCCGCTATTAATGATTATTACCAGCAATAAAACAACTAAAATAGCCGCTACGGCGATGATTAAAATTTCCTTTAGTTGTAGATTTAAGAACATAATAGAAGCTGTCATAATCATTTTCCTTTCTAAATTTTACTTAATCCAATTATAGATTTGATTATCAATCTAATTTTAACACATTAAGCTAAGTTTAAAAACATTTTTCAAAAAAAATTAGTTTACTTTTAATTAATAATTTAGTATAATACTTAATGGTAAGAAAAGGGGTGAAAGCAATGGCTAAGACTATCGTTAGAGAAAACGAAACAATTGAAGATGCACTTAGACGTTTTAAACGTGATGTTTCAAGGTCCGGGAATCTTGCTCAAGCCCGCAAAAAAGAGTATTACGAAAAACCAAGTGTAACAAAAAAATTGAAACAACGTGCAAACAAGACTCGCAAAAAATAATTTACTTGATAAAATATGACAATTCATTTCGAATTGTCATTATTTTTTCTTATAAAAGACATTTATTTGTATCTATGATATAATAAAAACATCAAGTTATATCAATGGAGGCAAGAATTATGAAAGAAAACTTAAACAAGGCAATTTCGTGGTTATACAGGTCTGGAAGACCGTTAGATGTTGCTAGATATGAATTTCTTTTTCTTAATAAAAGTCGCGATACTTTATTAGCCGCTTTAAAGAGCTATCAAAATGATGATGGAGGTTTTGGACACGGGTTAGAACCTGATTCACAAAATCCATTTTCTTCACCGATTCAAACTTGGATAGCTTTAGGGATAATTGAGGAGCTTGGTCTAGATAATGAACATGAAATTGTTAAAAATACCTTAGATTATTTACAGAATAAGGCCCCAAAAAATAATGATTTGTTTTATGCAACTGTTCCGACTAATAACAGTTATCCACATGCACCATGGTGGCACTATAGCGATGAAAGTGCAATATGGGGGTATAATCCAACTGCTAGTATTGCTGGTTTTATGTATAAACATGCATTAGATAAAGACTCAAAATATAGCGCTGAAAAGACAATTTCTAAGGCTATAGATGATTTTATCAAAAATCCATCTAACAATATGCATGAACTTAGAAGTTTCTTAGATATGGCTAATTATATTGAAGATTTTAACAAGTTTGATAAAAGCGATGAGTTTATTAAACTTTTACTAAAACAGATAGATTACAATTTAGAAAAAAATTCTGACTTATGGTTTAAGACCTATTGTGTCAGACCGCTTCAATTCTTTGACATTCCTGGAGGATATGGCTTTGATGATTTTAAAGACTTAGCTAAAAAAGAAGCGGAAATGATTCTAAAACAAAGAAATCCTGAAGGTATATGGGATATTACCTGGACTTGGGATCAATATCCTGAAGCTTTTGCAATCGCTAAACGTGATTGGCAATCAAATCTAATCATCGAATATTTGAAAATATTGAAAGCTTACAATATTCTAGATTAAAAGAAGGAGCGATTTATTTAGTGACAAATATCATTCAATTAGAGACAGAAATCGAAGATTTACACGAACTCGTGAATCTATTAGGAGTTAATGATAAAAACATCAAGCTTCTAAGTAAATTATTTCATGTGAATATTTTCACTAACAATCAAGAAATTTTAATTGATAGTGAAGATGAAGTTATAACAAATAAACTTAAAAACATTTTTAAAATTTTAGTAACGCTAATCAGAAATAATATAACTTTCAATGAAAGAGATATTATTTATCTTTTTCATATAATTGATAAATTTGAGGATAGTGAAATTCTTTCACTGTTTTTAAGTAGGAAAGAGATAATTAAGACTCATAACGGAAATCCAATTTATCCTAAAACAATAAATCAAAAAATTTATCTTGATGCTATTGAAAACAACTCAGTTTGCTTTGGCATCGGACCAGCTGGTACTGGAAAAACCTATCTAGCAGTCTTGTCGGCGTTAAAGAAATTAAAGGAAAATAAAATCAAGAAAATTATCCTTACTAGACCAGCGGTAGAAGCGGGAGAAAAACTTGGGTTTCTACCAGGTGACTTAAAGGAGAAAATCGATCCTTATTTAAGGCCGTTATATGATGCTATGTACGAGATTCTAGGTGTTAAGCAGAGTACTGAGTTTATTGAAAAAGGTATTATAGAGATTGCACCCTTAGCTTATATGCGCGGGCGTACTTTAGAAAACGCTTATGTGATTTTAGATGAAGCACAGAATACTACCATAAATCAAATGAAGTTATTTTTGACACGTTTAGGTTTTGGCTCAAAAATGATTGTGACTGGAGATATAACGCAAAGCGATTTACCGGGACATATGCTATCAGGACTTGTCAAAGCCTCAAAAATTTTGAAAAATGTTGATGACATTGAGATTCTTTACTTCACTGAACTTGATGTTGTAAGACATCCGTTAGTTCAGACAATAATCAAGAGGTTTGAAAATGCTAAAGATTAATATTATCAATCAATATGATTCAAGCAAAAAGTATGCAAGGATTATAAAATATATATTAAAAATCGCTGAGAAAAAATTAAATATAAATGACCGATTAATTGTTAATGTTATATTAGTTTCAGACGAAGAGATTAGAGAAATGAATTCTAGGTATCGAAACATTGACAAAACAACGGATGTTTTGAGTTTTGAAAATCAAGAAGGTATCGGAGAAATCGGTGATATTTTTATCTCGCTTGATAAAACTAAAGAACAAGCAGAAACTTACGGGCATGATTTTGCCAGAGAATTAGCTTTTTTATCAGTCCATGGCTTATTGCATTGTTTAGGTTATGATCATTTAAATGAAGTTGATGAAAAAGAAATGTTTAGCATCCAAGATGAAATTTTAGAAAATAGTAAATATCGGAGGGAAAAATGAACAAATTATACGAATTAGCTAAAGAAAATATTAAAAATGCTTACGTTCCTTACTCTAAATTCCGCGTATCCGCAGTTTTAGAACTTAAGAACGGAGAGACAATTAAAGGTATTAATGTAGAGAATGCTTCTTATGGTCTATCAAACTGCGCGGAAAGATCAGCGCTTTTTACAGCTTACTCTCGCGGCATCAGAAAAGAAGATATCAAATCAATTTTAGTCTATACTGATAAGGAGTATTTCGTTTCTCCTTGTGGAGCTTGCCGACAAGTGATGAACGAATTGATGGAACCAGATGCTAAAGTGTATTTTGCTAACAGCAAAGGGGAAATCAAAGAACTAGAGAATAAAGACCTTTTGCCCTACGGTTTCTCAAAAGAGGATTTGTAATGTTTAAATCTGGTTTTGTGTCAATTATCGGTGAGCCGAATGTAGGTAAATCGACTTTTTTAAATCAGGTTCTCAAACAAAAAATTGCTATAGTTTCCAATAAACCGCAAACTACCAGAAATGTTTTTTCTGGTATTTATAATGATGAGGTCTCTCAGATTATATTCTTAGATACCCCAGGTATCCATCAAGCTAAAACTAAACTTGGCGAGTACATGACTTCAGCTGCACTTTCAACGATAAAAAGTGTCGATTTAGTGCTCTTTATGATTAATGCCTATGATGATGTAAAAGAACATAATCTTAAGATAATGGAAAGTTTAAAAAACATAAAAACACCGGTATTTTTGATTATCAATAAATTAGATACAATTACTGATTTTGACCGTTTAAATCAAGTGATAGATACTTATAAAAAAGAATATGACTTTACTGGTGTATTTGGAATTTCTGCACTTAATGGAACCAATGTCGATTTATTATTGTTGGACATTAAAGAAAGACTATCTGAAGGATCAAAGTTTTATCCTGATGGTGAGATTTCTGATAGACCGGAGACTTTTTTAATTCAAGAGTTTATTCGTGAAAAGATTCTTGAATTTACTCATGAAGAAGTTCCACATTCGGTAATGGTGTATTTAGAAAAATATAAGGCCAAGAAACATATTATTGAAATAATGGCAGTTGTAGTTGTGGAGAGAAAATCACAAAAAGGGATAATTATTGGTAAAGGCGGTTCAATGTTAAAGCGAATTGGATCAGCAGCTCGAAAAGACATCGAGGAATTATTGAAGGCAAAAGTATATTTAGAAATATTCTGTAAAGTTGAAGAGAATTGGCGAAACCGGGAATTCTATTTAAAAAATTATGGATATAAGGATCTTGAATAGAGGGGATTAATTGGAAACAATTGAAGGGATTATCTTAAAAAAAATAGCCTATAAGGAAAGCTCAGAAATCATCTATTTATATACTAATAAAGGACTTGTAAGTGTGCTTGTTCACGGCAGCAAAAAAATAAAAAGTCCTTATTTAAATCTAACTAGGATTAGCAATCTGGTAAGTCTTTTTGTAAGCGGAAAAGATTTGCTGACACTAAGAGATGGTGAAACAAAGACAGCGTTCCCAAAACTTGGATTAGATATCGAAAAATACACTTATATCAGCCATGTTTTCGAGTTAATATATTATTTTTCAACGCATGAACATGATCATGATAAACTATACAATTTTCTATTAAAAATCATACAAGCAGTAGAAACAACTAATGATTATATCCCCTATATCTATATGCTAGAGTTAAAGTTGCTTTTTTTGTTAGGTGTAAACCCTAATTTGAACACTTGTAACACTTGTGGAAGCAATCAAAATTTGGTCTTTTCCGTAATTGAAGGGAGTGTTTTTTGTGATAAGCACAGCCCTACAGGAAGTTATGGAGAACCAATTTTAAAATACATTAGAATTCTTTATTATTTTGATCTCTCAAAGGATCAATTACCAGAAGTAGAATTCGAGATAATTAAAGAGGTGAGATTCCTCTTGGACAATTATTATGAGTACCACTTAAATTATCGCTCAAAAGCGCGAAAAATGTTAAAAGAACTTATTGGCTATTAATAAGTTTTTTATTACTTGTTTTTTCGGGTTTTTCTTTGACTTATATGTGGTTAAAGAGTATAATTAAACTGAGTTAGTATGCTAAAATTTGGAGGAATTTGCTTTGAAATATACAATAGAACAGTTAAATGTTTATGCGAAAAGATACGGATTTGTCTACCAAGGTTCAGAAATCTATGGAGGCTTAGCTAATACATGGGATTACGGTCCGTTAGGTGTTAGTCTTAAAAATAATCTAAAAAAATTATGGTGGAAACGCTTTGTTGATAATAATAAATATAATGTGGGGATTGATTCCTCCATTCTTTTAAATCCAAAGACTTGGGAAGCTACTGGACATGTTAATGGTTTTAAAGATCCTTTAATGGATTGTAAAATATGTAAAACTAGACATAGAGCGGATAACTTGATTGCCCAAGCTACTAAGAACACTGTCGACGCTGATGGTTGGGATTATCAAAAGATGTATGATTACATTATTGATAACAAAATCAAATGTCCTAACTGTGGTGGTTTTGATTATACAGAAATCAGAGAGTTTAACCTGATGTTTAAGACCTCTCAAGGTGTAACAACTGACAGTAATAACGAAATATATTTACGACCAGAAACAGCACAGGGTATATTTTTAAACTTTAAAAATGTAGTTAGAACTTCTAGAAAAAAGGTTCCTTTTGGAATTGGCCAAATAGGTAAATCTTTCCGTAATGAAATCACTCCGGGAAACTTTATTTTTAGAACTAGAGAGTTTGAGCAAATGGAACTTGAATTTTTCTGTGTTCCCGGTACAGAAATTGAATGGTTCAATTACTGGAAAAGCTATGCAAATGATTTTTTAGTTGAAGTAGGATTAAAACCAGAAAGCTTGAAATTTTATGATCACCCTAAAGAAAAATTGTCATTTTACTCAAATGCTACTACTGATATTCTTTATGAGTTTCCTTGGGGATTCGATGAATTGTGGGGTATAGCTTCTAGAACTGATTATGATTTATTGCAACATCAGAAATACTCAGGTGAAAATTTGGAATATCTTGATCCAAATACTAATGAAAGTTATTTGCCATATACAATCGAACCGTCCTTAGGTGTAGAAAGATTATTTTTAGCAGTTTTACTCGATAATTTGGAAGAGGAAGAATTACCAAATAATGAAACAAGAACCCTGCTTAAAATCAATAAGGAATTAGCTCCATTCCAAGTCAATGTTTTACCTTTAGTAAAAAAATATCATTCTGAAAAAGCTGAAGAAGTATACGAGATACTGCTTAAAGAATTTACTGCCTTTTATGACGAAGCTGGAAACATCGGTAGAAGATATCGAAGAGCAGATGCAATTGGAACACCCTATTGCGTAACTATCGATGATGAAAGTCTAGAAAACAATACTGTTACAATTAGAGAGCGTGATTCAATGGAACAGATAAGGCTAAACATATCTGATCTTAATGAATACTTAAACAAAGCATTCAAATAAAAATATTGAAAGGGTTTATTAATGCCAAAGATTAGTCCGGATAAAGTTGAAGAAATCATCCAAGCTGCTGATATAGTGGATGTAATATCTGAATATGTGGCGTTACAACCAGCGGGCAAAAGCATGAAGGGTCTTTGCCCTTTTCATAGTGAAAAAACACCATCATTTAGTGTCAGTAAAGAAAGACAAATATTTAATTGTTTTGGGTGCGGTGAGAAAGGTGGAGTAGTTCAGTTTATATCGAAATACAAACATCTCGATTACTGGGAATCTCTAAGGTTCTTAGCAGATAAATACCGCATTACTATAGATAATGATGACTTTATCCAAGCGCAAGACACTTCAAAAAGATACTTTCAAATTAATGATTTAGCAAAGCAATTTTATAATTTGCAGTTATTAAATTTAGAGACTGGAAAAAACGCTTTAGAATATTTAAAATCTAGAGGGTTTGACGAGTTAACTTTGAACAATTTTGAAGTCGGTTATGCTCCGAAAAAACGTGATGCACTCTGGGAAAATCTTTCTAAGAATTACCATGATTATGAACTTGTCAATCTAGGTTTGATTCAAAAACGCGCTAATGATTATTCTGACGTTTTCAATAACCGAATCATGTTTCCAATCAAGAATGAACAAGGTAAAGTAGTTGGTTTTTCCGGAAGAATCTTCGCGAAAGATGATTCGGGAGCTAAATATGTAAACTCAGCTCAGACTGAAACTTTTAAAAAATCTGATGTATTATACAATTTAAACCGAGCTATACCAGCAATTAATCAAAGCAAACGAATCGTATTAATGGAAGGATTCTTTGATGTTATCAGCGCTTACCAGGCCGGTGTGTCAGAAGCCGTTTGTTCTATGGGGACAGCGTTAACCTTAAATCAAGCGCAGTTGATTAAAAAATATACCGATAATGTTGTCGTTTGTTATGATGGAGATGAGGCGGGAATCAAAGCAGCTTATAAAGCTTTATTGCTGCTATCACAGGTTGGTCTAGAAGTAAAGATTGCTTTGATGCCAAATGGTATGGATCCTGATGATTATATTCAAAAAGAATCAAAATCAGGATTTAGAAATATTCTCAAAAATCAACTTTTGGATCAATACGATTTCGTTTATGAGATTTTAGTTTCAAGAAAAGATTTATCGAAACCAATTGAGATTGAAAAGGCTAAATTAGCTTTATTTGATTTTCTGGATCGTAATGCAAGTTCAACAATCAGAGAGATTTATTTAAAGAAATTTGGAGTAGATACTTCAGTTAACTATGAGGATATTCTTGCTGATTATCACAGTTTTCAAATTGATAATGCCAAGTTGAAAAATATTCAAAAGCAAAAAGTTGTAAACTCGATTGAGTCAAAACCACAAATAACTAATAAAGCTTATGAAAAAGCAATGAAACAATTGATTAACTATTTTGCGGTTTTTGAAGAAGCAAGGGATATCATCGAAAGTAAAATCGATCATATTCGCTTCGAAAATAAACGATATCAAGAGTTCCTATTAGTGCTAGTAATGCTTTATAAAAGTAACAGAATCATCAATGAGGTTGAAATCAATAAGGAGTTTGCTGATTTAACCGATGAAGAATTATTACTTTTTAGACCAAGAAAAAATGCCGTTTATAATGAAAAAGAACTCAATGATTGCATCGAGACATTAATGATTAACAAATATGATTTCGAAGCAAAACAACTTTTTGAGGAAATTCGTAGCGGTATGTACTCGGGAGTAGAACTTGAAAATAAACAAAGACGCTTCCAAGAATTACAGAATTATAAAATCATAATTAGGAGGAATAGAAATGTCAAAAAAACAAATAATTGAGAGACTTTTAGCAATTTATCAAGAAAATGATGAACTTACTGCTAAGGATATTTTTGGTGAGGTTAGACTAGAAGATGAAGCTTTTGGTGATGTCATCAAGGATTTAGCAAGCAGAGGTATTCTTCCTGATGATATATTTAAGTTTTTGAAAAAAGATAGTGGTAAAATCAGTTTAGATGAATTAAGTGATGAAGATATCAAACCGGGTGATATTGATATCATGAGAGATTACTCTGATGAAATCAAAGAAGAATTAATGCGTGATAAAGTCTTTGATGCGAATGTATCAATTAAAGTTGATGACCCGGTTAAAATGTATCTAAAAGAAATCGGTAGAGTTGATCTTTTAACTGGTGAAGAAGAGTATGAATTAGCAACTTTAATCGACCGGGCAAAAAAGGTGAGAGAAGAATATGATCACCGTTTTGAAGTTGGCGATGAAATAACACCTGAAGAGATTGCTGAATATCAAGAAATCTTTAAAAAAGGCGAGATCTCAAGTCAAAAGCTGATTGAAGCTAACTTGCGTTTGGTTGTATCGATTGCAAAAAAATACATTAACCGTGGTTTACAGTTTCTTGACTTAATCCAAGAAGGAAATATGGGATTAATGAAGGCAGTTGGTAAATTTGACTATACCAAAGGTTATAAATTTTCCACTTATGCAACTTGGTGGATTAGACAAGCTATAACAAGGGCAATTGCCGACCAAGCAAGAACAATTAGAATTCCGGTTCACATGGTAGAAACCATCAATAAAATGGTAAGAACTCAAAGAACTTTAACTCAAGAACTAGAAAGAGAACCAACTCCAGAAGAAGTGGCAGAAAGAATGGGTATTTCTGTTGATAGAGTCCAAAGCATCCAAAAAACTGCTCAAGAGCCAATTTCTTTAGAAAAACCAGTAGGTGAAGAAGAAGACTCTAGTTTAGGAGATTTTATTCCAGATAACGATATCTTGACACCTTATGAGTTTACTTCTAAGGAAATGTTAAAACGGGAGTTAGATGCTGCTTTAGAGACATTGACAGATCGTGAAGAAAAAGTCTTAAGAATGCGCTTTGGATTGTTAGATGGTAAGAGCAGAACTTTAGAGGAAGTTGGCAAGGAATTTAATGTAACTAGAGAGAGAATTCGTCAAATTGAAGCTAAGGCAATTAGAAAATTAAGAAGTCCAAATCGTTCAAAGAAGTTAAAAGATTTTCATAGTGGTTCTAATCAATGAAATCAGAAAGACTAGTTAAAGCCGCTAATTATATTGAGGGTTTTAATTGTTTGGCTGATTGTGGAACTGACCATGGATATTTACCAATATATTGTATTGAAAAAAATTACATAAAAAGAGCTTTTGCCTCAGATAAGAATTTAGGCCCTTTAAAGAATGCGAGTATTAACATAAAAAAAGCTAATCTTAATGAAAAGATTACCCTTGTTCATGAGGCAGGGCTGAATTATTTAAGCAGTGATGTCGATGTTGTTTCCATCTTAGGGATGGGTGGAAGATTAATTTCAACTATCCTTGATGAAGCAAATTTAACTCATGTTAAACGCTTGGTGTTAATCGCTAACTCTGAACAATCAATCTTAAGGGATTTTTTAGAAAAAAATAATTGGAAGATTATTGCTGAAGAGTTGATTAAAGAACGAAAAAAGTACTATCAATTAATAGTTTTAGAAAAAGGAAAAATGCATTTAACACAAATCGAGAAAGAATTTGGTCCCTTGATAATAAATGAAAACTCTTCAGTTTTTAAAGAAATGATTCTAACTTTATTGTCCAAACTAAAAGTTGGCGTAAAACAAGCGAAAAAGGTTGAAGATATCAAAATTATTAATGAACGAATTAAAAGTTTAGAGGAGGTTATTAAGTGAACTTAGTTGAAATAATAAGATATTTTGAAAATAAATTTCCCCGAGAATTAGCCTATGAATGGGATAATGTTGGGATTCAAGTCGGGACTTTAAACCTACCAGCAAAAAAGGTTTTAATTACCTTAGATATCACCAAAGAAGTGGTTAAAGAAGCGATTGAAAACAAAGTTAATCTAATTATTTCTCATCATCCCTTATTGTTTAATCCTTTAGATAAAATAATTTTTGATACACCTCGAGGCTGGATAATTAAGAATCTTATCAAACACAATATAACCGTTTATTCAGCACATACAAATTATGATTTGGCTGAAGGTGGAATGAATGATGAGTTTGCGAGAATATTTAATCTAAATAATATTAGTCTTTTAGATGAAATCGATGGGATTGGTAGATATGGAGATATTGAACCGATATCTACATTAGATTTTATCGAAGTAGTAAAACATAAATTAGAGATTGATACCGTAAAAATCATCGGTAGATATGATCGATTAATCAAACGTGTAGGAATTTCTGGAGGTTCAGGCTCTAAGCATATGTACCAAGCTAAAATGCGAGGGTGTGACATTTATTTAACTGGAGATGTGACTTATCATGCAGCAATAGATGCTGAACAATCGGGAATAACTGTCTTAGATATTGGACATCACGCCGAAAAAATATTTGTAAAAGCGATAAAAAATTTCTTAGAACCAGAATTTAAAGATGTAGAGTTTATTTGTTCTAAGATAGATACAAATCCATATAAAAATATTTAAAGAGCTTTTTGCTCTTTTTTTCTTGCTAAGTAAACGATACTGTGATACAATATGTTTTGAAGTTCAAATAATTTTATATTAAAACAAATAACTAGAGGTGAAATAATGAAAATTGGTGTTGCAGTATGTGGAAATTCAGGTATTGATTATTTAGTTCATGATAAAGAAATCAGAGTATTTAGATCTTTATTGAATATCGAAAAAGAAGAATATGAAGATTTTATTGAAATCTCCAGTGATGAATTTTATCAGAAATTAGATAAAAATCCGGATTTAGATATTTCAACAGCACAAACTTCTACAGGTAAGATTTTAGAAATGTATGAAGAGATGAAACAAGCAGGCTATGATCAGTTATTGGTTATTACGATTTCAAAAGCTTTGAGTGGAACTTATCAAAATGCTGTGTTAGCCGCTAAGATGATTGATATTGATGTTGTTGTCTATGATTCTTTCTCACTCACATATATTGAAGCGTTAATGGCCATAACAGCGAAAAAAATGGCTGATAACAATAAAACAATGGCTGAAATTTTAAAAGAACTAGATCGAATTAAAGAACACAACCATGTATATATTACCGTTGACACTTTAAAATATTTAATCAAAAATGGTCGTTTATCAAATGTTGCTGGCGCTATCGGTTCATTACTTAAACTTAGACCATTGTTGCATTTAAGTAAAGCTGGAAAAGTTGAAACAATCACAAAAGTAAGAACAACTGCTAAAGCTCAAGAGGAATTAAAAAAGCGCTTCTTGGCAGAAGTCGCTGGTAAAAATGTTACCGCCTTTATTGTTTATACAAACAATATGGCGAAGATGTTAGATTTAAAAGATGAACTGGAAGAAAAAGGACTCGAAAACATATTGTTGATTCCTTTAACACCGGTTGTTGGCTGTCATGCCGGTCCAGGAACAATGGGAGTGGGTTATATTGAAAAAGTATAGTCATCAGGAAGCTAGAAGTATAATAAATGAACTTCTAGTTGAGATTTTCAATCGTATTTTAGCAATTGAAGGTCAGAACTTAAAAGATAAAGGAATAAAACTCTCAATGAGTGAAGTTCATGTTTTGGAAGCAATCGAAACCCAAAGTGAACCGACCATGTCAAATATCGCTAGAAAATTAGGGATTACAATTGGTTCTTTAACGACGGCAATTAACACCCTTTATCAAAAAGGATATGTAGATAGAAAACGCGATCAAGAAGATCGTCGTAAAGTATATATTAGCAATCTAGATAAAGCTAAAAAAGTTTTAGTGGAGCATGATAAGTTCCACGAAGAAATGATTGATTCAGTATTTGAAGATTTAGAAATCGAAAAGGATGAGCTGTTAATTGAATCCTTAGAAAAACTCTCCTCTTATTTCAAAAAATAGCACCAACAAAAAAATAGCGGATTATCCGCTATTTTTTGTTAGTCAGCTACAACGATGCAGTCAACTGGGCAATTTGTTTCGCAAATACCGCAATCGATGCAAGCATCTTGATCAATTACGTAGATATCTCCTTCAGAGATACAATCTACTGGACAGTTTTCCTTGCAAGTACCACAAGCGATACAAGTATCTAAGATAACTCTAGGCATGGTAAATCCTCCTTATAAAGACTTTTATATACAGTAATATATTAACAATTATTATTAGATTTGTAAATAAGAAAAATAAATTTTTCCAAAGAAAGATATTTCTTGAATATGCAAGCTATATTTGGTAAAATGTTTATGTTAACTAAAGGAGTGTGAATGAGAATGTTTGAAATACAAATTTGGCTTTTTATAGTATTATTAGTAGTTGCTCTATTAGTTGGAGCTGTTGTAGGATTTTTCCTTGCTCGAAAATATTTCAAAAAGTATTTAGAAAAGAATCCACCAATCAATGAACAAATGATTAGGGCAATGATGGCTCAAATGGGTCGTAAGCCTTCAGAAAAACAAGTTAGACAAGTAATGGCTTCAATGAATCAAGCAAAATAAATATGGTCTCAAGAATGAGACCATTTTTTATGCTTTCTTTTTCTTAAAAACAACCTTATTTTCAGTTCCTTTGATGATTCTTATATAGTTGTGTCGATGCTTAAAAAGAATTAATGTCATAAGCAGTGATACAGTTATTAAAAAAGTTAAATCAAAGTCTTGAAAATAAATATAACCGTTAACATTTAAAATGTAGAATAATAAAGTCCCTAAAAACGCAAGAATTGTAACTGCTGTTGATGCGATAGAGGCAATTCTTGTTACAGCTATCGTAATTATAAACACAGGCAATAAAGCGATTGGCAGTGGCCAAAAATAAAATGCTAATAATCCAAAAGAAGATGCAACACCCTTACCACCCTTAAATTTCATCCACACCGGATAAATATGACCGAAAACAGCTATAGCACCATA
>Ga0172382_10007706_pt1 | contig 15213 bp, 13 predicted proteins | sample Leawel138RmetaG_FD_122245 | JGI IMG/M metagenome (GOLD analysis project Ga0172382, IMG submission 122245) | Leachate microbial communities from a municipal landfill in Southern Ontario, Canada - Leachate well 138R metaG | ecosystem: Engineered > Solid waste > Landfill > Unclassified | place...
AAGTATACTGGGGATTCATTTTACAAGCGTACACTTGGCACCCCATTCCCTGTGGTAAAGAGAATCAAAAATGACCCAGATAAGGTCCAACGAACAAGAAATCATCACCCTCCAATTATTAACAAAGAGACTTTCTACCAAGCCCAAGAAATGAAAAAAATGCGGTCCAACATCGAGATCGATGAGCAAGGTAATAGGGTCAGGAAGACTACTCATTACAGCATGAAACAGTCCATTACCATAGCATAGAGCAAAAATCAGTTATCATGATTTTTGTATTTTATTGCTTTACATATGTTTAGAGCCTTGTGCCAATTATCCTTGTTGTGATACCTTCTATTTCTTTTATTAGTAATATTTTATGGTATTTCAACAGGTACTTCGATGGAGGTATTTGGAGAAGCCATCAGAGGACGGGCCACCGCCATCGTCGTGGCCCACAACCACCCCAGCGGCAACCTCCAGCCCTCCGGAGACGACCGGGACGTCACGAGGCGATTAAGACAAGCTGGGGAATTGCTGGGCATCAAGCTGCTCGATCACCTCATCTTCAGCGAGGAGGGGTACCTCTCTATGTTGGAGGGAGGGGTGTTCTAGTGAAACAAAGAGTGTTCTTTTCTATCGAAAATGGCAGAGATCCTGAAAGACAGGAAAATCCTAGTCCAAAGAAACGTTTTTGCAATGGCAGGAAGGGGCTCAGCCCCCTGCTCTCCCTCCTAGGTTAAATTGATACATAGATACATTGCTAACGTGTTCATTTAAAAGCCCGAACAGGACGGACCCTGCTCAGGCCGCGGTTGGTGTTGCTCTTATTACCACCACTGAAGTCCTGGCACCACATAATTTCGTTGCCACCCTCAGAGGAACTCACATAGGAATCAGTAGAAAAACCTCCTAGGCTCTGCCTTTTCAGGTTTTGATACATTTCATTCAGCTCATCTCTGCTTGGCAAGAACCAGTCAGTATAGCCTCCTCCACTGTAATCCTTTGCTACTTTTGCTGCATAATTGCACTTCTCTGTACCAGAATCATACTGGTACGCATCAAGCCCCATTGCAGCAACTAACGTATCTGTATTGTCCTTGCCACTCCCTATTGCTATATTTGTTCCTACTTCAATATTCACACCTTCTGGGCGATGATAGCCAAAAAAATATTCTGGATCATTATCTTTCCCACTCCAGCCTGCTGGAGCTGCCTCAAGATAACGCCACCCTGTTCCGTCCCAACTATCATCTGTTGCACGGTCATAAAATATATAACCACCTGCAGGTCCTATAGTTCCTACCTTTGTCCATCTTGCATTAAGAGTCTTATCACCGGTTGAACCTTTGGTTATCTCAATTATTTTATTTCCACCACTTGCTGCATCATACCAGCCAGTAAAATTACAACCTGTCCTACTAGGATCTTTGAGCGCTATTGTCTCTGATTCTATTGTATATTCTGTTGGGTTACTGCCATCGTTTGTACCGCCATCAAGATTATAAGTAATACGGTATTCAACTGCTATCCACTTAGCATACAACGCAGTATTGGAAGTAACAGTATTGCTGGCAAAGGTCCACTCATTACTTAAGCCTGTCTCCTTATACCACCCTGCAAACGTATATCCTGTTTTTGTCGGATCTGCTGGCTTAGTTATCGTGGCGCCATATCTCACACCAGTCAGTTCAGAGACAGCATCCCCACCATTGCTTTCAAAACTTACTGTGTAGGTGTTTCTGTCATAGTACAACTTCAATACTAATGAGCCATCTGCTGCTATTGTTCCGGTTGGTTCTCTGTCACCATGGTTTTCATTCTCACCAAAGCCTGTATAGGTCTTGGGTGAAGCTATTACTGATTCTTCAGTTGTACCATACTTGGTTTCAGTTTCAGCTAAAGTGTAATTATCATCATCTATATTCTGCCGGTAATGCTCTACTTTATAAGCTGTTGCTGCTATCCATTTCGCATACAAGGTAACATCTGATGCAACTGTATCACTCTCAAAATCCCACTCATTGCTTAAACCTGCCTCTTTATACCACCCTGCAAACGTATATCCAGTTTTTGTCGGATCTGCTGGCTCTGTTATCGTGGCGCCATATCCCACACCAGTCAGTGCAGATACAGTATCACCACCATTGCTTTCAAAACTTACCGAGTAGGTATTAATATCATATTGTGCCGTTACTGTTAAATCAGATGTTACATTTGTAAAATCTTTATCCCAGCCAGTGAAAGAATGACCCGTTCTGGTAGGATCAGCTGGTGCCGTCGCAGCATCACCATGCTCTACGGTTTGAGTCTTTAATACTTCCCCATCATGGTCTTTAAACGTAACCGTGTAAGTTTTAGGATTGTCTATTAGTAGGTCACATGAAGTTATGAACACAATACTGATTAAGATTATGAGAAGGAAGGGAATCCATTTAGTGGAACTTTTCATCGTAAACCACCTTTGAATCTCATTTTGACAACAAGTAGTTCACATTGTTCTCTCTTTCAGTAATCTCCTCATTATGTGTTTGTTGTACACCCTAAGTATAACAGTGGTTACCGGATCCCACAATTCCTTTTAAGAGTAAAATTGTTCACATTCCTTTTAAGCCAAAATTGTTCACAACATTGTTCAGAGGTTAATTATTTAACCTGAACAGATTGGCGTAAAATTCAATGGGCAAGATAAAAGGGTTAGCAAGACTACCCAGTACAGCATGAAACAGCCTCTTGTTATTGCGAAGAATACAGATGAATTGTCATGATTCATTGTATTTTATTGCTATACATATGCTTATTATGCTGTGCCAATTATCCTTGTTGTGATGCCTTCTATTTCTTTCCTTGATATTATTTTATAGTGTTCCAACAGGCACTTCAATCGAGGTATTTGGAGAAGCCATCAGGGGACGGGCCACCGCCATCGTCGTAGCCCACAACCACCCCAGCGACAACCTCCAACCCAGCGGTGACGACCAGGATGTCACCCGGCGATTACGACAAGCGGGGGAATTGTTGGGTATAAAGCTCCTTGACCACCTGATTTTCAGCGAGGAGGGCTACCTCTCGCTCCTGGAGGGGAACATGTTCTGATCGTGCGACACGACTGGTCTTCGATAGAGATAGTGCCGAAACAAGTATTTGACGAGGAGGCGATAATGTGTGTACTTACCCTTTATGATACACATCACTATCCGGAGATTCCCATGCGGACCAATATTGTCATTGATGATGAACTGATGAAGCAGGCGCTCACGCTCTCGGGTCTCAAAACCAAAAGAGAGGCGGTGGAGGAAGGACTGAAGCTCCTCATCGCCATGAAGAAACAAGCAAAGATTCGTGAGCTCAGGGGAGCACTCACCTGGGAAGGTGATCTTGATGCGATGAGGAGTGATGCATGATCGTGGTGGATAACATGGCACCGGCCCATGAGATTACCTCATCACCTCTAGGTGCAACCGTTAATGAGATGGCTCCAGAAGGGAAACTAGCACCTCTGGGACTCTCTGAATAATTTCTTTTTGAGCTACTTCCTGATACGCCTCCCTCTTACGTACAGCTCTCAGAGAGGGTATTCATTGATTGTGAATAGTCCGCAATCCTTCTGTTTCTTGACCGGATGAACTTGAGGACCCGGTGCTTATACTCCAGATAGTCGGTGGTATCGCGGAATATTGGGGGAGTTGCAAAACCATCGAACGGCAAATAGAACCGTACACTCCCATTCCCGTCAACCAGATCATCCAAGAGGAAGAATCGAACATAGCCATCAAAATCCTGAAACAGATCAAAGAAACTTGCATATCGTTGAAGCGTCTCATACAGCGGACTCTCGATACCCGAATAGAAACGGCGAATGCATTCCAATGTCAAATCGAAACGATCATCGATGAGGTTGTTGACGCCTCTCTCTTGGTTGATCGTAGGCTTGCCATCGATCCGCCTGTTGGGAAAGAGGATGTATGCCCCGATCGTCAAGCCAGCATGGAACAGCTCTTCCGCTTCCTGAGGGATTTGTCGAATCAGCCACTGCTTTCGTCTTTGGTTCTTGTAGGAATGCGTGATCGCATCACTTCCCAAATAAAACTCTCCACGATCAGATGAATGGTACAGATAGGCACCGCTCACATCATCACGCAATGTAAATATTCTTCCGCTGGGGAGCATCTTGCTCCACAACAGTCTATGATATCTTCGCAGTGTAGGGCTGGTGCTGTCGGGATCCCCTCCCCTTGCATCAGTACTGAAATCAAAATCCACATCAATGATCATGTTAAGCAACCTCCACTACAGGCTATAGCACCAACACTCTCTTTCTTATCTTACAAGAGAATTACTGAAATCGTAAGCATTTGTCCACCAACAGCAACAGGATGTGTCAACATCAACTTCCATGTTTGTCATGCTTCCACTTCCATGTTTGTACCAATCTTAGAGAGAAAGACTGGGACTTCGATGGAATGGAAGAGGCTTTGGATCTTCTGGTTCTACGGTAGAACCATACCGATGGAAGATAAGGATCCTTGCCTCAAAGATCCCCGACTATCTCAAACTCATAGCTCTGCAGATCAGCGTGGAGCTCGATCGCCGCTACGTCACTCTTCCAAGTGAGGGTCAAATGCTGGGGGTCGGTGAGGGTTTGGGAAAAGTCGCCGTTGAACGCAGGATGCGTCGACCTGAGCTCCATCAACGCGATGAGACGCTGCACCACGGGGCGCTGCACCTCCTCTGCGATCTCCTCAGTGGTGTAGTAGTGACGGTTGATGTTCCTTCCCTCCTTCGTCTCTTCGAGCAGGTGGATGTCGTTTCGACCGGCGAGCAGACCCACATAATAGACTTGGGGTGTACCGGGGGAGAAGAACTGCAGGGCGCGGGCAAGAAGGTAGGCGTCGTCATTCTCTCCCAAGGCGGAGTAGTAGGTGCAGTTGATCTGGTAGATGTCCAGGTTGTTGTACGTGGCGGTATTGTAGATACGCTTCACATTCGCCCCGTAGGTGAAGAGATGCTCCCGGGTCGCCTCGATCTCCTCATCGGGGAGCAGGCCACGCACATCCACCACCCCGATGCCATCGTGGGTATCGAGGGTGGTGAACTGGTTTCTCGGACAGATCTCGTACCAGTTGGAGAGGTAGGAGGCGTCGTGGAAGTACAAGGCATGCAAGACCAGCATCGGGAGGGCGAAGTCGTAAACGGGATACCCATTTTCGGCAAGCTTCTTCTGGATGGAGTAGTGCTCGTGGATCTCGGGAAGGAGACCCACGTGGTAGGTCTGCAGCACATCGGCGCATCGCTTGAGGATCTCCCACACCTTCGGTTCAACGAAGAAGCAATCGGTGTCCTTCACCTTCGTGGTATAGGCAAACGCATCGAGGCGGATCATCGAAGCCCCCTGCGCTGAGAGGAACCTCAGGTTCTCCTCCATGAATGCAAGCCCCTCCCTCGTTTCCAGGTTGAGGTCCACCTGGTCGTCCCCGAAGGTGAACCAGATGTTGCGCTCCGTCCCATCGCCAAAGGCGATCGCACGGACCGGGGCCATCGGCTTGCGCTTGTAGATCTTTGCAATCTGCTCCTCGGTGGGGGTGCTTCCCCAAAACGTGTCGAAGTCGATGAACAGATTCTTATATGGCGAGGCATCGCCCCTCTCCACGAAGTCCTTGAAATACTCGCTGTGCACCGAGATGTGGTTGATCATATAGTCGAACATGAGCTCGTACTCTTGGCCGAGCACTCGTATATCGGACCAATCACCGAAGGCGGAATCGATCTCCCGATAGGTCAAGGGAGCGAAGCCCCGGTCAGCTGAGGAGGGGAAGAACGGCAGGATATGGATAGCGGTGATGGCCTTGGGAAAATACTCGGCGACGACCTTCGACAGATTGCTGAGATTGCGACCGAGCGAATCAGGATAGGTTATCAGCATGACACCGTTCTTCATGGATGTTCCTTTTTGGACAGATATAAAACTATAGGTTATTGATAAATACCGTGTCAATCACTGATAATTTCGATGGAGTAGTGCCCTTCCAGGAGTGAGTATCCTCCCCCATTCAGCAAATGATCGTCTCTCTGAGGATGAGAATCGGAATAGGATGGGTGGAAGCGGAAGAAATGGCTCATTTTTCTTGTAAATTCTTGTATGGTGAATGTATAATAACACACCATGCACACGAAAGGGTCTTAGTAATGGTACGAAGAAAAAAGCAACTCAGTACGCTGTTCAGCATCATCATCCTGGCCATGATCATCTCTTCTCTCTTGGGATGCAGCGCCCAGAAGAAGCGTGTCTCCCACATTGAGAACAATGGCGGCATCATCGTCGGCTTTTCACAGATCGGCGCTGAAAGCGCGTGGAGGACCTGCAACACCCGCTCGGTGCAGGAAGCGGCCTCTCGCCGGGGGGTACAGCTCGTGTATGACAACGCCGAGCAGAAGCAGGAGAATCAGATCAAGGCGTTGCGCTCCTTCATCGCCTATCAAGTCGATGTCATCGTATTCGTCCCGATCGTCACCGATGGCTGGGACAACGTGCTGCAGGAAGCCCGGGATGCCGGAATCCCTGTTCTGGTTACTGACCGGAAGATCGACGTCGAGGACCAAGGGTTGTATGCAGGCTTCATCGGTACTGACAGCCCGAAGGAGGGCCGGAATGCCGGCTTGTTCGTATTGGATAAATTCAAAGAGAGCGACAAAGAGCAGATCAACATCGTGGAGTTGTTCGGGACGGAAGGCTCTTCGGTGGCCATCGGGAGAGCCGATGGGTTTCGGGAAGTGCTGGATGAGCATCCCCGGTACCGCATCATCTATAGCAAATCAGGGGACTTCCTCCGCTCGAGGGGGTATGAATTGGCCGTTGAATTCCTTGACCTGTATGATGACATCGACGTCATCTACTCCCACAATGACGGGATGACGCTCGGGGTCATCGAAGCGATGGAGGAGCGGGGGCTTCGTCCCGGCAAAGACATCGTCATCATCACCATCGATGCGCAACAAGCGGCCATCGATGCCCTGATCGAAGGCAAAGTGAATTGTGTCATCGAGTGTAATCCCAAGACCGGCCCTGAGATCATCGAGCTGGCTGAGAGGCTGGCAGCCGGTGAAAGCATCCCCCGCCTCCAATATGTCCATGAGGAAGTCTTCTATGAAACCGATGACCTCTCACTCATAGCGCCCCGTGGGTATTAGCATGAAGCATCAGATCTCCGTCATTGAAAGAATTTTCTCAGTGTTCAAGAGCCGGAGCATAAAAGAGCGGATAAAGATCTCCTATGTGATCATCATCCTCTTGATGATCCTCCCTACGGTCATCACGATATCTTCGTTTGTCGTCCAGATGGTTCGCTACGACCTCATCATCACCAACGTCAGCAAGGCGGACCGTCTCAATCAGACGGTGAAGGTGGAGATCTCCGACGAGATCTGGGATATCGTCGCGGGAAACAAGAAATTCGATGAAGGCAGGCAGTACGACATCATCGATGGCATCAATGCAAGCCTGGAAGACATCATGAAAACGACCGATGAGCGGGAGAACCGGCAGATGCTTGAGGTCGCCGGCCGCGCAGTCGATACCCTCAAGCGCTATGTCGACCGGCTGGGGGAGCAGATGGCACGCCACTCCCCGGTCAGTGAAAATGAGAAGAGCCTCGATGAGATTCGAGGAGTGGTGGCCCTGATCTCCGACATCCTGCAGGATTTCACCGTACGCGTGATCGAGTCGGCGGCGATAACGAATGAGCATCACAAACGCATCACCCTCGCCCTCACCATCATCCAAATCCTCACGGTATTCTTTGTCACCATCTTCGCGGTCATGACGCAGCGTTCCGTGACCGCAAGCATCAATAACCCGATCAAGAAACTTGAGGAGCTGTCCACACGGATTGCTGAGGGGGATTTCGCCGCACGGGTGAAACTCCCTCAGATAACCGAGCTCGATGGCTTGACCGACAACCTGAACATCATGGCCGTCAAAATCCAAGCCCTGATCGAAGAGAACATCAGAGAGCAGCACAACCTGCAGAAATCGGAGATGAAGGCGCTCCAGGCCCAGATCACCCCGCACTTCCTCTACAACACCTTCGATACGATCGTCTGGCTCTCCGAAGAGAAGAAGACTGACCAGGTCATCGACATCACCCGCGCCTTCTCGAGCTTCTTCAGGATATCCCTCAACAAGGGCAAGGACTATTTGACGATCAGAGAGGAGTTTGAGCATGTGGGGAGCTATCTGACCATCCAGAAGATCAGGTACCGGGACATCCTGGATTATGAGATCGAATACGAGGGCGAGATGGCGGAGTGCCAGATCTTGAAGCTGCTCCTCCAGCCACTCGTTGAAAACGCCTTGTATCATGGGATCAAGCATAAACGGGGCCGTGGACGCATTTCGGTGAAGGGCTGGCGTGAGAACAAGCGCCTCTGTTTTTCCGTACAGGACAATGGAATCGGAATGACGGAAGAGAAGCTTGCATACATCGTGGAGCAGATCAGCGGTTCGGCCGATCTCGAGGATTTGGATAATATCTATGGATTGTACAATGTTAACAAGAGACTTGGGCTGTATTATGATACAGAGACGAAGCTGGAGATAACGAGCCGGTACAGACAGGGCACTACCGTCTCCTTCAGCATCCCTGAGGTGGGATCCAATGTATAAGGTGTTCATTGCAGAAGATGAGATCGTTGTCCGGGAAGGACTGCGAAACAGCATACAGTCGGGGCCGTGGCCGTTTGTCCTTGTCGGTGAAGCATCGGATGGCGAGATGGCCCTGTCCATCATGAAGGATGTGAAACCGGACATCTTGATCACCGATATCAGGATGCCGTTCGTCGATGGACTGAGCCTCTCTCGGATCATCAAGAAGATCCTTCCCTGGATAAAGATCATCATCCTCTCCGGTCATGATGAATTCCAGTATGCCCAGGAGGCCATCTCGATCGGGGTTGATGAGTACCTGCTCAAACCCGTTTCCGCCGCGGACATGCTGATGACGCTCAACAAGCTGGTCGATACGATCGAAGCGGAGAAGCGGCATCTTCTCAGCATAGAGAACCTCAAACAACAGGCTCAGTCCAATACGGACCTGATCAAGGAACGCTGGTTGTGCGACCTGGTGACCGGAATCGTGAATACGGAAGATGCCCTTGAAATCGGGGGGAACATGGGCCTGGACCTCATCGCCCACGGCTATCTGGTCGTCCTCATCAAGCTCTCCACCACCTCAGAGAACTATGCGCAGTTGATCACCGCCAAGCTCCATATCAATAGCCTCATCGACAATCGCGAGGAGGTGTTGTGCTTTTCCCAGAGCCGGGATTCCATCATCTTGTTGTTGCTGCAGCTGGGAGCTGAATCGCTTGAGGAGACGGTATACACGCTCGGTCAGGCGATTAAATATGAGGTTGAACGAAACACAAAATGCATGGTGACGATTGGGATCGGCTCGGTGGTCGAGCGAATCGGCAACTTGTCCCAATCGTACGCCGAAGCGGAAAAAGCGGTGCAATTCTCCGCCAAGACCGGTCAGAAGCTCATCATCGGGACCCATGACCTGAACACCCTCTCTGAAATTGATTTCTTGAAACTGGATGGAAGCCCCATATCGGAGCGCCTCAAGTATGTGAAGAAGTCGGGCATCGATGAGATCATCGCCCAGTATATAGAGATGATCGGCGACCACTCGCTCCAGACCACGCTCATCGGGTATTACCTCTTGTGTGACCTCATGGTGGCGATCTCCAAGATCATTGATGAGTTGGGGGGTGTCGTCCAGGAGGTCATCCCCTGGGGGTTGCACAAGACGCAGCTCTCAGAGATGGCGAGCTCAAGAGAGACCTTCAGCGAGGGGGTGCGTTTGATCCTCGACACCTTCATAGAGTTCAGGGACTCACGATCAGCGGGAAAGTATTATGTGATGATCCAGAAGGCAAAGCAGTACATACAGCTTCACTTCACCGACCAAGACATCTCGCTGCATTCCGTTGCCTCGGCCGCCGATGTGAGCCCGAACCATTTCAGCACCATCTTCTCTCAGGAGACCGGTGAGACCTTCATCGACTATCTTACCCGGGTCCGTATCAACAAATCGAAGGAGCTGCTGCTGACCACACCGCTGAGAAGCGCGGATATCGCCTATGATGTGGGATTCGGAGATCCCCATTACTTCAGTTATATCTTCAAGAAGCATACCGGCATCTCGCCGCGCGAATTCAGAAGCGGGGACAAATGCCTGCATTGACGCTCGCTGTTCACCGGTGCTGTAGTGCTTCTCCCTGAGCCTTGCGTGACAGACGAAGCCAGGGCGGGAGGGCCAATGTGAATTCCCGCTTGTCACGAAGCGACATGATGATGCTCTGCAGCACGATGAAGAAGTACAGCAACAGTCCGCTCACCATCGCCTGGAAGTTCGATTGCACGCCCGCTGCACGGATCAGCTCGTTGATCACCAGGAGGGTCAACGTCCCGATCGGCGCACCGAGCAGGTTCCCCACCCCGCCGTTGAGCAGGGTGCCCCCGATGATGGCCGAGGCGATCGCCTTCATCTCGGCTCCTGCCGCGTTGCCGACATTGCCCGCCCCGGTGGTCATGATGTAGACGAAGCCCGCGATGCCGGCTGTCAGCCCGCTGATTACGTAGGTGATGAACATCGTTCGCTTCACGTTGATGCCGAGCATATTGGCACTGTGGGCATTGCCGCCGACAGCGTAGACATTGCGCCCGAAGCGCGACCACTTCATCAGGGAGGCGAGGATGACGAGAAGGATTACGACGATGATGGTGCCTGGCTTTATCTCACACGGGATGAAGACACCCAGTCGGTTTCTCGTGCCGAGCCAATTGATCACGATCTCGAAATCCCTGAGCTTCACGAAGTCGGGCATGGTGACGTTGATGGGGTCTTTATGGAGCGTCGTCAACAGACCCTGCGCCATGAACAACCCCGACAGGGTGATGATGAACGGCTGAATCTCCAGATAGGCGATGAGGTAGCCCTGCCCGATGCCGAAGACGATGCCGATGCCCAGGGCGATGAGGATGGCGCCCCAAATACTCCCCCTGCCGGATTCCAAAAAGAAAGCACAGGCCATCGTCACCAAGCCGCACACCGCTCCTATGGAGATGTCGATGCCACCCCCGATCATGACGATGCACAACCCCAGCGTCATGATGATGAGCGGGGCATTGAGGTTGAACAAGTCGAAGAAGGTCTGAAACTGCAAGAAGCTGCCAGGGTACATGATGATGGCAAAGAGGTACATCAGTACAAAGATGATGGCTGCGATGAGAAACAAAAGGTTCGAATTTGATAGCCGTGTCTTTTTTTTGATTGCATTCACACCCGCCATCCTATTCCTCCTTCTTCCCAACTCTGTTCGCAATGGGAAGCGGGACACTCCCCTCACGTTGCACAGAAGCCGGACGAATCTTGTCCACCACCTTCGTGATGGAGGCCCTGACCACCGGCGATGCAACCACCATGAGGATGATGATGAAGACCGCCTTGAAGACCTTGATCATCGCCGGCTCTATCTCCAGCCTCAGCAGGGTCCGATTCAGCATTTCGATGGTGTAGGCACCGATGATGGAGCCGGTGATGCTGAACTTCCCCCCGTTGAGGGAGTTTCCGCCGATCGCCACGGCGAGGATCGCATCCATCATGATGAGCTTGAGCAGGTTGACGCTGTCGTGGCGCCCCGCCTTGTTCACCGCGATGAAGCCGGCGACCGCTGAACAGAATCCCATGATCAAGAAGGTCAGGAAGATGACCTTCTTCGGATTGATGCCGTTGAGGCGCGCCGCATTCGGGTTGATCCCGACCGCTTCCACGTAGAGCCTGAGATTCGTCGTCTTGAATAGCACTGCAGTGAGCGCGATGAAAACGACCGTAAGGATGATCGGGGTTTGGATCGGGATTCCCGGGATCACAGTGCCGATCTTATTCGACAGGTCGTTGGCCAGGATGGGAGACAACTTTCCGTCGATCATGAAGGCGATGGATCTCCCGCCGGTAAAGAGAATGAGGGAGGCGACCATCGGCTGGACCTTGAAGATTGAGACCAGGGTTCCGTTGAATGCGCCGAGGGCCAAGCCGACGACCGAGCTGAGCAGGAAGGCCACCAGGATGGTGAGCAGGGTGACCTCATTGGCTTGCAGGACGTACTGGACGAAGACCGCGGACGTGATGGTCGCACTCTCCCCGATGCTGATGTCCTGCCCTCGCGAGGCCGCGGTCACCAAGGTCATCCCGATGGAGAGGATGACCAACTCCGAGGCACCAAAGAAGATGTTCGGTATGTTCCCGTAAAATGCTCCATTGACCATGGTGATGCGAAAATAATCGGCGCCCTTCACCAGGTTGATGATGATCAACAGCACCATGACCGAGAGGGGAAGGAAGAGGTGAGAGAAGCGTTTCATCAATCTGCCCATCGGTTCTTTCCTCCCTTCGCTATGACGTTCATCACGGCGCTTTCCGTCAGCTGTGATCCCCGCAGTTCTCCCACGATCTCCCGGTCCTTCATGACGATCAACCGAGAACAGGTGCGTAGCATCTCGTCGATCTCCGATGAGATGAATGTCACGCTCATCCCCTCGTGGGCAAGGGCGATCACCAGCTTCTGAATCTCGACCTTCGTCCCCACATCAATGCCACGGGTCGGTTCATCGAGGATCAGGTACTCCGGGTGCGTGAGCAGCCAGCGGGCCAAGATGACTTTCTGCTGGTTGCCTCCCGAGAGAGACTTGATCGGGGTGTCGGCCGTCGGGGTCTTGATGTTCAATCGCTCGATGTACTCCTCGGCGAATTCCTGTGCCTGCTTCAATGAGAACGGTTTGAAGAACCCGTTGAGCACCTGCAGGGTGAGGATGATGTTGTCGCGAACCGACAGATCCTCGATGATGCCATCGCCCTTGCGGTCCTCCGGCAGATAGCCTATTCCTTGGGTTATGGCATGCAGCGGTGTCTTGATCTTCACCCGCTTCCCCTTCATCCGCACCTCTCCGCCGGTTACCCGGTCCGCCGTGAAGATGGCGCGGGCGCTCTCACTGCGTCCGGAGCCGAGGAGCCCGGCAAAGCCGTTCACCTCTCCTTTTTGGATGGTGAAGTCGAAGGGGCGCACCCCGGCACTACTTGAAAGGCCGATTGCTTCAAAGACCGGGATGGAGACGTCGGATACATCCGGCTCATGTTTTTTCAAGCTGGTGATGTCATCCAGTTCATTACCCAGCATCTTGGAGATGAGCTCGATTTGAAGGAGTGCGATGGTTTCATACTCTCCGACCAGCTTCCCGTTGCGCAGCACGGTGATCCGGTCGCTGATCTCGTAGGCCTGTTCGAGGAAGTGGGTGATGAAGATGATGCCCACACCCCGCTCTTTCAGCTCACGCATGAGCGCAAAGAGGGTATGTACCTCATCTTCATCGAGGGAGGAGGTGGGCTCATCTAGGATGAGGATGTTGCAGTCCATATCGACTGCGCGGGCGATGGCGATCATCTGCTGGACGGCAAGTGAACAGCTTGAGAGCTCCTGAGTCGCCCGTGCCGGGATATTGAGCGAGGCAAGCAACCGCTCAGCCTGCTCATTCATCTGCTTCCAATTGACGAGGAGGCTGTGACTGCGGCCGATATACATATTCTCAGCCACAGTGAGGTTCGGGCAGAGCATTATCTCTTGATAGACCGTACCGATTCCGTTGTTCTGCGCCTCTTCCGGCGCCTTGAAGTGAATCGGCTTCCCCTCCAAGGTGATGGAGCCCGAGTCCTTCTCGTAGACTCCGGCAATGACTTTGATCAGTGTGGATTTGCCCGCCCCGTTTTCGCCCATGAGCGCATGGATCTCACCAGGGCGCAGGGTGAAGTCTACGCTGTCCAGCGCTTTGACCCCAGGAAATGATTTACTGATCCCCCTCATTTCAAGTATGGTTTTCCCCAGCAATCATAGACCCCCTTGTACTGATACGGTCCGAACCAACTGCGGTGCGACAGCGGAATCCAATCCGCGTGCCGCACTGCATCCTTAATTGTTGCGATGGTGAATACTTACCGAGTAATCACACCCTTGCCAGGATCCGCGTTGATGCCCCACTGATCAATAAGTTCATCGGTGATCGTGTCGGTTGTCAAGAGCAGCTCTTCCTGATACACGATTCCGCTCGGGAGACTTCCGCTCTTGATCCACTTGGAGATCTCAGCCGCTTGGCGTGGGTTGCACTGCATATCGGCATCCCAGTACCCGGCCTGAACGTTGCGAAGGGCGAATCGGTTGAAGTCAAATCCAATGACCTTGACCTTGCCTCCCTTGCCATGGCTGATGCCGGCTGCCTGGAGCGCCTGGACCGCACCTTGTGCCATACCGTCGTTCTGAGCATAGATGACGTTGAAATCCTTGTTTGCCGCGATGGCCGCTTCAACGACCCTGCGCGCTTCCTCAAGGCTCCAGCTGTCTCCCCCCGTTCCATCGGCGACGATGTTGAGTTTTCCAGCCTTGGCGGCGTCGAGCACGGCTGCGCTGCGGCCGATCTCAGCCGCCGAACCCATCTGTCCGCGAATGAGGATCAGGTTGACCGTATCAAGCCCCAAGCCCAAGACCCACTCCACTGCCTTCTCACCTTCATACGCCATGTCGGAGAGAATCGCGGCCTGGTAGTTGGATTCGGCGGTATCGATCGAGCGGTCGAAGAGAATTACCTTGACGCCGGAATCTTTGGCGGACTTCAAGGTGTCATCCCATCCAGAGGCATTCGCCGCGGAGATCAGGAGATAGTCCACGCCATCCCGGATGTACCCCTTGGCGGCCGCGATCTGCTCGCTGTTGTCGCCGGTGTTCGTCTGCTTTGCATCATAGCCATTGGCTTTGGAGAAGACGGTGTTCATGTCTTCAACGTTGGCCTGCCGATATCCGGACTCTTCTGGCGGGAGATTGACAATACCAATCTTGATCAAACCAGTCTCCTTCTGGCCGGCTGCGAACAGAACGCCCGACCCCAGAAGTACCAGAACCATCAAAATAACGAGAGTTTTTTTCATGTTATCCTCCTTTCAGGAATCAAAAAAACTGGATAGGGTATAGCGGCAACGCCGCATCCTACACAAAAGGCTACGACCTGCCATACCAGAAGTACATGAGGTATTCTCTTGAGTTTGTTGTGTTATCTTCCGCGTACAAGCCGAACCGTGAAAAAAGGTACGTTTTCTTCCTAAAAAGATTCGATTTCTTCCGATTCTG
>Ga0172382_10007708_pt1 | contig 15211 bp, 14 predicted proteins | sample Leawel138RmetaG_FD_122245 | JGI IMG/M metagenome (GOLD analysis project Ga0172382, IMG submission 122245) | Leachate microbial communities from a municipal landfill in Southern Ontario, Canada - Leachate well 138R metaG | ecosystem: Engineered > Solid waste > Landfill > Unclassified | place...
CCTATAATTCTACTTGCGTGGGGCATCGGTACTCTCCATTAAAATGATCTTCGCAAAATCAGTTTAATGAATGCCGGTGTCCCCCGTTAATGATGAAGAGCCCCCAAATACGCCGATGAACTACCACTATACCGTCTGAAAGGAACGCCGCTAACGAAAACTCAGGCGGCGCTGTTAATATTCATTTAAACAGGAGCCATGACATCATCTACAAGACCGGTAATACTGATACCTGCATGGCCGCCATATTGCCTGTTAATAAAAATCAGCACTGACGTTAATGCTTCTGTGGCGGCAGAGTTGGCAATACTGCCACCATGAAATCCACGCATCCCCGCCGCTTCAATCAAGGTGATCACCTGCTGACGAGCGGATTTCTTATCGCCGCAAACAATCACATCACAACTTAAGCCATGACCTTCCTGTAAATGGTGCGCAGCTACATTTTGAAAAGCTGAAACAACACTCACATTTTCGCCTAAAATATTTTGGGAAATTTGTCCGGCAGAGCCCTCTTCTGGCAACTGTACCCTGGCTACTTTTTGGTGGTATTAATGGTACCGTCACATCGATTAAAATCTTTCCCGATAATGCGTTTTTTATTAACTCCAGCATCTCTGTTTGATGAGCAAACGGTACAGTCATCACGCAAATATCAGCAGCGTTAGCAGCTGCCAGGTTGTCCATTGCTATTGCACTAATTGAATCAATGCCACGCTCTGACATAACACGTGTTAAATCAGCAACAGCAGCCTGAGATTTATCCGCAGTACGTGAGCCAATAATGACCTGATAACCAGCTTGCACCCAACGCCGCGCCAACCCTGTACCCAAATCGCCAGTACCACCTAAAATTGCAATAACCGGTAGTTTCTCACTCATACAGTTTTTCCTGAATTTTATCTTTTAATTATTGTTTAATGGCTGCTCAATTAACTAAATAACTGGCGACTTAGATAATCTATGAGACTGTTTTTATTTCAAGAAAATCACATTCTCTCGATAATTATTGCAGGGGCCATCCCACCAGCCGCACACATGGTGACTAAACCACGCTTCAAATCGCGACGCTCCAACTCATCTATTAACGTGCCTATTAACAGAGCACCAGTAGCGCCAATAGGGTGACCCAGAGCCATCGCACCGCCGTTGACATTGACTTTATTACGATCCAATTTAAGGTCGCGAATACATTTCTCAGCTACTACTGCAAAAGCCTCATTGATTTCAAACAGATCAATATCATCAATGGTCAACCCAGCCTTGGCCAGCACCTTTCGAGTAGCTGGTACCGGTGCATTAAGCATCAGAGTTGGTGAGTCGCCCATATTTGCCACGGCGACAATACGGGCACGGGGCTCAAGGCCATTCTTTTTGGCATATTCCGGAGAAGTCAGCAAAATCGCACCAGCACCATCAACAACACCAGAAGAATTACCACCGTGGTGAACATGACTTATTTTCAAGTCAGGATAAACTTTATGAATAAGACCAGCGTAAGTCGTGCCGGCTTCATCCAAGGGCATATAAGCCAATTTTTCAAAAGCTGGACGCAGTTCAGCCAGCGCCGCCAAGGTCGTACCAGGCCGCGGGAACTCTTCTTTATCCAATGCCAGACTACCATCAGCACGATAGACAGGAACGAGACTTTTATCAAAGTACCCCCCCGCAATAGCAGCCGCTGCGCGCTCTTGACTTTGCACAGCCAGTTCATCCAGTGCCTGCCGCGAAATTCCTTCTATCGTAGCAATAGCATCTGCACAAACACCCTGATGAGGCTGGGGATGCAATTCACGTAACACCAGGTTACCTGAATCCATAAAAGGAGGAGCATCGTTGCCATTTCCGTAGGTAGACATCATTTCTGTGCCACCGGCAATTACGCACTCTTCAAAGCCGGCGCCAATAGTAGCCGCAGCTAGGTTAACAGCCGTAATACCCGAGCCACAATATCGATTTTGATTAACGCGTACAATGCTTGGACCGTAGAGTTAATTCTGACAGCGTGGCCGGATATACAGTCGATCAAAGAGTTAGGCAGCTGGCTTAGTTCACCGTGGAGTAAAGAATTTGTTTCCTTATTGAGTAAGATGCGCTCACTGGATGATGTCGAACATAACTTGATTCGTGGCTCTGGGCGTTATAACGACCCTCGCATTCACTTTGCGGTGAACTGTGCCAGCATCGGATGTCCAGCTTTGCGAGCCGAAGCCTATGCCGGTAATAAACTTGACCAGCAATTAGACGAACAAACGACGGTGTTCCTCAGTGATCGAAATCGTAATCGCATTGAAAACACGACGATAAAACTGTCATCAATATTTAAGTGGTATCGTGAAGATTTTGAGAAGGGCTGGAAAGGCTTCAATCACTTAGAAGATTTTTTACTAGCTCATACAGAGGTAATTGGCATTTCAACATCACTCGTAGAAAAACTAAAAAAAGGTAATGCCAATATTGAGTTTTTGGATTATGACTGGCGGCTTAATGGAAAATAATCAGAACCATATACACCCTCTCCGTCCAGCACTATCTATCATCATACCAATTCCCAATGAAATTGAATTGCTACCCGAACTGATGACTTATTTACAGTATTGGCAGCAACGAAATTATGAAATTCTACTGTTTGGCGGCGGCAGCAATGATGCTTCCGCCGAACAACTAGCAAAGGAATATCGCTAATGACTGTACGTATTGTGATATTCGCCAAGGCGCCCCTGCCCGGTTTAGCCAAAACCCGATTAATACCCGCGTTAGGTTCGGATGGGTCTGCGCAATTAGCCAAGAGGCTTCTTCACCACACCGTTGAGCAAGCCATTGCAGCTAATATTGGACCGGTCGAATTATGCGTATCACCCACCATTTCGCATCATGCCTGGCAGGCATTAGCACTACCTACTGAGCTCACGTGGTCTGAACAAGGTGAAGGCGATTTAGGCGAACGTTTAGCCAGGGCATCGCAACGAATCACCGCTAAGGGCGAATCTATTTTATTGATCGGAAGTGATTGCCCATCCCTAACAGCTGAAAAGCTGTGCCAGGCAGCACAGGCACTTGTTCATCACGATGCCTGTATAGTGCCGGTGAGCGATGGCGGTTATGCGTTATTGGGATTGAATCGTCACCTGGCTTCTGTATTTACACACATGCCTTGGAGTACCGCTTCTGTGGCTCTGCTTACCCAGCAACGAATAGAGGCGGAAGGCTGGAGGCTCAAATCTTTTAATCCTTTACATGATATTGATGACCCCCAAGATTTACAGCATTTACCTACCAGTTGGCTACCACATTTCAGCCCCACCCCTTATAGCGTTGATACATAAATCACTTTACCTAGGAAAATACCAATGAAGCCTAACACTGCCACAACTGATTCCCTGAAAATCCCCCTATCCCGCTCATTGCTCATGCTACGCCTTGGCGTTTTTGTGGTGATGTTGATGTGGACGCTCGACAAGTTTGTCAATCCAGCCCACAGCGGCAAGATATTTACTAACTTCTATGGCATAGATTGGTTAAGTCAAAATGTTTCTTATCTCGTTGGCGCTATCGAGCTGTTACTCGTACTGGCATTTGTTGCAGGTCTTTGGCGCCGCTGGACCTACGGTGCCATTTTGTTGATCCACGCTATTTCAACCTTTTCATCTTACAAAATGTATTTAGCGCCTTTTGACCACCTACTATTCTTTGCGGCATGGCCTATGTTGGCAGCCTGTTTAACTCTGTATTGGTTAAGAGACTGGGATACCTTATGCACCATTCCTGCAAAGATAAAGAGATAGTGCGCTGAAGATACAGATTTATTGCTGTGTGCTTTAGGCTTTCACTGGATCGGTAACACCGATCCAAATCAATCATGTCAATCAAAACGGCAATGCGGCTAATGAAAATAATCACTATTAGACCTGCTATTTATTTATGTTCACTGTAAGAAATAGAGTCTCCACTGCGACTAACCAATAATCGTAATTAAAACGTCACTGTAAGGCTATGTCGAGACTACAACTCAGCTGAGCCAAAGTTATTAGCCAGTTCGTCTGGTATGACTCAACGCCTCATACAGACAAATTCAATCAAGCAATAAAACTATTTTATTTGGAGCCATTCATGATGTACGACGTCGTTCAAGATTATTACGGCAAACAATTGCAAAGCTCGGCCGACCTGAAAACTACCGCTTGCTGCGACATTAGTAATATGCCGGAGTGGCTTAAACCCTTACTTGCACGGATTCATCCCGAAGTATTGTCGCGTTATTACGGTTGTGGCTTAGTTTGCCCACCGCTGCTATCAGGATGCCGGGTGCTGGATTTAGGCTGCGGCTCGGGTCGAGATGTTTATGCTTTGGCACAACTGGTCGGCCCAGAAGGTGAAGTAGTCGGTGTAGACATGACCGACGAACAACTGGCTGTAGCTTGCACACATCAAGATTGGCATGCCGAATCCTTCGGTTATGCCAATGTACGGTTTCTAAAAGGCTACATCGAAAAACTCGACGAGCTGGATCTGCAACCCAATTCTTTTGATGTCATCGTGTCTAATTGTGTGGTCAACCTATCACCAGACAAAGCTGCCGTTCTCAACGGCATTCACCGGCTGTTAAAACCCGGTGGTGAATTCTATTTTTCCGATGTGTATTGCGATCGTCGTGTACCCGATGCTGTACGAGAAGACTCCGTGTTGTACGGTGAATGTTTGGGCGGCGCATTGTACTGGAATGATTTTCTACGCCTATCCGATGCCGCAGGTTTCATCGACCCACGCCTAGTGGAAGATCACCCCCTGGCAGTGACCGATAGCAAACTGGCTCAGCAAATCGGCAATCTAAAGTTTTTCTCTGCCAGTTATCGGCTATTCAAACTTAATGGTTTAGAAAGCGCCTGCGAGGATTACGGTCAAGCGGTGATTTATCAGGGCACGATCCCAAACAACCCACACAGTTTCGTATTGGATAAACATCATGCGATTGCAACTGGCCGGGCATTTCCGGTTTGTGGTAACACTTGGCGCATGTTGAAGGACACGCGTTTTGCTGAGCACTTTAGTTTTATCGGCGATTTCAGTCAGCATTTTGGATTGTTCGAAGGCTGCGGTTCGACCATACCTTTTGATTCCTCACCATCAACCGAAGAGAACAACCCATGCTGCTAACTGAAGGACGGGGTCATCACTCAGCCAAGCTACAAGGAAGCTATCATGGTTAAAACACTAATACGTGTTCTTTTATTGTTAAGTGTTGCTCTAAACCTACCCATAGCTCAGGCCAATAACAAATCGCTGATACTGACCGGATCAAGCACGATTGCGCCACTGGCAATGGAGATCGCCAAACGCTACGAGTCACAACATCCCGGTGTGCGTATCGATGTGCAAATGGGCGGATCTTCACGAGGCATTAATGATGCTCGGCTGGGGCTGACCGACATAGGCATGGTATCGCGTGCATTAAAGCCCACTGAGCAGGATCTTACCGCCTTTTTAATTGCCATGGATGGTATCGGCATCATTCTCCATAAGAGCAATGAGGTGAATACGCTCAGCGACGCTCAGATAATCGATATTTACACGGGGAAAATAAACAACTGGCAACAGCTAGGTGGTTCCGACCTGCCGATAACAGTGGTTAACAAGGCTGAAGGACGCTCAACACTGGAACTATTCCTGAAACATTTCACCCTAAAAAACAGCCAAATTAAAGCCCAGGTAGTGATTGGTGAAAATCAACAGGGCATCAAAACCGTCGCTGGAAATCCCAATGCGATTGGCTACGTATCCATCGGCACAGCCGAGTATGAGCAAACCTTAGGCACCGCTATCAAATTACTGCCTATGGCGGGTCAAATCGCCACGGTTGAGTCAGTTGCCAAAGGTTATTACCCCCTGTCGCGCCAACTCAATCTAGTCGTCAACGCTACGCCAACTGGATTGCTTAGAAGGTTTATTGATTTTGCGCAATCAGCCGAGGTGAGAGATCTCATTGACGCACAATTTTTTGTGGCGCCCTTAAAAATGGACAGCAACAGTGGATAGCCGACAAGCCAGCCAAAATTATGCTTAGCAACAGCAACCGGATCGATCGCCGCCTCAATGGTCTGCTGCTGAGCATGGTCTGCGTAACAGCCTTATTGCTGGCGCTTATCGTTCTGTTTTTACTGAGCGAGGCTTGGCCATTTTTTGCAAACCGCGAGCCGGATGGTACTTGGCTACAGTTGTTTTACCGTCAAAATTGGTATCCGCTGGAAGGCCAGTTTGGCATGGCCCCGATGATACTGTCATCGCTGGCGGTAACCGCAGGAGCAGTTTCTCTAGCGTTACCCCTGGGCTTAGGTAGTGCTATTTTTCTGCAGTTTTATGCACCACCACGATCGGCACAAGGCTTTCGACTGCTATTAAATGTGTTGGCGGGTATACCTTCAGTGGTATTCGGTTTATGGGGTTTGACGCGTTTGGTACCGCTCATTACCAGCTGGCAGCCGCCAGGGGCCTCATTGCTGGCAGCGATAATAGTATTGGCCTTAATGATTCTACCGACCATTGCCCTAACCAGCGCATCGTCCTTGGCCAGTGTACCCAAAGAGATGTTGACTGGCAGTATGGCGCTGGGGCTGCGCCGCAACACCCAGATTCTGCATGTCATCCTGCCTGCTGCCCGAGCTGGTATTAATAGCGGCGTACTGCTTGCCACTGCGCGTGCACTGGGTGAAACCTTAGCGGTGCTGATGGTGGCAGGTAATGTGGTGCAATTCCCCTCGGGACTGTTTGAACCCGTACGCGTGCTAACGGCCAATATTGCGCTGGAGATGGCCTACGCGATGGGCGATCATCGCGCCAGCCTATTTGCGTCCGGGCTGCTGCTGACGCTACTGGTTTGGCTATTATCTTGGTTCGCACATCGCGTAAACCAAGTTAACAACAGGGAGATACGAGGTGGCTGATCGTATATTTAGCGGGTTGTTATTCAGCTGTGCTCTGTTGGTGGTGTCATCGCTGCTGTGGGTACTAAGCGATGTAGTGCTGCAAGGCGCGGTACATTTTAACTGGCAGTTTCTGTTTGCCGCGCCATCGAATGCAGGGCGTGATGGTGGCATAGGCCCGATTTTGGTCTCGACGTTATGGCTCTTGTTGATTGCACTCACTGTCGCCCTTCCCTTGGGATTGGGAGTCGCCATTTGGTTATCTGAATTTGCCCAGAGCAATAGTCGCTTGGCCAGCAGTACCGGTATCTCATTGGATATTTTAGCTGGGGTACCCTCGATTGTTTACGGCCTATTTGGCAACGCTTTTTTCAGCATTTACTTAGGCTTGGGCTTTTCCCTCTTGTCCGGTGGTTTGACCCTGGCTTGCATGATACTGCCGGTGTTTGTTCGCACCTGTGAAGTTGGCTTGCGCGCAGTTACCGACGATTGGCGTCGCGGTGCCTTAGCCTTGGGGATGACGCGCAGCGCTGCCATTTGGCACATACTCCTGCCAGCCGCACGCCCCGCCATTGTCGCCGGCCTGATTCTTAGCATCGGCCGAGCCACGGCAGAAACAGCAGCGCTTTTATTTACCAGTGGTTATGTGGATCGTATGCCGGGATCATTATTGGACTCAGGACGAGCACTCGCGGTGCATATCTATGATTTATCAATGAACATAACCGGCGGTGACGGTGCAGCCTATGCCTCAGCGTTAGTACTGGTAACGTTGATTATTGCTCTTAACACCTTGGCGCAAGGTTTAGTGGATAGCTGGTTTAAACAGAGGCTAAAAATAGCATGACCAAAACCAAAGGAAGTGTTTATACGTTGGGGGAAATCGAGCGAGGGGTTCCTTGTTGCGTGCCCGAACCCCACTTACAGGTACAGGATCTTACCGTGAGTTACGGCGCAAAAACCGTGCTCTCGCAAGTGTCCCTTGATATTTACAAGGGCTGCATCACGGCATTAATTGGCCCGTCCGGTTGCGGTAAAACCAGCTTTCTCTCAACCCTGAACCGGCTCACCGACCATCATCCGAATGCACACGTCAGCGGCAAGATTGTATTCGACGGTCAGGATCTAATACACGACCGTGTAGATACACTCAAGCTCAGGCGTCGGATCGGCATGATTTTTCAAAAGCCCAATCCGTTTCCGTTATCTATTTGGCGCAATCTGGAACTACCACTAAAAGAGCACGGCGTGCGTGACAGCGATGAGCGACGGCAAAAAATACAACAAGCGCTGAAAGATGTAGGCCTCTGGGATGAAGTATCCGATCGTTTGCAAACCTCCGCCATGGCTTTGTCTGGCGGCCAGCAACAACGACTATGCATTGCTCGCGCATTGGTACTGGAACCTGAAATCCTGTTGATGGACGAGCCCTGCAGCGCCCTTGATCCTATTTCTTCTGCAGTGGTAGAAGAATTAATTCTACGCTTGCGCGGGCGTTATACTGTGGTCATTGTTACTCACAATCTAGCCCAGGCTCGACGCGTAGCCAATTATGCAGGTTTTTTCTGGATGACTGAGCGGGTCGGCAAGCTGATCGAATTCGGCCAATGTCAGCATCTATTCGACACACCAATACATGCACTAACAGCCGCTTATATATCGGGAGCTAGAGGATAGTTACAGCCAGCCACTGCTTTGTTATGTAGCGCATTGACTTGCTACCGAAATAAGCAATGAATTTGAACTTACCACACATCGAATTTTAACGTTTAAATGACAGCGCTACGTTCTGCTATATTTACCGGGTAGCATGCTAGCCCAAAATTGTTCCTATCCATAGTTAGCCCCGTATAAATTGCAGGGTTATAACAGCCGCACTGCAGATAAATTCCTTTTGACGCAGAAAAAAATTTATACTCAACACTTTAGTACACATCCAGTGGACGCGTTAACCATGCCCCGTATTTGTTACTCTGCCATTCACTATTGCATTGCCCTCAGCCTGTATTTTTGCCTGCTCTTTATTACCCAGCAGGCTTACAGCCAGAACTTTACCGAGACCACTACCAGCCTTGACCAGTTGCGTGACAAACAAAATTTTTTGCAACTTTCCACCACAGTGGATGCGGCTGTGCGCACGCAGGCGCTGGAACAGTACAGACAAGCTATTACCAAACTTGAAACCGCCCAAAAAGATCGTAAACAGGCCCATCAATATGCGCAGGCACTGACAACAGCTCCAACAGAGCTGGTCAACTTACAACAAAAACTGGCCGAACCGATCGAAGCAACCACAACTGCCAGCAAGGGTGGCCTGGCCAAAAACAACGTGAGCGAGATAGAACAAGAACTACTGACCAAGCAGAGCGAACTGTTATTAATGCGTGATGAACTAGCCGATATCAGTACCCAGATTCACACCGAACGCGAGCTCGATTTAGCCGCCCAACTGACACAAGCGCGTCAGCAAGCTGCCAGCTCGGCCGAAGCAGCCACCGCCACCGGTTTAGAACCGGTGCTAGCCGAAGCTGAAGCTGCCGTGCAAAGCAGTACACGCGAAGCCGCCGAGGCACACGTTGAAATGCTGCAGCAGCGGATACTATCGCGTGATTTACGGCTGGCCAAATGGGACGCACAGAAAGCCTTGCTGACACGCAAAATCAGCATTGCCGAAAAAGGCCAAAGCCTGCTGCAAACTCTGCTGAATGAGCGCCGCCAAACCGTCGCCGGGGAAACCGTTGAACGAGTGCAATTGCGGGTCGAAGAACTGGAAGACGCAAACGATGAGGTAAAACGGCTAGCCAATGAAAACGCCAAGCTGGCACAATTTATTTCCCAAATTAACAGCGAAAACGACACAGTAAGCCAGGAAAAACAACGTATAGCCGCCGAGCAGGCCCGTATTGAGCGCTATTTTAACAGCATTACCCAGCAGCTAGCGGTAGACGGTGCCATTCGCCTACCGGAACTAGGTGCAGACCTGATTGAACAAAAACGGGCCCTGACCAAACGCCGTAATAACCAAGCTATCATCGACAGGCTGGACGGCGACATTACCCGCGCGCAGCTCTCTCAACTGCGGCTGGAAGACCAGCTGCAGGACAGCGCCGAAGCTACCGACGGGCACGACGAAGCACTACTAAACCAAGTACAAGCTGAACACACCCGCTTGCTGCAGGACGCCAGTGTCACCCACCGCCGCTATATCGACACCATGATCACCACCCGCAGCAACAACCGCACCTTGGAAGCCAAAATTAATGAATACCGCAATCTGCTGAATAGCCGCCTGTTCTGGACCCCCAGTACAGAACCGGTGAGCTGGCATCTATGGACCGGATTGCCTGCTGAAATCAAAGAACTGCTAGCAACGTCGCAACAGGAATTGATTACCACAACCCTACGCAACACCGATATTGTCAGCCAATTACGCACATTGGCAATCATACTGTTGGCACTGGCAATAGTACTTAGTCGGGGCAGTTTAGTGGCCATATTAAAACGCCAAGCCAAATATATAGGCAATGTACGGCGCGACAAAATCCACTATACCTGGAGTAGCTTTGCTATTTCATCGGTGTTGACGCTACCTGGGCCACTGGTGCTGATGGCGCTATCACTACTGTTAAACGGCGCGGATATTTTTGCCAGCCAGTTAGCACTTGGCCTGCAAAACGCGGCTGGTCTATGGTTGCTGCTTGGCCTGTTTCGTCAAATATGTCGCGACGGCGGCTTGGGAGAAAAACACTTCAAATGGCCGGAAAATTTGCGTAGAGCCGTAAAAACCAATATGCATTGGTTCCTGATTGTGCTGCTGCCCGTCGTCGCTCTATCGCCAATATTGGACGGCACCGCCGGCGGCGATGTGTACCACGGCCTGCGACGGCTCACCTTCGCCATTGCGTCGCTGGCGCTGGCTTACTATGTCCACCGTATGTTTGCGGCATTTTTAAAACCCATAGAAACCACAAAGACCGTCAATACTGGCTGGCACCATACTACTCGTTACTTGTTCTACCCCGTCGCTGTGATTGCCCCGCTATTTATGCTTGGCCTGTCGTGGTCTGGCTACCACTTTACCGCGCTGGAGATAGAAGCCAAACTATTTATTACCGCCTGTTTAATAGTCAGCTTAGTACTACTGTTTTATCTGATTATGCGCTCTATTTCAGTATCCGAACGGCGCATGGCGCTGGAGCAAATTTTAGCTAAACGCAAAAACCAGCAAGAAAAAATTGATGACCGCATAGCAGCAGAACAAGCCGCCGAAGGCATACCTGACGATTTGGGTTTTGAAAATTACGACCTAACCCGTATAAACACTCAAACCCATGCATTTTTACGAATGCTGACACTATTGCTGGGGCTATTAATACTGTGGGATCTCTGGTCAGACATTCTGCCCGCATTGCGTCTGTTTGATGAATGGCAGCTATGGCACGTAATGTCTGACAACCCCAAAGTACCCGACCGCTGGATTACCTTCGGCGACCTGCTGCTGGCTTTCTCCACCGTATTCCTCACCTACTTCGGTGCACGTAATATTCCCGGCTCGCTGGAGCTCTTTGTCCTGCGCCGCGCAAAACTCACCGCAGGCAGCATTTATGCCATCACTACCATACTGAAATACATCATCATCCTGGCTGGTTTTCTCGTCGTGGTTAATCTACTCGGCCTGCAATGGTCCAAATTACAATGGATGGTGGCAGCCATGGGCGTTGGCTTGGGCTTTGGCCTACAGGAAATTTTTGCCAATTTCGTATCCGGTCTGCTAATCCTGTTTGAACGGCCCATTCGAGTTGGCGACACTATCACCGTTGGCAGCCACACCGGTACAGTCTCGCGGATACGCATCCGCGCCACCACTCTGGTCGACTGGGATAGAAAAGAACAAATTATCCCCAACAAAACCTTTATTTCAGAACAGCTAACCAACTGGACCCTGAGCGACCCCATAACCCGGCTGATCGTTAAAGTAGGCGTTGCCTACGGCTCCGATATTGAATGCGTGCAAAAAACCCTGACCCAAATAATACGCAACAACTCGCGCGTCATTAACGATCCACCACCAGCAGTATTTTTTGTTGGTTTTGGTGATAGTAGCCTGAATTTTGAAATTCGCGTATTCATTAAAACCTTACTGGATATGATGCCACTAACCCACGAACTACACACCACCATACTGCTTGGCCTACGTGAGCAGGGTATTGAAATCCCCTTCCCTCAGCGGGATATATGGATTCGAAGCGCTGATGATGATGTGGATAAATGAGACTAGCTGTAAAAACAGAGATCCAATTAATTTTTTAGTGAGATAATAAATAAATGATTATTGCAGTCAATATAACGCAGATTCCCTGCCAAACAATAACGGGGTTGCGCTTTATTAAGGGAGCACGGGTTTTTGTTAAAAATATTTTATTGGGGTGACGCAGATCGTGGATAAATTCAAAAAGATCATCGTGTCGCTTCTCAGGTAATGGACTCACGGCCTTACGAATAGCATCATCTACCCACGCAGGGATTTCTTTATCATCATCCAAAACAGTGTTATACCAAAGCCTGCGCTGAGCCGATAAGGTTTTGGCTTTTGCGACATTAGTGCCGTAAGGATACTTGCCCGATAACAAAAAATAAGTAATCACACCCAGCGAAAAAAGTTCTGAGCGCACACTACCCGGCTGACCTAAAAAATATTCTGGGGCACTATACAACGCTGTCCCCAACAGATAAGTATCGGGCGTTTTTATCAACGCCTCTTCCAGGCCCGCAACACTCACAGCGCCAAAGTCGATCACTTTCACCGTACCACTGGTATCAATAATAATATTTTCAGGCCTGATATCCTGATGTAGCATTTCCAGGCGATGAAACGCGTGCAAACCTTTGACAATTTGTTCGATGATTCCGCGCACCACCTCTACGCTTGGATTAGGGTTATCAATTGCCCATTGCGCCAGCGTTTGACCCTCAATATATTCGTATACGGTATAGATAAAATTGCGCTGCCGATCGGCCAAGTCTGCTTTTAGTACATGGCCATTTTTAATCTTGCGAGCTATCCACTCCTCCATCAAAAAACGTTCTAGATAATCAGCGTTGCCACCCAAATCAACAGAGGGTAATTTTAAAACAACTTTTTGTTGCGTTTTTAAATCCTGTGCTAAATATACATGGCTGCGATTGCTAGCATGAATCTCTCGCAAAATGGTGTAACCATCAAATTTCATTCTGGCATTGAGCACTGGAGGGAATGGTAGGCTGTCAACTTGCAGCCTAACTTGGCTACCCAGACATTCCGACAACTCATCAACGCGAACTATTTGTATACTCAGATTATCATCACTACCTTGCTGAAAGGCCTGACGAACGATGGCTTGCGCAGCTGCATCAAGATCATCCCTATGAGCATCGATAATCGCGATCATGTCACGTGAACTGACAAACTCGTAGACACCATCGGTGGTGATGATGAATAAGTCTCCGATTTGCACCTGTAATGTGCGGTAATCCAGGCTGCAATCGTAACTCATACCTAAGGCGCGGCTTAGATAACTTTTTTGTTCGGTTTCCCACAACCGATGATCATTGGTTAGCTGCTCCAAGCCATCGCCATTAAGACGATAAACCCGAGTATCCCCCACATGAAAAATATGCGCTGTGCGATTTTTTATCACCAGCGAGCTAAAGGTACAAACGTAACCTTTATCTTTATCGTAACGATGCGGACCACGCATTGTTTGAGAATGCAACCAAGAGTTGGTAGCACTAATGACGCATTCGGCTGATTTTTTCACTGTCCAGGTTTCTGAGGTGCAGTAATAATCATCCAGAAAACTTTCTACCGCGGTAGCACTGGCAACATCACTGACGCCACTGCTACTAATACCATCAGCCATCGCCACCGCAATGCCTTTAATATCCAATAAAGGCTGCTTTGGAATGGAAATACCGTGAAAGTCTTGGTTGACCGACTTTCGCCCTTTATCAGAATACTGCCCGACAGAAACTTTCAATCGATTTTCCAGGAATGTATCTAAACTGTGAAAAACACTAATCGCACCGATCACTATCGCAATTAAAAAACGTAAGTTTTAATGTGCGTATTAAAACGCTTAGTCATCAATATTTTTAATTTAAATCTTCTTATATGGTTCGCCTAGGGGCCGTTCTAACATGTGTGGAGTACAATGTCAGGCCAGTGAACGCCAAGCCGCCTACCAGATTACCCAGTACTGTTGGAATCTCGTTCCAAACAAGGTAATCCATGATCGAAAAATCACCCCCCATAATCAAGCCAAACGGGAATAAAAACATATTCACCACTGAGTGCTCAAAGCCCATAAAAAAGAACAAAAATATTGGCATCCACATAGCAATAACCTTACCGCTAACCGACGTAGAAATCATCGCACCAACAACACCAAGCGATACCATCCAGTTACACAACATGCCACGGATAAAAATAGTCAGCCAACCATCCATCCCATATTTGGCATAACCCAAGGTCCGAGCCTCTCCAATCCCAGCAACTTTAGTACCCACTGCCCCAGCATCCGTATTAAAACCATAGGTAAAAATATAGGCCATCATGAACGCAACGGTTAAGGCCCCGCCAAAATTACCCAAAAACACCAAACCCCAGTTTCTTAATACACCCGATGCTGTTACCCCTGGGCGTTTATCAAGTAAAGCTAAGGGCGCAAGCACAAAAACACCAGTCAACAGATCAAAACCCATTAAATAGAGCATACAAAAACCGACGGGGAATAATATCGCACCAATTAAAAACACACCTGTTTGCACAGCAATGCTGATAGCAAACACGGCTGCCAGCGCCAATATTGCGCCCGCCATATAAGCACGTATCAACGTATCACGTGTAGACATGAAGACTTTAGATTCCCCGGCATCTACCATTTTTACCACAAATTCAGAAGGAGCTAAGTAAGACATATGATTTCTCGTATTGAGTAAAAGAGTTCAAGTAGTGGGAGTTTATTTCCCCAAGCAGCTCCATCAAGGATATGCAGCAACCTGCTATTACTTACCTTGATCAGCAATCGACAATTTTTGTGGTTGCAAAACACATGCCAGCAAAAAACAACCGCTAACTGCCTCTTTTACCCTCAAATTGCACCAAATTATTGCCATCCGAGTTTTTAAGCCCCGCAATATCTCACTACAATTAACCAAAGTTATTATCGCGGTTCTCAAAGAGCCCCAATATGATGCAACCACCACCTATAGTTATTCATACCAATCTGAACTTAACTATACTGACCCTGTTAATC
>Ga0172382_10007709_pt1 | contig 15208 bp, 9 predicted proteins | sample Leawel138RmetaG_FD_122245 | JGI IMG/M metagenome (GOLD analysis project Ga0172382, IMG submission 122245) | Leachate microbial communities from a municipal landfill in Southern Ontario, Canada - Leachate well 138R metaG | ecosystem: Engineered > Solid waste > Landfill > Unclassified | place...
GGCTTTTCAGCGTAGGGCCCATCCTGCCCAAAACCCACGGCCGCACAGTAAATCAAGCGTGGATTCAAAGGCTGCAGGTCTGCGTAGCTGAGCCCCAGCTTCTTAAGCGCGCGGGGCCGGATATTCGAAATGAAGACATCTGCCTTTTTCAGGAGATTCAGCAGGGTTTCTTTGTCTTCCGGCTTTCCGCTCGACTTGATCAGAGGATCCCTAGGGAAAACGACGAGTCAAAGACACCGCCGGCGCATTCAGCTATAGCTGGCGCCGGCGGAAAAAGTGCTTTCGAACGAAAGGCAGGTCAGGGCCTGTGGGAGAAAAGGCCCGAGTGCAAAGTGGGGAAATCAGCTGGAAGTGGATTCTTCGCTGACAGGAATGCTGCGCCGCTGACGGGCCGCCAGCCACTTGCCTACGGCAATAACCAGCAACGCAAAGGCGGCCTCTACAGACAGTTTGAGCACATCGCCGGGAGGGCCGAAACGTTCGACAAGGAAGACGTCGGTAATCAGCATGCCGCCGGCAATCCAGCCCAACAGCCCCGCCCCAAGGGTGACGACCACGGGGAAGCGGTCGATAAGTTTCAATACCAGGGTGCTGCCCCAAACGATGATGGGGACACTGACGCACAGACCGAAGATAACGTAATAAATCTGGTGGTCACTATGCGTATTCTGTGCCGCGCCGGCAATGGCGATCACATTGTCCAGGCTCATGGCGAAGTCGGCAATGATGATGGTCTTGACCGCTGACATAATGGAAGTGCCACCAGTAACGTTGCCGTGCTCGTCTTCCTGAGGCGCCAGCAGTTTGATGCCTATCCACAAGAGCAGGATGCAGCCCACCACCTTCAAGAACGGGATATCCAACAAGACCAGGGCAAACGCGATGAGCAGCACTCGCAGCACAATGGCGCCCGCCGTACCCCAGAGTATTCCCTGCATCCTTTGCTTGTGCGGCAGATTGCGACAGGCAAGGGCGATAACGACAGCATTGTCACCCCCAAGAAGGATGTCAATGAGAATGATTTGGAATATAGCCCCCCAATGGAGTGCCTCGAAGAACTCGATCATGGTATCCGGCCCTAAGAAATGGAACGCACTATACGATAATGATACGTTATTTGGCAATATTTAATTACAAATAGACGCGTTCACTCTTTTCATTCTAATCAGAAGAAGCAGGAATCCCGCAATACGTCTACTGGCAACAGGGTCAATAAAACGGGCTGCTAAGGTACAATCCGGGCATTCTTCCTTGGGGAGTAGCCAGCTTTCGCCTGCCGCTACGGGTCAGAGCGAAAGGCTTGCGTCAACATCCTTGGCCGTCCGGCCATGGCGCAAGCGGCCGAAAGGCATGGCGAGACCATGGGCGATCGCGTGCGCGGCTGGGCGGCATGCAATCGTCTGTGTATCGCCCGGCAGGAAATCACCGTACATGACCTTTATATCCACGATGGTCCTTGCCTTGGCAATGTCCACCGACGCGTTTGCCGCTGCCGTTGGCAAAGGCATGGCATTGCAGCGGCCGCGCATTTCGGAAGCGGTGCGTACCGGCCTCATTTTCGGTGTCATCGAAGCACTCACCCCCCTGATAGGCTGGGCCCTGGGTTCCATTGCCGCCGAATTCGTAGCCGACTGGGATCACTGGATCGCATTCGGCCTGCTACTGATACTCGGCAGCCTGATGATCATAAAGAGCCTGAGAAACGAACGCGATGAGCCCACCCCGGTCATGCGTCATTCCTTCTGGCTGCTGGCTGCCACCGGCTTCGCCACCAGCATTGACGCCATGGCCGTCGGCGTGAGCCTGGCCTTCATCGACAACAATATCCTGATCACCGCCGCCGCCATCGGCTGTGCCACCATGCTGATGGTCACGCTGGGCGTCATGCTGGGCAGACTGCTCGGCGTCGTCGCCGGCAAATGGGCCGAGATCATTGGCGGCCTGGCCTTAATAGGCATAGGCTCGGCCATTTTGTATGAACACCTGTCGGTGTAGGTGCGGCCGGCTGGTCTAGGTCCGGTCAGCGAATGGCAATGCGATGTTCGCTGGTCTTTTGGCCGCCGGTGGGTCCCCTATGGTCTACACAACCATTGCATGCCCGTTCAGCCTGACAGTAGCCAGCGTTTTTTTACCTTGCTGCTTCAAGGAAAACCCATGTCGACCAGGATAGCGCAGCTCCAGTCGCCGGCAGAGATTGCGCAGGCCGCCTCCTTCGGCTAAGTCGAAGGGCATCGCCAGGTTGCCGGGATTTTCGACTTCTATCACGACTTCGTTGCCATTCCGTCTTGCGCGGATTTCAATATTGAAGCCTTCATGCTCTGTGCGCATACCATGCTTGAGCGCGTTTTCAACGAGCCCTTGTAGCGTCATATGGGGAAGCTCAACTTCCAGTGCAGCAGGTTCAACATCACAACGACACTCAAAGTCCCGGTCAAACCGCAAGGCCACGATCCGCACATACGCCTGCGCCGCTTCGATTTCTTCTTCGAGTCGGCACAGTCCTTTGCCACGGCGATCGAGCGAGAAACGCAGATAATCCGCCAGCCGCCGGGTCATCTCTTCCGCAACGGCGGGCCGATCCTGGATCTCGGCCACGATGGTATTCAGGCAGTTGAAAAGGAAGTGAGGTTCGACTTGCAGTTGAAGATGTTCAATCTCCAGCCGCAGCGCTCGAGTTTCCGCCTGGATCCTGGCATATCGCGCTGCGCGGGCAGCCAGCTCAGCTGAAAGTCCGAAATAGATCAGAGTCCAGATGGACAATATGCCCATGAAATAGATGAATCCCAGCCGAAACTGATGCTGTGGCACCTCGGGCAGGATGGTCGGGACAAGCAGCAAATGGACTCCATACCCCACGCATGCCAGGATCGCAGCGCCAGCAGCGCAGGCGAGAGCGGCATAAGGCAGGATCACGTACAACGGCCGCCCCAGCGGCGAGTGTCGCAGCAGCAGAATGGCTGCCACGCTTGTCATGACGAATGCCAGCGGCTCGACCGCCAACGTCAGCCATAGGGCGGCCTCTGCACTTCCAAAAACGGCTGTTCGGCTACTGAACCCTAGCAACATGATGAAGAGCCAGCCGATGGCCTGGGCACGCCACAAGTTAGGTACGCCACGGTCGTCCATCGAATCCACAACGTTCGTTTCATTCATTGTTGGTATCCATTCGTGTAGATGCGAGCCAGCTTTACCGTGTACGGTCATGGAAAGATGTCCTATATTTCAAGCTTTCACACGCCCGTACAAAAAGGAAACCGAATGCTGCGCGTGCTGATTATCGACGATGAAGCGCCCGCCCGCCGCTACCTCAGGCGCCTGCTTGAAGCCGCTCCACGCGTCCAGGTGGAAGGCGAGGCCGCCACTCTGACTCAGGCCAGACATCTGATTCATCATTGCAGCCCGGATGCGATCTTCCTGGATGTCGCCCTGACGTGCGGATCAGGCTTTGACCTGCTCAGGGATCTCAGCCATGCGCCGGCCGTAGTGTTCGTCACCGCTCATGCCGACTTCGCCGCCCGCGCCTTCGACGTTCAGGCGGCCGATTACCTGCTCAAGCCTGTGGGTCCGGAAAGGCTGGCGCAAACGCTAGAGCGCCTGATGCCTTACTCCACCCTCGATTTACGCAGCAGTAAAGGCAAGCGCTACATCAAGCCCCACGATATTACTCTCGTGCGCGCACAAGGCGACTACGTGATGCTGCATAGTGCCTTTCACGGCAACGAGCTGATTCGCACGACCCTCAAGACGCTGGCGGAACAACTCCCCTCCCCCCCTTTCTACACACTTTCACGGTCTGTCATCGTCAATCTTGATCACGTTTCACACGTCGCCACACTGCCGGGTGAAGGCACACAGGTGGCGTTTGTAAACGATCTCGATCCTATATTGTTGGGGCGCGCCGCCACGCAACGGCTGCGTCAGGCGCTGGCCCTGTCCCCAAAGCCAGCGCCGGCCCGCGTTCAGAACGGCACGACCATCTTAAGTGAGACGCCATGACTACTCGCGTTGCTGGAGAACTGGCCGTCATACTGCAACCTGAAATCGACACCTGATTTGCGAGTCAGGTGCAGGCCGCCGCCGAGCTTGCCTACTACGTCGTCGAAGGGCAGGGTCGTGCTGAAACCGGAAGTACCTGCCGGCGCGCCGCGCAACCTGGAAGAAGTTTTCCACTCATCATCGGAGAGCAGCGTTACACCCGCATAGATATAAGGACGCACGGTGGAGCCATCGTTCAGATCGACGCGGCCGCCCATCTCGACCATGGGCGACACCCCAAAGAGCATCTTGTCGCTGTCATCCACCGAGAGTCCCAGCGGGCTGGCGCCGGACTCCGTATAGCCGCGCATCCTCGTATAGGTAGCATCCAGATCGACATAGGGTTTGACGTAAATATTTTCCTGGGCGAACGTACGTGCCGCCCGCAGCTTTATGTTGGCACTATGGACCTCCGGCTTGCTTTCCAGTGTCTGCTGATGCCCCGGAATACTGAGGCTGCGCTCCATACTGTACGAACCATACCCACCACTCAGCGCCGCCGAGAACACCCACGGCCCTGTTTGCCGCTTCACGACCACGCCAAGATAACCGGTATCGCCGTCGCCCCGCCCCTTGCCGTGATGGTGGCGCATCCGGCTGCTTTCATATGCCACTGATCCGCCGACGAACCACCCCGGACTAAGCTCGCGCTGGCCGCCGAACTGATACGTGTAGGTGTCAAAATCGAATCCTGGCGCACTACCGTTGGCATCGTGGTCAGACCATCGCCCCCCCGCCTGGCCCCAGAAACAATCCCGTTCCTCTGTCATGGTGCCTATGTCGCTGAACGCTGGGCAAGACATCATGTTGCCGCTAAACCGGCCGAGGCCGGCGCTGGTCTGAACGGCCGGCGCCGCAGCTGCGCCCGGGGCGAGGTTGCTCAGCGTGTCACGATAAGCGCCACCCCCCTGACGAGACATCATGTCGAGGTCGGCGAAGAAAGGCGCCATCTCGGCGTTGCCGCCCCTGTCCCAGATATTCTGAAGATGCCCGGCAATCTGCCGGCCATCGCCGTCCAGGCCTGCGCCCGGGGCAGCGAAGTCGGCCGAGGCAGCACTGATCAGGATTCGGTCGCCGTTACGCCTGGCCTTATATTGAATGACCGGCCCCCCTGCCACGATTGGCAGGGCTTCTAGCCCATCTTCCGCCGTCAGGACCGCGACTTCACGATGGGGTACCAATGACTGAGGGACCACTTCAAAATTCCCGGCGGCCGTTGCCTTGCCTCGAACCAGGACGTGTGAGGTTTTATTGTTCGCGAAGTCGGTATGGACACGCAACACACTGGATTCCGTGAGATCCAGTTGCCCGTTCACCACCAGCTCATCATGGCGAGCGGGCCCACCCACAGCGAGAAGCCCCGCATTCCTGAAATTGGCGTCGTAGACACGGGCATTGCTCGCCTCTGCGCCCTCGTAGTTGTTCACGTTGCAGGCCGCCCCAGCACCCCCGCACACAATATCCCCCTGCAACGTACCGTAGTTATTGAGAGTGAACGTTGAGGCTGTGGACGTGCCGAATTTCGAATCGTGGCGCACCGCCACCCCGGACGCCGCACTGAGCGAACCGCCCGGATGAATGGTCGCCTGGCTGCTCTTGCTCGAAGCGATCCAGATGCCGCTGCCGCTACCGGAGCCGCCGCGAACCGCCCCTTTCACCTGAACGCTGACTGTGCCCGTATCGTACTCATGGGCGGCGTCGCTTTGCGCAAAAATGCCCACCGAGCCCGCGCCCAGCGCATTCAAAGTACCGGTCTGCTCGACCGACACATTCCCCGCTACGCCGCCCGCCCCGACTGAACCGGCAAAGCCGCGGCGAGGCCCGCCTGCAAGCCCGCCACCACCTGCAATCGACTGCGCAACGATGCCGTGGGCATTGACGCCGGCAGTGGACAATGTGCCATCGAAAGACACGGCCACGTTGCCTGCATTGCCGGAGCCGAGCGGCTGGGACGTGAGCACAACGCTCTGGCGATCTAGTGAGATGGGCTGCGCAGTATCGCCAACGATACCGCCGCCGCCGCCAATGGACTGTGCGACGATCCCGTGTGCCCCCGCACCTCCCGTTTCTATCTCGTGGCGCAAGAAGACAGTTGTATCTTCACCGGAGCCAGTGCCGGACGAAGAAGGCAGCGTGCCCAGGCGAATGGAACGGATATTGGCAGCGTCGCCGGCGACCACCACACCTCCGCCAGAGCCAATGGACTGGGCAATCACGCCAATGGCACGATCACCCTTGGTTTTTATTCTTACACCTGAATCGAGGTGGACTTCGCCACCGTTCCCTCCAGTACGCTGTGTACTTCCCGCCGCGAGATCCAGGCTCAGGCGCCCCGGATTTGCCGCCCCGCCCGTACTGCCGGCCATGACTGCGCCGCCGCCTCCCCCAATGGATTGCAGCAACATGCCGTGCGCGCTGTCGCCGAGGGTATTGATCACTGCCCAACTGGCTCCCCCGTTTAGCGAGGTAACCGTGACGTTGCCACCATCCTGCCCTTGCAAGCCAAGCCCACCCAAATAGAGTCTGCCGTGCGCCCGGGGCGATCCGGTTGCGGCCAGGCCCCCACCGCCACCGATAGACTGCATGACGATACCCATTGCACCGTAGCCTTCGGTAAAGAAGCCGTTGGTACCCGAGCCATCGAGAAAAGTGGTGATGTCGCCGCCACTGCCGTGCTGGCCGCCGCGCCCTCCCACCGACAGCATCACTTCCGCCGACGACACGCTGTTCGATGCCGTCGAGACACCGCCTGCACCACCACCGCCACCAATGGATTGCAGCACTACCGCGTCGGCATAGTCGCCGTAGGTCTGTATAGTGGCGCCGAGTTTTGCCGGCGCCGAACTGTTTCCTATCTGGCCACCATGGCCACCCGCACCTCCGCTTCCACCCACATACAGATCGAGTTTGTAGCTCGAACCTTCATCGGAGAGCGAAGGCAATGATGGGCCGCCGGCATCATCGCCGCCAACCGCGCCGCCCAGCCCGCCTGAGCCACCAATGCTTTGCGCCAGCAGGCCATCGGCATCGGCGCCGTACGTTGTTATATTGCCATCGCTGTCCAGCTCGAGCGCGCCGCCATTGCCGCCTGCGCCGCCATCGCGGCCAATATTGATGGACGCATGTGCATCGACACTTTCCTCATCGACTGTTCCGCTGGCGTCTATACCGATTTGCCCGCCCTGGGATGCACCGCCACCGGCCCCGATCGACTGCATCAGCACGGCGCGCGCGCCGCTGCCATAGGTCGTAACAGTACTATCGGGGCTCATCGCCAGCGAGACCGTACCGCCTGCGCCGCCTGATCCGCCCGTACCACCCAGGGCAACGGTGACAGAAACGTTGGTGCCCATCCGAGCACTACGGCCCGAGGCTGACCCTATACCGCCGGCACCGCCTCCCGCGCCAATGCTTTGCAGCACCACAGCGTTCGCATCACGCCCATGTGTGATAATGGTGCTTCCACTCATGTTCAGACTGGCATGACCGCCGTCGGCGCCCGCGCCCCCGGAGCCCCCGACTGCGGTTTTCACAGTGCCACCGGTTGATTCGCCCATACCGACCACAGTCGAGCTGGCCGACGCGCTGCCCCCCAGGCCTCCGCCTCCGCCAATTGACTGCACCACAACGCCTTGAGAATGATCACCATGAGTGAGCACCTCGGCGTCAGACAGCTTCGAGGAAGCCGTACCTCCATAAGACCCATCACCAGCATCGCCGCCCAGCGCAAAGCTTACCGCTACGGCGAAGGAGGTCTCACCCACAGGTACACCCAGAGCCAATGACTTCGCAGTGGAATCTCCGCCTGCACCTCCACCGCCCCCTATCGACTGGACCACGATGCCATGGGCGTTCTCCTGTACTGCTTCATCCGACCCCGTAACAATTCTTGCGCTACTGAGATCAGCGGTCGCCGTACCGCCCTTGCCGCCGACGCCCCCGGAGCCGCCTACCGCCAAGTCCATCGAAAAGCCGACGCCGGCGCTATAGGCGGAAGCAGCGCCGCCCGTTCCGCCTCCACCGCCTATTGATTGCGAGATCACGCCATGGGCGAAATCCCCAGCGGTCCGCAAGGTGCCGTCCGTCATCGAGACCGAGCTCGCGCCGCCGTCGCCGCCCTTTCCACCGGTACCGCCAATGGCTGCAACACCGGACGAAGCGCCGCCGTCACCGCCACCCCCTCCAATCGACTGGCCGAGCAAGCCCAATGCACGGGTACCCGAGGTAGACAGATCAGTGCGTTGCGTGATCTCTACCTGGCCGCCCGCCACACCGTTACCTCCCCCACTGCCCAGGGCAGACATGCCGCTGCCATCACCCGCGACACCTCCCCCGCCACCCACGGATTGACCGACGATACCGTGGGATGCATCCCCCGCCGTGGCGATGCGGGTATGGCTGTCGATGGTGACGCGACCACTCTTGCCGCCGTCTCCGCCCACCGTGCCGGGATTGGAGATGAACTGGAAACTGTCAGTCGTTGTGCCGCCAATGCCTCCCATCGACTGTGCGAGTATGCCGATCGAACCGTCACCGGAGGTCGTAATGGTGCTGCCAACGCCGTTCACCCGCACCGACCGGATGAGGACCTCTCGTCCATCGCCGCCCGTACCGGCCTCTTCCGGCGTGAAGTCGATAAAACCACTGTTGACGTTCACTCCGCCGCCGGCCCCCCCATAACTGCGGGCAATCACCCCATGGGACTGGATACCAGAGGTTTGAATCACCGCCTCTCCATCAAGGTGAACCTGCAGCTCCCCACCATGGCCACCCGCCCCGCCATTGCTGTCCCCCGAGCCATTGCCGCCGGCGCCTCCACGACCAAGCACATTTATCCCCGGCAAGTAATTGCCTTCCGTCTTGACGAAGGCTCCATCACGCAACGATGCATTGAGCGCTTGGCCTACTGTGCCTCCTCGGCCGCCTTTGACACCCGTGAAATTGGAGAAGATATTCGGCCCTTTGCCGCCATTGCCGCCCTGGGCAATCAGAACCACCCCACCCGACAGCTCCTGCAGTGTTTTGGGCTCGCTCAATGACAGTGAGCGCACATCGACGTTTCCGCTATTCTCGATGATGACTGCGTAGGTGTCGCCGCCGTTTCCACCGTCGTCGTCGCCATCATTGGACTGGCGGCCATCACCCCCCTCCGCATATACCGACAGTCCTCGTATACCTTGAAAAAGGCCGCTCCCTTCGGCAGCGACCCGCACATTGCCACTGTTGATGATCGACGTTGGTTGTGACGGCGTCATGGCGCCTGCAGTGCCGCCATCACCATTGTTGGCTCCCCCCTCGCGTCCGAAAGATTCAGCCGCGATTCCCCACGCATAGCTTTCAACTGTGCTCGAATCAAAGGAGACATCACCGGTATTCGTGATGAGAACAGCACCGCTGAAACCGCCATCGCCGCCCTTTTGATTGCCAATCGGTGCGTTGTCCTGATTACCACCCTTGCCGCCGACTGAGGCGCCAAAAATAGCGGCACCGCCTGAACTGGAAGTCAGGTGTACGTTGCCGTCGTTCCTGATGCTGACAAGGTTGCCATGCCCGCCTTCACCGCCATCACCGCCACTGAGTACGCTGTCGGCGGCAGTCGCACCGTTGCCACCTGCCGAAACGCCATATATGCCCCATTGCACCCCCGCGTCGTCGAATGCGCCGGGATTAATGGCATCATAGGCTTGCGTAGCGGTGCCAATCGCATTGATCTGTCCACTGGAAATAATGCTCACGGTCCCGGCGTTGGAACCGTCATCACCATCGTCGCTACCGCTCCTGCCATCAATCTTCACCTTGATGGCAGGAGCGGCCGGCCCCAGCGCAGCCTTGTTCTCGAGCGTGTACCCCCCTTCGCCCGTGTACTCAACCGTGACCTGGGCGCCCTCGGCTCCCTGACTCTCCTCAATGGTGCAGGTACCAGGTGTCTGCATGCAGCTGATTTGCGCTGTAACAGGGGGTGGCAGAATCAGCCCAACCGCCGAGAGCGGCACGGAGATTAGCGGCAACCAGGCTGGGAACCGTGAACGACAAGTCTGCCAGAATGCGTTCGCAGTGTTAATGGGCACCACGCGCTGTGTGCTGAGCTTCTCCATATGAGCCGACCTCAAGAAAGTGTGACGCAACCGATACGCACGCATCACGGTTGAATGCATGACGTATCAATGTTTATCACCCTACTATCCGCGGCGCAGTCATTTTTCGACGAAACAACCGGATCTGTCGACGAACGGTATTTCCTACGTTGCCAGGACGGCTGTCTTCAACAGTGCCGCGCCGGCAACTTCTGCTCTTCCTTCTAAGCGACAGGCCCAGTCCAATTACGAAAACCCGAGGCTGATGCCGCCGTCCACTCTAAGCTCAATCCCTGTTACATAGCGCGACTCGTCCGAGGCTAAAAACAGCACCGCATTCGCCACATCCCAAGCATCACCCATATGCCCCATAGGAACTTGGCTATCGCGCTTGCGCCACATTGCGTCGATATCGCCACCGCCATATTCGACGGCCATGCCCACTGTCTGCTCCACCATCGGTGTCTTCATCAACCCCGGCAATACGGCATTGACCCGTATCTTTTCCTTAGCATATTGAGCAGCTGTGGTCCGAGTCATATGGTTCATTGCCGCCTTGGTGGCCGAGTACGTCACATAGGGCACACCCGTATCACGAATAGAAGCCAGAGAAGAAATATTGATGATGGAACCACCGCCCTGCTTTTGCATGAGGGGGATTACGTGCTTCATGGCAAGAAAGCAGCTCTTGAGATTAATTTCGAAGACGCGATCCCACTCGGCCTCGGTGGTTTCCACTACGCCGCCGGTACTTACGATTCCCACGTTATTGTTGAGCACATCGATACGGCCAAATTTCTCTGCGCACGCGTGAACCAAATCCTGGATAGCCACCGATTGAGTCACATCCGCGCACCAAGCCAGTGCTTCGCCGCCTTCGGCTGCGATCAAATCTGATGTTTCCTGGGCTGCAGACTCATTGATATCGACACAGACGACCTTTGCCCCCTGCCGGGCAAACAGCACAGCGGTAGCCTTGCCGTTGCCCCAGCCAGCCCCCACCGAGCCGGCGCCCATCACCACTGCCACTTTTCCTTGTAAACGCATTTCCCCTCCATCTACGTTGTAATTCGAGTCCCGTCTATTAGCGGGTCAACATGTTGTCCGGCAGCCAAGTCACAAGAACCGGGAAGGAAAACAAAATCAATGTGGTGATGATCTCCATGATCACAAACCACCATGCGCCCTGGAAAATCTGTGATAACGGTGTGCTGCGGTCTATCCCTGCAATCACGTATACGTTCAGGCCTACGGGAGGCGTGATCAGACCGATCTCGCACATCTTTACTGCCAAAATCCCGAACCAGAGTGGATCAAAACCCAGCGAAACCACCGTAGGAAACATGATGGGCAGGGTAATAACCAACATGGAGAATGCGTCAAGAAACATCCCCAGCGGAAAATAGACTAGCAGCAGCAGACCTACGATCAGCCAGGGGCTAAGTGGCGCTTCTACCACCACACTGGCAATAGCCTGCGGGACTTGCGCCAGACTCAAAAAATAACTGAATATGGCAGCACCCACGATGGTCATCATAATCATTACCGTCGTGGTCGCTGCCGAACGGAAGCTCTCGTACATATGGCTGCGCAACTTCGGCCGTGCCGAACGCGAGAAGCACAGCATCAGGAAGGCGGCAAAGGCGCCGATGGCCCCCGCTTCCGTCGGGGTGACAAGACCAAGGTAAATGCCGCCTAGTACCGAAACAAACAGCACGATCACTTGCCATGCGCCGCCCAAGGACAGAACCCGTTCTTTCCAGCTCGCCTTGGGAACGGGGGCCTGTTTGCGTGTCAGACGCGTAGCCACAACCCAAGAGCCGACCAGAAAAACGATTGTTGTAAGGATGCCCGGTATGATGCCGGCGACAAGCATTTTTCCGGCTGATACTTCAGTCAAAGCCGCATAAAAAATCAGCAACACGCTAGGCGGGATAAGGACACCCAACACCCCCCCTGCGGCCACGGCGCCAGCCGATAAACGAGGGTCGTACCCTGCTTTCTTCATTTCCGGGATAGCCACCGAACCCACTGTCGCAGCTGTAGCTACGCTGGACCCCGAAGTTGCAGCAAAGCCAGCGCTCGTCAATACACTAGCCATGGCAAGGCCGCCAGGCCAGTGTCCAACCCACTTGCGTGCCACACTGAATAAGCGCTGTCCCACACCCGCATGGTGCGCGAAAGCCCCCATCAATATAAATAAGGGTACGACAGTGAGCAGATATGAGGCAGATTGATGATAGGAGAATGCCTTCAGCCTATTCAGCACGAAATCAAGATTCTCTATCATGACGATACCGACGACGCCAGAGAGCCCTAATGCGGCAAACACCGGCGTGCCGATTGCCATCAGCACAAATATCAAGCTGGTTGCCACTATCGTGGCTGTTGCGTAGTCCATGTTCTTCTCATTGCGAGGTTCACAGCATCCCGCGCGTTCATTACCCGTTCTTCACGCAGCGACACCACAACGTGACTTAACGAAGGTGGCTGGCGATGTCGTCGTCAACAGTGGTCTTCGGGATTTCCTTGGTGACTATCAGGCGCAATGCCTCGAACGTCATCTGTAAGAAGCCAAACCACAAGCCGATCGCCAGAACAATCTTGGCCCACCAGATGGGGAACTGCACATAGCCCCAGCGGAACTCGCGTATCGCTGTTGAACTGATTGCATCATTCGTAGCCGGTACGGCTAACAGCAACAGAAGAACTGCGGCAAGCCCCCACGAGAGAACTTCGAGAACCAAGCGTACTGAATGCGGCGCTCTGTCCAGCAGCATGGTGACCCTGATATGGGCGTTATCAATTTTGGTCCAGCCCAAACCCATAAACACCAACAGAACCATACTGGTCTCAGCCATTTCGAATACGCCCGAAATCGGTCTGCCCGTCAGTGCCCGCACCGTCACGTCAACCGTTGTGCCCAGCATCAAGAAGGCGAGACATAAAAGCGCCACCAGACCAAACACGTTGGACAGCCTGTTGAAGAGGATATCTAGATGCCTCATTACGACTCCTGCATCGCTGAACAAGGGGTCCGGCGACCCGGGCGGAACGTGCGAACACGAATACCAACGGGTCACCGACCAAGGAGCCGACCTAAGCCTTGAGGGCAGCCTCTTCAGGACGTACCAGCTTGCCTGAGGGCGCGTGTTTCGCAATAGCTGCCTCCACCAGCTTTTGCATTTCTTCCCCATCAATCCCATTGGGCTTGGCAACGGTGTCTTTCCACTTTTGCACTTGAGCGGGCTGTACAGCGTTCTTCGCGGCCTGCCTCAGATCATCCGACCAGATGCTGAATTTCACGCCTTCGGACTTGGCGCGCTCCACATATTGCGCTACCGACTTCTCAAGCACCCGTGAGTACTGACCGCCATAGATCTCGTCCACCAGTTCGTCACAAAGCTTCTGCACGTTCTCGGGCAAAGAGTTCCAGTACTCCAGATTCATGATGGTGGCAGCAGGCGCGTGCGGCCCGTCACCAATATCTGTGAAGTGAGGGGCGATCTCATGCAGGTTGTAGGCAATGGCAGTGATGAAGTCAAAGCCGTACACCCCGTCCAGCACGCCACGTTCAAGAGCGGTGTAGACCTCGGGTGCAGCCATGGGAACAGCAGTGCCACCCAGAGCCTCAATGACATCGGTTGCAACCCCGTAACCACGGATGCGCTTGCCCTTGAAGTCTTCGATAGAGTTAATAGGCGTACGAGTAATCAAGGGGGCGTAGTACCAGTTCGTCCAGTACATCACCTTGGAGCGATGACGCTTTTCCCACTCATCACGCAAAGGCTGAAACTGTTCATAAACGTCCCGGCACACGAGTTGCAAGGCGTCGGCACGCTCCATACGGTAGTACCACTCTAGGCCACGGGTGACAGGCAGCTCCGCCTGAAAATATCCCGGAGAAATCAAGGACATTTCAGACGTATTGTCGCGCACGGCCGACAAGTGCTCTCCGACCTTGTTCAACGACCCCGACCAGTAACGACGCACATTGACCTGGCCGCCGGACCGCTTTTCAAGTTCGGTGAGAAACCATTGGTCCAACCCCGAGGGGCCGGCGGTTTCGGAGATATAGCTGTCAAACTTGAAATTGACCTTCTTCTGCCCAAATGCGCTTAGAGGAAGCCCCCCTAAGGCACCAGCACCGGCCAGCACACCCGCTGTTTTTAGAAAATTACGACGTTGCATGTTTCCTCCGAGTTCTAAGTTTTTTATGAACCAAAGTTGAGGCCTTGGGGCTATATCAACCCCCCTCCGCAAGCGCTTTTACTTCCTCGCGCAAACTCGTTTTCAGAATTTTCCCGTAGCTGTTTTTTGGCATTTCCGAGCGGAACACATATCGTTTGGGCTTCTTAAACGATGCGATTTCTGACTTGCACCACTCATCGAGCTCCGTGGCTGAGACAGACTCACCATCCCGGGTGACGACCACGGCCACCACTTCTTCGCCCCATTCCTCCTGCGGAGCGCCCACCACAGACACTTCAAACACCTTGGGGTGACGTGCCAGTACTTCCTCCACTTCCCGGGGATAAATATTTGTGCCCCCAGAGATGATCACGTCCTTGGATCGGTCAGTCAGCGTTAGAAAGCCGTCATCCCCGAGGTAGCCAATGTCCCCAGTGCGTAACCAGCCGTCCACTATGGTTTCCGCGGTGGCCACCGGATTGCGCCAATAGCCTTTCGTAACCGCCGGGCCACGCACTAGGATTTCGCCCGCGGTGCCGGCCGGGACATCGTGCATAGCTTCATCCACAACCCTCAGCTCGACGCAAGATTGCGCGAAGCCGACGGAAGCCAGCCGTTTCATCCAATCTGGATGCTGACGGTCGTTGATAACTACTTTTGGTGTTGCAGTAATGGTCATCGGGCTTTCACCTTGACCATAAATCTGGATGAAACGTGGCCCCAACACATCCAGCGCTTCCACTAAATCGGCGGCATACATGGGCCCGCCGCCAAAGACGATAGATTTAAGCCCCTGGCCTGAAGCCCCAGTTTCACGCGCATGGGCCACCATCCTTTTAATCATGGTGGGCGCAGCAAACAGAGTCAGATTATTCAGCTTCTCGGCGAGCTCTAGCAATTCCTCACCA
>Ga0172382_10007711_pt1 | contig 15208 bp, 16 predicted proteins | sample Leawel138RmetaG_FD_122245 | JGI IMG/M metagenome (GOLD analysis project Ga0172382, IMG submission 122245) | Leachate microbial communities from a municipal landfill in Southern Ontario, Canada - Leachate well 138R metaG | ecosystem: Engineered > Solid waste > Landfill > Unclassified | place...
CGCCGACGTCGGCGACCTGCCGGGCGAACCCGTTCCGGAGGCACCAGGGTTCGTCGTGGTGCCGTGGGCCGCCGTCGATGCCTGGTGGGAGGAGGGCCGGCGGTTGGTGCACTATCCGCCGAACCCGTACCACCGGGTCGACTGCCGGCCCACCTCGCGGCGGCTGCGGGTCGCTGTCGCCGGCACCCCGCTCGTCGACACCGTCGACATCGTGATCCTGTTCGAGACGGCACTGCAGCCCCGGCTCTACGTGAGCCCGGCGCTGGTCCGCACCGACCTGCTGCGGCGGTCGGACACCACGAGCTACTGCAACTACAAGGGCTACGCCACGTACTGGAGCGCGGTCGTGGGCGACACCGTGGTCGAGGATGTGGCGTGGAGCTACCCCGATCCGCCGCCGGAAAGCCTGCCGATCCGCGACATGCTCAGCTTCGACCCGGGCAAGGTCGACTTGACGGCCGAGCTCCCCGGCTCCTAGCGTCACCGCTTGTCAGCGTGCCCGCCGCCGACCATGCTGCATGGCATGACACGCTGGTTTGCCCTCGAGTCGGCCGACGCCGGGTTCTTCGACACCGCCCCACATGTGTTCCGGTACGAGAAGCACTACGACGCGACCCCGGCACAGGTCTGGGAATCGCTGCAGTCCGACGAGTCGCTGTCGGCGTGGGGCAAGACGGTCGGGTCGCTGACGTGGACGTCGCCGCGACCGTTCGGGGTGGGCACCACCAGGGAGGTGGGCACCGGCCCGACCAGGGTGCACGAACGGTTCTACTCGTGGGACGAGGGCTCGGGCTACGCCTTCTACGTCTACGAGGCCAACGTGCCGATCTTCCGGCGGTTCGCCGAGGACTACCGCGTCGAACCCGAGGGCACCGGCACCCGGTTCACCTGGCTGGTGGCGATCGAGCCGGCCGGCGTGATGCGGTGGCCGTTCAAGCTGCTGGCCCCGGTGGTGAAGTCCGGGTTCGGCCGGATGGGCGCCGACGGCGAGAGGTACTTCGCCGCGCGATAGGGTCGGCACCTTGTGACAGGTGTCGAGAAAAGCTGGATCGCCGATCTGCTGCGGTTCGACCGCCGTGACGACGTGTTCGTGGCATGCCCGACGGCCGCAGGCCCCGGGTCGCGGTTGTTCGGCGGCCTCATCGCCGCGCAGTCGTTGGGCGCGGCAGGCGCCACGGTCGGTGCGGGCAAGCTGCCGCAGTCGCTGCACCTGTACTTCGTGCGCGGTGGCCGCTACGGCGTCGAGGTGGAGCTGCACGTGGAGCGCACCCGGGACGGCCGCTCCTTCGACACCCGCCGCGTCACGGCGGTCCAGCAGGGCGCGGTGATCCTGGAGATGATCGCGTCGTTCCACACTCCGGAGCCCGGCGCCGACGAGCATCCCTCGCCGCCGTCGTCGGTGACGCTGGCCGATGCGCGCGTCAAGGAACCCGATATCGAGTTCGCCGACCGGTTCGAGATTCGCACCCAACTCGACGACGACTCCGTCTTCGCCGTCCCGCCGTTCTGGATCCGCACCCGCGACGAGATCGAGGACGACCCGCTGGTCCGGGCGTGCATGCTGACGTTCCTGTCCGACTTCGGTCCGGTGCCGGTGGCCCGGCCCTCGGGCACGCCGTTGGAGCCGGAGGCGGGATTTGCCGCCAGCCTCGATCACTCGGTGTGGTTTCACCGCCCGTTCACCCCGCATGACTGGCACCGCTACGAGGTGCATCAGCTCAACGTCGGCGACTCCCGCGGGCTGGTGCGGGGTTCGCTCTACGACGCCGAGGGCTCGTTGATCGCCACGACGACGCAGGAAGCGTTGTGGCGGTGTTGATTCATTAGGGGCTCGGCGGCCGCACGGCTTCGGTAGGTTCGGCCGGGTGCCGACGCTGACGAACCGCCAGATTGTGTTGCGCCGCCGCCCGCACGGGCTGGTCGCACCCGAAGACACCGAACTCGTGACCGCGCCCGCCCCCGAACCCGGCGACGGCGAGGCGCTGGTGCGCACCACCTACGTGGGAATCGACGCGGCCGCGCGGACCTGGCTCGACGATCAACCGGGCTATCTGCCCCCGGTGGGCCTGGGTGAGGTGATTCGCGCCGCCGGGATCGGTGAGGTGGTCCAATCCCGCTGCGCCGCATACTCCGTCGGCGACATCGTGACGACGCTGACCGGGTTCCAGGAGTACACGATCGTCCGCGACGACCTGTTCACCACCCCGGTGCCCGGCCCGGGTGACCAGGTGGACCAGCTCGCGGTGATGTCGATCTACGGGCCGACGGGCGCCACCGCGTATTTCGGGATGACCGGGATCGGCCGTCCGCAGCCGGGCGAGACGGTCGTGGTGTCGGCCGCCGCCGGAGCCACCGGATCGGTGGCGGGACAGATCGCCAAGATCGCGGGCGCACGCGTGGTGGGAATCGCGGGCGGGCCGCACAAGTGCCGGGCGGTGGTGGAGGACTTCGGTTTCGACGCGTGCATCGACTACCGCAACGAGGATGTGCCGGCGGCGCTGCGGCAGCACTGCCCGAAGGGCGTGGACGTCTATTTCGACAACGTCGGCGGGCCGATCCTCGATGCGGTGCTCGGCAGGCTCGCGCACAAGGCGCGTGTCGTGCTGTGCGGGGTGATCTCCAGCTACCTGACCGGCGAGCACCCGGGACCGGCGAACTACGTCAACCTGCTCGCCAAGACGGCGCTGATGCAGGGGTTCAACGCCCTCGACGAATGGGGCCGTTTCGACGAGGCCTTCGCGGCGCTGCGGGGCTGGGAGGAGCAGGGCCTGCTCACCCATCGCGAACACATCTTCGACGGCATCGAGTCCTGCGTCGACGCGCTCAACGGCTTGTTCACCGGCGCCAACATCGGCAAGACCCTGGTCAGGCTCGCCGGGTCGTGACCGGCGCTCACGGTCTCCCGATGACCGACCCGCCGAACTCCTCGATGGCCTCCAGCGTGTGGGCGAGGCTGTCCCCCGGCACCGTCACCTGAATCCACGTCACCCCGGCCCTTTCGAGTTCGGCTGCGCCTGAGAGGAACTCGTCGGCGTTGAAGTCTGCGGCGCCGGGTGACCCGCCCGCATCGTTGGTGAACGTGATGTCGATGTCGAACGGATCGCGGCCCGTGCCCTCCAGGCGGCGGCGCAGGTCGTCGATGCCGGCTTTGAGGTGCTCCACCGTCTCCAGCGCCGCCGTGCGGGCGGTCTGCGCCAGCACCGCCGGCGCCCGGAACGGGCACCAGCCCTGCGCGTACCTCGCAACCCGCGCCCGCGCGGCGGAGGTGTTGCCGCCCACCCAGATCGGCGGATGCGGCGTGCTGACCGGTCGAGGATGCGCGGTGATGCCCTTGGCGCTGAAGTGCTTACCCTCGAAGGTGATGTCGTCGGTGGTCCAGGCGTCGCGGATCACCTGCAGCGACTCCTCGAACAGCTCGGCCCGCTCGTCGAAATCGACGCCGAGCGCCGTGAATTCGCGCTTCAGGTAGCCGACACCGACGGCCAGCGTGAACCTGCCTTCGGAGATGAGATCCAACGTCGCACCGGCCTTGGCGACCACGAACGGGTTGCGGTACGGCAGCACCACGATGTTGGGAATCAACCGCAGCGTGGAGGTGTGCGCGGCCGCGAAGCCCATCGCCACGAACGGGTCGAGCGCGTCGTGCCCTCCCGCTTCCAGCCAGCGCTGGGTCGGGGCGGGATGGTCGGTGAAGCCGAAGCCGCCGAACCCGGCCTTCTCCGCGGCTTGGGCCACCTGCGCGATCCCGGTGCCGGTGACGAGCTCCGGGTTATAGGGATGGCTGTGCATCGGATGGGTGATCGCGAACTGCATGGGCAGCGCTCCTGGTCTCGTTGTCGCCGGAACAACCTTCTCACTTTGCGAGAATGTCGTTACCATGCAGGCGGCGGAATGTACAGCACCATCGGAGCGGGAGGGCCATGAGCAGGCCGGAGATCGGCGTCTACCTACCCCAGATGGGCTTCTCGTTCGATGAGTTGTTGCACCGCGCCCGGCGCTGCGAGAAACTCGGCATCGACTCCCTGTGGCTCTACGACCACCTGTACGGACCCGGCATGCCGGACTACCCGTCGATGGAGGCGTGGACACTGGCCACCGCGCTGCTCAGCCGCACCGACACGCTGCGGGTCGGACACATGGTGTTGTGCAACCAGTTTCGGCATCCGGTCACGCTGGCGAAGATGGCGACCACGCTGGATCAGATCTCCGGCGGCCGGTTGAGCCTCGGCATCGGCAGCGGCTCGATCGAGGACGAACACCGCCGCGCCGGCCTGCCGTGGGGTTCGTTCGCCGAGCGGTCCGAACAACTCGGCGAGACCCTACAGATTCTGCATCAGGCGTTCGGCGACGAGCGGATCGACTTCACCGGCAAGCACTTCACCGTCACCGACATGCCGATCAAGCCCGGGCCGGTGCAGCGGCCCCGTCCGCCGATCGTCGTCGGTGGCGTCGGCGAGAAGTTCACGCTGCCGCTGGTGGCGCGCTATGCCGACATCTGGAATGTGCCCACCTATGCGCTCGGGCAGGTCGAGGAGAAGATCGCGGCGCTGTGGTCGATCTGCGAGGACGTCGGCCGCGACCCGCAGACCATCACGCTGTCGATCGAGGCGGTGATGGCGCTGGCCCCCGACGAAGCGTCGCTGCCGGCAGTGCGCAGCCTCGCCGAGAAGCGCTTCGGCGGTGAGGGATTCGGGCTCCACGACACCGACTTGATCGGCACCCCGGCCGAGATGGTGGACCGGCTGGGCGCGCTGGCCGAGATGGGCTTCGGGCAGATCGTGCTGTTCACCCACGATCGATGCTCCGACCAGACGCTGGAACTGCTGGCGGCGGAGGTCATCCCGCGGCTCTAAGTAGTTGTCGGTGCGCCGCACCGGGAGTACAACACCACGCTATTGGCTCAGTACTCCTAGCACGACGGCGCAAGAAGACCACGCTCCGGGATGACCGGGCGGGGCTTTCTGCTGTCAGTACGGAACCACCACGAAGAAGCCGATGATCATGTAGATCACGAAGAGGACGCCCAAGGTAATCGTGATCACCGAGAACTTCAGCATGATGTCCTGCGCCCGCCACCACCTACGCATGGACTCGACCGTAACCCCAACGAGGACCAGGTAGCTGAAGAAAATCTGTGAATTGGCGTTCCGGCAGCGGCCACAAGGTCGAAGTATGCGTGGCCTCGACGACATGGACGCAAAGCGGAGGCTGCTGGCCGCCGAAACCCCACCCACCACCTGCCACAAGCCACATGCCCTACGAATCCCCACCGGATGGCACGAATCCGACTACGGCAACGGCCACCACACCTTCCGATATGGACCAGCTAAGGCCTTTGAACCGGCGGCGAGTAGTTCGGCCTTCCGAGTCCCAGCGCGTGCTGGGCGATCATGTTGCGGAACACGTCCAGCGTTCCGCCGTAGATACCGGTCGGCAGGGCCAACCGGAACAGGTATTCGGCGTTGAGCCCCTCTGGCACGACGGACGTAGTACCGAGGACATCCATCAGGTCCGGGGTGATGTCACGCAGCGTCTGGGCGATGGCGACCCGGCCGAACATCTCCGGCGTACTGAGGGCGGCTTCCAGCCTCGCAATGCTGCGCCCCAACCGGTATCCGATCGAGTCGTCGTCCAGTCGCCCCGAGCTGTAGATCTCCCCCGCGATCCGGTCGACTTCGTCGGCGAGCAACGTGGCGTGCTCGGTCATCACCGCGATCTTGTTCAGACCGCTGTCGTCGTGTTCGACGGTGCCGTGTTCGGCGTTGAGCGCCTCGCGCAGCACGGCCCAGCCGCCGTTGACCGCGCCGACGCGGTATCTGTCGTCGATGCGGACGTCGCTGTAGAAGGTGATGTTGGTGCGGTCGCCGTCGACGGTGCGGATCGGCTGGATCTCCACCCCGGTGGCGTCGAGCGGCACCAGGAAACATCGTCAGGCTCTGATGCTTGGGCGCCGCCGGGTCGGTGTTGGTGATCAGGAAGACGTACTGCGCGTGGTGCGCGTTGGAGGTGAACATCTTCGAGCCGTTGACGATCCAGCCGTCCCCGTCGCGCACGGCCCGGGTCTTGCAGGTCGCCACGTCGGATCCACCTTCGGGTTCGGTGTAGCCCAGGCACAGCCGGAACTCCCCGGACAGCACCCGGTCGAGGACCTCGTCCTTGAGCTCATCGGAACCGAACTGGTCCACCGCCTTGGCGACCATCGAGGTGGTGCCCCAGTGGAACCACGGGGTGTGGGCCCGGCCGATCTCGAGTTCGAAGATCCGTCGCTGGACCGCGGTGAAGCCGCCGTCCTGCCCGGCGCGCCAGTCGCGCTCCAGGTAGCCGGCGGCGCCGAGCGCCAGATGGACGGTCTCGTCGAAGTTGTCACCGGTCCGGCGGTCGCGCTCGATGACGTCATCGGTCACCACGCGGGCGAGGAACCCGCGCAGCTCCGCCTGGAAGGCCCGATCGTCGTCGGACAGTTCGACTTCGGAGAAGTCCATCGTGACGGCTCCCACCTCTTGACCGTGCACCCACTTGGCCACTCACCCGGCAGCGTGACATTATGGCGTGACTTTGTAAAGCACTCGAGTGTGTCGAAGAGGAGCCGGTGTGGGAATCGTGACGACGACGTCGGAGACGGCGTTCACCCAGTCCCCCGAGGAGATCTACGACTTCGTGACCAACCCGGTCAACTGGACGAAGACGTACCCGGGCAGCGCGCACGTCGGCAAGGTTCCCGAGAAGCTGCCGCTGGAGATCGGTGACACGTGGACCGAAACCGGACCGGACGGCAACCGGATCTTCACCTGGCACCTCGCGATCGCCATGCGCCCCAAGCTGTGGATGTTCAACTCCGTCGGCAATCTCGGTCATGACAGTGAGGGCAAAGGTGGCATGCCGGGCCGGATCACCGTGCAGTACAAGTTTACTCAACCGGGTGAGGGCATCACGCTGTTCAGCCGCACCATGACGGTGGAGGCGTTCAGGGATTCGCCGCTACCCGACGGGTTTTTCCGCACGGTCAACCCGGCCAACATCGACGCCTACCACGCGGCGGTCGCGCGGGAGTTAGCCAAGGAACGCACGGCGTAGCGCCGCGCCCTGGATGTCGAACAGCTGGCTGCTGACTTCCCAGTCCGGGACCAGAGAGTCGAAACCGTGGCATGTGCCGCTGAAGACGTGCAGTTCGGTGTTGACCCCCGACCACATCAGCCGCAGCGCATAGTCGATCGCCTCGTCGCGCAGCGGGTCGAGCTCCGAGCAGGTGATCAATGTGGCAGGCAGCTCGGACAATTCGTCGGCACGGGCCGGCACCGCGTCTTCGGGGAGGGGATCACCGCCCCCGTAGTGACGCCACATCCACTGCACCGCTTGGCTGTCGAATCCCGGCGTGGTGGTGAACTCCTCCTTCGACGGGGACGGCCGGTCGTCGAGCACCGGCTGGTGCAGCAGCTGGAACACCACAGGGGGCGCGCCACCGGCGGCCGAGCGCTGGGCGAGCCCGGCCACCAACGAAGCCCCGGCGCTGCTACCCGCCAGCGCCACCGCGGCGGCGTCGATGCCCAGTTCCGCCGCGTTCCCCACCCCCCAGTCGAGGATCGCCGCCGCGTCGTCGAGCGCGGCGGGATACGGGTGTTCGGGGGCCAGCCGGTAATCCACGGACAGCACGGTGCACCGCCCCCGGCGGGCCATCTCGATGCACTGCCGGTGATCGGTGTCGAGGGTTCCGAGCACGAAAGCGCCTGAGTGGCAATAGAACACCACGCCCGATCCCGGTGGCCCGCCGCGGTAGATCCGCACCGTGACGCGATGCCCGGCCGGGACGGGGACCTCGCGTTGTTCGATCTCGACGCCGACGGTGTCGACCGACCGGGCCGTCTCGGCGCGACGCTGGTTCAACGAGTCCCGGACCGCACCGAGCACCGGCGGCGACAGGTCGGTGCGCGCCCCCGCGAGATGCCGCAGGGCCGGATCGAGACGTTCGGTGATGTCGCGATCGGTCACGGTTGCCTCACCGAGGTCTGGGCACCGACCCGGATGCGCGAGCGGGAGCTGGGCGCGTCGAAGCCGTAGTCGCCGGGATTGAACCGGCGGGTGAGGCCCCAGAAGGTGCGGGCACTGCGCGGCCACTGGGTGACCACCCGCCCGTTCGGTGCGCGGAAGTAGTTGCTGCACCGCGTCAGCCAAACGGTGCCCTGCATCCAGGTGTCGATCCTCTCGAGGAAGCGCGTCATCACGTCGGAGCGCACTTCGATGTAGCTTCGGTTCTTGCGCCGCATGTACTTCAGCGCGCGCACGATGTAGTGCGCCTGCGCCTCCAACATGAAGATCACGCTGTTGGAGCCGACGTTGGTGTTGGGCCCGTACAGCATGAAGAAGTTGGGGTAACCGGGGACGGCCATCCCCAGGTAGGCGAATGCGCCGTCGCGCCACGTGTCACTCAGCAGTGCGTCGTCGGCCCCGCGCACCTCGATCTGGCCCAGGTAGTCCGCCGCCGCGTAGCCGGTCGCACACAACACCACGTCGACGTCGAGCTCGGTGCCGTCCTCGGTGACCAGCGATCGGGACCGCAGACTGCGCGCGGGGCTGGACACCACCTCGACATGGGGTTGGGTCAGGGTCTGCAGGTAGTCGGTGGCGAACACCAGGCGTTTGCAGCCCAACGGGTGGGTGGGGGTCAGCTTGGCCCGCAGCTCGTCGTCGGCCACCGTCGCCTCCAGCGTGCGCAACGCGATGCCCTTGAATTCCTCGGTCTTGTCGCTGCCGTTCTCGATGACCGAGATGTTCGACTCGCTGCGCAGCCACAGCCGGGTCCGGTAGATCTTCTTGGCCAGCGGGATGTGGGCGAACATCCACTTCTCCCGCCCGGTGTATTCGCGGTCCGGCTTGGGCAGCACCCAGGTGGGCGATCGCTGCACCGAGTACACCTTGGCGGCCTGCTTGGCGACCTCCGGAACGAGCTGTGCGGCAGTCGATCCGGTGCCGAGAACCGCGACCCGGGCGTCACGCAGATCCACCGAGTGGTCCCACCGCGCGGTGTGCATGATCGTTCCGGTGAACGGCTCCTCTTCGACCAGGTCGGGCATCACCGGCTGGGTGAACAGCCCGATCGCCGACACCACGATGTCGAAGGTGTGCTCCTCACCGCCGGCCGTTGTCAACGTCCAGGTGCGTGTTTCCGAACCCCAACGGGCCGAAACGATCTCGGTGTTCAGCTGCAGGTTGTCGGGTAGCCGGTAGCGCTGCGCACACCGTTCGAAGTACTGGAGAATCTCCTCCTGCCCGGACCACATCCGCGACCAGTGCGCGTTGAGGTCGAAGGAGTAGGAGTACAGGTGTGATTTCACGTCGCAGGCCAGACCTGGGTAGGTGTTGATCCGCCACGTGCCGCCGACCCCGTCCTCACGATCGAAGATGGTGAAATCGGTGAACCCGGCCTTGCGCAGGAAGATTCCGAGCGCCAGGCCGCCGGGGCCGGCGCCGATGATCGCGACGGAGAACGTCTTGGCCATGGAGGTCGTCATCCAATCTGCAGGGACTGCCCACCGTCGACGGTGAGCTCAGAACCGGTGATGAAGGTGGCATGCTCGGAGACCAGAAACGCCACCGCGTCGGCGATCTCCATCGGTGTGCCGATCCGGCCCATCAGGGCCGTCGCGGCGAGCCGGGACTGTGTCGTCGGATCGAGCATCGGCGTCTCGACGGGCCCGGGGAACACGGCGTTCACCCGGATCCCGGCCGGCGCCAGTTCGACGGCCGCGACCTGCGTCAGGCCGCGCAGCGCCCATTTCGACGACCCGTAGGCGCTGTGGTTCGGGAAGGGCCGGATCGCCCCTGTGCTGCAGGTGTTCACGATTGCCGCGCCCTCGGCCTCCCGCAGATGCGGCAGTGACGCCTGGATGCCGAGGAACGGCCCGAGGCAGTTGACCCGCCAGCTACCCTCGAACCCGGCGGGCGTCTCCTCGGACAGCGAAGCGCGGTGCAGCACACCGGCGTTGTTCACCAGCGCGGTCAGCGCGCCGAACCGGTCCACCACCGCCGCGACCGCGCTTGCCCACTGCTCTTCGGAGGTGACGTCGAGTTCGACTGCCAGCGCGCGGTCTGGGCCGAGGCGCTCGACCGTCTGCTCGAGGTCGTCGACGAGCAGATCGCATGCCGCGACACAGAACCCGTCCTGGATCAGTCTGGCCGCGATGGCCGCGCCCTGCCCGCGGGCGGCGCCGGTGATCAGCGCGACTCGGTCACCGGCCATCAGGAATACCTCTGCTGTCCGGGCGCCACGGACTGCCCGGTGGCCTCGGCCAGGTGTGCGGCTGCGCCGCGGCGCAGCGCCTGCGACTCCGAGGCCAGGGTGATCATCTGGAACCCTTTCTGCGCCATCGCGTTACCGATCGTGCCGGTGTTGGCGTGGATGCCGGTGACCAGCCCGGCCTTCGCAGCGGTGCGCTGGAGGTGTTGCATCGCGTTCAGCACGTCCGGTCGCGTCCACGCCTCGGTGGGGCCGTGACCCAACGAGATCGCCAGGTCGGCGGGCCCGACGTAGATGCCGGTCAGCCCCTCGACGCGGCAGATCTCGTCGATCGCGGCGAGGCCGCGCGCCGTCTCGACCATCGCGAACACCGAGGCGCGCGCCTGCAGTGCCGCGGGCTCGATACCCAGGCCGGCCCGCAACGGCCCGAAGCTGCGGACGCCGCCCGGCGCGTACCGTGTCGCGGCCACCGCTGCGGCCGCCTGGGCGGCCGACTCCACCATCGCGATCACCACCCCGTCGGCGCCGGCGTCGAGCACCCGTCCGATCGGCGCCGCATCGACACCAGGCAGCCGCACCACGGTGGCGATCGGGACGTGCTCAAGACGGCGCAGCAGCAGTGCGACGTCAGCGTCGCTGAGATAGCCGTGCTGAACGTCGAATCCGACGTAGTCGTATCCGGCGGCGGCGAACTCCTCGGGCCCGAGCACCGTCGGACCGACCACCCAGCCACCCCAGATCTGCGCGTTGTCCGCGAGCGCGTCCTGCAATCTGCTCGCCATGTCAGGCCACGATCGCGATCTTGATCCGCCCGGGCACGGGACGCGACGCCAGTTCGAACGCGGCGGGCGCCTCGTCGACACCGAACGTGTGGGTCAGGTAGCGCTCGAGCAGGCCGGGATGTTCCTGCGCGAACGCGTCGGCCTTGGCGAGAACCCTTCTGCGCTCGATGGTCACCCCGGATTTCAGGGTGAGGTTGTTGCGCAGCATGGTGCGCATGCTGATGGGATAGCAGTCGTCATCGGGCACCCCGAAGTAGAAGACAGTGCCGCCGAACGCGGCGGCCTCCACCGCATGCGACAACGTTGCGACCTGATGTCCGACCGCCTCGATCACGATGTCGGGCTTGGCATCTGGAGCCAGCCGGCTGACCCAGCGGTCACTGGTGGCACGCACCACGGTGTCAACCCCGAACGAGGGCCCGACGTCGTCGCGGTCGACGGGGTCGACGCCGGTGACGTGCGCGGCGCCGGCTGCCTTGGCGGCGTGGGAGAACAGCAGACCGATCGACCCCTGCCCGAGGACGGCGACGTGGCGTCCGGTCAGGTCCGGGAGCTGCTCGACGGCATAGAGTACGCAGGCCAGCGGCTGCAGAGCGACGGCGTGGGCGGGACTCAGCGACCCGTGGTAGGCCACCAGGCCGTCGCCGTCGGCGATCACCTGCTCCATCAGCCCGTCGAAACCGGATGCCCATCCGACGACGCGGTCCCCCGGCCGGTGGGCGGGGTGTCTGCTGGCGATCACCTCACCGGCGATCTCGTGGATCGGGAAGCCGTCCATCTCGGCAGCACACGCGCCGGTGTCGCCCGCCAGCCTGCCCTTGGCGCCGCGGTACCCGGGCAGATCACTGCCACAGATTCCCGCCGCCAGGAATCGCAGCAGCACCTGCCCATCGCCGAGTGACTCCGGGCATCGTTGGGGCACATCGGCTTTCTCGAAGATGAACGGCGCGACGAGACGGTAGGACCACACCTCAGACCTCCACCGGCAGCTCACTCCAGCCCCACTGGAAGCTCGACGGTGGGCGGAACGCGGCAGCGGTGTCGACGCGGAATTCCGGAACCCGCTTGAGCCATTCGGTCACCATGATCGCGATCTCCAGTCGTGCCAGGTGGGCACCGAGGCAGAAGTGCTGACCCCGACCGAAGGCGAGCAGCCGCGGCATCGGCCGATTCCACACGAACCGGTCGGCGTCGGGAAACTCGCGCTCGTCCCGGTTGGCCGAAGCGAGCAGGGAGATGATGCGCTGCCCCGGTCGCATGGTGGTGTCGTGCAGCGTGAACGGCCTGCGCAGCGTCCGCGCGAACCACTGGGCCGGTGCACAGTAGCGGACCATCTCCTCGCGGGCGACGGGGACGTTGGCGTCCATGTCGGAGCGCACCTCGGCGAGCTGGTCGGGCCGCGACGACAGCTCCCACAATCCGTGGGCGACGATCTTGGGGACGGTCTCGGTGCCGCCGATGAAGACGCCGAGCATCTGTACGGCCGCTTCCGTGTCCGAGAGCGCCGAACCGTCGGGCAGTCGGTAGTTCAGCAGGTTGTCGACAATCGGCAGTTCACTCCCCTGGCCTGTCCGCCGGCGCGCCACCACGGGTGTGAGGTATTCGAGGTAGCCGGGCCGCGCGTTGGCCACCTCGACGCCGCTGCCCGGCTGGGCCAGGCTGCCCGCATTGACGGTGGCCAGCACGTCGGGGGCGAGATCGGCCGGCAGGCCGACGAGTTCACAGACCACCGAGGCCGCGACGATACCGCCGTACTCCTGGGTCAGGTCGAACCGGCCGCGGGGCAGCAGCTCGTCGAGACGCTCGTTGGCCAGGACGCGGATCCGATCGGCGAGTTTGGCGACGTTCCTCGGACGGAACGGCGCCGCGGTGCAGCGCCGCACCTCGTCGTAGATCGGCGCGTCGAAGTTCGCGTGAAACGGCATGGGGTGCAGCGGCGGGTCGGCCACCGGACCGTCGTTGTGTCCGGCCAGCACCGCAGCCGAAGGCAGCGTCCCCTCCGAGGCGACGAACGTTCCGTCGTTGATCTCCAACACGTTCCAGATGTCGTCGAACCGCGACAGCGCGTAGGTGTCCCACTTCTGCAGGTAGTAGACCGGATGCTCGTCGCGCAGTACCCGGTAGTACGGCAGCGGGTCGGCCATCACGTCCGGATCGAACGGATCGTAGGTGAACGGCCGCCGGCCGGGCCGGCAGTCGGGCTGTTGCGCGACAGACATTTTCGCGCTCACTGCAGCGGGGACGGGGGCAGGGCGGCCAGGATGGAGTCCTCCCAGCCGTCGCGCAGTGCGGGGGCGACGCTCATCCAGGTGACGATCTCGGCCGGCGGGCTGTCCTTCCACGACGGGTAGTGATTCTCGAAGCAGTCCCAGTCTCCTTCGAGCGCCCAGTAGTGGATCACCTCGTTGAACCTGAAGGTGGTGATGAAGGAGCCGAGCCAGCGCTTGCCCGTCGACTCCGACCACGGCACGTAGAGGCGTTCCAGTTCCCTGATGTAGTCGTCCTGCCGGCCCGGCTTGGTCTGCATGACTTCCTGAATCACCAGGCCGGCCCGGAAATCCGATTCCTGCAACTGCGCCAGCGTCTTGTTGCTGCGCCCGGCGTACATGATCCGGCCCTCGCCTCTGGCGCCGATGTCGCGCAGGTATGTCGACCATTCGGCCGCCGCCGCATCGTGGCTGCCGCCGCGGGCCTGGGCCCGTCCGATTCGCGCGTAGTCGGCGAACGCGTCGATCTCCCAGATGATCGTCACCTGCGGCCAGTGCCCGTTGTACGGCGTGGTCTCCCAGATGGCGAACAGCCGGGCGCCCAGCTCGCCCATCATCGGGTGGTACACGCCGCTGAACTCGGCGACGAACTGCTCGCTGCGCGCCGACCCGAGATCGATCGTCTCGTGCAGATAGAGCAGGGTGTGGCTGTGGTAACGCTTCATGTTCACGACATGCTCCTGGTTGACAGCTGCACCCAGCGAGCGTGACACTTATCGCGTGTTTTGTAAAGTCACGATATGACGCTCACTCCGCTGGCCAACGGCTTCTGCTTCGGCGAGGGTCCGCGCTGGTTCGAAGGCCTGGTGTGGTTCTCCGACATGCTCGGCGAGGCGGTCCACACCGTCACGCTGGCCGGTGAGATGAGCACGCTGCACCTGGCCGGACATGCGCCGTCCGGCCTGGGGTTTCGGCCGGACGGATCGCTGTTGATCGTCTCCACCGAACGACGGCAGATACTCGGCTACGACGGCGATTCGGTGACCACCGTCGCCGACCTGTCGGCCATGGTGCCCGCCGCGCTCGGTGACATGGTGATCGACCGGCACGGCGGGGCCTACGTCGGATCCCAGGCACGCGAGGGCGGCGTCATCGTGCGGGTCGACCCCGACGGTCAGCGACCCGAGGTCGTCGCCGAGGATCTCGACTTTCCCAACGGGATGGCCATCACCACCGACGGCGCCACCTTGATCGTCGCCGAATCCACCGGCAGACGCCTGACGGCGTTCAGCATCGCCGATGGCGGAAGCCTGGATGGGCGAAGGGTTTTCGCCGACGGCTTGGACGGCCCACCCGACGGCATCTGCCTCGACGCCGCAGGCGGGGTGTGGGTGGCGATGACGCTGGCACACCAGTTCGAGCGCGTCGAATCCGGCGGTGAGGTGACCGACCGGATCGACGTCGGCGCCCGCACGGCCATCGCCTGCGCGCTGGGCGGTCCGGAGGACCGCACGCTGTTCATGTTGACCGCCGCCGACGCGTACCCCGAGCGGCTGCGCGGCACCGCACTGTCCCGGCTGGACGCCACCACCGTCGACATCCCGGCCGCCTCGCCGGCCTGACAACTTCGAGAGGCACTGATGTCGGATTGCTACTACGAGCTCGTCGACGCCGCCGACGATCGCGGCGAGAAGTTCGCGGCCACCGACTTCGTGCGCAGCACGTGGTCGGCCGCCATCCAGCACGCCGCGCCCGTGTCGGCGCTGCTGGTGCGCGGACTGCAACGCTGTGAGGCGCGCGACGACACCCGGCTGAGCCGGGTGGTGGTGGACCTGCTCGGCCCGGTGCCGGCCGAGGGCGACTTCTGGGTGCGGGCCCGGCGGGAGCGTTCAGGTAAGCAGATCGAGCTGATCAGCGCCGAGATGCTGGCGCTGGGACCCGACGGGCAGCCGCGACCGGTGGCCAGGGCCAGTGGGTGGCGACTGCAG
>Ga0172382_10007716_pt1 | contig 15203 bp, 14 predicted proteins | sample Leawel138RmetaG_FD_122245 | JGI IMG/M metagenome (GOLD analysis project Ga0172382, IMG submission 122245) | Leachate microbial communities from a municipal landfill in Southern Ontario, Canada - Leachate well 138R metaG | ecosystem: Engineered > Solid waste > Landfill > Unclassified | place...
AGCAAGACTGACAATGAAATGGCAGATATAGTACAAAAACAAAGAAGCAGGTTATTAAAAAAAATTATGCCTGTTTGTGACCCTTAATTATTTCAGGCTCATTATTTGACTGGAAAAGACTCTGAGTATACCTCTTCTCACTCCGGTATGTATCCCCTATACCTCTGTTAGCCCTCATTGTATCGTTTTCTGAGATACCTGCAAGTTTTAATACCTGTTCGTAAGAGTTGCGCTCTTGCGGGTATTTACCTTGCTGTTTATACATATCTGCTCGGGTAAAAAGTGTGTATGCCTTATAGTTAACGTTTAATGAAGGTGTAGATAATATCTCGGTATAAACCCTGTCTGCTAGATTGTGCTTACCTTCTAGCCGGTAACTTTCAGCAATATTAAAGAGCGCAAGTTGTTGCCCGTAGTCTATCCCGTCGATCCCTTTAATCTTTTCGTACTCTCTCCTTGCTCCTTCAAAATCTTTTTTTTTAATAAGAATGTCGCTGTTGGCAAAGAGTTTGTTTATCCTGTCTGTTGCTAGCCCCTCCTCACCACCGCCTACCTTTTTTATTTCATCAGGACTTAAAACCTTGTTGTGAATTACTATCTCATCCAGATCTATAAGGTCTAAAGCATTATATCCTACTCTAAAGGGATATTGGGCCGGGTTATAGTTTCCTTCATATTTTCTCCTGGCTGCTATCTCTCCGTTTAAGTAGAAGAGTACCTCCTGCCCGTTCCATACCAGAGCTGCGTGTTGCCACACTCCTTCCAGGATTCTGCTTTTATCTGCCCCTGTTTCAAAATAGGCAGGCTTTTCTTCTCCTTCAGGTGTCTTCTTAATAGAGCCAACCCGCCCGCTACGATGAGTTAATATCCAACCTTTATATCCTGCCCCTGATAAGAGTAGAGTAGAAGCAGAAGTTTCAATCTTTTCATATTTGGTTGTATGTACAGTTCTGCGGAACCAGCATTCAGCTGTAAAAGCATTCCCCTCTATCTCAACAGCCGATCCTTGGTAATACCCTCTATCCAATCTCACCGCCTTCTTTCCGGGAAAACGTCCTTCAACAACTGCAAGTTTTCCTACCTCTTTTTTATCAGCTTTCATAGATCTAAATGTAAGGTCGCCTCCTTTACCGCTTAAATCTTTTACTATACTGTCGGTATCAACCACACCTTCAAATGTGTAATAACGAACTACTGAAGGGTCTTTTAAAAGGAGCTCTTTTCTTATTTGCCAACTTTTTTCTAAATTTGTTTCGCATCCAAGGTTGAGTACTATAAGAATAAAGATTATTCCAACACATTTAAGTGTTCTCATTATTTCCTCCTGAGAATTATCAACGTTATGCCAAATTTGGCTAAGAGTTCTTTTTTGTTGTTGCGAAGGCACATCTGTTGAGGCCAATCTACGTTAAACTACAAGTTTCGGCAGGTATACCTTGGCGTAAGTTGAAACGGCTTGTCCCGCGTGTTTCCGAGGGAATTGTCATATTACGAAACTCTTTAAAAAACCTGTCAGGGCAAACACTCGCAAAGACGGAATGAAAGAGGTAGAAGGCAAAAGTTCTCTATAATTTCTCTGCCAACCGTAGTTTAGATATAGTTTCTCCACCGTTTAGTAGATACAGAGCAGGCGTTGGTCTATCTACGCCTTCAATGAAAGACGGTCTTTCGCTCCAAGGAGTCACAGAAAGAACATTTGCCAAGTCAAGCCAGTATTCCAGTCTTGCGGGTTCTAACCCCCATACCATATGTATGTGGTTAGCTGGTGGATAATGTTTATATTCTGTCATTGTGGCATACTTTGGCGTTATAAACGTATGTGGCCACGTGTAGTTAGACATTTTACCTGCTGCTTCAGATAACTTTGCTGGTAATTCAACTGTTTCTGCCTGGTCCCATACCAGAGAAAATATGTTTGTCAAACTACTGTAAGCAAGCCTGCCAGCAATCCCTTGTATCCCACCCGGTGATACAAAACTGACAGAATTCCCAAGCCCTGGAAAGTAATCTTTGTCTGCTATAGGGAAAGAGACTCTCTTCATTATCTTTTTGAAATTTTCTTCTGGAACTCCTGCCCAGTCGAAAGAAGCGCTACCTGAATTGTTGCCATCTACAAACCCTCTCTTTTCCCAAATTGTTTTCCCTGTAAGTTTTACACCTGCTTTTTTGGCAAGGGTTTTAATTTCCCACGGTTCCCAAACCTTCCGAAAATCCATAAAAAGAGGAGGGTTACCGCCTGTCAAGTGAGAGAAGAAGAGCATTGTTAAAAGACCTTGAACGTCTGCTTCGGTGGCGTACGGGATAGGTTCTTTTTTGCCGTTGTGGTCAAAAGTGGAATTAAAAAGAGATTCCATAACGTCTGCAACAGGAAGAGGCGTACCTCTCTTATCTGAACCCCATTCGAGTTGGCTCATAAATCCGCCTCCAACTGCGTTTAAATCTTTCATAAGGTCTCTTACTATAAGATACATAGCAAGAGAGGAGTTGAACCTTTTATCATCGGAACTGTCGCGTATTTCTATTCTGTTTTTACAATGTGTGTTAAACCATTCTCGCAGTTCTTTCAGTTCATTTGAGTTGTAAGCTTTTTTGGCAAGCATATCTGCTAAAAGTTTCATATCTAACCGTGTAATCTCTATTCCGAAGGTGTTTCTTGTGGGAATAATATGAGCAAGAGCTGTCTCCATACCCATAGAGTCGTGACCAAAAACAACAATGCGTCTACCCTGTAAAGATTTGAAGGTAACGGCTGCGTAAGTCCAGTCGACAAGGTCAGAAATAGTTTTTTCTGTTATAATCGGGCATACTCCTGTGTCTGACCAGGAACCGATATTTATATGTATAAGTTTCCCGTATTGAGATATTGCTCCGCTACAGGCGTGAGTGTATACCACACCTGGTTTAGGACCGCTGTTGCCACAGGTAAGGTTTAACGGAGTATCTTTGGGGAACTGTTGAATAAACGATATAAGAGTAGGTTGAGGGAAAGCCCAAGTGTCAGGTACTCCTATAAGGATTTGTACTTGCTCTTGTTTGAACTGCCTTGCAACTGTATCAGCACTTTTCTCTCCGTCTATAAGAGTGTCGCTATAAACTATCCGCAAATCGGAATTATCTGCAAACCGTATTTTTTCTGCAAGTATTTCAGCTGTCATACGAGAAATATTTGCTGCTCTTTTGCGTGATTCTTTATCTATTCTTGGGTCACATGGAGCAAATACGCCGATTACTGTAGTTTTATTAGAGGAGAGTGAAGACGAACCAACTTTTGTTACTTCCATTTCGCTCCCTTGTAGAAAAAAGATATTGAATTTTTTAAAATCAATCTGTAAGAGCTTGCTTGATACTTAACTTTACTTTACCTCTATCGTCAAGCCCTATAAATTTGACTTTTATTTTGTCGCCTACTTTTACAACATCTTCAACTTTTTTAACCCGTTGAGGGGCAAGTTCAGAGATATGTACCAGCCCGTCTTTACCTGGGAGAAACTGTACAAAAGCACCAAATTCCATAATCTTCACAACGGTACCTTCGTATATATTCCCTACTTCTGGTTCTGCTGCTATACCTTTTATTACATCAGCAGCCTTTTCACAAGATTGGCAATCGATAGAAAATATTTTAACTGTACCGTCGTCATCAATGTTTATATCAGCACCTGTATCTTCAATAATTTTTTTAATTGTTTTCCCGCCAGGACCTATAACAAGCCCTATCTTGTCTGTATTTATTTTTATAGATATCATACGAGGCGCATATTTAGATATTTCAGAGCGGGGAGAAGATATTGTTTCTGACATCTTCTGGAGGATACCTTTTTTTGCGTTGTTTGCCTGTAAAAGAGCCTCTTTTAATATTTCAGAGGTTAACCCTGATTCTTTGACGTCCATCTGGAATCCTGTAATACCGTTCTCTGTTCCTGCAAGTTTTAGGTCAAGGTTGCCATAATGGTCTTCTTCTCCTGCTATATCAGTTAAAAGAATATATTTGTCACCTTCTTTGATTATACCAAGCGAAACCCCAGCAACGTGTTTATCAAAAGGAACTCCAGCTTCCATAAGAGCAAGACTACTTGCACATATGGTTGCCATTGAAGAAGAACCGTTCGATTCAAGTATATTGGCAACAATTCTTATAGTATAAGGAAACTCTATTTCGTTAGGAATAAAACCTGCCAATGAACGTTCTGCTAAAGCGCCGTGTCCAATTTCTCTCCTTGATGTACCTCTAAGAGGAGAAACCTCGCCAACAGAAAATGGAGGGAAGTTGTAGTGCAACATAAACCGTTTTTTAGATTCTTCACGTAAACCATCTATAATCTGTTCATCATCACTTGTGCCTAAAGTTACAGAGGCAAGACATTGGGTTTGTCCTCTTGTAAAAAGAGCCGACCCGTGGTTACGAGGTAGGAGACCAACATTACATTCAATAGGTCTTACTTCTGTAGAATCTCTACCGTCAAGTCTTTTACCTGTTTTAAGGATAACTTTTCTTATATTATCTTTCAAAACAGATTCAAATATTTTCGCAGCTTCTTTTTGTTTATCTTCCTCAGGGTAAGAGGCAAGAAACTCTTCTTTAAGAGAGTTATAAAAAACTTCTCTCGCTTTCTTCTCTGGGAAAGAGTATGCGTCCATTATTTTGTTTGAAATAAACTCTGTCGCAGATTTTAAGACAAGTTCATCACAAACAGGTTGAACTACGTCTGCCTTTTCTGTCTCAAAATCTTTTATAACGTCGAGCATCTTTCTTATCTGGTTATGCCCAAATTCTAATGCTTCAATAAACTGGTCTTCAGATAATTCCTTAGCTTCCCCTTCAATCATTACAATGGAATTATAAGTAGCTGAAATAACAAGGTTGATTAAACTTTTTTCCATCTGGTTAAAGGTAGGATTGATTATATAATTACCATCTATAAGACCGACTCTTACACAAGCTACAGGTTCTTTAAATGGTATGGACGAGGCAAAGAGAGCTAACGCAGCAGCGTTTACAGAGAGTGTATCAGGATTGTTTTCAAGGTCAGCCGATAAAACATTGACTATAACCTGAACTTCGTTAAGGTAGTTATCAGGGAATAACGGTCTAACAGACCTGTCTATAATACGGCTAACAAGTATCTCCCTCTCGTTTGGTCTACCTTCTCTTTTAAAAAAACCGCCTGGTATTTTACCAGCAGCGGAAATATGTTCTCTATAATCACAACTTAAAGGGAAAAAATCTATATCTTCCCTTCTTTCTTTGTTACCTACAACTGTAGCAAGAACTATTGTATCACCCATTCTTGCCCACACAGAACAGTCGCTCTGTGTAGCTACAAAACCTGTCTCTAAAGAGATAACATCTTTACCGACAGGCAATTCGAATTTCTTTTTTAACATTATATTATTTCCTTAAATTAAGCTTAATTAAAACTTCTTGATATTTGGAAGGATTAGTTGCTTGTAGATACTTAAGAAGTTTGCGTCTTTGCCCAATGAGTTTAAGAAAACCTCTTCTTGAGTTGGTATCTTTTTTAAATTTGGAAAAGTGTAGGTTTAAAGCATTAATTCTTTCTGTTATTAACGCAATTTGGACCTCTGGCGAGCCAGTATCTTTTTCATGTCTTCCAAAACCTTTTATAACGGTCTGCTTTTTTTCTGTTTCAATCATATTGATTTCTCCTTCGACTTTATTTGTTTGTTAACATAGGAAAGATTATACATCTTTTATTTTTTTTTGTCAATAACCTGCTTTATATGATAAATTATATACCATTATGGGACAATACAAAAAGGTTCGTGGGATGCATGATATTATGCCAGAGGAGATAGAAAAGTGGCATTTTGTGGAAAAAATTATTTCTGAAACGGTCAATCTTTTCAATTACAGCGAATTACGTACACCTGTTATAGAAGAGCAAGCCCTATTTGAAAGAAGTGTTGGTATGGAAACAGATATAGTCTCAAAAGAGATGTATACTTTCCAAGATAAAAAAGGTAGAAAACTTGCGTTAAGGCCGGAAGGGACAGCCTCTACAGTTAGGGCTTATATTGAGTCTACCCTTTCTTCACTTGATGGGATTACTCGTTTATACTATTATGGACCTATGTTTAGGTATGATAGACCTCAGAAAGGTAGGTATAGACAGTTTTATCAGTTTGGAGTAGAACTGTTTGGAGGGGCGTCACCTTTTTATGATGGTGAAGTTATAGAGATTTTGAACACTATTATAAGTAATCTTGGGATAAAGGATGTCTATTTTGATGTTAACACTCTTGGTTGTAAAGATTGTAAATCAAGGTACACCGAAATTATTAAAGAGTATGTTTTATCTATTCGCGACCGTTTATGTGAAGATTGTAAGGTAAGGAGCGAAAAATCTCCGTTAAGGATAATGGATTGCAAAAACCCTGTATGCGGAAAATTGACAGAGAATATTCCTTCTATACAGGGGGTTTTATGTCAAGAATGTGCTGACTACTTTACTACTTTGTTGGGATATCTCCAAAAAAAAGGAATAGAGTATAATGTTCGGTCTAACCTTGTTAGAGGGCTGGACTATTATACAAAGACAGTCTTTGAGGTTTTCTTGAAAGAAGATAAGAACGCTATAGCCGCTGGGGGAAGATATGACCTGCTTGTTAAGGAGTTGGGTGGTAAAGAAACGCCAGCAGTAGGGTTTGCTATAGGTATGGAAAGGCTTCTTGAACTTGTTGAGAAAAAAGCACCTGTTAGGTCTAAGGTATATATAATTAGTATGGGCGAACAGGCAAAACAGTTAGGGTTAAAGATATCTGGTGAATTGCGAAAAGAAAAAATTCCTGTAGAAATGGATTATGATGAAAAATCGTTAAAAACTTCCCTTAAAAGAGCAGATAGAGGTGGGTTTGGATGGTCTGTTATTTTAGGTGAAAGAGAAATTGAAAAAGGAGTAATTGTTCTAAAAAATATGGTTACTGGTACTCAACAAGAGGTTCAAAGAGATAATTGTGCTCAAACAATAAAAAATATAATTGAACGGTAATTACCAGTTTAGATGGTTGGCTGTATCATTACGGTTAAGAAAATTAAAAATGAAACTCCCTTGCAAATGTGTGGAGTAAAAGGAGTATGAAAAATGTTAAGGAGTCACACTTGCGGTATTCTCAATAAAACAAATCTTGGAGATAAGGTGGTGTTGTGCGGATGGGTAAACTCTATAAGAGACCACGGTGGACTAACTTTTTTTGATGTTAGAGATAGGTACGGGATTACTCAAGTAGTGGTTTCTCCAGAAGAAACAAATAAAGAACTATATGAACAAGTGAAATTATTGCGTAATGAGTGGGTGGTCAAGGTTGAAGGTGAAGTTGTAGAAAGACCTCCTGATACCGTTAACCTAAAAATACCTACAGGCGAAATAGAGATTAAGGTAGAAGGTATATCTGTTTTGAACAGAGTAGATGCTCTGCCTTTTGAACCTTGTGAGGCAGATAAGGTAGGTGAAAACCTAAAACTTAAATATAGATATATAGATATGAGGAACCCAAAACTACAGGATAACCTTAAAAAAAGAGCTCTTTTTTGTCATAAAATGAGAGATTTTTTACTTTCGGAAAATTTTGTTGAGATTGAAACGCCTATCCTTACAAAAAGCACACCTGAAGGAGCACGAGATTTTATTGTTCCGTCAAGATTGAGTCCTGGTAAATTTTATGCATTACCTCAATCTCCACAACTTTTTAAGCAACTTTTAATGGTAGGAGGTATGGATAGATATTTTCAAATTGCAAGATGTTTTCGTGATGAAGACCTCCGAGCAGATAGACAACCAGAGTTTACTCAACTTGATATGGAAATGTCTTTTGTTGAGGAAGAAGATGTTATAGATGTAACCGAAAGATTGTTAAAGTATGTTATGCAGGAAGTTTTTCATATAGAGGTCAAGATACCTTTTGAAAGAATGGCTTATGCTGTTGCTAAGGAGAAATATGGTTCTGATAAACCTGATACCAGAATAGATATTGTGTATAAAGATTTATCAGATATTATTATGCAAACAGATATAAAGATACTTAAAAGTATAATTGAAAAAGGTGGTATTATTAAAGGTTTTACGGTTCCAGCAGGAGATAGGATATCTCTGAAAGAAATAGAGAACCTTGATAAGTCAATAAAAGAAGCAGGTGGAGGTGGGTTGGGTTGGGTAAAATTTAAAGATGAAGAAATACAGAGCCCACTAAAGAAGTTTCTTACAGAAGATACAGTAGCAAAGTTAAAACCAGAAAACGGTTCTACTGGTTCTATGCTCTTTTTTCTTGGTGGCGAAGAAAAATGGGTTAATGAAAACCTAAATAAAATTAAAGAGTTTGCTGTCGCAAAAATTCCAGAAATGGTCAAGGCTGATATATTTAATTTCTTATGGGTTGTGGATTTCCCTCTATTTGAATTTAATAGTGATGAAAACAGAATTCAATCTATACACCACCCTTTTACTTCACCGATTATTTCAGATATACCTCATATTAAAGAGAACCCTTTAAAGATTAAGTCGAGAGCGTATGATATTGTTTTAAATGGAAATGAGATAGGTGGGGGTAGTATAAGAATCCATAACAAAAGTTTACAAGAGGATATTTTTAAAATTTTGGGGATAGATGAGGAGGTTTATAAAAACAGGTTCGGTTTTCTACTTGAAGCACTTCAACTTGGAGCGCCACCTCATGGAGGTTTAGCATTGGGGTTAGATAGGTTAATGATGCTTATGCTTAAAGAAGAAAGTATAAGAGACGCAATAGCGTTCCCGAAAACTCAGAAAGGGACTTGCCCCCTTACTCTTGCACCGGGAGAGGTTGAAGAAAAACTATTGAAAGAGAACCGTATACAGGTTGACATTCCTAAAGTATAATGATAGTATTATAGTATAATTAAAATCTTTTGTGACAGTTTTAATATAGAATACAAGTTAAGTTAAATTTTGTGAGTGCTAAATAGTTTAAGATATAAACAAGGAGCATAATGTGATGAATTTAAAATATATATGGATTCCAGCAGGTATTCTATTGTTATCTGGATGTGCAACAATTAAACAACCAGCAAAAGAAGAGTTAGCCAAAGAAGAGGTTATGGAAATAAAACTTAAACAGGCTCTTGCAATTGCTGAAACAAGTCTTGAAATAAGCAAAAAATCAGAAGCAATAGCTCAAGAAGCGTTAGAAAAGAGTAGACAGTCTGAAGCCGCAAGCAAAAAATCTATTGAAGCTGCTAACAAGGCTTTAGAGGCAGCTAACGAATCAAAAAAGTTTGCTGAGGAAGAATCAATAAAAGCGATAAAGGCAGTAAATGAATCAAGAAAGTTTGCTGAACAAGAGACAGCAAAAGCAATATCTGCTGCCAATAGGGCTTCAAAACTTTCTATGGACCACGCTGATAAATCTGCTGAAAAAGCTATTAAGGCGGCTAACGATGCTATAAAGGCAGCAAACGTTTCAAGTGAGAAATCTATTGCTGTTGCTAACCAAACAATATCAGAGGTTAACAGGTTGAGAGCAACAACAAAAATGTCGCCACCAGAAGAACCTATCATAATGCCAGAACCAATGGCAGAACGGTATTATACAATAAGAAGTGGTGATACGTTAAGCAGTTTATCTCAAAGGTTTTATGGTAATACTTCTAATTGGAAGTCGATATATAGCAGAAACCAGAACGTTTTGCAAAACCCCAACCGGATTCCAGTGGGAGTCAAGATAATCATACCTTAAATGTCAATAACTAAAGAAGTATATCTTACCAACCAAGAAGCGCAACTGATATTTGGTATTCAGGATGCAAATATCTCTTATATGGAGCATCTCTTGAATGTGCAATTATATACAAGAGGTAATCTGGTAAAGATAAGAGGGGAAGTAGAGTTTGTTGAAAGAGCCTCTGAGGTGTTGGAAGCATTAAAGAAATATATAAGGGGCAGAAAAACTCTTTCAAAAAACGAAATATTAAGGATTGTTGGAGATATTCCTGGTTCTGAGATAGAACTTTCTGACCAGGAAGATGTTATTGTTGTTGATTCAAAGAGAAGGTTTATAGAACCAAGAAACCCTAAACAGAAGGAATACCTTTCTTCTATAAGAGATTATGATTTAACTTTTGGTATAGGTCCAGCAGGGACAGGAAAAACTTATCTTGCGGTGGCTTGTGGGATAGAATTTATAAAAAAAGGTGTTTTTCAAAAGGTCATTCTTACCAGACCTGCTCTTGAAGCTGGTGAAAGGTTAGGGTTTTTACCTGGCGACCTTGAAGAAAAAATTAAACCTTATTTGCAACCAATATATGACGCTTTGTATGATATTATGCGTTATGAAGAATTGAAAAAATGGACAGAAAGAAGGATACTTGAAATAGTGCCTCTTGCATATATGAGAGGTAGGACATTGAGCAATGCTTTTGTAATACTTGATGAAGCCCAAAATACAACTTACGAGCAGATGAAAATGTTTCTAACAAGGCTCGGTATCAATTCAAAAGCTGTTGTGACAGGAGATGTAACACAGATAGACCTCCCTTTAACATCTAATACTTCAGGGTTGGTTGAGATTCAAAGGATTTTACATAACATTCAAGAGATAAAGTTTGTCTACTTTTCTAATGAAGATGTTGTAAGACATATATTGGTAAAAAAAATAATAGACGCTTATGAAAAACATCAAAAAGAAAAAGGGTCCTCTGTTTCAGATAAATAACCGCCAGAAAAAACTAACAATAAACCTTAATCAAATAAAGAGTGCTTTTGATAATAACCCTGACCTTTTTCATCCACCTCCAGAAGAGGTAGGGGTTGTGATTGTAAGTGATAAAACTATCAGAAAACTTAATAAAGAATTTTTAAACAAAGATTCTACAACAGATATAATAAGTTTTAAACTATCACAAAGGTACGGAGAGATAGTTATATCAGCGGAGACAGCGTTCCAAAACAGCCGTTTATACGGAAAATCTTTAGAAAATGAAATAATTTACCTTATTATACACGGGTACCTACATTTAAAAAATTATAAAGATTATAAACCTGCAGATAAGGTGCAAATGTTTAAAATACAAGATTCTATCTTTTGTAGTATCACAGGAAAAGATGGTGATGAATCAACATAATAATAAAAATAGAAGAGATGTTGTTTCAAGTTTTAATAATGCGATGACAGGGCTTTTGTATATTATTAAAGAAGAAAGAAACTTTAGAATACATCTGGTATTCGGCTTTTTGGTGATATCAATGAGTCTTTTCTTAAAAGTGCCTTTATCTGAGTTTCTTATTCTTCTTCTTGTTATAGGGATGGTCCTTTTTGCAGAGATTATCAATACCGTGATAGAAAAAATTGTTGATGTTTTTACCGATAAATATCATACAGAAGCAAGGAAAGCTAAAGATATTGCAGCTTCAGCAGTTTTTATTACTGCTATATGGGCATTTATTACAGGGTATCTGATACTTGTTAAATATTTTCCTGAAGGTTGGAGAAACATTTTTACAAATATTGCAGAATCTCCGTGGTACCTAAGTTTTATTTCTCTTGTGCTGGTAATACTTCTTGCCCTTATTATGAAATACTTGTTTTCTAAAAAAGTAGCTTTAGCTGGTGGGATGCCCAGTATACATAGTGTTATGGCTTTTAGTATCTGGACGGCTATATCAATATTTACTTTTCACGAAGTGCCTGTTATCTCTTTATTGGTCTTTATTCTGGCGTTCTGGGTTGCGCAGGGTAGGGTGTTAAAAGGGATACATAAGATAATAGAGGTTGTAGTTGGGGGTATTATAGGTATACTGTTCACATCTCTTATTTTTCAGTTGTTCTGGAGACATTAATGAAGAGCCTAAAAAGAATCTTTTTATCTGGACTCATTTTTATTGTGCCCGCTTCTTTATCTGTATGGATTCTGTATAGAGTTATACTTTTTTTTGAGAATATACTTGGATTTTTTTTAAAAAAACATATACCCGAAATATATATTCCAGGTGCTGGTTTTTTTCTATTGATTGTTTTGATTCTATTGATAGGTTTTTTAGCAGACAATTTTTTAGGAAAAAAAATATTATATATATTGGAAAAGTTTTTTGAGACGATGCCGTTGCTTAACAAGATTTATACTTTTATTAAAGAGATTAGTAGTAACCTTTTTCACGGAGGTAAGAGCGTTTTTAAGGAAGCTGTTAGGATAGAATTTTTTAGTGGCACATATACCGTTGGGTTTGTTACGGGGCAGTCGAGTATAAAAGGTTATATAAGCGTTTTTGTTCCTACTGTGCCTAATATTAGCACAGGTTTTTACCTGCTTGTGCCTGAAAATAAAATTGAAAAACTTGACATTCCTGTTGAGGAAGCAATAAAAACGGTTATCTCAATGGGGATTTTTGGACCAGAAAATGGCGCCGACAAAGATAGAAGCGATAATTTTAAAAAGGAGTGATTTTAGGGAGACGAGTGTTATTCTTTCCCTATATACTGGACAATTTGGTAAAATAAGATGTATACTTAAAGGTGTGAGAAAATCTAAGGGTAGGGTCCCGCCTTTAGCATTTACACCCGGTTCTTCTATTTTTGCTTTTTTTTATATGCGTCGTTCGGAACTTGGGTTACTAAGTTCTCCGTCGTTGATAGAAGCAAACGAGATGAAGAGCAAGGAAAACCTTGTTGTATGGCATACTGTATTAAATCTTGTTAATCTTTTTACACCGGAGAAAGAGAAAGAAGAAAAGTTGTTTGAACTTCTTAAAGGTATAGGAAAGATGTTGCCTGATTCAAGGTCTCCGGAAATACTCTATATATGCTTTAAACTTAGGTTGATTAAAATTCTTGGATATGGCATACAGTTGAATAGATGTATTATATGTAACAACCCAGAAAAGACCAGTCTGTTTAGTGGTAAACTTGGTGGAATAGTCTGTCAAGAGTGTAGTAAAAAAGATGTTTATTCAGTAAAGATCTCTCAAAGTGTGCTGGGAATAATGAGGCAGTTTGAAAAGATGGACTTTGAGCGGCTTGGAGTTATAAAACAGGTACCTTTAGAGATACTTTTAAAAATAAACTTTTACACAAACATTATTTTAAACTATCAAACAGGATTCAACAATATATGGTGGGAAAATGAGAAAAATATTTTACAATGAAATAATTGAAAAAGTTGCAAGATTAGTTGAAGAGACAAGCCATTTTGCATTGCAAGAAGTTGAAGTTGACATAAAAAAAGCTCTTGATATTGAAGACAACGCTTTAAGTAAAAAGTATCTTGAGGTTATATTAGAAAATTTAGAGATGGCAAAGAAAGATAGGGTACCAATTTGTCAAGATACTGGGCTTGGCGTATTTTTTGTTAGGCAAGGTAGCGATGTGGTGGTAGAGGTGGGGGATTATGAAAACCTGGATAATATCATAAGTGAGGGGTTAAGACAAGGCAGTAAAAAAGGGTATTTAAGAACGTCTGTTGTTGACCCGCTCAATAGACAAAACACAAAAGATAATGCGCCTGGTGTAGTTCATATTATCTCTGGGAAAAAAGGTGAATTTGAAGTCTCTTATTTGGCGAAAGGGTTTGGTTCAGAAAATACCTCTGCATTAAGAATGCTCAGCCCAACAGTTGGTATGGAAGGTATAGAGAGTTTTATCCTTGAGACAGTGAAAAACGCTGGTTCAAAACCGTGTCCACCTATATATGTCGGGGTAGGTATTGGAGGTTCGTTTGAGAAGGCAGCTCTTCTTTCAAAACTTGCTTTATGCGAAATGGGTAAGGAATCAGAATATAGAAAAATGGAACTTGAGGTTCGTGATAAAATAAATGCTTTAAATATAGGGGCTGGTGGGTTTGGAGGTAAAACAACAGCGTTAGATGTAAGGTTTGAAACTTTTCCTACCCATATAGCAGGTTTACCTGTAGCTGTTAACATTTCTTGCTGGGCGCACAGATTTGGGGTTGTTAAACTTTAAATGAATATTAGTAAATTAGTAAAAAGTATCAATAGAACAGTTTTTTAACTTATGGTAACAAAATGTGAGAATTCAAATGAAAAAAAATATTATATTTCCTGTAAGAGATTATTCTTTCGATGATTTATGTGTAGGTGATGAAGTAACTATATCTGGCTGTTTATATGTAGCAAGAGATGCTGCCCACAAAAAACTTATAGAAGCGATAGAGGGTAACGAAGTTTTACCTATACCTATCGAAAACAACTTGATATATTATATGGGACCGTCTCCAGCGCCTGAAGGAACAGTAATCGGTTCCTGCGGACCAACTACAAGTATACGGATGGATGCTTACACAGTGGCTCTATTAGAGAAAGGGTTGAAAGCTACAATGGGTAAAGGTGTTAGAGGAGATGCGATGGCTGTTGCTTGCAAAAAATATGGGGCAATCTATCTTGTTACATACGGAGGTTGTGGGGCATACCTAAGGCAATTTGTGACAAAGATGGAAGTTGTTGCATACCCTGACCTTGGTCCAGAAGCAATTTTTAAACTTAATATAGAAAACTTCCCAGCAATAGTTGGTATTGATACCAAAGGAAACAACCTGTATAATACCTAAAATAGCGCCCATAGTTCAATGGATAGAACGTCAGGTTGCGGACCTGAAAGTTGCCTGTTCGAGTCGGGCTGGGCGCATTTAGTTTTTAGGGTTTACGGGGCGTGGCTCAGCCTGGTTTAGAGCGCTTGGTTCGGGACCAAGAGGTCGGCGGTTCGAATCCGCCCGCCCCGATTTTGCGCTACCAAAAGATAAGTGAGTTCCCCATTATTTAAGATAAATTCTCTTCATTCCGCTTTAGTAAGGAGCAGACGGAACAACCCCCTTACAAGTACTGTTGGGGCAAGTTCTGAGAGTTCATCTCCTCTTTTCTATTTTGTTTTTTTGTTTACAAAAACTGAAAAATTTGTTAACATAGTTATAGGTTGTCAATAAATACAACTATCATTCTTATTGTTGTAATTCATCACAGTAATGTCAAACAATAAATCAATAATTACTATAATATAAAGAAATACTAAGTAAATTAAATATTTCCAAAATGATTTGTTAAAATTGGTAAAAGTTACCTAAGTTATAATTATAAAAACTTAAACTGTAACTCTGCGAAAAATAAGTAATATATCATACCATAAATTTCTATAATGCAATAAAAATAGTAACTTCACTTGACAGAGCTCTTTTTTTTAGGTATTACTTAATAAGTAATATGCAAAGG
>Ga0172382_10007718_pt1 | contig 15201 bp, 16 predicted proteins | sample Leawel138RmetaG_FD_122245 | JGI IMG/M metagenome (GOLD analysis project Ga0172382, IMG submission 122245) | Leachate microbial communities from a municipal landfill in Southern Ontario, Canada - Leachate well 138R metaG | ecosystem: Engineered > Solid waste > Landfill > Unclassified | place...
CTGCTCCCGGGCGAGGCGGCGGGCCGCCAGGGAAACGATCTTCAGCCCGGCGGCGCTGGTTTCGCCAAGCCCCGGATGCCCGGCGAGGGCTGCCGGATCGGCGTTCAGCACCCCGGCCAGCCCTCCGAAGCGGCGCATGAGCGCATGGGCGATGGGCTTCACGTCGCGCCGGGGAATGACCGTCATCAGCAGATATTCGATGATCTCGTGATCGGCCAGCGCGTCCGCTCCGCCCTGAAGGAGCCGACGGCGCAGGCGCGCGCGATGGCCCGCCGTATCTTTCGGGTCCGCGCCGCTTTCCCCCACCCTGCAACTTCCTCGTTCATCTTGCGTTTCAGGCTTTGAACGCATTGCCTTTGCGGGCGCTTGCGCGCAAGTGTGAGAAGAGATGGCCGAACCGCAGGATGAAGGTGACGAGATAGCCGAAGGGGGGAAGGCTGGTCCGCGCAGGCGGCTATGGCCCAGGGTGCTGCTCGGCTTCTTCGGAGTTCTCGGGATCGCCGTGCTCTACGCATGGATCACGCGCGAGGACATCGCCGACAACATCATCGCGTCCCAGCTCGAAAGCCTCGGCATCCCGGCGACCTACGAGATCGAATCCATCGGCGCGGGCGATCAGGTCCTGAGCAATATCGTGGTGGGCGATGCAAGGCGTCCCGACGCCACCATCGAACGCGCCGAAGTTTCCATCCGCTATCGCTTCGGCTTCCCGCGAATCGGGCAGGTAAAGCTCACCCGGCCAAGGGTTTACGGTTCCTATCGGGAAGGGAAACTGAGCTTCGGCGCGCTCGATCCGCTGATTTTCGCCGGGGAGGAAGAGCCTTCGCAAGGCTTGCCGGACATAAATCTCGCGCTGGTCGATGGCCGCGGCCTGCTGGAAACCGATTTCGGCCCGGTCGGAATCAAGGCCGATGGCAAGGGCAATCTGCGCGGCGGATTTTCCGGCATCCTCGCCGTGAGCGCGCCCCACCTTTTCGGGGAAGGCTGCGCGCTTTCCCGGGCGACGCTTTACGGCAAGGTTTCCGTTCAACGCGCCCGCCCGCGCATATCCGGCCCATTGCGCGTGGCCTCGCTCGCCTGTCCGCAGCAGCAGATGCTGATGCGCGATGCGGCTGTCGCGCTCGACGTGAAGGGCGATGCCGATCTCGCGGGGCTGGATACGAAGTTCGATTGGCGCAATGGCGCCGCCGGATTCGGGCAAGCCGGCCTGTCAGGCATCAACGGGCAGGGTAGCGCAAGCTGGCGTAATGACACTCTGGCCCTGAATTACGATGTCGCCGCCCGAGGCATCGAAAGTTCCCAGATCGCCGCCGCCTTGCTGACCGGGAAGGGCAGCCTGCGCGGCCGGGCGGGGATGACCCGGCTGGAATGGGAAGGCGATTGGGAAGCGAACGGCGTGCGGGTCGGCTCCGGGCTGGACGAGGCGCTGCGCGGCATCCAGGCTGCGAGCGAAGGCACGCTTGTCGCTCCGATGGCGGAGCGGATTCGCCTTGGCCTGCTGCGGGAAGGGCGGGGAAGCCGCCTTGTCGCGCAGACCACATTGCGCAAGACCGCCGATGGTTTCAGCCTGATCGTTCCCCAGGCCAGCCTGCGGGGCGGAAGCGGGGCTACCCTGCTGTCGCTGTCCCGCTTCCTGATGGGCAGCGACGGCAAGGGCGCGCCACGGCTGGCGGGCAATTTCGTGACCGGCGGGCTGGGCCTTCCCCAGATCACCGGCCGGATCGAGCAGCAGGGCGCGGCGGGCACGCAATTGCGGCTGGCCATGGCCGAATATCGCGCGGGCGGCGGCAGTCTTTCCGTGCCGGACCTGTATCTCGTTCAGCACCCGGATGGCGCGTTCGGTTTCGCCGGGCGGGCGCTGGCGGAAGGAGCGTTGCCGGGCGGATCGGCAAAGGGGCTGGTCCTGCCGGTTTCCGGCAATTGGGCGCCCGGAAAAGGGCTGGCGGTCTGGCGGAACTGCACGGAGATACGGTTCGACCGGCTGGCGCTGGCCGGGCTTGCGCTGGAGCGCCGGGGGCTGACCCTGTGCCCGCCGCGCGGAGGCCCCATACTGCTGAGCAATGCTGCCGGCACGAGAATCGCGGCTGGTTCGCCTGGGCTGGACGTGGCGGGCCAGCTCGGCGAAAGCCCGATCCGCATCCGCTCCGGCCCGCTTGGCTTCGCGGTGCCGGGCGTGCTGGCCGCCCGCGATCTCGATGTGGTGCTGGGGCCGGAGGAGACGGCCACCCGATTCCGCCTCGCCAATCTGGACGCGAAGATCGGCAAGGATGTCGCCGGGCGGTTCGACGGGGCGGATTTCCAGCTTTACCAGGTTCCGTTCGATGTTCTGCAGGCGTCCGGGGACTGGCGCTTCGCCAATGGCCGCCTCAGTCTCGGCAACGCCAGCCTGCGGGTCGAGGACAGGGAAGCGCTGGATCGGTTCGAGCCATTGATCGCCACCGGCGCCTCGCTCGATCTGTCCGACAATGTGATTACCGCCGATGCCTTGCTGCAGGAGCCGAAATCCGGGCGGAACGTCACGCGGATAGCGATCCGTCACGATCTCGGCTCCGGCGCGGGCCAGGCCGATCTGGCGGTGGACGGCCTGGTGTTCGACAACCGCTTGCAGCCGGATACATTGACCGGGTTGGCCCTGGGCGTGGTCGCCAATGCCAGGGGAACCGTCCTTGGAGACGGCCGGATCGAGTGGGACCAGTCAGCGGTGAGGAGCAGCGGCCGCTTCTCCACCTCCGGGCTGGATTTCGCCGCCGCTTTCGGCCCCGTGAAAGGTCTGTCGGGCACGGTGGTTTTCACCGATCTGCTCAATCTCGTCACCGCGCCCGATCAGCGTCTCAAGATAGCCAGCATCAACCCGGGGATCGAAGTCCTGAACGGGGAGCTGGTGTTCGCCCTGCGCCCGGGAAATATCATGGCGATAGAGAACGCGACCTGGCCCTTCATGGGCGGCACGCTGGTGATGCAGCCCGCCAGCCTGCCCATGGGAGCCACCGAAACGCGCCGCTTCGTGCTGCAGATCACCGGGCTGGATGCCGGCCAGTTCGTCGAGCATATGGAATTGGCCAATATCAGCGCCACCGGCACCTTCGACGGCACGCTGCCCCTGGTGTTCGACAAGGATGGCGGGCACCTGCAGGGCGGGATGCTGGTTTCGCGTTCGCCGGGGGGCAATGTCGCCTATGTCGGGGAGCTGAGCTACAAGGATCTCTCGGCGATGGCCAATTTCGCCTTCGACGCCCTGCGGTCGCTCAACTACACCGACATGACGATCGCGATGGATGGCGAGCTGACCGGCGACTTCGTTACCCGCGTCCGTTTCGACGGGGTGAAGCAGGGAACCGGGACCACGCAGAACTTCCTTACCAAGCAGATCGCCAAATTGCCGGTGCGCTTCAATGTCAACATCCACGCGCCCTTCTACAAGCTGATTACGACCTTCAAGTCCATGTACGACCCTGCCTTCGTGCGCGATCCCAGGGAGCTTGGGCTGGTCGATCAGAATGGCCAGCCAATCGTTCCGGGCGCGACCCGGTCGCTGTCATCCGTGAAGCGGGAGGAGAAAACATCGCATGAATCCGCCATTCAGCCGTCAGACAGCGAGGGCCTGCCATGAACCAGCATGAATTGACCTCGAACATTCCGGCTGCAACAAGCGTGGCCATGAGGAAAGGTTCCGGAATGCTGGGGGGCACGCGTTTGGCCGGCGGGCTGGTCGCGATGTTGGTGATGGGCGCGGGGGCGCTGGGCGGGTGCATTTCCGTAAATGCGCCTGACAAGCCGATCGTCATCGAGCTTAACATCAACATAAGGCAGGAAGTGATCTATCGCCTGGCGGATGATGCCGCGGGCACGATACAGGACAATCCGGAGATTTTCTGATGAGGCGCATGAGCGAAAAGAAGCGGATCGGGAAGCTGGGGCTGGCGGCGGGCGCTGTGGCGCTGGCCTTGGCGGGCCTTGCCGGGACCGCGCTGGCGCAGCGCGATCCCGCCTATGAGGCGGCTCGCTCCGGAGGCAAGGTGGGCGAGAAGATGGACGGCTATCTCGGCATCGTCGGGGCTTCCACGCCGGATCTCGACAAGATGGTGAAGGACATCAACATCAAGCGGCGCGCGGTATATGCCCAGAAGGCGCAGGCGGCCAACGCCACGCTGGAGGAATATGCGCTCACCGCCGGCTGCCTGGCGATTTCGCGCACCGCGCCGGGCGAGAAATACCAGGCTCCGGACGGCAGCTGGCAGACCCGCGGCAGCGGCCCGCCGCAGCGGGACAGCCGCTGCCCCTGACGGAAGGGGCGCATTGTGGCTTATGATCCTCCCCATGGCAGATGGCTGTGGGGAGGATTTTTATTAAGTGGTTGAGTAATCGCGTTCAGTCGCGGTTGACTTGAGTTTACCCCCCGCCTAAGGGGTCGGCGCCCTTGGCGGGCAGCTATTGCCCGTGCCGCGCGACCTCTTGAATGGAGCATGGCATGAGCAATAAGCCGTCCGATCGGGAACCCATCGGTGAAGATGCGCGAATTGACGCGCTCGACCAGCGGTTGAAAGCCGCGCGCGAGCGAGAAGAGGAGCGCAGCAAGCCGCAGGTGCAGGGGGCCGATGCGAATTATCGCATGGGCAACCGGGTGCTGGCGGATCTCATCGGGGGTATCGGTGGCGGCGCGTTGATCGGTTGGGTAATCGACCGGTTTGCGGGAACGGCGCCCTGGGGCCTGTTGGTGATGATGTTCCTCGGAATCATCGTTGCCTTCAGGAACATTTTCCGGATGGCGAACCGGCCTCCCGATTGACCCTGTAATGGGGCAGGAAGGGGGCTTTCGCACATTCTCCGAGTTTGCTGGGCCGAATTTCAGGGCCGGATTGACAGGGACGGAACGCGTGGCAGCCGAGCAAGGCAAAGTCGACCCGATGCACCAGTTCACCATCGAGCCGTTGTTCGGCTCGAACAACTGGGAAATCGCGGGCTATAACATCGCCTTCACCAACAGTGCGCTATGGATGGCCTTCGCGGCGATCGCGCTCTGGGTCTTCGTGGCGGGCGGAATGAAGCGCCAACTCGTGCCGGGCCGCTGGCAGATGGCCGTGGAGAGCTTCACCGGCTTCATCGACGATATGCTGGCCGCCAATGTCGGGAAGGAAGGGCGCAAATACGTCCCCTATATCTTCTCGATCTTCATGTTCATTCTGTTCGCGAACATTCTGGGCCTGCTGCCGATCGGCGTTCTGGGCCTTCATGCCTTCACCTTCACCAGCCATTTCAGCGTGACCGGGGTCCTTGCGATCCTGTCGTTTGCGATCGTGCTGATCGTCGGCTTCTGGAAGCACGGCCTTCACTTCTTCTCGCTGTTCGTGCCGCATGGCACGCCGCTGCCGATGATTCCGCTGATCTTCGTGATCGAGCTGGTCAGCTTCCTCGTGCGCCCGTTCAGCCTCGGCCTGCGGCTTTTCGTCGCGATGATGGCCGGTCACGTTCTGCTGGAAGTGCTTTCGGGCTTCGTCATCAACGGCTTCAATGCCGGGCTCGGCATCGGCCCCGTGGTCAGTGTGCTGAGCTTCGTGCTGATGGTCGCGATCTGCGCGCTGGAAATCCTGGTGGCGGGCATCCAGGCCTATGTTTTTGCGTTGTTGGCTTCGCTCTACATCAACGACGCTGAAAATCTTCACTGACAATCTGTTATTTTTACACGAGATTCTGAAAAGGAGTTATGGAAATGGAAGCAGAAAGCGCGAAGCTGATCGGTGCTGGCCTCGCTGCGATTGGCGCCGGCATGGCCGCCATCGGCGTAGGTAACGTCTTCGGTTCGTTCCTTGAAAGCGCTCTGCGCAATCCGGGCGCGGCCGACGGCCAGCAGGGCCGCCTGTTCATCGGCTTCGCCGCCGCTGAGCTTCTCGGCCTGCTCTCGTTCGTCGTCGCGATGATCCTGATCTTCGTCGCCTGACATTCCAGACTGAAGCCGGACCGGCCGGGGATAGCCTCCGGCCGGCCCAGATCCGTTCTCGCCTGACCCTCGGAAGCTGACGATGCCTCAGATTGCGCAACTCGCGGAAACCTATTCCAGCCAGATATTCTGGGTGCTCATCTTCTTCGGGTTCATTTTCTTCGTCATCGGCAAGGGCATGGTCCCGAAGGTGATGGATACCGTCGCCCTGCGCGACAAGCAGATCGCGGATGATCTCGCGGCGGCGGACGCCGCCCGGACTCAGGCGGATGAACAGGAAGAGGCGTGGCGCAAGCGCGAGAATGAAAATCGCGCCTCCGCCCAGGCGCTGATCGCCAAGGCGAAGGCCGAGGCGGCGGCGCAGACCGAAAAGAAACTTGCCGCGGCGCAGGCCCGTATCGATCAGAAGCTGGCCGAGGCCGAGGCGGGTATTTCCCAGGCTCGTGCCGCCGCGCTTGGCGAGATCGAGGATGTGGCGAGCGAGGCCGCGCAGGACATCGTTCGCCGCCTGGCCGGGATCGATATCGCTCCTGCCTCCGCCAAGAGCGCTGTGAAGGATGCATTGAGCCATGGCTAATCCCGCCGCCGTCGAACATGCCGGACACAGCGAACCGGGCGAAATGAACGCCACCGTCGAACATGATGCCGCTCATGGCGCGGGGCACGCCGCTCCCGTCGCGTTCGGCATCGTCGGGCCGGCTGCCTGGGTTTCGCTGGCCATGCTGGTTTTCATCGGCATTCTGGTGTGGAAGAAGGTGCCGGGCCTCATCGTGGGCGGCCTCGATACCAAGATCGCCGAGATCAGGAAGCAGCTTGAGGAAGCCAAGACCCTGCGCGCGGAAGCCGAGGCGTTGCGCAAGGAATATGCCGACAAGATCGCCAATGCCGAGAAGGACGCGGCGGCGATGCTCGACCATGCCAAGGTCGAGGCGGAACAGATCGTCGCCAAGGCCGAGGCGGACAGCGAAGCGATGATCGCCCGCCGCCAGAAGATGGCGGAAGACAAGATCGCCGCTGCCGAACGCGGCGCGGTCGACGAATTGCGCGCCAAGGCCGCGAGTGCCGCCGCCGCCGCCGCGCGGGGCCTCATTTCGGAAAAGCATGACGCGGCAGCGGACCGCAAGCTCGTCGACGAGGCTATTTCCGCGATCTGACACGATCCCGCTGAACTGACGCGCTACAAGGCCCTCCGCATTGCGGGGGGCTTTTTGTTGTTGGGGATGAAGGATGCGCCACCGAGGTTTGCTAACGACTTGAGAACGGTAGCGTTATCATCCTGAAACCTTTTGTTGACGGGAACTGATGCCAAGCTCCTTTTGCTGGGATGAGGGGAGCCCTGCATTTTTTCGCGTTGCTGATGTGCAGTGGATGTTCCGATGCTTGCCAAAATGCGGTTGTATCTCGCATTTTATCGCCTGACCGCTCTCATGTTGCGACCTTGTTTCAGCGTGATTGTGGAGCAACGACCGGTTTCTCAACCCAAATCTCTGTCTTGGAGCTCGGCGAAACTCCCATAGGTAGCGGCAACACCTATCGAGCGGACGACAATAACGGGGCAGCTTCGTTGGGCGATTGGCGGGGGCCTTGGGTGGATATGAGATGGCTGGGGCCGGATCATCTTCTGATCCGCTACGCTGCCAAGTCCCGCATCTTTCAACAGGGAAGCAAAGTGAGTGGGGTCAAGATCGAGTACCAGCAAGTAGACCACTAGAGAGGCGCAGTAATGCTCGCAATCGCGATCATCGTTGGTTGACTGCATTCCACCCCGTTACCCCTCAAACCAACTACCCCAGTCCCTCTTCCATCCCCCAAGAAAAAGCCCGCCCGCTGCGAGAGCGGACGGGCCTTTTTCCTGCCTGGCGGGGTAAACCCCGGGCCGATCAGTCTTTCTGCTTGAGCGCTTCGCCCAGGATATCGCCCAGCGATGCGCCGGAATCGGACGAACCGTATTGTTCGACGGCTTCCTTTTCCTCGGCCAGCTGGCGGGCCTTGACGGAGAAGTTCGGCTTCTTCGAGCGGTCGAAGCCGGTGACCATGGCGTCGACCTTCTGGCCGGCCTGGAAGCGGTCCGGACGCTGCTCGTCGCGGTCGCGCCCAAGGTCCGAACGCTTGATGAAGCCGGTCGCGCCATCGTCGCCCGCCTGCACCTCGAGGCCGCCATCGCGGACTTCGAGAACGGTGACGGTGACGACATCGCCGCGCTTCAGGCCGCCCGAGCCAGCGCCGCCGGCGGCCGGAGCGCCCTTCTCGAGCTGCTTCATGCCGAGGCTGATGCGTTCCTTCTCGACATCCACGTCGAGCACCACGGCCGAAACCTGCTCGCCCTTGCGGTGCAGCGCCAGCGCATCCTCGCCGGAAATGCCCCAGGCGATGTCGGACATGTGGACCATGCCGTCGACGTCCCCGTCGAGGCCGATGAACAGGCCGAATTCGGTGGCGTTCTTGACTTCGCCCTCGACGGTCGAGCCCACCGGATGCTTCTCGGCGAATTCTTCCCACGGATTGCGCTGGGCCTGCTTGAGGCCGAGGCTGATGCGGCGCTTGTCGGAATCGACTTCCAGCACCACCACATCGACTTCCTGGCTGGTCGAGACGATCTTGCCCGGGTGGACGTTCTTCTTGGTCCAGCTCATTTCGGAAACGTGGACCAGACCTTCGATGCCTGCTTCCAGTTCCACGAAGGCGCCGTATTCGGTGATGTTGGTGACCGTGCCGCTCAGCTTGGCGCCGATCGGATATTTGGCGGCCACGCCATCCCACGGATCGCTTTCAAGCTGCTTCATGCCGAGCGAAATGCGCTGCGTGTCGGTGTTGATGCGGATGATCTGGACGGTGACGGTGTCGCCGATATTGATCACCTCGTTCGGGTGGTTGACCCGCTTGTAGCTCATGTCGGTGACATGGAGCAGGCCGTCGATGCCGCCCAGGTCCACGAAGGCGCCGTAATCGGTGATGTTCTTCACCACGCCTTCGATCACCTGGCCTTCGGAGAGCTTGTCGATCAGCTCGCTGCGCTGTTCGGCGCGGGTTTCTTCGAGGACTGCGCGGCGGGAAACCACGATGTTGCCGCGGCGGCGATCCATCTTCAGGATCTGGAACGGCTGCGGCATGTCCATCAGCGGGGTCACGTCGCGAACCGGGCGGATATCCACCTGGCTGCCGGGCAGGAAGGCCACGGCGCCGTCGAGGTCGACCGTGAAGCCGCCCTTGACGCGGCCGAAGATGCGGCCTTCGACGCGCTTGCCTTCGCCGAATTCATTTTCGAGCTTGTCCCACGCGGCTTCGCGGCGGGCGCGGTCGCGGCTGAGCATCGCTTCGCCATCGGCGTTCTCGACGCGATCGACGAACACTTCGACTTCATCGCCCACATTGAGGGTGACGCCGTCGCCATGCTGGAATTCGCGGAGAGGGATGCGGCCTTCGCTCTTGAGGCCGACGTCGATCACGACCTTGTCGTTTTCGATTCCGGTGATGGTGCCCTTCACGACGCGGCCTTCAAAGCCGTCGCTGTCGGCGCCGCCGAGTTGTTCTTCGAGGAGTTTCGCGAAATCGTCGCGCGTGGGATTTGCCGAAGTGGCCATAAATTAGATATCCTGACTTACATTTTCCGGCCAAGCGGTTGTTTCCGCCGGTCTGTTTGGCCGAACCGCCGCGCAGGCCGAATACCTGGCGCGGCACCCTTGCGTCTCAGCGCCAGGCGGGGCCGGAAAGGAACGGGCAGGGCAGGGCGGGAAAGCCCGGCAACCGGCCGTCACATTTTCGCGAAAGCCGCCCGGCGGACCTCAGCCGCTCGGACGGACGCGCGCCTAGGGGAAAAGCGGCGGGAAAGCAAGGAAAATGGGATGGATGGCCGCAAACGGGCGAGGGGGGTGACAGGGTTGACACTGTTCTGGGAAGAAAAACCTTTCCCCTGTCGGGCGATGGCGATCCCGCGAGATTGCGCGGCGCGGGCCTGTCGCTCGGGGGGATGGGCCGACGATGCGAAGGAGCCGTTTCGCAACCTGCCAGAGCGCGCGCCGGTAGGAAAATGGAATCGGCGGGCCGCGCTCGCCAAGGCATAATGCCAACGGCTCAGGCGCCGGCCCTGGGCCGCACCGGAATGCGCAGATAGCTCACCCCGTTGGCCTCCGCCGCGGGGAAGCGCCCGGCCCGCACATTGACCTGGATCGAGGGCAGCAGCAGCTTCGGCACGGAGAGCATGGCGTCGCGGGCTTCGCGCATCGCCACGAACTCGTCCTCGGTTATCCCGTCATGGACATGCACGCTTGCCTTGCGCTGTTCCGCCACGGTGGTTTCCCAGCGGTATTCGTCGCGGCCCGGGGCCTTGTAATCGTGACACAGGAACAGGCGGGTATCGGCGGGAAGGCTGAGCACCCGCCGGATCGAGCGATAAAGGCTCCGCGCGTCTCCGCCGGGAAAGTCGGCGCGGGCGGTCCCGTAGTCCGGCATGAACAGCGTATCTCCGACGAAGACCGCATCGCCGATCCTGTAGGCGACATCGGCGGGGGTGTGGCCGGGCACATGCATCACCTCGACCGTCAGCCCGCCCAGCGGGAATTGCTCCCCATCCGCGAACAGCCGGTCGAAATCCGATCCGTCGGTGGCCAGATCGTCCATGGCGAACACCGGCCGGAATATCTTCTGCACGTCGCGGATATACTCGCCGATCCCGATCCATGCGCCGGTGCGTGCCTTGATGAACGGCGCCGCCGAAAGGTGGTCCGCATGGGCATGGGTTTCCAGCACCATCGCTATGCGCCAGCCCTTGTTGGTGGCCTGCTCGACGATCCGCCCGGCCGAGCGCGTATCGGCTTCGCCGCTGGCCAGGTCGAAATCGAGCACCGGGTCGATCACCGCCGCTTCTCCGGTGGCGGGGTCGGCCACGAGGTAGCTGATGGTATTGGTCGGTTCGTCAAAGAACGCTTCGATGAGTGGCTGGCGCATTGAAACCTCCATTCAGGCCTTGCTTATATATTAGCATATGCTACATTAGCAATAACTAATGGAGTAGTGTAATGCTCAAGCCGCCGATGGATCTTGCGACTTTCGAGGAAAAGGCCGGCGCGGTCGCCGCCCAGCTCAAGGCAATCGGCAATGCCCGGCGCCTGATGGTGCTTTGCAAGCTGGTCCAGCATGGGGAAATGACCGTGACCGATCTGGCCCGGGAAGTGGGCCTGTCACAATCCGCGCTTTCCCAGCATCTAACCAGAATGCGCGAGGAAGGGCTGGTCGGCTTCCGCCGCGAGAGCCAGACGCTCTGGTACAGGATCGCCGATCCGAGGACCGAGACGCTGCTCGCCACGCTCTATCAACTTTATTGCGAGGAATGATCCGCCATGACCATAACCACCATCTCTCCGGCCGAGGCGCGCAGGAAAATCGAAGCGGGCGCCCAGCTTGTCGATATCAGGGACAAAGACGAGCACGCGCGGGAAAATATCCCCGGGGCCGTCAATGTGCCGCTGTCGCGGATCGGCAGCCTGCCGCCCTGCGCGCAGCCGGTGATCTTCCATTGCCGCTCCGGCATGCGCACGGCGGCCAATGCCGATCTGCTGGCCGGGGCGGCGCGGGATGCGCCCTGCTACATCGTCGAAGGCGGCATGGATGCGTGGCGCAAGGCGGGGCTGCCGGTTTCCGTCGACAGGAAGCAGCCCCTCGAAATCATGCGGCAGGTCCAGCTCGGGGCCGGCGGGCTGGTGCTGCTGGGCGTCGCCCTGGGCTTCCTCGCCGGGCCGGGCTTCTTCGCTCTGTCCGCCTTCGTCGGAGCGGGGCTGATGGTGGCCGGGGCGACCGGCTGGTGCGGCATGGCCAGCCTGCTGCGCCATATGCCGTGGAACCGGGGCTTCCGGCAGGGCGCATAGGCCGGACATGACCATCGCGACGGTTGTCGCCGCGCTGCTGTCGGGCGGGCTGATCGGCCTGATCCTCGGTCTGGTCGGCGGCGGCGGCTCCATTCTGGCGGTGCCGCTGCTGGTCTATGTCGTCGGGATCGGATCGACGCATATGGCGATCGGCACCGCAGCGATTGCCGTTGCCGCCAATGCGGCCGCCAGCCTGGCCGGCCATGCCCGCGCGGGGATGGTCAAATGGCGCTGCGGCAGCGCCTTCGCGATGGCCGGCGTGATCGGCGCGGCGATAGGCGCGGAACTGGGCAAGGCGCTGGACGGCGAGCGGCTGCTGATGCTGTTCGGCCTGCTGATGATCGGCGTGGGCCTTTCGATGCTGCGCAAGCGGAGTGCGGCGGAAGCGTCGGACGTGCGCCTGACGCGCCAGAGCGCGGGCCATCTCCTGCCCCGGCTGGTTTCGCTTGGCGCCGGGGTCGGGCTTGCCGCCGGATTCTTCGGGATCGGGGGTGGTTTCCTGATCGTGCCGGGCCTGATGCTGGCGACCGCGATGCCGTTGCCCAACGCGATCGGCACTTCGCTGCTGGTCGTCACCGCGCTGGGATTGACCACGGCGGCATCCTACGCCCTGTCCGGGCTGGTGGATTGGCCGCTGACGGCGTTGCTGGCCGGGGGCGGTGTGGCTGGTGCTGCCGCCGGAATTGCCCTGGGGCGCAGGCTGGCGAGCCAGAAGAACCTGCTGGAGCGGATATTCGCCGCAATCGTGATCGCGGTCGGGCTTTATGTGGCGTTCGGGGCGCCAAGCTGACTGCCGTCAGGCGCGGTGCCGTTCCACGATTGCGATGGCGGCGGCGATGGCGTCGTCCCGGTCCAACTCCGACGTGTCGAGGATGATCGCATCCGCCGCCGCAACCAGCGGAGCCTGGGCGCGGGTGGTGTCGCGCTCGTCGCGGGCGCGCAGATCGTCCTCTATCGAATCCAGGGTCCGGTTCTCGCCGCGCTCGCGCATTTCCTTCCAGCGCCGGACCGCGCGCGCCGCGACCGATGCGGTGACGAACAGCTTCACGTCGGCATCCGGGGCGATCACGGTTCCGATGTCCCGCCCGTCCAGCACCGCGCCGCCGGGCTGGCGGGCAAAGGCGCGCTGGCGTTCGAGCAGCGCCGCGCGCACCGCTGAGTGGATCGAAACGCGGCTGGCGATACCGCCCGCGCCCTCGCTGCGCAGGCCGGGGTCGGCAAGCAGGCTTTCGGGGAAGGCGCAGGCGGCCAGCGCATCCATCGGATCGTCCGGATCGCCGCCGTTGCGGACGAGCTGCTGGCCGACCGCGCGATAGAGCAGCCCGGTATCGAGATGGGGCAGGCCAAAATGCCGGGCCAGCGCCCGGGCGATGGTGCCCTTGCCCGAAGCGGTGGGGCCGTCGACCGCGATAATCATGCGCCCCGCTTTCGTGCAACCAGCGCCTTCGCCAGGCCCCAGATCGCGATGGCGGCCCAGAAGCCCTCCAGCACCAGCGAGGCGGGATTGAGGTTCACCAGCAGCGAAACGGTGAGCAGGCAGGCGCCCAGCAGGTTGACGCCGTGCTGGATGAAGGGGTTCGGCTGGGCGTGCCAAGTGATGTAGGCATAGGCGCCGATGATGCAGGCCATGCCGGTGAAGCCGAACAGGTTCGCCATCTCCGGGCTCATGCGCAAAGGCCGTCCAGCAGCCCCTCGAAGCCCGGAAAGCTGGTGCCGATGGGGGTGGTGTCGTCCACTTCGACGCCGCTTGCGCTGGCCAGCCCGGCAATCGCCATGCTCATGGCGATGCGGTGGTCGAGATGGGTGGCGATGGGCTGCCCGTTTTCCGGCGTTCCGGAAAGGGGTTCGCCCCCGGTGCCATGGATGACCAGCCCGTCCTCACGTTCCTCCACCCGCGCCCCGGCGGCGGCGAGGGCCGTGGCCATCACGGCCAGCCTGTCCGATTCCTTGACGCGCAGCTCGTCCAGTCCGCTGGTGACGGTGGTGCCCTCGGCCAGCGCGGCGGCGACGAACAGGATGGGAAACTCGTCGATCATGCTGGGCGCAAGCGCGGGATCGACCGCGATTCCGCTCAGCGGCGAATGAGTGACGCGCAAGTCGGCCACCGGCTCCCCGCCGACCTCGCGGGGGTTCACTTCCTCGATCCGCCCGCCCATGGCGCGCAGCACGGAGAAAAGCCCAGCGCGGGTCGGGTTCAGTCCGACATTCTCGATCAGCACGTTGCTGCCCGGCACCAGCAGGGCGGCGGTGACGAAGAAGGCGGCGGAAGAAGGGTCACCCGGCACGGCGATGGTCCGGGGCTGAAGCTCGGCCTCGCCGCGAATGCGGATGATGCGGGTGCCTTGTTGTTCCTCCACCTCCAGATCGGCGCCGAACCCTTTCAACATGCGTTCCGAATGGTCGCGCGTCGGCACCGGCTCGATCACCGTGGTGATTCCCGGCGTGTTCAGCCCGGCCAGCAGCACCGCGCTCTTGACCTGGGCCGAGGCGACCGGAAGCCTGTATTCGATGGGGACGGCGGGGCACATTCCCCGGATCATCAGCGGCAGGGTGCCGCCGGGGCTGGCGGTGATTTCCGCCCCCATCAGGGAGAGCGGCTCGGTCACGCGGCCCATCGGCCGCTTGGAAAGGCTTGCGTCGCCAGTGAAGGTCGCGGTGATGGCGTGGCTGGCGATGAGGCCCATCAGCAGGCGGGTGGAAGTGCCGCTGTTGCCCATCTCCAGCGCGGTCCGGGGCTGCAACAGGCTGCCCACGCCCACGCCATGGACCAGCCAGTCGCCCATCCGGTCGCGTTCGATCGTCGCACCCATGGCCCGCAGCGCGGCGGCGGTGGCCAGCACGTCCTCGCCCTCCAGCATGTCGGAGATGCGGCTTTCGCCCACGGCCAGGGCGGACAGCATCAGCGCGCGGTGGCTGATCGACTTGTCGCCCGGCACGCGGATGGTGCCGAGCAGCGGCCCGGAAGGACGGAAGCGGCGCGCATGCATATCGGGGGATCGGTGGGATGATCGGGAAGCGGACAAAGCTGGAATACCCTTGTTGATGAGGGCCTGGATTGCGCGCGGCTTTTGACAGCGCCTGCGCGCTATGGCAAGGCGCGCGCCGCGCTCCATCTGGGAGCTTCCGCTATAATGTGATTCATTTGTCCAGCCAGTGCCCCCCGGGGCAGGCAAATTGAGGATTTTCGATGGTAAAGCCTGAATGGGGCACGAAGCGCAGCTGCCCGAAATGCGGCACCCGTTTCTATGACCTTGGCAAGGAAGACCCGGTAAACTGCATCGAATGCGGTGAGCACTGGTATCCCGAGCCGGTCCTGAAATCGAAGCAGCCCATTCCGTTCGAGGAAATCGAGAAGGAAGACAAGGCGAAGGTCGAGGATGCCGATCTGGCGGATGACGATCTGGA
>Ga0172382_10007719_pt1 | contig 15199 bp, 11 predicted proteins | sample Leawel138RmetaG_FD_122245 | JGI IMG/M metagenome (GOLD analysis project Ga0172382, IMG submission 122245) | Leachate microbial communities from a municipal landfill in Southern Ontario, Canada - Leachate well 138R metaG | ecosystem: Engineered > Solid waste > Landfill > Unclassified | place...
CGGGCGCTGCCGCCATCGCCTGCCTGGACTTGCTGGTCCACCTGGGCGTCAAGCGCGAGAACATCTACGTGGTCGACTCCCGCGGCGTGATCTGGGATGGCCGTGACGAGAACATGGAGGTCAACAAGAAGCGCTACGCGCAGAAGACCGACGCGCGCACGCTGGCCGACGTGGTCAACGGCGCCGACGTGTTCCTGGGCTGCTCCACCGCCGGCGTGCTGACCGCCGACATGGTCAAGACCATGGCCGCCAGCCCGCTGATCCTGGCGCTGGCCAATCCGGAACCCGAAATCCGTCCGGAAGTGGCCAAGGCCGCGCGTCCGGACTGCATCATCGCCACCGGCCGTTCGGACTACCCGAACCAGGTCAACAACGTGCTGTGCTTCCCCTTCATCTTCCGGGGCGCGATGGATTGCGGCGCCACCGTCATCAACGAAGAAATGAAGCTGGCCTGCGTCAAGGCCATCGCCGATCTGGCCCAGGCCGAGAGCAGCGCCGAGGTCGCGGGCGCCTATGCCGACCAGGATCTGTCCTTCGGTCCGGAATACATCATCCCCAAGCCCTTCGATCCGCGCCTGATCGTCAAGATCGCCCCGGCCATCGCCGAGGCTGCGGCGGCCTCCGGCGTGGCCCGTCGCCCCATCGAGGACATGGACGCCTACCGGCAGTCCCTGATGAGCATCGTCTACCACTCCGGCCAACTGATGCGCCCCCTGTTCCGCCAGGCGAAGTCCGCGCCCAAGCGCGTGATCTACGCCGACGGCGAGGACGAACGCGTCCTGCGCGCCGCCCAGACGGTGCTGGACGAGGGCTTCGCGCGACCGATCCTGATCGGCCGCCCTGCCGTGATCGACATGCGCATCCAGAAGTTCGGCCTGCGACTGACGCCGGGCCAGAATGTGGAAATCGTCAATCCCGAGGACGACTCGCGCTTCAACGAGACCTGGAGCGCCTACTACAAGCTGCGCGGCCGCGACGGCGTCACGCCCGACATCGCCAAGGCCATGGTCCGCAAGCACAACTCCCTGATCGGGGTGATGCTGCTGCAGCGCGGCGACGCCGACGCGATGATCTGCGGCGTGGCCAGCCGCTTCGACAACCAGTTGAAGTACGTCGAGGAAGTCATCGGCCTGAAGCCCACGGCGCGCACTTACGCGGCCATGAACGTCTTGATGCTGCCCACGCAGACCCTGTTCATCTGCGACACGCACGTCAATGAAGACCCCACCGCCGAGCAGGTCGCCGACATGACGATCCAGGCCGCCGAGGAGGTCCGCCGCTTCGGCATCGTGCCCAAGGTCGCCCTGCTCTCGCATTCCAACTTCGGCAGCCGCCCCTCGGCGTCCTCCCGCAAGATGGCCGAGGCCCGGCGCCTGATCGCCGAGCGCGCCCCCGAACTGGAGGTCGACGGCGAAATGCACGCGGACTCGGCCCTGTCCGAGACCATCCGCGTCAAGGCCTACCCCGACACCGCGCTGAAAGGGCCGGCCAACCTGCTGATCATGCCCAACCTGGACGCCGGCAACATCACCTACAACATGCTGAAGATGACCGGCAGCCACGGGGTGGCGATGGGTCCGGTGCTGCTGGGCGCCGCGCGCCCGGTGCACATCCTGACCACCAGTTCCACGGTGCGCCGGATCGTCAACATGACGGCCCTGGCGGTGGTGGATGCCCAGCAGGAGGCGGGCGAAACGGTCTGATCAACCCGCAGGACCGCGGGACCGACCGGCTGGCGCGGCCTTCAATGCCGCGCCAGCCGGTCGACGAAGATCCGGCCGGCCGAATTGATCCGCAAACTGACCGAGAACGGCAGGTCTGGCGCATTCGCGCGGCTGGCCGCCAGCAGGCCGCTCAGTTCGAAACGCAAGGCGATCACGTCCCGGCGCTCGGACGAGACAGAAATCCGGCATTGCCGCAATCGCGGCTCGTACAGGCTGATCTGGCGCAAGATCGCCTCGGACAGGGCCTCGGATGTCCCGACGGCGAAAGAGCCCGCAATATTGCTCATGTCGGCCAATCCATACTGGGCATCGATGGGCACCGAACCCGCCCGCGTATTGAGCAGCCGCGTGAGATGCAGCCCGATGGATTCCGAAAGCTGGCGATCTGGAGAAACGCCATCGGACAAACCGGGGTCTTCGAAATGGGTCAGGCGTTCCAACAAGCGGATCTGGCTCATGCCGGGTTCTCTCACACAAACCCCCTGAATCGGGGGGAAACACGTATCCTACTCCCTTGACACCCATCCGTGGCATCCGGCACCATCGACGGCTCGATTGCCTCTAATCTTACCCATGGCCACCCGCTTCAACCGGTTCTACGCTACCGAGCTCGCCCACCTGCGCACCCACTCGTTGGAATTTGCCCAGGCCAACCCCGCGGTTGCCCCGATGCTGGGATCGGTATCGACCGACCCGGATGTCGAACGCCTGCTAGAGGGCGTGGCCTTCCTGAACGGCCTGACGCGTCAAAAACTGGACGACGAATTTCCCGAAATCGTCCAGGAACTTGCCAGCGTCCTGGTGCCTCAGTTCCTGCGACCACTGCCCGCGACCTCGATGGTGGCCTTCGCACCCAAGGCCCCACTCAATGAAACGACCGTGATCGAGGCCGGCACCGAGATCGCCGCCACGCCCCTGGAAGGCATTTCCTGCCTCTTCCGCACCACAGCCAGGTTGCACATCGCGCCCCTCACACTGGAATCCGTCAACACGGAAAAAACCCAGGACGGCAACCACGTCCTGCAACTGCAATTCCACGCGCCCGGCGCCTCGGACGCGCCCGCCCTGCCGGACCGCCTGCGGCTGTTCCTGACGGGCGACCCCGTCGATGCGGCCAATCTTTTCATGCTGCTCAACAACCAGGTCCAGTCCCTGCGCCTGCGCGACCAAGCCGGCCACACCGTGTCACTGCCCCCGAAACTCGGCACCCCCGGCTTCGACGAACCCCTGTTGCCCTATCCCGACAATGCATTTCCCGCCTTCAGCTGGATGCAGGAACTGCTGTTCATGCCGCAGAAATTCCTGTTCATCGAACTGACCGGCCTGGACAAGGGCAATGGCATCCTCCAGGGCAGCCGCTTCCGGATCGAGTTCTTTCTGTCCAGGAACAACCAGGACCTCCCGTCCCTGAGCACTCGCAACTTCGCCCTGCATGTCACGCCGGTGGTCAACCTGTTCGCCACCGAAGCCGAGCCCATCAAGCTCGACCACGAGCTGTCCGAGTATCCGGTCCTGCCCCACGGCACGCAACGCGCCCATCACCAGATCTACTCCATCGACTCGGTCAGCGGTTACCAGCAAGGCGGCGCGCCTCCCCGGTCCTATGTCCCGTTTTCCTTGCTGTCCCACGCACGCCATTCGGCCCAGGCCAGCTACCGCACTTCAATCCGGCCGGCCATCGTGGGCAACACCATCAACACCTACCTGTCGGTGGTCTACGATCAGCAGAACGTGCCAGCCAACGAAACGCTCTCGCTCACCCTGACCTGCACCAACCGGACACTGCCCGAGCGACTGAAGCTGGGCGACATTTCCCGGCCCACCAGTTCCTCGCCCGAACGCTTCACATTCCGGAACATCACACCCGTCACGGCGGCCATCGACCCGCCGCACGGCGAAAAGCTGCTGTGGGACGTGATCAGCCATACCACGCTGAATCTGCTGTCGCTGGCCAGCATCGACAATCTGCGTGCCATCCTGCACCTGTACAACTCCACCTGCTCCCACGACAACAGCGTGCGCAGCGCCAATGAAAGACAAATCGAAGGCCTGCTGGACCTCTCCATCACGCCCGAGTCCCGCCTGGTGCGCGGCAGCCTGTTGCAGGGCCAACATATCGTGCTCAGCTGCGACGAGAAAAACTGGCCGGGAACGGGCACCCTCTATCTTTGGGGCTGCGTACTGGACCGATTCCTCGCCAGCTACATCAGCATCAACACCTACACCCGTTTCGAAATCCACGACAAAAACACAGGAACCCGATTCACATGGCCGATGCGCATGGGACTCAAGACAGTCCTTTAAAGACTCGGCTGCTCTCGCAGGGCGGGCGGTTCGCATTTTCGCAGGCCTACCGGCTGCTGCGGCTGCTGCCGCGCCCGACCCCGGACAGCGAACCCGACATCCGGACACGGCCCCACCTCAGTCTGGACTTTCCAGGCATGGACCTCAGTGGCATCGAGGAAACCGCCCCTGGCCAGTACCGCTTGACCGCCAATTTCCTGGGCCTGTACGGGGTCACATCCCCGCTGCCCAATTTCTACACCGAAGACCTGCTGGACGAGCGTCACGATGGCCGCCACAGCAATCGGGATTTCCTCGACATTGTCGGCCAGACGCTGTACCCGCTGTTTTTCCGGGCCTGGCTGAAATCCCGCGCCCACATCCGCATCAAGGAATTCGGCGACGACCGGCTGCTGGAGATCTTCCACACCTTCGTAGGCATCTGCCGCCCCCTGCGCTACCTGAATCGCCCCGGGGTTTCGCACCTGCTGCGCTTCGCCGGCCTGTTCAGCCAGCATCCGCGTTCGGCCATGGGCCTGCAGACCATCATTGCCGCGCTGCATCCGGACACCGACATCGAAGTCATCCAGCAAGACATCCGCAAACAACCCATCCCGCAGCCGCAGCGGCTGACCCTCGGCCTGCAGAATTGCACCCTGGGCGACGACGCCCACCTGGGCAGCGAAATCCGCTGCCGTACCAGCAACCTCACCGTGCGCATCAGCCAGATCGATGCCGACCTGTTTCCCCGCCTGCTGCCGGGCGGTGATGCCTTCGAGGAACTAAAGTTCCTGGTTCGTTACTATCTCATGACCCCTTTGCACATCCGCCTGGTGCTGCAACCGGCTCCCGGCGTCGTGGGCCTGCTGCATCTGGGCACGAAGGCCTGGGGATCGCTGGGCAGAACCAGCTGGTTGCCGGCCGGTGGCACGCGCGCCTACCAGTCGCTGACTTTCACGCTATGAACCATGGCGTAAAGACCACCGGGACGACAGCCATACAGGTTTTTTCCACCGCCCGAAGCCAGCCTCACGAAGGATCGCCATGGCCATCGCCGACAAAGAACTGATCTTCACCTTCGCGCTCACCCCGTCGCCCGCCTTGTTCCAGGTCATCCGCCTGGAAGGCCACGAGGCCATCTCCCAGCCCTTCGAGTTTCAATTGACCCTGGTCAGCGACCAAGGCGACATCGATCTGGATGCCGCGCTGCAGGCCACCGCCACCCTGACCATCCGATCCCGGGACGCCGCGCGGACCACGCCCTACCATGGCATGCTGGCCAGCATCGAACAGCTGGGCTGCGTCGACCAGGCCTACTTCTACCAGGTCACCCTGGTACCCCGGCTCTGGAAAGCCAGCCTCAATCAGCTCAACGAAGTCTATCTGAACGAACAGACCGTGCCGCAGCTGATCCCGCAAATCCTGCAACGCAACAATCTACGCGGTCCGGATGTGCGCCTGCTGCTGAAAAACCCGCAGGCCTACCGCGAACGCAGCTTCATCTGCCAGTTCCAGGAGAGCGACTTCAATTTCCTCTCGCGCTGGATGGAACAGGAAGGTCTGTACTATTACTTCGACCACGACAGCAGCCCCTCGGGTGAAGTGCTGACGATCCTCGATCACCGGGAAGCACAGCCGGCCGCCGTCACCACACTGCGCTACACCCCGCCCGAAAACGTCCAGACCGACCGCCAGGACAGCTGCGTCACCGCTTTTACCTGCCGCAAGAAGCAACTGCCGGGCGCCACCCTGGTACAGGACTTCAATTACCGCAAGGCCAGCCTGGCCGACGACGTCCGGCACCAGAGCCGCATCCCCCAGGGCACCCAGGGCACATACATGCTCTACGGGCAAAACCTGCGCACGCCGGAACACGCCCGACAACTGGCCGACATCTGCGCCCAGGCAATCGATGCCCAAGGCACCGTCTACCATGGCAGTTCCCCGGCAACGGGCCTGCGCAGCGGCTACTTCCTGGAAGTCACCCATCATTTCCGGGACAGTTGCAACACCCGCTACCTGATCACCAGCGTCCAGCACCGCGGATCCCAGGCCGGCGTGGTGCTTGCAGGCAAAAACACCGCCTACAACCGCAGCGAACAAGGCTCCACCTATGCGGCGGAATTCCAGGCAATCCCTGCGGACCTACAATACCGGTCGCCCCGGGTTACGCCCCGTCCGGTCATCAGCGGCATCCTCAGCGCCTGGGTTGATGCCGAGGGCAGCGGCAAACTGGCCGAAATCAACGAGTTCGGCCAGTACAAGGTCCAGTTGCCCTATGATCTGTCCGACAAACCGCTGAACAAGGGCTCTTCATGGTTGCGCATGGCTTCCCCCTATGCCGGCAGCAGCGAAGGCATGCACTTTCCACTGCGACGCGGCTCCGAGGTGCTGCTGGCCTTCAACCAGGGGGATCCGGACCAGCCCGTCATTCTCTCCGCCGTGCCCAACTCCGAACACCCGAGCATCGTGAACCGGGTCAATCAGACCAGCAACGCGATCCGTTCGGTCAGCGGCAACTACCTGAACATGTCCGATCGGCCCGGCAAGGAGTTCTTCGGGATGTATTCGCCCGTCAAAAGCTCCATGGTCTACATCGGCACGATCCCCCAGGGGCAGTCCGACAGTCAGGCCCCCTCGCCACCGAATGACCCCATGGCGGCCCTGAGCTCGATCTAACCCCCCATTTTTCCGGAAAATCATGGCAGACGACAGCGACAAAAACGGGCTGGTCCTGTACACCCAGGGAAAGTACTTCGCCTGGTACGGCAACGGCGCCACCACCATCACGTCGGCCTCCAGTTTCGATCTGACGTACGGCGTCAAGAACAGCGTCACGATCGGTCTTTTCACCGATCTGACGATTGCCATGAAAACCGACGTGTTCGTTGGCGGCAACCTGTCCGCCAACCTGTCTGCCGGCGTCGAATTCAAGAAAAGCCACGCGGTCCAAGAAGCCCAGGATGCCTCCAGCCACGGCCTGAACAACAATGTCCTGTCCGCAGGCAACGACATCCCCGGCGCGGCAAAAATCGCGGTCCTCCGGACCATCCTGGGGGTGCTCGTCGGCGCACAAGTCATCTCCCTGCTGGCTGCGACGGGCATTGCCATCGCCCTGGACAAAACCAAGGACGAGGAAAAAGTCAAAGAGGCCAATGCGGCCGTGCCGGACGACGACCCCACGAATACCATGACCCTGGAAAATCCGGTTCCAGGCTATGTGTTCTCCCTGATCAACGGGGGCATGAACATCCTCAGTGCAATCGGCCTGATCGTCGGAATCATCATCTCCAAAGTTTCCAGCAACCAGCTATCCGACAATCCTCCGTCCGTCCTGTCCCTGGACAAACTGCCCGCCGCATTTCTCGGTGTCCGCAGTCCCCTCCCCGTCAACGGCGGGGCCGCGGGACTCTCGGTCAGCACCGCAGCCCTCGAAATCTCAGCCACCTCCGCACAACGCGCTTACACCAAAAACCCGACACTCACCACCATCGTCGATTTCAACCCGGCGCAGGCGCCGGATGCCGCCCTGATCCCCGGCGCGCGAGTCCGGCTCAATGCGGGTGGAGACATCCAGTCCTGGGGCGGCAACTGGCTGGCCACCATGAGTGGCGAAAATCGACAGTCGGCGCCCAGCCATCTGCTCCAGGTCACGGACGCCCAAGGAATCAACACCACCACAAACCTGACGGCCGACTCGAACGGTGTCGCCCTGACCGCCGATCCTAACAATACCGTCAGCGCGACGGCAAACGGCGTCAGCGCGGTCGCCACGACCGCTTTCATGCGGCTGACTTCGGACGCCGCTTCCCTTGGACAGGGCGGCAACACCCTGGGCGCAACAGCCAGCAACGTCCAGCTCAAATTCGGTCCCTCCACCACCCTGACGCTTGACAGCACCGGCATCTCCATCGGCGGGGCGCTGACCATTCTGGCGCCGGGCGGACCCTTGCCCACAGGCCCCGACCTGACGGCTCTCAAAGCCCAGATCGCGCAAGAAATTGCCGCTCAAGCAGCCAAGCAGGCAAAGATCACAGCCAATATCGCCCGCCTGGCCGTCGAAGCCAATGCGAACGCACTGTATGCGCAAACGCTGCTCCAGACACGGGCACTGACCGATTCAGTGACAGACAACACCGCGCCACCCACCAAATGAACCCAAGGCTTCCCTCCCTCCAGGTTTTTTTGCCTCCCGGCACCGAGCTTCTGCAACGCAGCCTGAAACTGGATGACGGCCGCTACGCCATGGCGCTGGGCGTGATCCAGCCTTTTGCCCTGCACCCGCCCGGTCCGGAAGCCAACGACGATCCGACCGAAAATCTCTGGGACACCGTCAGCCGGATCCTCGGGAAAAATGGCGAGATCGACGAAGGCTGGCCCAAAGCCTGCGGCGAATGGCTGGCATTCGGCCAGTGCCACCCACCGGCCGGCTATACCGAATGGCCAGTATCCGCCCGCATCACGGCCGGGTCGCTGGACAAACAGCTGGCGATCGCGCAGGACCAGCCCGCGGTACGGGGCTTTGCGCCACTCACACCCGACCATCCCGAACGCCAACGGCATCAGGGCCGGCACGACGACGCCTGGCTGGCCAAACGCTGGCCGCACCATCCCGTCGATACCGACCCCGCCTTTTTCCAGTTGGCGCCGCCGGATCAGCGACTGGATGGCTATTGGCAGGGCGGCGAAGCCATTCTGGTGCGCAATATGCATCCGCAGCACCCGGACCTGCATGGCCGCACGCCCGCAAAGCGTCCTCGTTTCTTCATCCACCAGGCACCGCCCGACGGGGCCCCTGATTTCGCTGAACTGCAGGTGCATGCGGACACGCTCTGGCTGCTGCCCGAAGCCCGGCTCGGCCTCATGATCTACCGCGGCCTGGTGCCTGTCCATACGCCGGACGGCCGTGATCTGAACGCCTTCCTGGGGACTTTCGAGGATCCGGACAGCCCGAAGCAACCCCTGGAGCACTATCTCCAGCAATACCTGGCCCTGGCGGCGCCGGATCTGGCGGCACAACAACAGGCACTGCAGGCGCAGCGGCAACAGGAATACGCGCAACTGTCCAGCACCGAACTCCTGGAAAAAATCACCGAGCAGAAAACGCTCTTCAAGGAAATGCTGCAGCAGCACGGCACAGATGACGAGACCCTGATGCGGCAGATGCTGGCCATGCCCCAGACCCGCCAGTTCGCACAGGCCATCGCCCAGCGCAGCGGCACGCTCAGCGGGTTTTTTACCGAGATCGAGTCCTTGCTGCGCGAGATCGAAGACATCGACGCGCCGCAGGCCACCTCCGGCCCCACGCTGGAATCCGTCCAGCCCCCGCCGCTGGTCACGGCCGCCCAGGCCCCTGTGGCGCCCCCGGCCTCCCGCCAAGGCCCGGCGCTGCAGGATCAGGCACTGGCGACACGCCATCGACTGGCCGTCCAGCGGCGCCAGGCGCAAGGTCAGTCCTGCGCCGGCATGGACCTCAGCCAGGCCAATCTGGCCGGACTGGATCTGGCCGGCATGGACTTTACCGGCGCCGTGCTGGCAGGGGCCAATCTGGCCGGCGCCCAACTGCCGGGCGCGGTGCTGAATCAGGCCATTCTGCAAGGCGCCCGACTGGATGCGGCCAATCTGGCCGGCTGCCAGATTATCCAGGCCACCCTGGACCAGGCGACGTTGGCGGGCGCCAGCCTGAAAGGCGCCATACTGGATGACAGCAACTGCTATGGCGCCAATTTTGCCGGCGCCGAACTGACCGGCGTCAGTCTGAACCGTACCACCCTGACCCAGGCCTGGCTGCAGCAGGTACAGGCGCCGCAGATCCAGGCGGACGAGGCCAATTTCTCGCACGCCAACCTGGAAGGCTGCAATCTGTCACGGGCCCGGCTCCAGCAGGCCAATTTCACCGGCGCCCGGCTGGCCCGCATCCAGCTGGATGACGCCGACTGCAGCGGGGCCAATTTCACCCTGGCCGATCTCAGCCAGGCCAGTCTGGAACGCTGCACCCTCAGCGACAGCCAGAGCACTGCCGGATCCCAATGGCAGGGAGCCAACCTGCAACAAGCCGTACTGAGCGGCGCCAGCTGGGTCGGCGCCTGCCTGGAGAGCGTGCGAATGGATGGCGTCCTCGCCCAGGGAGCCGATTTCTCCGACACGCAACTGGGCCATGCCCGCCTGTCGCAGGCCGATCTGCGCCAGGCCCGCTTTGACCGCGCCATCCTGTGCCATGCCGTGCTGAACCGCAGCAATCTGATGGAAGCCTCGTTCAACCATGCCGATCTCGGCCACTGCCAGATCCAGGACGCCAATCTGTACGCCGCCAGCTTCATCGACACCGATCTGACGCACACCGCCCTGAAAGGCAGCCAGATCGACGCCACCATCCTGCCCGTGCGCTTCGGCGTCCCCACCTGAGCCCCTGACCATGACCGCTCCGCAAATCATCGACGGTGTCCTCGAAAACGCCAATCTTCGCCAAGCCAAACTGGCCGGCACGGATTTTGCCGGCATCCAGTTCCGCCAAGTGGATTTCAGCCAGGCCGATCTGACAGAGACCAACTTCACCCAGGCCGATTTCCAAGGCTGCAATTTCACCAGCGCGCAACTGAACGGCAGCCTGCTGCTGGGCGCCTCGTTCAAGGAATGCGTGCTGGACCAGGCCGGCCTGGCCAACGCCAATCTGTCCACGGCCACGCTGACGCAGGTCAGCCTCGACGGGATCCAGGGCGGCCAGGCGGATCTGTCCGCCTCCCTGCTGGACCAGTGCTCGCTCAGCGAGGCCACACTCACCGGGGCGGATCTGTCCCTGGCACGGTTGAAGGCGTGCTCCCTGGACAATACCGATCTGGGCGGCGCCAATCTCGAACGCCTCATGGCACTCGACACGGACCTGAGCCACGCCCTGTTCCGCGACAACTCCATGGTCAGCGCCATGCTCATGAAGACCAAGCTGACAGGCCAGCGCTTTCCGGGCTGCACGCTGGATCTCACCCTCTTCATCGAGGCCGATCTGCAGGGCGCGGATTTCTCCGGCTCCCAATTCAAGGACACGCAGTTTGCACAGGCCAAATTGACGGGCGCCAGTTTCAAGGGCGCCCGGCTCGCCAACGTCAGTCTGACACTGGCCGACCTCACGGGGGCCGACCTGTCCGAGGCCCAGTTCGAATTCTGCGATTTCTCGGCGGCGATCCTGAACAGCGCCCGTTGCCAGAACAGCCGCTTCGCCACCTGCGTCATGCTCAAACTGCAAGCTGCATCCAGCATTTGGGACCAGGCCTCACTGCGGCTGTGCGACCTGTCGCATGCCGTGCTGAACCAGGCCAGCGCCCGCCGCGCCACGCTGGACATCTGCAATCTGCATGAACTGCAGGAAGAGGGCACCTTGTGGGATGGCGCCACGTTCAATAACAGCGCACGCACCAATCCAGCCCGCGCTGCCGCCGAAACCTGGGCCCCCCCCCTGTAACCCCGGAGATGCGAAGCCATGCCCAATGTCCTGCCCCTGATCCAACCCGTCCCCGATCACGCCGACCTGTTGTTGCAGGCCTACGTCACAGGCCGGGACGGCTCCGACTACCGCACCAGCCATCCGGACTGCCCGACGGCCCGCCCGGCTTTCAGCTGCCTGATGGAACCCCAGGAAGGCGATCTGGTGCTGCTGGCTTCCCCCACGGGCGCAGCGTCAGGCCATATCCTGGCCATCCTGACGCGCCCGGGAGCACAGCAGGCCAGCCTGACGTTGCCGGGCGGCGCCCGCCTGCAGGCGGGTGACGACCAACTGCGCCTGCAGGCCGGGCATCTGCACCTGGACGGCACGCAATCACTGGATCTGCACGGCACCCGGATGGACATCCGCGCGGTCCACGCCCAGACCACCATCACCCACTGGCAGGGCTGGTTCGACACCCTGCAAGCCCATGCCGTCTCCATCCAGTATGGCGCCAAGACGCTGTCGGCCACGCTGGGCAGGCTGCTGTCGCGCTCGATCGAAAGTTTCCGCTCCGTGCAGGGCCTGGACGAGACCCGTGCGGGCCGCAGCAGCACCATCGTCCAGGATCACCATCAGCTCCGGGCCGGCCACATCACCACCCGCGCCGAAGGCTTCGTGAAAATCGACGGTCAGAAGATCGACCTGGGTTGATCCCGCCAGGAACCGCCATGCCCTTTGTCGCCACCATCCAAGCCGGCCAGACCAACAGCACCCCGGACGTCTGCAAGACCCCGGCTCCGCCGGGGCCGCCCATCCCGATCCCCTATCCGAACTTCGCCATGACGACGCTGGCTACGCCGCCGACCACCAAGGTACTGGTGGGCGGTGCGCCGGCGGTGACCAAGTCGTCCAAAATTCCGCTCAGCAACGGCGACACCGGCGGCACACTGGGCGGCGTCGTCTCGGGAACATTCATGAGCGAGTGCGAATTCATCACCGCCAGCTTCAAGGTCAAATTCGAAGGCAAGCCGGTCGTGCGTCAGGGCGACAGCGTCAAATCAAACAAAGGCAATGCCATCGGCGCCCTGTTGCAGCCCAGCCAGGTCAAGGTCAACTGCAACTAGGACCGGTCATTGAGACACTTCGCGCATCCGCACGAGAGAGGCAGGGGACGGCGGCGCCTGTACCGGCCGGCCCTCGGCATCCAGTTCAATGGTGTTGCCGGGAAAATGCGGCAACATGGCGGTCCGGCGTTCGCCCTGATACATGTACACCACGCGATAGGCGCTTTCGGTGTACTGCACCTGGGTCCTGGGCAGGCAACTGGTCTCGATGTAGAACTGCTGTTCCGGCAAATAGACGCCCGGCGTCGTGGGAGCCAGCAGGTCCGAGGAAACCGCGTCCGGAAACAGGAAATTGAACACCACATTGCCCAGAATGGCGCCCACCAGAGAGACGCCGGCCACCACCGGCAGCTTGGTCGGGAAATATTCATAGGCCAGCTTCCCCAGGCCATAGCCGCCCATCACTGCGCCGGGACCTGCCAATGCGCCCACCGCCATGCCCCCCGCCGCCGTGGGATACACCCATTTCCGATGCGTCGGGCCATAATTGGCCGTGAAGTGATAGCCCAGCGCGCCCCCCAGAATACCGCCCAGGACCGGCTTCCAGTATTTGACCACCCAGGACTGCTGCTCGTACTGGCGCCGCGCCCGCTCGCGGTCGCTGACGATGACGTCCCAGCAGACCTGCGGACGGCTGGTCCGGGTGACGGTATCATGCGTAACAGTCAGTACGGGCACACGCTGACCCGCCCATGCGGGGCTGCCGACCCCAGCCATCAGAACCCACAAGGAGAACAGCGTGCAAACGCCTGATTTTCCTTGCCAGGCGGCCCCCGCGCGGCGCGGCCGGGAAATCAACATAAGATATACTCCCTCGTTCTGGAAAAGGGTCTGCCCATCCAGGGGCAGTGTATTTTTTTGCCCATCCTTGCACAAGGTTTCATTTTGCATGCCCCTTCTGCGCCTGTTTTTGCTGTGGATGCCGGCCTGCCTGCTGTCGCTGACGGCGGGATGCTCCAGTGTGAATTCCGCCCTCGGCGGCAATACGGCCACCGAAGCCAAGGCGGAGGTCCAGTGGGATTATGCCCGGGATGCCATCCAGATCGAGCTCGACAGCAGCCCCGACCTGAACGACTTCTTCAGCCAGCCCCACACGGTGGTCCTGGGCGTGTTCCAGACAGCCGACACCAAGACCTTCGCCGCACTCCTGAAAGACGCCGACAAGATCAAGCAGATCCTGGCCAGCGGCAATGCCGGCTCCGACGTGCTGCAACTGGACCGTTTCGTCGTCAGCCCCGACAAACACGTCATCCTGACGCTCGACCGGGTCCAGGATGCCCGTTATGTGGGGCTGATCGCAGGCTATTATTATTTTCAGGTCGACAACGCGGCCCGTCTTTTCCGCATTCCGCTCAATATGGACAGCAGTGGAATCATCAGCACCACTTATGCTGCGCAACCCGCCCATCTGGCCCTGAAACTGCGTCTGGGACGGCAGCGCATCACCAATGCCCGCAGCCTGACCTTCGATGCCGACAGCAAGCCCAATATCGAAACCGTACCGCTGAATAACGACAAACTGGAAATCGATATCGACCAGCAGGCCCGGGACGCGGCGCAGGCATCGACATCCGCCGCCCGAAAGCTGAGAAACTAAGGACCTTGCACATGGACTTTCGCACGGCCACATACTGGCACCAGGGATTATTCCTGCAACCCCAGCACCTGCAGCGCCAGGATCTGCACCAGCAGTTTCTGCAAAAGCCGCTCTACGACCTGGGGGCACCGCACGCCTGGGGGGTCGGCAAGCTGGAATTCGCGCCAGACGGCCTGGCGGCCCAGCACATCGACATCCGCGAAGCCCAGCTGATTTTCCGCCCCAATACCTACGTCGAATTCCCCGGCAATGCACTCATCGCGCCGAGGGACTTCAGCACGGTCTGGACCGACACCGATCAGCCCCTGGACGTCTACCTGGGCCTGCGCAAACTGGCTGTCGCCCATCCCAACGTCACCGTCGTCGATGCCTTCGAGGACGCCACCAATGCGGCCACCCGCTATGCTTCGCAGGCCGACGGCCAGGAAACCCCCGATCTGTATGGCGACGGCCCGGTCGCACAGGTCCCCATCCTCATGCACATCGTGCGGGTGTTTTTCGGCACCGAACTCGATTCGCTGGATGACTACGACCTGATCCCCATCGGCCAGTTGCAGCGCGTCAACGACGTGATCCAGTTCAGCGCCACCGAGATGCCGCCCTGCTACCGCCTGTCGGGCTCCGCTCTCCTGGCCAACCTGCTGCGCGACATCCGCGACGAGCTCTCGGGGCGCATGCGCCAGCTGGCCGAATACAAGGTTTCGCAGGATCTGCAACGGCAGGAACTCGACCCCGGCTATTTCATGCTGATGCAGGCGCTGCAGGCCCTGAACCGCCAGGTGCCGACCCTGACCCATCTGGCGGAAACACCCCAGGTCCATCCCTGGACGATTTATGGCGCCTTGCGCTGCTGCGTGGGCGAACTGAGCACGTTCAGCGAACAATACGATGCCATGGGCCGACGTCGCGATCTGCCCGCCGACGAGGGCCTGCCGGCCTACGACCATCTGCAGCCCTATGCCTGCTTCCAGGCGGCCCGGCAACTGATCAGCCGGCTCCTCAACGACATATCCGCCGGCCCGGAATTCCGCGTCACGCTGGAGCCCATCGA
>Ga0172382_10007720_pt1 | contig 15197 bp, 12 predicted proteins | sample Leawel138RmetaG_FD_122245 | JGI IMG/M metagenome (GOLD analysis project Ga0172382, IMG submission 122245) | Leachate microbial communities from a municipal landfill in Southern Ontario, Canada - Leachate well 138R metaG | ecosystem: Engineered > Solid waste > Landfill > Unclassified | place...
CGGCCGGGGCGACCGGGTCGCCGAGGTCGAGCGAGGGCAGGTCGACATCGGCGATCGCATCCTCGTCCAGGGAGGAGCTCGCCTGCTCCGTATCGCCGATCCGGGAATCGATGTCGATCGAGAAGTCCAGGCCATTGTCGTCGAGCGAATCGACGCCGGTGTCCTCCGGAGCGGCGGTCGTCGCGGCGAAGCTGTCCTGGGTATCGCCCGGAATCGAGAAATCGAGATCGCCGATCGCTTCGGACTCGGCGCGCGCCTGCGGTTCATCGTCGGCGGCATCCGGGGGCGAATCGAGGGCCTCGATCAGCCCCGCGGCGCCGGCCACGCCCGCCGCGGCGATTCCGGCCGAATGTCCGCCGTCGCCGTCATCACGACCGGTGTAGAGCGGATTCTCGGGATCGATCGACAGGCCGAGGGTGACGACCTTCGGCCATTCCTCGTTGGTCCCGCCGGCCTGCTCGTACATCTCGCGAGCCAGTTCGTTGAAGGAGGCCACATCCTTGCGCCCGGCATGGATCTCGAGCAGCTTGGAGCGGATCGCATGCCGTTCGGGCTGCTTCTTGAGGGCCTCCTTGAGGATCTCCTCGGCCTGCGCCTCGCGCCCGTAGGCGATGTAGACCTCGGCTTCGGCGATCGGGTCGACCTCGGTCGAGTGCACATCCACCCCGCTGTCGCGGATGTTGGTGCTGAACAGGCTGTTGGCGGTGTCGACGTTCTGGCCGCCCGTGGTCCCGAACAGGGAGTTGGCGGTGAAGGCGTCGGTACCCCCGAGGCTGTCCTCGAAGCTTTCGGCCGACTTGCGCCGCCGGCGGCTGTACCACATGTAGAAACCGCCGAGCAGGATCAGGGCGCCCCCGCCGAGAAGCACATAGGGGTTCTCGCGCAGTTCGTCCAGGAAGCTCGGTGCCGGGGTCGGGGCCGGTGGCTCGACCGCCGCGACCGGGGCGGCGGCCGGCGTCGGCGCCGGTGCCTCGGCGGCCGGAGCCGGCACGGCCGTGACCGGCTGGGCCGGGGCCGGCGTGTCGGTGCCCGCCATGGTTCCGGCCGGCTGGCCCGCGGATTCGCCGGCGGCGTCGCTGGCCTGGGTGTCGCCTGCGGCCAGGGCTGGTCGATCGGATTCGCCCGGCGCTCCCGAGGTTCCGGCCAGGGCCGGATCGGCGCCTGTCGTTGCATCGCCACCGCTTGCTTCGGTGGCCGTCTCGCCGGCGGCCATCTCGCCCGCGGCCATCTCGCCGGTGGCCGGCTCTGCGGAGGTGCCCGTGGCCGGCTCGGCGCCAGCGCTGGTGCCCGCCTCGCCGGCGCTGGCGGCGGCAGTCTCGCCGCCCGCCGCTTCGGCAGCCCCGGTGGCGGGTTCGCCGGTGACTCCGGCGCCTGCCTCGCCCGTGGCCGCAAGCCCGCTGCCGATCGCCGCGACATCGGCGCCCGACGGCGTGCTGATCGTACCGCTCGCGCCCGTGCCGGCCTGGCGGGCCTGGGTGAGCTGCTGTTCGAGATCGGCGAGCTGGCGATTCTTGAGTTCGAGCAATCGCTGCAGGTCGGTGACGTTCTTCTCGAGTTCGTCGACCCGCGACTGCGCCTCGCGCAGCGCGTTGTCACGCGCGACGCTCGCCTCGGCGGACTCGGCCAGCTGGGATCCGGTGGCCGCACCCGCCACGCCGGCGCCGGTATCGCCAGTCGAGAGCCTGAGCTGGTCGCCCGCCACGGGGGCCTCGGCCGGCGCCTGTGCCTGGCCGATGGTGCCGGTGGCGAGCTGTCCGCCCTGCTGTCCACCGACTTCCGGTGCGGCGCTGGCGATCCGGTTGCGGTATTCGTTGAACGCCTGCAGGCTGGCCCGCATCTCGGTGGCCACCTCGGCCGACGAGAGCGAGCGCATCTCGCTTTCGGAGGGAATCGCCAGCGTGACCCCGGAGCGCATCTGGTGGACGCCGCCGAAGAAGGCGCCCGGATTGGCCCGGTAGATCGAGACGATCGCCTGGTTGAGGGAAACGCCTTCCGGACGGACCCGTTCGGCGATATCGGCCAGGATGTCGCCCCGGCCCACCTCGATCGAACTCGGGCGAGCCGGCGTGGGCGCCGCCGACATCGGCGGGCGCGCCGGCGGCACGGCGGCGGGAGCCTGGGCCACGGGAGCGGGCATGGGCGCCGCCGCTGCAGGCGCCGGAGCGGTCGGTGCCGAAGCGACCGGCGCCGGCGCCTGCGCCCGGGCGGCGGGCGCCGACATCGGCGTGGAATCGGCTACGCCGACACGCGGCGCGACCGGCGCCGCGGCAATCGTGCCGCCTTCCACCGTATTGGCGCGTCCGACCTGCAATTCGGGCGGGTCGAGCAGGAAGGTGTATTCACGGGCGAATTTGCCGGAAGCCCAGTTCAATTCGACCAGCAGGTCGACGAAGGGCTCGTTGATCGGCCGGTTCGACGAAATCCGGACCACGGCCCGGCCGTCGGAACGGCGATCGATCTGGAAATTCAGGCCGGTCAGCGCCGGGTTGTATTCGAGGCCCGCCTGGCGAAATGCCTCCGGCGTGGCCAGCCTCGCGACGAGCGAGGAGGATTCTTCCTGGGAAAGCGAGGTGATTTCCACCTCGGCCTGCAGGGGCTGGCCGAGCGCCGACTGGACGGTCAGGCGACCGAGCCCGGCGGCGTAGCTGTCTTGTGGAAGGAACAGTCCCCCGGAAACGGCCAATGCAACGGCGACCGCAAGGGTCGCCGGTGTAGGCACGAGTCGGGGTTGGTTCATTTTGATTTTCCGCGACGGCACGGTTTTCCCCAGACGTGCTTCTCGATCTTTTGAGGCTAACATCAGCGACTTGCCCTCGCAAGCTAAAGCAAAGCGGAAGGTTCATTCGCGATCCGCGAACGTTGTCCCACGTTGACGATGGATGGATTCATCGATTCACGGGGAAACCACTCCCCCGCGAATCGCCGAATACCACATTATCGCGATGCCAGGATGCGCAGCATACGACGCAGCGGCTCAGCGGCGCCCCAGAGCAGCTGATCGCCAACCGTGAAGGCACTGATGTAGTCCGGACCCATCGCCAGCTTGCGCACCCGCCCCACCGCGATGTCGAGCTGGCCGGTAATCGCGGCCGGCGACAGGCCCTAGACGCTCGCATCCTTGGCATTTTCGATATATCGAACCCATTCATTTCCATTCGAAATCAATGATTCGATTTCAGGCAGGGGCAGGTCCCGACGCAGCTTGATCGTCAGGGCCTGGCTGTGGCAACGCATGGCCCCGATCCGCACGCACAGGCTCTCGATCGGCACATGCCCGGGCCCGCCTTGCGGCCGCCCCATGATCTTGTTGCATTCGGCGTCGCCCTTCCACTCTTCGCGCGACATGCCGTCGCCGAGATCCTTGTCGATCCAGGGAATCAGGCTTCCCGCCAGGGGCGCCCCGAAATGCCCGGTCGCGAAATCGCTCGAACGCATCGCATCGGCGACCCGCCGGTCGATGTCCAGGATGGCCGAAGCGGGATCGGCGAGCAGATCGGCGGCGCTGGCATGCAACTGGCCCATCTGGGTGATCAGCTCGCGCATGTTCTGGGCGCCCGCCCCCGATGCCGCCTGGTAGGTCATGGCGCTGACCCATTCGACGAGATCCTCGGCGAACAGGCCGTTCAGGGCCAGCATCATCAGGCTGACGGTGCAGTTGCCGCCGATGAAATCGCGCCGGCCGGCCTGCAGCGCCCGGTCGATGCCGTCCCGATTGAGCGGATCGAGCACGATGGTCGCGTCGTCGTTCATGCGCAGGGCCGAGGCGGCATCGATCCAGTAGCCGTTCCAGCCCGCCGCCCGCAGCCGCGGATGGACTTCGTTGGTGTAGTCGCCACCCTGGCAGGTGATGATCACGTCCATCGCCGCGAGCGTCTCGATGGAATTCGCATCGGCCAGCGGCGCGCTGCCCAGCGGCGCCTTGCCGCCGGCGTTCGAGGTGCTGAAGAAGCTCGTCTCGACGAGATCGAAGTCGTTCTCCTCGCGCATCCGCTGCATCAGCACCGAGCCGACCATGCCACGCCAGCCGACCATTCCGAGTTTCATGCTCATTTCCGTATTCCTGCTTCCTTGCGGCGCGGTGACACGCCGCCTTGTTCCATGTCGTGCGCCGGCCTTCTCCGGCTCAGAGCGCGGCCAGGACCGCGTCGCCCATCGCAATGGTGCCGATCGTCGCCTCGCCCTCGGCCGCGATGTCGGCCGTGCGCAGGCCGCTGGCCAGCACCTGCGAGACGGCGCGCTCGACGCGTTGCGCGGCCGCCTCCTGGTTCAGCGAGTAGCGCAGCAGCATCGCGGCCGAGATGATCGTCGCCAGCGGATTGGCCTTGTCCTGGCCCGCGATGTCGGGCGCCGAACCGTGGATCGGCTCGTAGAGGCCGAAACCGCGGGCATTGAGCGAGGCGCTCGGCAGCATCCCGATCGAGCCGGTCAGCATCGAAGCCTCGTCCGAGAGGATGTCGCCGAACATGTTCCCGGTCACGATGACGTCGAACTGCCGGGGAGCGCGCACCAGCTGCATGGCAGCATTGTCCACGTACATGTGGGACAGTGCGATGTCCGGGTAGTCGGCATGGGTTTCCGTGACCACATCGCGCCACAGCTGGGTGGTCTCGAGCACGTTCGCCTTGTCGACCGAGCAGACCCGGCCATCGCGCTTGCGGGCGGCCTCGAAGGCCGTCCGGGCGATCCGCCGGATCTCGCCTTCGGTGTAGCGCATGGTGTCGAAACCCTCGCGCTCGCCCGACTCCGTCTGGCGGATGCCGCGCGGCTGGCCGAAATAGATGTCTCCGGTCAGCTCGCGGATGATCAGGATGTCGAGCCCCGCGACCAGTTCGGGCCGCAGCGAGGACGCATGCGCCAGTTCCGGATAGACGAGCGCCGGACGCAGGTTGGCGAACAGGTCGAAATGCTTGCGCAGGCGCAGCAGGCCCTGCTCCGGGCGCTGCGGACGCGGCAGGGCGTCATAGGCGGGGCCGCCCACCGAGCCGAACAGGATCGCATCGGAAGCTTCGCACAGGGCCAGGGTGTCGGCGGGCAGCGGGTCGCCGGCGGCATCGACGCCGGCCCCGCCGACGGGGCCGCTCGCCATCTCGAGCGCCAGGCCGTCGGCGGCGAGCGCCTCCAGCACGCGTACCGCCTGGGCGGTGATTTCCGGTCCGATGCCGTCACCGGGCAGGACTGCGATCTTCATCCCTCGTACCTCGTGGTTCATGTGCTGCGGGACGCCTTCGGGCGACGACCCGCATTGCGGAACTTCCGTCCCGGCGCGGGGCTCGGGGCGGCAATGGCCCGGCTTCCCGGGCCGGCCCGGCTTCCCTTGTCCGTGGCGGGCTCAGTCGGCGAGCGTGCGGCCCAGCCAGGGCTTGCCCCGCAGGCGCTTCGCCTCGTATTCGCGGATGAGGTCCGAATGGCGCAGGGACAGGCCGATGTCGTCGAGCCCGTTGACGAGGCAATACTTGCGATGGGGATCGACCTCGAAGCGGTACGACAGCGCATCGTCGGCGCTGCGGACCACCTGCTCGGGAAGATCGACGACCAGCTCGAAGCCCGGGAACGCGGCCACCTCGCCGAACAGGCGATCGACGTCGCCCTCGGTCAGGACGATCGGCAGCACGCCGTTCTTGAAGCAGTTGTTGTAGAAGATGTCGGCGAAGGACGGCGCGATGATGATCCGGAAGCCGTAGTCGAGCAGGGCCCAGGGCGCATGCTCGCGCGAGCTGCCGCAACCGAAGTTCTTTCGGGCGAGCAGGATCGACGCGCCCTTGTAGCGCTGCTGGTTGAGCACGAAGTCGGGGTTGAGCGGCCGCTTGCTGTTGTCCATGCCCGGCTCGCCGACATCGAGGTAGCGCCACTCGTCGAACAGGTTGGGCCCGAAGCCCGAGCGCTTGATCGACTTGAGGAATTGCTTCGGGATGATCGCGTCGGTGTCGACGTTGGCGCGGTCGAGCGGCGCGACGATGCCGCGATGAATGGTCAGCTTGTCCATGGAACGTGCCCTATTGCGCCTTCTTCTGGATCTTCTCGCCCGCGCGCTCGATGTCGCGTCCCATGCCCTCGAAGGTATTGCAGGCGGCAAGCCCCGAGAGGAATGCGACCAGGAGCAGGCTGTTGACGATTTTCTTCATGATCGGGTCGGATTGGGCAGGTTTCAGCGGATGTCGACGAAACGACCGGCGATGCCGGCCGCGGCAGCCATGGCGGGGCTGACCAGGTGGGTACGCCCCCCCGTGCCCTGGCGCCCCTCGAAATTGCGGTTCGAGGTGGATGCGCAGCGCTCGCCCGGTTCGAGCCGGTCGGCGTTCATGGCCAGGCACATCGAGCAGCCGGGCTCGCGCCATTCGAAGCCGGCGGCCAGGAAGATCTTGTCGAGCCCCTCGGCCTCGGCCTGCGCCTTCACGAGGCCGGAACCCGGCACGACCATCGCCAGCTTGACGTTGTCGGCCTTGCGCCGGCCACGCACCATCGCGGCCGCCTGGCGGAGATCCTCGATGCGTGAATTGGTGCACGAGCCGATGAACACCTTGTCGATGCGGATGTCGGTGATCGCCGTATTGGGCTCCAGGCCCATGTACTGGAGGGCGCGCTCGATGCCCTCGCGCCGCACCGGGTCGCGCTCGCGATCGGGGTCGGGGACCCGGCCGTCCACCGGCACGACCATCTCGGGCGAAGTTCCCCAGGAAACATGCGGCACGATCGTGCTGGCGTCGATGTCGACGACGGTGTCGAACTTCGCGCCTTCGTCCGAATGCAGGGTCTTCCAGTAGGCGACGGCCTCGTCCCACTCGGCCCCTTCGGGCGCCAGCGGCCGGCCGCGCAGGTAGTCGATGGTGGTCTGGTCGGCGGCGACCATCCCGGCGCGGGCACCGGCCTCGATCGCCATGTTGCAGATGGTCATGCGGCCTTCCATCGAGAGCTCGCGGATCGCGCTGCCCGCGAACTCGATGGCGTGGCCGGTGCCGCCGGCCGTGCCGATGCGCCCGATGATCGCCAGCACGAGGTCCTTGGCGGTGACACCCTTGCCCAGGCGGCCTTCGACCCGCACCAGCATGTTCTTCATCTTGCGGGCGACCAGCGTCTGGGTGGCCAGCACATGCTCGACCTCCGAGGTGCCGATCCCGAAGGCGAGGCAGGCGAAGGCGCCATGCGTGCTGGTGTGCGAATCGCCGCAGACCACCGTCATGCCCGGCAGGGTTGCGCCCTGCTCCGGACCGATGACGTGCACGATGCCCTGGCGCTGGTCGGCGATGTCGAAATACGTCAGGCCATAGGCGCGCGCATTGTCGTCGAGGGTCTCGACCTGCAGGCGGGAGGTGGGGTCGGCGATGCCCGCCGAGCGATCGGTGGTCGGCACGTTGTGGTCGACCACGGCGATGTTCGCCGACACGCGCCACGGATCGCGCCCGGCCATGCGCAGGCCTTCGAAGGCCTGCGGGCTGGTGACTTCGTGCAGCAGGTGCCGGTCGATGTAGATCAGCGCGGTACCGTCGGCTGCCTGGTGGACGACATGCTCGTCCCAGAGCTTGTCGTAAAGCGTGCGGGGCGTCAGCGACATGGATGACCTGTCAGTGGAGTTGCCGGCCATCGGCAGGACGCCGGCGATCGACCGGCATGCGGGCCTGGTGGGGCAGTCGCCGCAGGCGACGCCCCGGGGTCGATCCCGACCCGATGGCGACCGTCATTATGCCATGCGCCGGCCCGACGCCGGCCCTGGCGGCCCGCCCGCGGCTAGCGGGCCGCTCCCCGGTACAGGGGCTCGACCCTGCGGGCATAGACCTCGAGATCCTGGATCCGGGTCGCTGCCGACGGATGGGTGCTGAGGAATTCCGGCTGGCCCGCGCCGCCGAGCGCGGCCATCTTCTTCCAGACACTGACCGCGCCATACGGATCGTAGCCCGCGCGAGCGGCGAGCTCGACGCCGATCCGGTCGGCCTCGGTCTCGTGCAGCCGGCTGTGCGGCAGGCCCACCGTGACCTGGTAGGCGAGTTGCGCCATGTCGAGCGAAGCCTGCCCGCCGCCGGCCATCAGGACCGCGCCCTGCAGCAGCAGGCCCGAGGTCACCTGCTCGGATGCCCGCTCGCGGGAATGCTCGCGCAAGGCGTGGGCGATCTCGTGGCCGATGACGGCGGCGAGTTCGGCATCGGTCGCCTGCAGCTTGTCGATCAGGCCGGTGTAGACGGCGATCTTGCCGCCCGGCATGCACCAGGCGTTGACCTCGTCGGAGCGGATGACGGTGACTTCCCATTGCCAGTTCCGGGCATCGGGACGGAAGACCGGAGTGGCGGCGATCAGGCGCCGGGAGATGGCATCGACCCGTCGCTGCTGGGCGGCGGGCACGTTCAGCTGCCCTTTCTGCTTCGCTTCGCCCACCACTTGCGCGTAGGCCTTGACGGCGCCCTGGCGCAGGTCCGCCTCCGAGACGAGCGTCGACATCCGCTGGGTCCGCTCGACGCCCACGACGCCGCCGCGCGTGGTCTGGACCGAGGTGCAGGCGACCCCGAGCGCCGCGGCCAGGGCCAGCGCGGCGAGCCGGGCGGCACGACCGGGTCGCCGCGGGAATTGCTGGGTCGGGAACGTCATCGACTGGTTTCCTCCGCTTTCTCGGGCCCGCCCGCGGGGCCACGGCAAGCCAGCGCGATCAGGCAGCCGGCGCCCGCCGCAAGACTCGCGCCCGCGAACGCGGCCTGCGGGGAAATATTCTCCCATACCGAACTCATCGCAAGACCGCCGAGCGTGCCGCCGCAGCCGTAGCCGACCGTGATGAACAGGGCTTGCGCCCGCGCCTGCTGGGCCGGCTCGAACCAGCGATGCAGCAGCGCCATCGACGCGCTGTGATGCAGGCCGAAGGTGATCGCGTGCAGCAGCTGCGCGACCAGCAGCAGCGCGAAGCCGCCCGCGGAGACGCCCACGAGCGCGAAGCGCAGGGCCGCGACCCCGATCGAGAAGGCGAACAGGCCGGACGCGGAGAATCGCTCGAAGAGGATGGACTGCCAGCGAAACAGCGCGATCTCGGCCAGCACGCTGACCGCCCAGAAGAGCCCGATCGCCGCCTTGGAATAACCATGGCGCTGCAGGTAGAGGGAGAACAGCACGTAGAGCGCCGCATGGGCGAAGAGCATCAGGAAGTTGGCGATGAAGAAGGCGACGACGGGACGCTGGCGCAGCAGCTCGCGCAGGCGCGCCGTCGGCGCGGTCCGTGGCGGCCCCGCCAGCCCGGCCAGGCGCAGGCCCACCAGCACGATGCCGCCGGCGATCACCGCGAGGAACCAGGGCAGCGCCGTGGCGCCCGTCCGGTCCAGCGCCGGCCCCACCAGGACCACCGCGACCACGAAGCCGATCGAGCCCCAGAGCCGCATCGCGCCGTAGCGACCCGCATCGCCGTCGGCGATCGCAAGCGCGGTCGACTCCGCGATCGGCGTGATGCCCGCGCTCGCGAAGAAGAGCAGCGCGAGCAGCGCAAGCGTCGCCAGTTCGCCCCGCGCCGTCGCCCAGGGCAGCAGCACCACGAAGAGCGTGGTCAGCAGCGCGCTGGCCACCAGCAGCCGGCCGGCCGCCCCACCCCGGTCGGCCAGCAGGCCCCAGACCGGCGGCGCGACGATGCGCAGCGCCTGCGGAACCGCCAGCAGCAGGCCGATCTGCGCCACCGAGTAGCCGCTCGCCTCGAAGTACAGGCTCAGGTAGGGCGACAGCGCGCCGACATAGGCGAAGTAGCTGAAGTACAGGGCGCGCATCCGCCGCTCGGCGCGGGCCGCCGCGGCCAGCGGATCCGGCATCGGGCTCAGGCGTGGTCGGGCGCGGCCCCGGGGATCGGCCGCGCGGGCACGACCACGTCGGCGTTCTGGGCGCGATGGCGCAGGGCGTGGTCCATCAGCACCAGCGCGAGCATCGCCTCGGCGATCGGGGCGGCCCGGATGCCGACGCAGGGATCATGCCGGCCGAGCGTCTGGACCACGGCGGGCGCGCCGGCGATGTCGACCGAGCGGCGCGGACTGCGGATGCTGGAGGTCGGCTTGATCGCGAGCGAGACCCGGATCGGCTGGCCGGTGGAGATGCCCCCCAGCACGCCGCCGGCGCGATTGCCCACGAAGCCCTGGGGTGTGAGCTCGTCACCGTGCACGCTGCCGCGCTCGGCGATGCAGGCGAAGCCGGCGCCGATCTCCACGCCCTTGACCGCATTGATGCCCATCATCGCGTGGGCGATGTCGGCATCGAGCTTGTCGTAGATCGGCTCGCCCAGGCCGGCCGGAACGCCGGTCGCCTCGACCTCGATGCGCGCGCCGATCGAATCGCCGGCCCGGCGCAATTCGTCCATCGTCGCCTCGAGCCGCGGCACGATGGCGGCATTGGGCGCGAAGAAGGCATTGCGATGGATCTCGTCGACATCCTCGAAGGGGATCGGGATCTCGCCGAGTTGCGACATCCAGCCCCGGATCACGATTCCGTACCGCAGGCCGAGCCACTTGCGCGCGATCGCCGCCGCCGCCACCGCCGGCGCGGTCAGCCGCGCCGAGCTGCGGCCGCCGCCGCGATGGTCGCGCCGGCCGTACTTGTGCAGGTAGGCGTAGTCGGCATGTCCCGGGCGGAACGTCAGCGCGATGTTGCCGTAGTCCTTGCTGCGGGCGTCCTGGTTGCGGATCAGCAGCGCGATCGGGGTGCCGGTGGTGTGGCCCTCGAAGACGCCGGAAAGTATCTCGACCCGGTCCGGCTCCTGGCGCTGCGTGACATGGCGCGAGGTGCCCGGACGGCGACGATCGAGATCGGGCTGGATGTCGGCCTCGGACAGCGGCAGGCCCGGGGGGCAGCCGTCGACGACGCAGCCGATAGCCGGTCCGTGCGATTCCCCGAAGGTGCTCACGCAATAGAGCTGCCCGAAGGTGTTGCCCGCCATCGTCGCCATTCCATGCCAAAGAACCCGATTCTAATCGGTGGCGGCGAGGACGCCCCTGTCCGCGCAAGCCGTTCAGGACTGGCGCGCCGCCTCCGCGCCGAGCCGGCGCAGCGCCGACCACACCGGCGCCGGCAATTCCTGCGCATCGAGCCCGTCGATCAGGTTCTTGACCGCCAGCCCGAGCTCCGTGTCGCCGTCGATGACAAGGCGGCGCCGGAAGAAGAGCGCATCCGGATCCTCGTGCCGGCTCGCCAGCATCAGCAGGTCGCGCCAGGCGGCGGCAACCCGGACTTCGGCCGACGCCTGCGCATCGAGCTCCAGCCGGGCACCCTCCACGCGCAGGCTCCAGCCGATGTCCAGGTCGGTGATCTCGATGCGGATCCATCGACCGCCGAGAAAATCGAAGCGCCCTGCCCGGATCGGCTCGGCCAGGACCGTCTGCAGCAGCGGGCGCAATACCGCCGCCTGCAACGGACGCGGCAGGCGCGCCACCCGGGGCAGCACCCGGTCGAGGGTGGCCAGCACCAGAGGATCAGGCCAGGCCATCGGCGCCTGCGCTGCGGATTCCGGGCGGAACCCGGGTCATGCCGGGCCGGCCGTGCCAGTAGCCGTTGCACCCATCCTCGACCTCGGGCGCCGGCCCACCCTGGCGCACCCGGTCGAAGGTTGCGACCACATCGGCGGCATCCAGGCCCGGGCTGATCCGCAGGATGTCGACCCCCCGGGCGGCGATGTCGTCGAGATCGCCGACCAGGTCGCCGATGCGCCCCGACATCGTCTGGATTCCGTTGAGGGTGAAGAGACGCTCGCCTTCCTGCGAATCCACCGCCACCCCGGCGGGATACTCGATGCAGCGAAAGCCGCAATCATCCTTGGGCCGCCCGGCCAGGCGCGCGGTGAAACAGCGCGCGGAATACGCCAGCGGCAGGTATCCGTGCGCGAACACCTCGACCTCGGGCCGGGCAAGGCCCGCCGCATCGAGCTCGGCCAGCGCGCCGGCGACGGTCGCGCCGGAACACTCGACCGGCGGCACCCATCGCTGCATGCCGCAGGCGATCAGCTCGGCAAGGCTCGCGCCGCTGTACAGGTTGAGCGCCGGCCCGGCCACGAAGGGCAGCCCCTGCCCGGCGAGGAAGCGCACCGCCGCCATGTCGTTGGCCTCGACCATGAACTCGCCGTTCTCGCACAGCCGCTTCAGGTTGGAGAGCTCGGAGGCGGCCTCGATCAGCGCCAGCCCCGAGAGGATCACCCGGGCCCGGCTTGCCCCGGCGATGTCGTGCGCGAGCGCGATCCAGTCGCGGCGCGACATCTCGCGCCGCTTGGAGCAGACCGTCTCGCCGATGTAGATCGCATCGAGCGGCAGCTCGACCATGCGCGAATAGAAATCCAGCAGGGTGTCCTTCGGCCAGAAGAAAAGGACGGGACCGAGGGCGAGGCGCAGGTCGGATCGGGTCTTGATTGCAGTCGTCATTGCCATGGCCGGTGATAGGCGCCGAGCGTGGTCTGGCTGCCCTCCGAGAGGCCGGCCAGGGTCCGGCTCCAGTGCGGCCGCACATCGAAGTCGTTGCCGGTGGCGGCGAAGGCATCGAGCGCCTCGCGCCAGGTGCGCGTCACCTTCTCCACATAGGCGGGACTGCGCTGGCGGCCCTCGATCTTGACCGCGGCAACACCGATCTCGGCCAGCCGCGGGATCAGGTCGATCGTGTTCAGGCTCGCCGGCTCCTCGATCGCATGCAGGCGCCGCCCCTCGACCACGAAGCGGCCCTTGCACAGCGTCGGGTAGCCGGCGCGCTCCTCGGGTTCGAAGCGATCGATGAGCACCTCGTTCAGGCGCGAGCTCAGCACCTCGCCATCCCGCTCCCAGCGCACCGCGCCGGCCGGCGAGCAGGCGCCGCCCTGGTTGGGCGACTCGCCGGTGAGATAGGACGACAGGTGGCAGCGCCCCTCGGCCATGATGCACAGGCTGCCGAAGCCGAAGACCTCCACCGGCACCGGGCTTTCCTTCGCGACCTGGGCCACCTGGGCGAGCGACAGCACCCGGGGCAGCACCGCGCGCCGGATGCCATAGCGCGCGTGATAGAAGGCCAGCGCCTCCGGATTGGTTGCCGAGCCCTGCACCGAGAGATGCAGGGGCAGGTCCGGATAACGACGACTGGCATGGGCGAGCAGGCCGATGTCGGCGACGATCAGCGCATCGACCCCGAGCGTCGCCGCCAGCTCGACCGCGCGCTCCCAGCGCTCGCCGGCGCCCGGACGGACATAGGTGTTGACGGCGAGGAACAGGCGCCGGCGCCGGGCATGCGCCAGCCCGACCGCCTGCTCGAGTTCCCGGGCATCGAGATTGAGGCCAGCGAAGCGACGCGCATTGGTGTCGTCGCGCAAGCCCACGTAGATGGCATCGGCGCCCGCCTCGATCGCGATCTTCACCGCCGTCAGGCTGCCGGCCGGGCAGACGAGTTCCATCCGCACCCTCCCCACGCAAGGAAAGCGTGAGGGTGGCATCACGATCCCGGCAACGCCTTGACCCAGTTCATGCGCGGCCACCGGGCCGCGCGATGCCAGACCGCTCCGCCCGCCGATCCTGCGACCGCGCGAGGTTCAGGCAGCCGGCGGCAGGCGATTCAGGCCATCGCGTATCCGGGCGGCGATCCGCTCCGGCGGCAGCAGGGAGAGCACCGCATCCACGGCGGGCGTCTGCGCCCGACCGAAGACCAGCAGCCGGACCGGCATGCCGAAGGCGGGCATCTTGATGCCGGCCTCCTCGCAGACCGTCCTGATCAGCGCCGCGTTGGCCTCGGTCGAGTGGCCCGCCGCACCGACGCGCTCGGCAAAGGCCAGCAGGGCCTCGCGCGAGCCCGGCTTCATCTTCGCCGCCACCTCTGACGGATCGATCGCCGGTTCGAGGATGAACATCATCGCGAGATCCGCAAGCTCCTCCAGGGTCTCGGCCCGCTCCTTGAGCAGGCCGCAGATCGCCGGCAGCGACACGCCGACGGCCTCGAGCGCAGCGCGGGCGCGGTTCTCGTCCACCGGATCGTCGTCCACCAGGGTCCCGGTGTCGGCGAGCCGCCGCCCGATCCGTGGCAGCACCCGCGCCGCCAGCTCGTCGTCGTGCAACTGGCGCAGGTACTGGTTGTTGAGCCAGCGCAGCTTCTTCGTGTCGAACTGCGCCGGCGATGCCGAGAGATGGCTGCCATCGAACCAGGCAACGAAGGCATCGCGATCGAAGAGCTCGTCGTCGCCGTGGCTCCAGCCCAGCCGCGCCAGGTAGTTGACCACCGCATCGGGCAGGAAGCCGTCGGCGTCGTACTGCATCACCGACACCGCGCCGTGGCGCTTGGACAGCTTCTGGCCATCGTCGCCATGGATCATCGGCACATGGCCGTAGACGGGGATATCGGCGCCCAGCGCGCGCAGGATGTTGATCTGGCGCGGCGTGTTGTTGACATGGTCGTCGCCGCGGATCACATGGGTGATGCCCATGTCCCAGTCGTCGACCACCACGCAGAAGTTGTAGGTGGGGCTGCCGTCGGCGCGCGCGATCACGAGGTCGTCGAGCTCCGCATTGGCGATGCGGATCGGCCCCTTGACGAGATCGTCCCAGACGACCGCGCCGTCGTCGGGATTACGGAAGCGCACCACCGGCGCCACGCCCTCGGGCGGCTTGCGGCCGGCCGCGTTCTCGGGCCGCCAGCGGCCGTCGTAGCGCGGCTTGACGCCCGCCGCCCGCTGCTCCGCGCGCAAGGCATCGAGCTCGGCCGGGCTCGCCCAGCAGTGGTAGGCACGGCCGTCGGCCAGCATCTGGTCGATGACCTCGCGATAACGGTCGAAGCGCTGCGTCTGGTAGAACGGCCCCTCGTCCGGATCGAGCCCGAGCCAGGCCATCCCGTCGAGAATCGCCTGCACCGCCTCGGGCGTGGAGCGCTGCAGATCGGTGTCCTCGATGCGCAGAACGAAGCTGCCCTGGTAATGGCGGGCATAGGCCCAGGCATAGAGCGCCGTGCGGGCCCCGCCGATGTGCAGGAAACCGGTGGGACTGGGGGCGAAACGGGTGCGTACGGGGCGGTTGGCGGCTGCACCGCCCACGGTACCGCCGACTGGTCTGGAAATTGGGTTCGTCATGGTCGGGGGATTGTAATCCGCCACCTCCGATTCACCGCTCCGGCCCGGGCTTTGTGGCACAATGCGGGCCTTCGCGCACGGCCCGCCCGGGCGCGATGCATCCGCGTCCCAGCGGGCGGCTAGCTCAGCGGTAGAGCACTGCCTTCACACGGCAGGGGTCACAGGTTCGAACCCTGTGCCGCCCACCAGAAAA
>Ga0172382_10007724_pt1 | contig 15194 bp, 9 predicted proteins | sample Leawel138RmetaG_FD_122245 | JGI IMG/M metagenome (GOLD analysis project Ga0172382, IMG submission 122245) | Leachate microbial communities from a municipal landfill in Southern Ontario, Canada - Leachate well 138R metaG | ecosystem: Engineered > Solid waste > Landfill > Unclassified | place...
ACTATCGACGTATCTGTCAGCATCTTGCCTTAGCCAAACAACGCGGTTATAGCGCGCCATTGCTAGAGGAATTACAACAATTAGCGCTGCAAGGACACCAGCAATTTTATCGTCATAAAAGCCCAATTTTAGCGCAATTATTGATTTTTATTGTGATCGATTTTCCGTCAACGGTGCGCCAACAATGGCGTTGTATGACACTATCGGCTGGCTTATTTTTTGGCAGCTTTACCTTAATGGCCATTTTAACTGGATTGTTTCCAGATTTGATTTACAGCCTACTCAGCCCCTCGCAAGTGGCAAATATGGAAAATATGTATGACCCAGCGCAGCGCCAAATTGGCCCACTGAGTCTACGTAATCACCAAGATGACTGGGTGATGTTTGGTTTTTACATCATGAACAATATCGGTATTGCCTTTCAAACCTTTGCCGGCGGCTTGCTCTTTGGCTTAGGCAGTGCTTTCTTTTTACTCTTTAACGGCTTAAACATTGGTGCTGTTGCCGGCCATTTAACCCGCATCGGCTACAGCGACACCTTTTGGCCTTTTGTGATTGGCCACGGCGCTTTTGAGCTCACAGCCATTGTGATTGCCGGAGCGGCAGGCCTTAAACTCGGTGCTGCGCTGATCGCCCCAGGCTCGATGACTCGAATAGCGGCACTGCGCACAGCGGCCAGCGTCAGTATTAGGCTGATTGGAGGGGCTATTATTTTCTTATTATTGGCCGCGTTTATTGAAGCGTATTGGTCATCAAGTAACAGCATCGCTACAGCGATAAAAATCGCCGTGGGCAGCGCTTTATGGCTGCTGGTTGCGCTCTATCTTTTTGCTTCAGGACGGGTGCGCTATGCAACTCGATAAAGCCCAAGCCGTGCTGCGCGCGCGCAACCCATGGGAAGCTATGGACTTGGGTATTGTGCTCGCGCGGCGCCATGCTGGTTTATTGATGGCAACCTGGGCGGTGATCACCGTGCCGCTGTTTCTTGTCTTAAGCATGATTTTCTGGCAACAGCCGACGGTAGCGATACTGATCATTTGGTGGCTTAAGCCCGCGTTTGAACGCTTGCCCTTATATATTTTATCCAATGCATTATTTGATAATACGCCAAGCTTTAGGCAAAGCCTCAAAGCCTGGCCAACGCTGCTAAAACCACAACTATTGGCCAGCTTAACCTGGCGTAGACTGAGCATGACGCGCAGCTTTGATTTACCCGTGCAGCAATTAGAAGGTGCCGCCGGTACGCAACGCCAGCAGCGTCTCGTTACCTTAGGTCGTCAATACACTCGTACGCCCACTTGGTTGACCATTATCGGCACACATATCGAAATGGCGCTATGGTTGGGTTTAATCGTTTTATTATATTTACTGATCCCTGCACAATTACAAACAGACTGGAGCTGGGCAAAACTGCTTGAGATCTCTCAGCATCAATGGCTGTGGGCTGAACACCTGAGCAATTTTTTGTACGTTTTGGTTTTAATTGTCTGGGAGCCGATTTACGTGGCCTGTGGTTTTACCTTGTACCTCAATCGCCGTACTGAATTAGAAGCTTGGGATGTTGAGCTGGTTTTTCGCAGCCTGGTAGAGCGGCTAAAGAGCAGCGCAGCATTGTTACTTATCGCAATACTAGGCATTCTACCCTACAGCCAACCTGCTTTTGCTGAGAGCAATCACATAGCCAACAACTATCATGATGAGCTGGACGTTGCTGAACCACGCTTACTCAAACAAATGCTCAACAGCGAGCAAGCGCAACAGAGTATCAACAGCCTACTGGATCAACCGCCCTTTCAAAACTATAAAACCGTCAAAAGATGGCGCATGAGTGAAGCCAGCGAAAGCGCCAACGCTCCAAGTACGTTTTCCACTCCAGCTTGGTTAAACAGCCTACTGACACACCTTTCATTGAGCATCCAAGCCTTACTTTGGGTTTTTGTACTGCTGATCAGCGCTGTCATTGTATGGCGTTATCGGCAATGGCTTAAAACATTCGGCCAGCAGTTGTTACCCCGTAAAAAATATCAACAGGCAGCACCAACAGAACTCTTGGGCCTTGATATCAGCACAGCAAGTCTGCCCGACGACCTGATTGCCACAGCGCAAGCACTCTGGGCAAATGATCCGCGTGCCGCATTAAGTATGCTCTACCGTGGTTTACTCAACCACTTAGTCGAAGTACAGGCTCTGCCACTCAGCACGGCGCATACCGAAGGTGAAGTTATCGTCCTGACCCAAGCATCACCTGATTCTCTACGTCGCTATACGCAGCAACTGACACAGCATTGGAAAAATCTAGCGTGGGGACAACGTTTACTGCCATACAGCGAGTTCGCCAATCTGTGCGCACAATGGCAACACCTGCAACATCAGGAGCGCACAGCATGAAGCGCTATGGGCTGGTCATTATTGCTGGACTACTGCTGCTTGGCTTAGGTATATGGCTCAGTCAAAAAGTCACCCACTATGAAGAGCGTGTTGAGCTAGGAGCAAGTCCTGAAGCACGCAGCAACACCTATTTAGCCATGGCCTATTTTCTAGCTGAGCAAGGCATCCCTGTGACGTGGCGACCTAGCTTGGCGCGACTATCTACTCCCACTGCCGCTCAAGATACCTTGATTCTGCTCAGCAGCGATGCACAATTGATTGACCAACAGCAGACAATGCTCTTGCACTGGGTGGCGCAAGGCGGTCATTTGATTGTGTCCGCACAACATGAGCCGCTCAATAACACTGAAAACTCTTTTCTGAGCAGTCTTGGCATTAGAAAACAAAACGCAGCAGACTTAGATAACCCCGAACCAATCGCACACAACATCCCGCAAAGTACATCAAAAAAAAACCAAGCGAATCTAACGCGTTTGTACCTTGAAAACGAACAATCACCGGCCTATTTAGCTTTAGATACGCGCACCCATTTACAGGACAGCGACAATCGTGCTCATGCTTGGGCTAACAGCCATGCGGCCACACACTTGCTGCAATTGAGTCATGGCCAAGGACTGATTACCGTACTCAATGATTTTAAATTATGGCAGCGTACGCAGATCGGTAAATATGACCACGCTTGGTTGCTCTGGTATCTGAGTCAAGATACCCACGTCACCCTATTTAAGCCACCGGCACAGCAGGGCTTACTGAAGCTGCTCTGGCAGTACTATGCGCTCGCCTGTGTTGTCTTGCTGATATTGTTATTGCTTGGCGCTTGGTCAGCGGCCCCGCGCTTTGCGCCGATTCGCAGACCCGCACCACTCGCTCGCCGGCGACTGGCTGAACATCTACAAGCCGGCGCGTTGTTTAATCTACGTTACAACGGCCAACGCAATTTGTTGCTGGCCTTACAAAACGATATTAAGCAACGCGCGCACTTGCGTTTCCCCGGCTTTGCCCAGCTCGCAGTGGCTGAGCAATGGCGTATTTTGCAACAGCTTAGCAGGCAACCTATCGCACTGATCTCGCAAAGTATGCGCCCACCTGCAACTAAAAAACTCTCTGCACAGATGTTTACCCAGCATGTGGCACGCTTACAACTCTTAAGGAATGCACTATGAGTCAAAGTCCTTCGGATCTTGAATTAGATCTCAATGAATCAACAATCAACCCTCCTGTATCTAGCGATAATGCCTCTATAAAAGCCAGCAGCACGGCTGCTGAAAGCATATTCAACACACCCTCGGTGCAAAACCCTGCCGACTCAGATGCAAGTAAAGTTGAACAACAACGTGCCCGCGCCAGCCGTTTAATGCAAGTGGTGCGCGATGAACTGGGAAAAGTGCTGATAGGTCAAACTGCCATCGTCGACGGCGTACTCTGTACACTAATAGCCTCGGGACACGTACTGATAGAAGGCGTACCGGGGTTGGGTAAAACCCTGTTAGTACGCGCTATCGCGCAATGTTTCAGTGGCCAATTTAACCGCATTCAATTCACCCCAGACTTAATGCCCAGCGATGTCACAGGGCATGCCATCTATGACCTACAAAGTGAGCAATTCAAATTACGTAGAGGCCCGGCTTTTACTAACTTGCTACTCGCCGATGAAATCAACCGTGCCCCAGCTAAAACCCAAGCGGCATTATTGGAAGTGATGCAAGAACGCAGCATCACCCTTGAGGGTCGCTCGCTGGCTGTCCCCCTACCATTTATGGTACTGGCAACACAAAACCCGATTGAACAAGAAGGCACCTACCCACTGCCCGAGGCCGAGCTTGACCGCTTTATGGTAAAGCTACAGATTGATTACCCTGAAGAACACGAAGAACAACGTTTAGTGCGTGCAGTGACCCGTTCAGCGCAAGCCGACATGCTCGACAGCACGTCCTTGCGCGTACTCTTGCAACCGCGCGATGTATTAGCCATACAGAAAATTGCCAGTGCCTTGCCGGTTGACGATCAAGTATTAAATTATGCTGTCAGTTTAGTACGCATGACTCGGCAATGGCCGGGGCTCAACAGCGGTGCAGGTCCCCGTGCATCGATTGATTTAATTCGCTATGCGCGCGCCCGTGCACTACTTAACGGCCATGCATTTGTCACCCCTGACGATATCAAACACTCTGCGCTCAATGTCTTACGCCATCGCGTGCACTTGTCTGCAGAACTTGACATTGAAGGCTTGCAGGTTGATCAAGTGTTACAACAACTGATCAACAGCGTTGCTGCGCCACGCCAATGATGATTAAGCCGTCATCGACGCTGCTACTGGCCGTTGGTAGCTTACTGCTACTGGCCATCGGTTTAGGTTCCGCACATGCTTTAAAGCTTGCGGTTCCTGCCGTCCTAGATTCCGTATTAATCGGCCTAGTGCTGGGCAGCCTGTTATTGGCGCTCATCGATGTATGGCGCTTATATCGTATACCCGCACCCAGCTGTCAACGTAGCGTGGCACACACATTATCCTTAGGGCGCAGCACAGAAGTCACACTGAGCTTCAGCCATAATTATGCTACTGCGCTAACGCTTGAGTGTTTTGACCATCTACCTGACAGCTTTCAAACTGAACAATTACCCTACAGTGTGATACTACAGCCTGGCCATCTCAGTAGTAGCCATTACCGTTTAACGCCCCTACTTCGCGGACAATTTTCCATCTCAGGTTGTGCCGTGCGCCTACCCAGCCCAATGCGTTTATGGACTGCGCAGCACTTTTTAACAGAGCGCAGTATTGTGCGTGTTTTCCCCGACTTTGCTCGTGTGCAAAGTGGCCAACTGCAAGCCAGTGAACATTGGTTGAGTCAGCTCGGGGTCCAGCAACAACAACGGCGTGGCAGTGGACTTGAGTTTCATCAACTGCGCGAATTTCGCACCGACGACAATTTAAAGCAAATCGACTGGAAGGCTACCGCACGCAAACGCACACCCATTGCCCGTGAATACCAAGATGAACGTGATCAGCAGATTATATTTTTACTCGACTGTGGCCGTAGCATGCGCAGCCAGGATGGCGCTCTCAGTCATTTAGATCACGCGCTCAATGCTTGCTTATTGCTGGCCTATACCGCACTGCGTCAAGGTGATGCGGTTGGCCTACACACTTTTGCCGGCCATAAGCGCGTCATTGCTCCACGCAAAGGCCAAGCGCAGATGTCAGTGTTACTCAACAGTCTCTACGACATCCAGGCTACGCACAACAGCGCTGACTACAGTGCCATCGTGCAACAGTTGTTAGTCACACAAAAACGTCGCGCCCTAGTCATTGTGATCAGCAGTCTTGCCGATCAAGCCGACAGTGATTTAACCCTAGCCTTGCAACTTCTAAAAAAACATCACCGCACATTACTGGTCAGTTTACGTGAAGAGGTTTTAGATCAGCTGCGTGAGCAACCTGTGCAAAATTACCAGCAAGCACTCTTATATTGCGGCGGCATCGACTATTTGCAAACACGTCAGCACAATCAGCAAAAACTATTAAGCCAAGGGGTGGATCTATTAGATGTGCGACCCAGCCAACTGACCGCCAAGCTGGTCAGTCAATATCTAAAAATGAAAAAATCTGGACACTATTAACCTCGGATTAAGGTGAAGTGCAGACATATAAAGTACGCTAAGTCGACACAGTAGCAGCAATAACATCTAACCTTCACAAAACAGCTATACTTGTTTGTAAGTATATTAAGCGAACTGGGTTAAACATCTGCTCTATCGCTACCAACGGTTTAACAGTTATTCGTTAAGGAGCTTTATCATGGAATTACATAAAATTTTAGTGGTTATAGATCCGACCTCTGGTGACTCTCAGCCATCCCTTGAACGTGCTGCATGGGTTGCTAAGCAGTCAAACTCAACTGTTGAGTTACTGCTATGTGAATACAACTCTGTCCTCGATGGTGGTTATTTTTTTGACGGTCCTGCACAGCAAAAAGCCAGAGAATCACTGCTGAAAGATCGCAAAAAATGGCTCGATACGCTCGCTCAACCACTGCGCGACGCAGGGATTAGCGTGAGTGTAGAGGCACGCTGGGGTAAGCCCTTGTACAGCATGATTTTACAACGCATTAATGAGGTGAATCCTGATTTAGTGCTGCGTGATGCGCACAGCCACGGGGTATTACAGCGCTTATTTTTCAACAACACCTGCTGGCAACTGATTCGTCAGTGCCCCGTGCCTTTATGGCTGGTGCGCGATGGCGAATGGAAAGCTGAGCGCATCTGTGCAGCAGTTGATCCTGCGCACAGCGCCGACAGCACTGCAGCACTTGACCACCTACTGGTGAAATCAACAGGGGCTTTAGCCGATATGCTGAATATGCAAGCCGATTACATACACAGCTATGCGCCGCTGCCGCGTACCATGGTATTCGATACCGAGCTTGTCGCTGCTTATGACCAATATGTTGAACGCAGTGCCAAACACCACCGCGATGCATTTGAAAAACTCATGGCCGGCTATCCCATTGAAAAAACCAACCGCCACCTACTGGAAGGCTTCCCAGAAGAAAGCATCCCTGAGTTTGTCAAAAAACACGGCATAGACTTACTGGTGATGGGCGCAGTTTCACGTGGCAACCTTGAAAATGCTTTGATTGGTAACACTGCTGAGCGCATTCTAGAAGCGGTACAAACCGACTTACTGGTGATTAAATCACCCCGCCTAGCGCAGTAATACGCTCAACGCCTAGCGTTTTCTTACCGCGTTAGGCGTGTTGCTTTTATTTTTTACACTCAGCAAAGGACTCTCAACATGGCTTTACGCCGCACTAAAATCGTTGCCACCATTGGCCCAGCCAGTAGCTCAGCTGAAATTATTAAACAGCTAATTCTCGCCGGCATGGATGTCGCACGTCTAAACTTTTCACACGGTAATGCTGATGAACACCGTGCGCGTGCGATATTGATCCGTGAGCAAGCTGCTCTACTCAATTGCCATGTTGCTCTACTAGGCGACTTACAAGGCCCGAAAATCCGTATCGCTCGATTCACCAATAACAAAATCCAACTGCAAGCTGGCGATACTTTTCGCTTCTCGATCACTCATCCGCGTGATGCTGGCAATCAAGAGGTGGTCGGCATTGACTATCCTGATTTAGTCACCGACTGCAGTATCGGTGACGAACTCCTGCTAGATGATGGCAGAGTCGTCATGCAAGTGGAAAACGTGACTGCTGATGCTTTAGATTGCCGCGTTATTATTGGAGGCCCGCTCTCCGATCACAAAGGCATCAATCGACGCGGCGGTGGTTTAACCGCTCCTGCACTGACCGACAAAGACAAACACGATATACGTTTAGCAGCTGAATTGGATCTGGATTATTTAGCGGTATCCTTTCCTCGCGATGCTGCAGACATGCACCTAGCACGGCGCTTATGCAAAGAAGCACAGTGCCATGCTTGGTTGGTGGCGAAAATTGAGCGTGCTGAAGCGGTGATAAACGATGATGCTCTAAATGGCCTGATCAGCGCCAGTGATGCTGTGATGGTCGCTCGCGGCGATTTGGCTGTTGAAATTGGTGACGCTGAATTGGTGGGTATTCAAAAGAAAATTATCGCCGCAGCTCGTAAACAAAATAAAGCTGTGATCACTGCCACGCAAATGATGGAGTCGATGATTCACAGTCCAATGCCGACCCGTGCTGAAGTCTCCGACGTGGCCAACGCGGCACTGGATTACACGGATGCAGTCATGCTTTCTGCCGAAACGGCTGCGGGCGAATACCCTGTACAAGCAGTCGCAGCCATGGCTCGGGTCTGTTTAGGTGCAGAGAAAAATCCGATTATGCGCCGCTCAAACCACCGTATTGATCAGCAGTTTGAGCGCTGGGATGAAAGTATTGCCTTAGCGGCAATGTATACCGCCAATCATTTCCCCGGTGTCAAAGCCATTATTGCCCTCACCGAAAGCGGTTATACTCCGTTGGTGATGTCTCGTATTCGCTCATCAATGCCCATCTATGCATTTGCCCCATCGCGCCAGACACAAGCACGCGTTGCTTTATTTAGAGGCGTGTATACGGTGCCATTCGACCCAAGTACTGCGCGCTCAACATCAGTCAGTCAAGCGGCTGTAGAAGAGTTGGTTCAGCGCGGCATTGTCGAAGAAGGCGACTGGGTGATTCTAACCAAAGGCGACAGCTACCACACCATCGGCGGCACCAACACCATGAAGTTGCTGCATGTAGGGCATATTGTATCGGAAGAGAGTGCTACCTCTGGGACTTAGCATTAACATCTCTTGGCGGCCTGAGCCTAGGTTGCCAAGAGACCCTGCACAAATAAGTAAAACCTTACAGCGTCATACCTAAGGCGACAATCATCTGCCGCAGCGCTGCTGTCGGTTTATTGACCTGCACCTGTAAATCAGGTATCTCACGGCGCACGGGATAGCTTTTACGCACCTGATCAAATGCCGCACGACGCTGCGCAGTATCACCCTGCAAACTTAAGCGAAACGCCGCATCATCAGCGCGAGGGTCATAGACTGCACGGCACACAACGCGTAACGCATCTGCCTGCGAAGTATGTCCTGCCAATTGCATGGACAATAAGGTTTGTGCAGGAAAATTAATTGCGCTCTTAATAGGCACAGAAAAGTACTCACAAAACGCCTGATAAATACATTCGGTGCCACGAATTTTACCGTCTAAGCTGTAGCCGGCAATATGTGCGGTGGCAATATCACAGCGTTGCGCTAATTCAACATCCACTTGTGGCTCACCCTCCCACACATCCAGCACTGCACGCACATCGCTACGCTGTGCTAAAAACCGCTTTAACGCCTGATTATTCACCACTGCACCACGACTGGCATTGATCAGCCAAGCGCCATGGCTTAACGCTTGCAGTTGCTCAGTGCCGATTAAATGCTGAGTGAGGTTATCTCCGTGCACGGTTAACGGCGTGTGTAAGCTAATCACGTCACAACGTGCCAGCAAGGTCGGCAGATCAACATAATTCCCGCCCTCACGCTTCTGTCTTGGCGGATCACAGACCAACACTTGCCAACCCAAACCTCGCAACACTTGCACTAAGCGGTCACCGACCTGCCCAGCACCGACCACACCGTAGCAGCGCTGTGCCAGATCAACACCATCACGTTCAGCCAAGGTCAGCAAGGCACCCAGCACATAATCTACCACGCCACGCGCATTGCAACCTGGCGCACTGGCCCAAGCAATGCCCTGCTTGGCAAAGTACTCCAAATCTAAATGGTCAGTGCCAATGGTGCAGGTGCCAACAAATTTAACCTGCGAACCGGCCAATAAAGCCTGATCAACTTGAGTGACTGAGCGTACCAGTAGCACTTCAGCATCCGCCAGTACGCTACGGTCTAAACTGCGTCCAGCAGTACGGCGCAATTGACCGTGACGTTCAAACACCTCAAGCATAGGAATATTTTCATCAGCCAGTATGCGCACTTGTGTATCCTCTTAAATGTTGAGCTCAAAGCTGTCAAACAACCGTACCAGCCAATGATAGCTACCTAACAATCATCGCAACAGCGTAAACTATACGCACTGCACGCGCGTTTAACACCTGCTGCTCTAACACCACGACCGACTTTCTCTGCACTGCGCAGCAAATCTTGCTGTATAGGCTTTATTTTAGGCTGTTTTGTATGTCCATTGCTTCTCGCTACCAACGTGTCACGACCGAATGGCGTGCTTTACTAAAACTTGCCGTACCGATTATTATTGGACAGCTAGCTAATACCGCAATGGGTTTTGTCGATACGGTGATGGCGGGACGCGTCAGCCCTAACGATCTGGCCGCAGTAGCCTTGGGTAACTCAGTATGGGTGCCTATTTTCTTATTAATGAGCGGTATTCTAATCGCCACCACGGCCAAGGTCTCACATGCGTTTGGCCGCGGTGCTGAATTAGAAATGGGCTATTTAGTCCGCCAGGCACTATGGCTGGGCCTGGCACTGGGCTGCGGACTCGGCGTGCTGTTATGGAATGCGCAACCACTGATGACGTTAATGGGCGTTGACCCGATTCTGATTAAACCAGCGATGGGCTATTTGCGCGCCGTCGCCTGCGGCTTCCCATTCGTGGCTATTTATTTAGTCTTTCGCTGCTACAGCGATGCCTTAGGCTTAACCCGCCCCAGCATGGTGATTGGCATTTTAGGTCTGCTACTCAATATCCCGCTCAATTACATTTTCATCAACGGTCACCTTGGTTTGCCTGCTATGGGCGGTGTCGGTTGCGGCTGGGCTACAGCCTTGGTGATGGTATTTATGATGATCGCTATGTTGGTCTGGGTGCGCTGGGCGCCCTATTACACATCCAGCCAAGTTTTTGTGCGTTTTCAGTGGCCACAATGGCCTACGCAAAAAAGCCTGTTAACTCTAGGCTTACCCATTGGTGTATCGATCTTTGCCGAAGCCAGTTTATTTTCGCTGATTGCACTCTTGATTGGCGGCTTGGGTGCTAATGTGGTGGCGGGCCATCAAGTTGCCCTTAATTTCAGCGGGTTGGTGTTTATGATTCCTTATTCGCTGGCGATGGCGACCACCATCCGTGTTGGCCAAGCGCTAGGCGCTAATCGCCCACGTCAAGCACGTTTCTCGGCTGGGGTGGCGATGGCTACAGGACTAATATGCGCCTGTGTCTCAGCCAGCTTTATGTTTTTATTACGTGAACATATTGCCCGTATCTATACCCCCGATACCGCAGTACTGGCCGTTGCTAGCTCGTTAATTATTTATTCTGCTATTTTTCAATTCTCTGATGCCATTCAAGTCACCGCAGCCGGTGCTTTACGCGGCTACCAGGACACGCGTATCACTATGTTGCTGACCCTGTTCTCATACTGGGGTGTCGGCCTACCGATTGGCTATATGCTAGGACTCACCGATCAACTTGGCTTAGCACAAGGTCCTGCCGGCTTATGGCAAGGTTTAATTGTCGGCCTCAGTTGTGCGGCAGTGATGCTGGCTGTGCGTTTACATAAAATAGCACGCAGGCATATTTATGCAGCAACATCGCGTTAACTCATTTTTTGGGCACGCCAACGCCATCAGAGGACGACTCAGTCTTGCACTGCCAATTTGTATTTTGTGATTAATTAAGCTAAAAATATTTTCAAGTCCAATAAACAGGCTCTGTATTGTCCGACAAGACGCCTCATAAAACCTGTCAACAACACGCAAAGCTATAGCGCACGCGGCTTTGCAAAAACAATCCACAAAGCCTGTGGATAACTCTGTGTGTAACATGCTAATAAACGCGCCTAGTAGCCACAATACGGGGCTTTGCTACAAACTGATGTTTTTTTCACCAAATTTATAAATCGTTTAAAATCAACAACTTATAAAGTCAAGAAGTAAATAGAAGCGCTTTTAATCGACCCGGACAATCTTTTAACAAAACACCTGTATAAATGTGCACAACTTCTTAGCGCTTAACAAATACAAAGTAAATATCAAGGGTAAAAGTGCTCATTTATTAAATTATTTTGCAGTTCTTTGGGTTGACAAACGCATACACACAGGCCAACCCTCCGATAACTGACTTAACGCGCATGAACCTGCAAAGTTTCAACGCTGGCACTACGTGCTTGCCACTCAGGACGATACATCGACTCCACTTGCGCTGGCGGCACCACATAACGTCCTGGGGTCACCGCGCGCGCTAAATACAACAGATGCCTTACTTCGTGAGCCGGCACTGCTAGCGCAGCCACATAGCGGTCATCACGGTACTCTTGATGCACGATATCGGCATTTTGCATCGCTTCCTGCCATTCACGTAAAGCACTGCTGGCTTCAGTTAAACTGGCCGAACTTTGCGCAAGATTTTGATTTTCAAGCTCTAAACCGGCAGGCAGTAAATCCACCAGCAAAGCATCTGGCACAGTCTCTGTCGCACGTACTGCCAAGTGCACCACGACTAAATCACCGCTGCGCAGTTCCTGCATATTTAACAGCTGGCCTTTAGTGTCCAAGTACTGACGCTCAATACTTAATACATGACCACCGGCTGCCGGTGCTTGGCTTGGGTAACCACTGAGCTGTAAACGCTGGTACAGGTCCTTGCTGCTTGAGGTCGTCAGATTCAGGCCAGCACGCAATTGCTGCTCATCCAAGAGCAACTGACCGTGCTGAGCCGACAGCGGGATATTTTGCTCCCCCGACTCCAGCAGTGCTTGCCAGCTGCTATCGGCCGTGCGTAACTGCGCGCGTGCCGCCATAAACAGCGCATTGCGCTCCTGTGTTGATAACCATCTACGGCTGTTTAATGTATCCGCCAAAGCAAACATACGTGCCGTTTGTGCGCTGGCGGCTAAGTCATACTCTTGCAGCAAGGCTAAAATTTGCGCCTGATCACGCAGCTCACTGCCGTAATCCGCCATATAGCTCATCGCTGCGCTGTACATTTAAACCCGCATGCAAAGCTTGTTCAGCTTTTGGCGCATCACCCATCCATTTTAACGCTAAGGCTAAATGCACTAAAGGCAAGCCCGAACGCGCATCCTGACGACGCTCAAAGAGACTGCGCAAAGCGCCCAAAGGCGCATTTTTGTCGCGCGCCAAGACAAGGCCAGCATAGGCTTGTACAGCAAAACGGGTGCTTTCCGGCGCTTGGGTGTAATCACTGTCAATTAAGTAGCCTTCTTGCAGGTAACGTAGCAAACGCTCTTGTGCAAATTTTAGCGCAGCAGGCGGCACGGCAAAGCCTTGCTCGCGGGCACGCAATAAAAAGTCAGTGACATAGACTGTCGGCCAATACTGCTCCGAGCCTTCAGCATTCCACATGGCAAAACTGCCGTTGTGGCGCTGCATAGCTAATAAGCGCTCAATGCCTAACTCAATTTGCTGACGGCGATGCTCTGGCGTATCGCTGCTGACCCGCACACCATCAAGTTGCGCATCATTGATGTACAAGGATGCCAGCAAGCCACTGGTGGTTTGCTCTGAACAGCCATAAGGATAGGCATCTAAGGCGCGCAGATGCTCAGCAATATTGAGCGGTGGACGGCTAGACACACTCAGCAGCGCTTCCAGACCACCGCGTTGATAGCCAGCTAAGGCTTCTGGTGGCAACTGCCACTCTTTCTCAGCGTTGATCACCGCTTGATAACTGCGACTTTGCGCAGGATAGGCTGGGCGCACACCAAGGGTCCAACTGCGGGTTAACGGCGCTAAGGCTTCATCAGGCAGCTGCATGCCATCCACCTGCAGGCGCAATTCACCAACGCCATAACCCGGTAAGGCACTGATCGGCAGATCTAGAATCTTACGCTGCTGCGCCGCCAGCTCCACACTTATACTCTGTGCAGTTTGATCGAGAGCGAGCAGACCACTGCTGCTTAACTGTAACGAAACGCTTTGCGCTTGATCCGTCAGGTTATGCAAGTCGAGCGCGACTTGACTGTGATCCCCACCGGCTAAAAAGCGCGGTGCCGACAACTCAGCCACCAAAGGTGCGGCCACTTCCAGCGCCTGCTCAGCCATACCAAACTGATTATCGCTCCACGCTTGCGCGGTTAAACGTAAACGGCCATTAAAGTCGGGGATATCCAAAGTGATTTCTGCTTCACCTTGCGCATCCAGCGTCACCGCCTGACTTTGCAGAGCGACAATATTCACATTGGTTTGTGGGCGTTTACCGCCAGCAGCTAAATCCGCATCACCACCAAACAGCATGCGGGCTAAACGACCGTTACCTGCCTCAATCAATTGCCCATACACATCAAACTGATCAACGCTGTAGCCTTTGCGGGCAAAAAACTCGGCAAAAGGATCAGGCGCAGCAAAATTGGTGATGTTTAAAATCCCCACATCCACCGCCGACAACAGCACCTGCACGGGTTGCCCAGCAGGTTGTCCATCAGCCGCTTGAGCTTTGAGTTTAACGGTCAAAGGCTGACCCGGGCGCATCCGCTCTGGCGCTTGCAAGGTCAGCGCTAACTGCCGATCTGTACGCTGTAAAGGTAAATGCAGTAAGCCCACCGCACGCTTGGGGGTAATTTGCGCTTGGCGCTCACCTGGGCGCACCACCAGTGCACTGATGTATAAATCATGGCGCAACCAATCTGCAGCAATAGGGATATCAACCGTAGCGCCTTCTTTCGGCACATTCAGTGGCTGCCACCAGAGCGGTCCTGCGGCTGACTCAACCAATAAATAACCACTACCAGCCGCCGGAGCATTGATGGTGACGCGCGCGGTCTCGCCATTGGCGTAGGCCGGTTTATCCAGCGCTAACTTGACCTGATCAGGGCGCACAGCGCCACCTGAGGCATTATCTTGCTGCGCGTAACCCGCCCAAAAGCCCAAACTACTGACCATTTTGCTGCGCGGATCTTCCACTTCGACACGGTAAGGTCCCCATTGCACCGGGAAGCTCACCTTCGCAGTACCACCCGCTTCGATATTGATGCTTTGCTCACTGACCGTCAGCAATTTTTTATTGTAATTATGACTCCAACCGTTGCTATCCGAATAATTCCAGTAATAATCACGACGCTCACGAATCAAGCGCACTTTTAGTTGCTCGGCAGCAAGCTTGTGGCCTTGCGGGTTAGCTAACACCAGTTCGAATTCGGGCTGACTGTCGGCATCCACTTCTTCACCTTGAAAAATGCCACGAATTCCCGGCAATTGTGCTGCCGGCCACACCGCCTGCACGACACGCCGCGTGACTGGACGCCCAGCCGACTCCAAGACACTGGCCTGCACAATTAAATTGAGCGGCGAGCGTACCTCTGACCATTGGCTGTCGATTTTGATCTGTGCGCGGCCTTCCTCGTCC
>Ga0172382_10007725_pt1 | contig 15191 bp, 12 predicted proteins | sample Leawel138RmetaG_FD_122245 | JGI IMG/M metagenome (GOLD analysis project Ga0172382, IMG submission 122245) | Leachate microbial communities from a municipal landfill in Southern Ontario, Canada - Leachate well 138R metaG | ecosystem: Engineered > Solid waste > Landfill > Unclassified | place...
AGGGTGGAATGATAGTATGACTTGCAGCTACCAGCAACTTTTTTGCTGATTGAAAAGTGCTACCCGCCTGGCACCTGGCTTTGCTGAAAGTATTTGGCATGGTATTCACGTATTAATTTTTTACAACAAAACTTACAAAGCTATGAATACACCACAAGATGACAAGCTGAATTTGAGCGGACGCTGGGAATACATCCGCGGCAAGCTTAAAGAGAAATATCCCCACCTGGACGACGAAGACCTGCGCTACGACGAAGGCCAGGAAGAGATGTTTATTGGCCGGTTACAAAGACGGCTGGGTGGCGAAAAACGAGAAAGTATTATTCGTACCATCAAAACCCTTTAACATAACCCTGTAAGAAACAACCCTAATCTGGTGTAATTGTAAAAGCTCCGGGAGCAGCATCTGTTTATCAGATAATTTTTCATAAACAATCATTGCCTCCAACAACCCTCGTGCTGCACCATCCCGCCCCGGGCTTTTACTTTTTTTATTTTTAATTCCCCCATCTCCCATCAAAACATACGGGCAAAAGTGGCAGCATTTTTTGGTGCAAATCCCTGGTAGTCGTTGTTGAAATAGCCATAGATGCGTGTGGTTCCGGTAGCTATGAGCTGCTGCTTCCACCACCCGAGGTCTTCATCAGTAAACCAGTCGCTGTACCAGTTGTATTTTCCGTGAAAACGGATATAAATTTCATCGGCGGTGCGAATGGGTGGGGTGGTGAGATAATTGGGTGCGGCCAGAATACAAAAAGTAATGCCCTGCCGCCGCAGCAAATCATACACTTGATCGGTAAACCAGGAGCGGTGCCGGAACTCGATGACATTGCAACAAAACCGGGGCAAAAGCTGGCAGAAATAGGCCAGGCGTGGCACGTCGAGATGAAGGCTTGGCGGAAGCTGCCACAGCACACAGGCCAGCTTATCCTGGAGCAAAGCGGCCAGATCGTAAAAGCGTTTAATGCCTTCTTCCGCCTGATACAACTTTTTGAGGTGCGTTATGTAGCGGCTGCCTTTGAGCGTAAAGCGGAAATGCTCCGGCACCCGGCTATGCCAGCGCCGTAGTGTGCCGGCACGTGGCAGATTGTAAAAACTACTATTTATTTCTACGGTGTTGTAGCGCGCTGCGTAATATTCGAGCCACTGCTGCTGTGGCAGCTCCGGCGGATAAAAATTGCCAATCCAATGTTTGTACATAAAACCCGAGCAGCCGATAAATTGATCCATGGCTTTTAAAGTTTTAGTCCGTCAAGGCGTTTGGCGGCAACGCTAAGATTGCAGGGTGCTGCTCCGAAGTCGGCCATTGGGTCGCGGGTTGCAGCCAGGCGGCGGAAAATGTTGCGCAAATGATAGCGGCGTGCGTGCATATCGCTACGCAAAGCTTCGTGCCAGTGGAGTGGTGTAGCAACTGGAGCTTCGGGCAGGGCGCGCAAAGCATAAGGCGTTACGGCTGTTTGGCCGTATGCATTGCGCAGGTAGTCCACAAAGAGGCGGCCATGTCGTTTGTTTTTGCGCATTTCGGTGGTAAACTTTTCGGGATATTTTTTAGCCAACATGCCGGCAACTTTTTTAGCGAAAGCGCGTGATTGCTCAAAGTCGGCGCTGCCATCCAGCGGCAGCAGCAGGTGCATCCCGCTGGAGCCGGTAGCCATCACAAAAAGAGATAGATCAAGCCGGTGGAAGAGCTGCTTTAGTTCACGGGCGGCCTGCTGCACCAGGCGGAAGTTGCTGCGGGGCGGGTCCAGGTCGAAGATGAGCCGGTCAGGGTTTTCGGGACGAGCGGCAGTGCTCAGCCAGCCGTGCATGGTGATGCTGCCCTGATTGGCAAGATACAGCAAAGTGGCGCGGTTGCATCCGTTTATCATCGTCCGCTCGCCCTGCTGCCGCAGCTTTACGCGGATGGTCTCTATCCAATCGGGGAAGTATTCCGGCGCTTCTTTTTGATAAAAATCATGGCCTTGTATTCCGGCAGGGAAGCGATGCATGGTAAGCGGACGATCCTGCAAATGAGGCAGAAGATACGCGCTGATCCTGTCGTAGTAGTTCACCACATCCATTTTCGTAAAACCTGCTTTGGGAAAAAGTACCTTTTCAGGATGCGTGATTTCGATGGTGTGCCCATTGGCTGTAATAGTTTTCATAATAATTGATACCTTGAATTATTCAAGTAACAATACAGCTTATCAAAAACGCTTCCATTTGCTAATGAGGCGAATTAAAACAAAAAGAGAATCGTCATAATGGCGATTCTCTTTTTGCTTTGTTTTAGCACTATTCAACAGCTATTTTTGGGTGAGCATATACTCGGCTGTACGCAGCATCTGGTTGCTGTAGCCCCATTCGTTGTCGTACCAGCTCATAATTTTTATCAGGTCGCCATCGATGGACATGGTCATATCCAGATCGACGATAGAAGCACGCGGGTCCTGTACGATATCTGACGAAACGAGCGGCTCGTCAGTTACGCCCAATATTCCGCGGTAGCGGTCGGTGTCGGCTTCTTTTCTAAAAATCTCATTTACCTGCTCCTTGTTTGCTTTTTTGCGGGTTACAAAGTTGATGTCGCTGATGGAGCCTGCGGGGATAGGTGCACGGATAGCCGATCCTTCGAATTTGCCCTGGAATTGTGTAAGCACACGTGCGGTGGCTTTGGTAGCGCCGGTGGTGGTAGGCACAAAATTTTGCGCTGCCGCCCGTCCGCGGCGCAGTTTCTTGTTGGGCGAATCCACGAGCGCCTGGGTGGAGGTATAAGCATGAATGGTGGTCATGGTAGCTTTTACAACCCCAAGGTGGCGGTCCATGATTTCGCTCACGGGCGCTATACAATTGGTAGTACAACTGGCACACGACACGATGCGGTCGTCTTTGTCGGGTTTATTCACACCAAATACAATAGTAGGTACTTCCTCGTCTTTGGCCGGCGCCGATAATATTACGCGTTTTGCTCCTGCATTCAGATGGTTTTGCAGGGTGTGCATAGTATTAAAAACGCCTGTACATTCAAATACCAGGTCGATTTCGTGTTCTTTCCAGGGAAGCAACGAAGGGTCTTTCTCGTTAGAAAGTGCCACTTTGTGTGGCCCGATCATAAGATAACCTTCGTGCACCGACACTTTGTGTTCGCAGCGGCCGTAAACCGTGTCGTATTGTAACAGATAGGCCAGTGTTTTAGCATCTATCAGATCGTTGGCGGCAACTATTTTCAGTTGCGGGTTGTTTACCAGCATCTTAAGTATTGCCCGGCCTATTCTTCCTAATCCGTTAATAGCGATGTTGTAACTCATAATGATTTTGATTTAATTTAATTACTGTAACTTTTGGAAAAAAATAATTCGGTAAAATAACTATTTCTTTTTAGATGTGCGTTTAATTGCATGTGTGGCCTGGCCATCAAACATTTCGGCAGCTTCCATGATGGTTTCGGAAAGGGTAGGATGCGGATGGATGGTAAGCTCCAGGTCCTTGGCCACGGCGCCCATCTCGATAGCCAGTGTAGCCTCGGCAATAAGTTGTTCGGCCATTTCGCCGGCAAAACCGGCTCCCAGCAGGCGCTGACTTTTTTTGTCGAAGATAAGTTTGGTGATGCCATGCGTTAATCCCATGGCCACGGCCCGACCGGAGGCACTCCAGGGGAAGCGGGTGATGGTAACGTCGGCCTGCTGCTCCTCGGCTTCGGCTTGTGTAAGACCCACCCAGGCAAGGCCGATGTAAACTACCGCTGGTACTACTTTTGGCTCATAAGCACTCTTTTGTCCGGCGATGTGTTGGGCAGCTATGCGGCCTTCGTGGGTTGCTTTATGTGCCAGCATAGGCTCACCGGCTACATCGCCGATGGCATAAATGTGTGCTTTATTGGTCTGGCGAAATTCGTTAACCACAACAAATCCTTTGTCGTCGGTTTTTATGCCGGCCTTCTCGAGGCTTGTGCGCCGGCTGTCGGGTTTCATTCCGATGGCTACCAGCATTTTATCAAATATCTGTTCTTCATGGTTTCCGTTATTATCTTCCAGCGTAACGCGCAGCTTGTCGCCTTCTTTTTCCGCTTTTATTACCTTAGTTTCAAAACGTGAATCCTTAAGTAGTTCCTGGTGCATCGAAGCTACTATTTTGGTCAAATCCTTATCGGCACCGGGGAGTATTGATGGCGTCATTTCAACAATGGTTACGCGTGTACCCAGCGCCTTGTATATCTTGCCCATCTCCATACCAATGTAGCCGGCGCCTACTATGAGCATTGTTTCGGGTACATCATTAAGTTTCAGGGCTGTTTCGGCATCGAGTATCATGGAGACGTCGGTTTCGATGCCAGGTAGCATGGCGGCCTGTGCGCCGGTAGCTATAATGGCTTTGTCGAATTTTAGCATACTTTTTTCGCCATCCGCACCGGTAAATTCAATTGTATGATCATCTACAAATTGTGCTCTCCCCTGCCGGTAATCGATGTTACGATGGCGTGTAAGCTGCCCTAACCCGTCGGTGAGTTTTTTCACCACCTGATCTTTGTAGCTGCGTAGCTTTTCTACATTCACGCCAACCGACTGAAAATTCAGTCCTATTTGTGCAGCTTCCTGTGATTGACGTTTTACGTCGGCAAAATGAAGCAGCGTTTTGGTAGGAATGCAGCCGTGGTAGAGGCATACGCCGCCGGGATTTTTTTTTGGGTCGATAAGGGTAACCTGCAGTCCGAGGTCGGCAGCATGAAACGCCGCCGCATAACCGCCCGGCCCGGCACCGATAATCACCAGAGCAATGGTCTCGGATTTATCTTTCATCAGTTTCCTTTTTTAAACATAGTGAGCAATGGATTTTCGAGTGCTTCGCAAAACCAGCGCAGAAAGCGCGCGGCCTCGGCACCATCGATGAGCCGGTGATCGTACGAAAGTATAAGTGGCAACAACAAGCGCGGCTTAAATTCTCCATCTATAAAAACGGGTTCGGCAGTCATGCGCGAAACGCCCAAAATGGCTACATTGGGTCGGTAAACGATAGGTGTGAATGATGTGCCGCCAATACCTCCCAGATTGGAGATGGCAATGTTGCCACCCTGCAGTTCGTCGGGGCTTATTTTTTTTGACCGCGCTTTTTCGGCCAGTTCGGCAACTTCCTCCGAAAGCTGCACGATCGATTTTTGATCGACATTGCGTACTACCGGAACCAGCAAGCCACGCTCGGTATCGACTGCCACGCCGATGTTGTAATATTTTTTGTAAATCACCTCACCGTTATCCGTGTCAAGGCTGGCATTAAACTTCGGGAAAGCCTCCAATGCTTTGCCCATAATCTTGAGTAGCAGCGTTGTCATGGTTATTTTCACACCTTCTTTTTCTACTTTTTTACCATATTTTTTACGAAACTCTTCGAGATGGGTAACGTCGGCTTTATCGAAGTGAAATACATGGGGTATCTGTTGCCATGAAGCCACCATGTTGGCAGCGGTGCGCTGTCTGATGCGGCTGAGTGGCTGCCGCTCGATGTTGCCGTACTTGCTAAAGTCGGGCAGTTTGTAGCTGTCGGGGGCAGCGGCAGCTTTGTGGGCGGAGCGCCCGATAATGGCTTTGGCGTAAGCTTTTACATCGTCGGGCGTGATGCGGCTGTAAGGGCCGGTGCCTTCTACCTGCTGCACCTCAATGCCCAGCTCACGCGCCAAACGGCGCACCGAAGGTGAGGCGGCAACGTCAGTGGACTTTTTAGTGTCACTGTCTGTAGTTTCGTTAGCTTCGGCTTGCTTTCTTTCGGATGCTTCCTCTTTGCCTTCTTCATCATCAGAAGCGTCATCTTTTGGTTTCTCATCGCCAGCAGCCTCCGCTTCCGCTTCGCTATCATCGTCAGCAGCCTCTTTCTTTTCATCCTCCTCTTTAGCAGCGTCAGCTTCCTTTTGGGTTTCAGCGTCAGTGTCAGCTTCCTTTTCAACTTCATCATCAGCCTCAGCGCTTTTGGCAGTTTGTTGCTCTTTATTCTCATTCGCTTCCTTTTTTGTTTCCGCAGATTTCTTTTTGATTTCGGATTCGTCGCTATCCGGCTGCTCAGGTTTACTGTCTTTGTCGGATGCATCATCTTCAGCTTCTTTCTGGTCAGATTCGTTTTCCTGAACTTCTTTGTTGGCAGACTTTTCTTTGCCCTCGCCGGCCGCTTCATTATTACCTTCGTCGCTGGTTTCGATGGTTATCACCACCTGACCAACTTTTACGTCGTCACCTTCGGCCACTTTTATCTCTTTTACCACACCGGCAGCATCGGCCGGCAGATCGAAAGTAGCTTTGTCGCTTTCCATTTCGGCAATGTTGTCGTCGATTTCTATCCGGTCGCCTTTTTTTACAGAGATTTTAATTACAGTTGCGGTTTCGACGTTATCGGCAATTTCCGGTAGTTTAATTTCTTTTATCATAATGTTTTCAATTTTTGATCGCTGGTGGGATTCAGCTTGTTGTTGTCGATTTTTAGTGACTTAGCCGCTTTTTGCAGCAGCTCCATTTTAATTTTTTTATTAATAAATAAACTATGCAAAGCGGCAAAAGCGATGTGTCGGTCGTCCACTTCAAAATGGTTGCGTAAAGCACGGCGGTTGTCGCTGCGGCCAAAGCCATCGGTACCGAGCACGGTAAGAATGCCCGGAAACCAGCGGCACACTGTCATAGGTATCGCTTTAAGATAGTCATGGGCGGCAATACATAATCCTTCGTCGCCATGGAAGCACGTTTCGATGTAGGTTTTTTGCGGATTTTTTTCCAGATTCAGCCTGTTTTGCCGTTCCGTTTCGCGGGCATCGTCGTATAACGCTTTGTAGCTGGTGACACTCCAAACATCAGCAGCGATATTATAATCGTTTTCGAGGATTTCGGCAGCACGCAAAGCTTCGTTGAGTATGGCACCACTGCCGAGCAAATGCACCTTATGATCAGCTTTGGCGGAACTCTTGCGATATTTGTACATACCTTTGAGAATTTGCTCCTCCTTTACATGATCGGGCATGGGCGGCATCACATATTTTTCGTTGAGTACAGTGATGTAGTACATCAAATCCTGCTGCTCGACAAACATATGGCGTATGCCTTCTTTCACGATTACTGCAAGTTCGTAGGCAAAGGCAGGGTCGTAAGCTTTGAGCGATGGTATGGATAGAGCCGTAAGGTGGCTGTGCCCGTCCTGATGCTGCAAACCTTCGCCTGCCAGCGTAGTGCGGCCCGAGGTGCCGCCAATCAAAAAGCCGCGCGCCCGGGCATCGGCGGCGACCCATATAAAATCGCCTACCCGCTGAAATCCAAACATGGAGTAAAAGACGAAAAACGGAATCATGTTTAAGTTGTAATTGGAATCAGCGGTGCCGGCGGCAATAAATGATGCCATGCAACCTGCTTCGGTAATACCTTCTTCGAGTATGGCGCCGTCGCGCGCCTCTTTGTAGTAAAGCAGGCTTTCGCGATCCACAGGCTCGTATTTTTGCCCTGCATGCGAATAAATGCCAGCCTGGCGGAAGAGCGCATCCATACCAAAGGTGCGTGATTCGTCGGGGACAATGGGTACGATGTTTTTACCAATATTTTTGTCGCGCATCAACTTGCCCATAAGCTGCACCAGCGCCATGGTGGTAGCATATTCGCGATTGCCGGAGCCTTGTAGAAGCTCGTCGAAATCTTTATCGTCGGGCATTTCGAGGGGAGGTGCCTGGTTGTTGCGTGCCGGCTGAAATCCGCCCAGCTCCTCACGGCGTTTTTTAAGATATTTCATCTCACGGCTATCGTCGGCAGGTTTATAAAAAGGAGCTTCCACGGCATCTTCGTCGGAAAGCGGAATGCCAAAGCGTGTGCGAAAATCGAGTAGCTCGCTATGGTTTAGTTTTTTTTGCTGGTGGGTAATGTTGCGGCCTTCGCCGGCCTCACCCAGCCCATAGCCTTTAATGGTTTGTGCAAGAATAACTACAGGACCTTGCTGATGATTGACAGCAGCGCGATAGGCGTTGTAAACTTTCACAGGGTCGTGGCCGCCACGGCGCAGCTTCTGGAGTTGCTCGTCAGAATAATTTTTGACCAGCTCAAGAAGCGCTTGGTTTTTACCAAAAAAATCTTTGCGGATGTATTGCCCCGAAGAAACTACATATTTTTGAAACTGGCCATCGGGAGTTTCCTCCATGGCTCGTATCAGCTCACCATTTGTATCGCTGGCCAACAGGGGGTCCCAGTCTTTACCCCAGATTACTTTTATCACTTTCCAGCCGGCGCCGGCAAATGCCGCTTCGAGTTCCTGAATAATTTTGCCGTTGCCGCGTACCGGCCCGTCGAGGCGCTGCAGGTTGCAATTAACAACGAAAATGAGATTGTTGAGCTGCTCGCGGCTGGCTACGGTGAGCGCGCCCATCGATTCGGGTTCATCCATTTCGCCGTCGCCCATAAATGCCCACACTTTTCGGTTGGAAGGTTTTTTTAACTTCCGGTCTTCGAGGTACTTGTTGAAGCGCGCCTGGTAAATGGCCAGCAGAGGCCCCAGGCCCATCGACACGGTTGGGAATTGCCAGTAGTCGGGCATCAGCCGTGGATGTGGGTAGGAAGGCAGGCCCCCTTTGGGGCGCAGCTCCTGCCTGAAGTTGTGCAAGTCGGTATCGGTTAGACGTCCTTCGAGGTATGAACGGGCATAAACGCCCGGCGAAGCATGGCCCTGAAAATAGATCATGTCGGGTTCCTGCTCTTCGGTAGCTCCACGAAAGAAATGGTTGAAACCCACTTCGAACAAGGTAGCTGCCGAGGCATAGGTAGAGATGTGGCCGCCAATGCCTTCCGATTCCAGATTGGCGCGCACTACCATGGCCATGGCGTTCCACCGAACCAGGCTTTTTATCTTTCGTTCTATCTCCTGGCTGCCTGGAAAAGGTTTCTCCTCATTTGGCGCTATAGTGTTGATGTAAGGGGTATTTCCGGGGCGCGAAAAAACTATTCCGTGTTTTAGTGCTCTGGCTTGCAGGCGCTGCAGCAATTCTTTTACACGATCGGTATTTTCAGTTTTTATAATATGATCAAGCGATTCGAGCCATTCGTGGTTTTCGATTTCGTAGTAAGATTGTTTATTATTATCCATGTTGCAACAAATTTTACAAATAGGTCACTCAAAAGCATGCCATTAACCATCCTGTTCAAAAAATTGCATCGGGAAACACTAAACATAGAGTATCCATAATACACTGTGGCCAGAAAATATAACCCATGAGTGGAAAAAATAATACAACCATCTGACGCGATAATATAGTCAACACCACGTGGTACAACTTCCACACTATTCCCGAATTATGCCCTGCAAGGGCTGGCATCTGCTATGGCATGAAATTGACAGGCAGGTTTCTTATTGGTTATTTTATTAAAATTAAAAATTAAAAAATGCACGAAGAGGTAAGAGCCTATTACAACGAACACGTAAACGACGAAGACCATCGGCTGGATGAACATCCATTTGAGATTCCGGTGCTGATGTACTACGCTGCAAAATATCTCAGTCCGGGCGACAACATTTTCGACGTAGCCTGCGGCACAGGCCGTATTGCGCAGCAATTGATGAGGAAAGGATATTTTGTCGGATTAAACGACCTTTCGGACGAAAATATACGGCTTGTCAAAGAGCGACTGGGGACCAACCGCAATCTGCTTTTTACCGAACGCAACGATGCACTGGAAAGTGAAGGCTGGAAAAAGAAGCAGTGGGATGCAATCCTTATCCTCGGCCCCATGTACCACATCATTAGCGAAAGCGAAAAGGTGAAAATGCTTAAGATGGCATACGACAATCTGAAGGCAGGCGGACACGTGTTTGCCTCTTTTATGACGCGTACCGGCGCGATGATTTACGGGTTGAAAAACAATCCCAAAGGCATACTTTACCCCGACGGCGCTACCCTGCAATGGGAAACCGGCACCGACAACCGTTTTGTTGAAGGCACCGAATATTTTACTCATGCTCACTTTGTCCATCCGCAGGAGGTCGATGCGCTGATAACAAAAGCCGGCCTCACGCCGCTGCATCTGGCCGGCGTAGAAGGTATTTTTGGTGAACGTTTCGAGCTGTACCACCGCCTTGACGATGATTTGAAAAAGGCATGGATGGATTTTGTGATAAAACACACCGAAGATCCACACCTGCTCGAACACTCCAAGCACCTGCTCAGCATTTCGCAAAAGCCGGATGATTAATCTGTTTTGCACTCACCAGATCACACGGGCTGGCTTCTGGTAAAGCTGCCCTGACACTAAAATCCTGTTGTAATATAATCCGGTAAGAAAATGAAAAATGAAGAAATTGTTGCTATCAACTTTTGTATTAGTGTATGCACTGGCCGGTGCAGGACAGAACGGAGATAATCCAACCGAAAAAAATCTGCGTCTTACTACCATTGCACAGGTTTATCAGGGCAGCAGCTACATTACCGTGCCCACACTTTTGGGCACGATAGAGCCGCTGTGGTTTGAGGCGCGTCTGGTACCGGCTTTTTACATCCGCAGCAACAAAAAGTCGCGGTGGCTGGGCGTGGTCAATCCACAGATTATTATCCGTATGTATCAGGAGCATTCGTTTCCGGTGCGCACGCCCAGCTACATGCCACAACTCACGCTTTACTATTTGCTCAACCGGCCCGAAGCAGGCAGCAGCCTTACGCTCTTTGGCCGTCTGGCGCATCACTCCAACGGGCAGCAGGGCGATTTTTATCTCGACAATGGCGACATCAATTTTACCAATGGAAATTTCTCTACCAACTATGCTGAGGCAGGTATCCTAAAAACTTATCCCACTCAGCGTTTCGATGCGGTGAATCTTTTTGGCGTCTCCTTAGAGGCACATCCTGCCGGCCTCACCATCAGCGAGCTTTGGGATATCTATAGCCGTTACCGCATTAATGCAATGTTTGCTGTTTTTGTGCCGCCCGACCACCGCGAAGATGAAAGAGGTTATTTTTCGGCACAAGCCGAAGCCTCCTGGATGATGGGCAATCTAAACGGCTGGAATGCGCTGTCGCTTGAACGGCTCACCTTCTCGCTTACCTTTCAGCAAAGTTTAAAGCTATTTAGAATCAAAATAAATTTCGTTTCGTAAGGCTTTTGTTTTGAGCGCCATACACAATTTAATTTAAAACAACATTGTTAATAAATGTTAAGGTGGGGGGGGTAAGAAAATGTTACCTACATTTGCTCAATGTAAAATTGGTACTAACAACAAAAACAATTGGCTATGAAAAATCTAAACTTCCCACAAAACATTGTGCTGAGCATGATTGTAGCAGTGGTGGCTGGGGCCCTGATGCTGCACGCCTGCACCAAAGAAAACCCTTCGCCTGCCGACAACCAACAGGCAGAACTAACTGCTGAGGATTTAAAAATCAGCCAGGCCATCCAGGCTTTTAAAGTAAAGATGGATTATCTAAAAGACAATCCTGGCTACAAAAGCGGGGAAACCGTGAGTGTTGATTCTGCCATCTGGTACATCGATGCTACATTGAATTATACTTACGCTGATGCAAGTTATCCCTATGCTGAAATGCACTGGGATACGGCTTTCTTTGTTTTGGATTTGATAGATGCACAGCGGGCAAATTATGATGATGTATTCGCGGCGTATGATGAATCATTAAACCGCTTGAGCGCCGCCTATTACCGCATTACCGGCGAAGAAAAGCAATTTATGATGGCCATGGTAAGCGATGCCGGCTCCTTGCCCGGATTAAAACGAAACCTGAGGATCATTACCATAACCGGAACCGGAACACTAATAAACGGATATCCCTGGGGCGAGACAGAAAAATATATTTATAATGAAGATCCGCTTTTTGATTGTGATGGCGCACCGACAAATATTGGTGCTCCGAATCTTTTCATGGCTGAACTTGCGAATCATTACAACTCCGATCCCATGCAGGGATGCCATTACTGGTTTTATGGTGGGATTGATTCAGTTGTTTTTAATTATGCTGATTATCCTTTAAGTAATATTCATCCAAATTACCTTGCATATAAAATTTTTGCTGCAGATGAGGCAGTGGCTTCTTTTGAATATTATACAGCATGCCTGAACTACAACGAGTTTAACTCCAATATTCATGAGATGAACTTTTACTATGAAAACCTTGTAGAACTCATCGATGAATGGCTTGGGTCACCGCTAAATACGAATAACTATTATTTTTCTCATTCAAAAATAACCGGTGAAGAAATGCAAAATGATGAATTCCTCTTAATTTTTCATAAACCCAAAATTTATTTTAGAAACCGTAATATTCATTGCAATGCTATACAGACTCCTCCACCTATAGAATAATAAACTATGAGCATTAAGATACTTATTTATCTTGCTTTTTTCGGGGTTGCTATTCAAACGGTAGCCCAAAATACCTTTGAGTTTTGCTTCGAAAGTGATCTAAGAAAAAGTTCAAGTAATGCAGTAACAGCAGAAAATGGTGATATTATAACCTTCATTTCTGAACGCGACTCCATTAATTTTCATCCAAGCAAACCGGTAAAGGCTTACCTTTTGAAATTTTCGCCAAACGGTGATACGATAACCAAGCGATACAGCTTTGGAGATACTCTATTTAGCTTTATCAACATTTTTTCAATTGACAAATCTGATTATTTGGTTATCGGATATGCTGCAAAAGAGTACCCTGAAAGTATTGTTTCGTTTGTTATGAAAGTGGACAGCACACTACAGCGAATATGGATCAAATACTATGTGTTTGGTGGGAGCACACACTTTAGATTCAGAAGGGTTTTTGAAATGAATCAAAATCATTATGTTCTTGCAGGAGAACTATCTGAAACTCCTTTTCAGGGTAGCCATCCGTTTTTTTTACGTATGGATGATCAGGGAAATTTGATGGACAGCACTAAGTACTATGGGGATACTTTTCTAGGGTCAGATATTTTACTTTCACCAGATTCAAGTCAGTTTTGGTTTATTTCTCCTACAGGGCTGGATCCACTCGGATGGGCTTCAATAGCTGTTTTTGATACAAGTTTTACTTTTATTAGCATTGAACTAATGCCGGGAGGAGGAAATTTGCACATACCAACCGCAATGTGGCATCAGGACAATAAATTTCTGGTTGGCTTCAAAGGGCAGCGCCCCGGAGTACCTTATCAGGACGATGAGATTAGAATAATACAGGTTGATACCGGTCTTAATCTATTAAATCAAAATTACTTCGGAGCACCAGACACAACGGATTACCCTTGTCATTTCGAACAGACTATTGATTTTTGTCATCCTGACAGCATTTATTTTGCAGGATTTAAAAATAATAAAATAGGAGTTCCTACCCCCGACAGAGTAAGCTGGATTATGGTCGGGCAAGCGGATTCGCTGTTACAGCCCCGGTTTTTACATTACATCGGTGGAGATGCTTATTACGAGGCATACTATATTATCGCAACTCGTGATGGGGGATGCTTTGTATGTGCCGGCAAATGGTCACCCGAAAAGTATGTGTACGACCTGGTTTTCCTCAAACTCAATAATGAGGGATTGATTGTAGGTGATCATCCACCGGGCATAGCGGTAAAAAAAGCCTTGGTCTATCCCAATCCGGTCACCGACAAAATTCAGGTTGAAACTGCCCTGCGTAATGCCACGCTGGACATTTACAACATCAGCGGAGTGCTAAAAAGTAGTCACGATTTGAATGGCACAAGCACAACCATCGATCTGGGATGTTTCGCGCCTGGAACGTACATCTATACCATCACCAATAATGACGGACAAGTTGAAAACGGAAAATTCATCAAACAATAAAGATTATGAAAACAATTACCAAACTTATCATTTTACCTGTAGTATTATTTTCTATGGGATTATCAGCGCAGGAAAACTGTTTCGAATGCGGCGGAAACATATCAAAAGGCCATAAGTCAAGCGCGTTTGGATACAACAATATTGTTGAAGGATGGTATTCAAGCGCTTTTGGAAATTCAAATTTCGTGTCTGGAGAAAGTTCGGCGGCTTTAGGTATCGGAAGTCGGGCCACGGGAAAAGGTTCTTTTGTGATGGGCTGGCAGTCTGAGAGCCTTACAAATTATAGCACCGTAATAGGCAGTTTCTCAAAAGCTGACGGGTTTCATTCAATAGTAATCGGCTATAATTCAGAATCATCAGGTGCCCCAGGGTATATTTTTGGGAGTAACTGTAAAATTGGAAATTCTTCAGGATTTTTATTCGGAAACAGATTGAGGACTATGAATAAGCATACCTTTATAATTGGTGATGGGGGAATTGACACTACCCTAACCAATAATGTTGAATATTCGTTGGTTGTTGGTTTCAATAGTAATCTTCCCACCTTGCATGTGGGGCCTTCTGCTGGTCCTGGCACCACCGGCCGCATAGGAATCGGCAACATAACTGCACCTACAGCCAAACTGCATATCAAAGCTGATATTAACGAAGATGCTGCCATTATGCTGCAGCCTACCGGTAGCGCCTATACTGCCAGGATATTTTTTGGCGATAACAACCACAGCATCTCTGCCAAAGCGGGAGGAAACTTAGTTTTTAAAACCGGCAGCGGCAATCATTTTGTGTTCAACAATGGCAGAGTAGGCATCGGCACCAATGCACCCACACAAACCCTGGACGTGCAGGGAACGTTGCGGGTATCTACATTATCCTCCACCACCACCAAAATGATTGTAACTACATCTACGGGTACGCTCTCCACAATGAATATTCCGGCAGGCGACAATCTGGGCAACCATATCGCCACGCAAAATATTAACCTGAACGGGAAATACCTTTCGGGCGATGGCAGCAATAAAGGCGTGTTTGTAAATACAGCAGGGAATGTGGGTATCGGCACAAATACACCCACCGAAAAGCTGGAAGTAACCGGTACAATTAAAGCCACCACATTTTCTGGCGATGGTTCACTATTAACCAACCTTACTGGCGACAATCTGGGCAACCACACCGCCACACAAAACATCAACCTGAACGGGAAATATCTTTCGGGCGATGGCACCAATAAAGGCGTGTTTGTAAATACAGCAGGGAATGTGGGTATCGGCACAAATACACCCACCGAAAAGCTGGAAGTAGCCGGTACACTTAAAGCTACAACTTTCTCTGGCGATGGCTCACTACTAACCAACCTTACTGGCGACAATCTGGGCAACCACACCGCCACACAAAACATCAACCTGAATGGCAAATTCCTCTCGGGCGATGGC
>Ga0172382_10007728_pt1 | contig 15184 bp, 22 predicted proteins | sample Leawel138RmetaG_FD_122245 | JGI IMG/M metagenome (GOLD analysis project Ga0172382, IMG submission 122245) | Leachate microbial communities from a municipal landfill in Southern Ontario, Canada - Leachate well 138R metaG | ecosystem: Engineered > Solid waste > Landfill > Unclassified | place...
AATTCTATCCCTAAGTTTTTGTTCACCATGCACTGCGTGAACCCCAGTGAAATTAATTACCATCCCGCATAGATTATTTGTTCCAAAGATTACATTCCACTCTTGTTTTAAAATTATTTTTTTTACTCTAGGCCTTTCAATCTTATTTTCTTGGTACAAATTATCTAAAATATCTAAAGTTTTAACTAAAATTTTCTCAGTTGAATGCGTACTCAAATTAACACCCCAAAAAATAAAAAAAATTAAATTTTATTATTTATTTTGATTACTGCCTTGTTGTCCACCCTGTTGTTGCCCACCAGCATATCCACCGCTTAATCCGCCAACAGCAGTTGCATATTCGCCAGCCAATATTTTATCGACCTGTTCTTCGCTCAATTCATATTCAAATATTTCGCGATAGAATTTTTTAATTTCTGTTCTGATGTTAACATCTTCAAATCGGGCAGGGTGTGCAATCTTAGCTAACCATAAGGGGTGTAAAACAGCTGACTCTGCAGAAGGTCTGTTCCAGATAAAAACAGCGCTTGGTAGCCTGTAGACTTTTTTATTTCGAATTGCAGAAATATTTGCCCATTTTGGGTCGTTGTATAGATCTTCAGGTGTTCCGTAATCAATTACAACTATCTCTGGATTCCATACTATCAACTGTTCCATTGAAATCTGGTCCAATCCTGAGTGTATTCCTTCTTTCTTACCTGCTGTAGATACATCGCTTGCTGCATTTATACATCCGGCAGCTTCGATCCTCTCTTCCATGTAAGATCCGGTACCATATGTAACTAGGTGATTGCTATCAAATCCGTTAAATACAACTACTCTTTCATCCTCAGGTAAATCTACTAATCTTTCATCTATAAATTTAAGAGTGTTGTCTAGGTAATCACAGAATTTCTTTGCCTCCTCTGGTCTTTCAAAAATTTCTCCCAAGAAAGTAACTTCCCTTTTTGTCTGAGTGAAGTTACCATCGGAAGTAGCAAAGAATTGAACAACTGGTATTTTTGTATTTTTAGTTACTATTTCTCCATCTACATCTCCTGCAATGACAAATTGAGGATTTGAAGCCAATAACTCTTCAATATTTATGACTCCGTTTACGGTTCTTGGTGCAGGGAGTGTCATTATTCTTGGATCCATTGTTGCAAGTAAAGCTGATGTTTTATGCCCCTTAGATACTGCGCATAGTTTGTCTTCAACGCCCAATATATATGGAACTTGTCCGATTGGTCCACCGAAAATAGCAACTCTCTCAATATTTTTTGGGATAGCTACAGTTCTTCCGGCCATGTCAACTATATCTCTCGTATCTTCTGTCGCTGTCTTGGTATCTGTACCTTGTCCGATACACCCAGCGAACATCGACAAAATTAAAAGAGAACATACAAAAAAAGGTATTATTTTTTTCAATATATCACCGATATGATTTCATAATCATGTCCTTATAAAAGTTACGATTATTTTGTAAAAACGTATAATATATTCGAGATACACTGAATAAGCAAAAGAAGGGATAAAAATATTAAAATATTTTATAAACTTAATTTTTTAATTAGATTAAACGTAATAATCCCCGCTGCAAATCCTACAGCCATATTTGATATTACAGAAACAACTGCCGTAAGAATCATTACAAATATCTCAGAATTAGATTTAATGTCTCGAGCCAACTTAGCAAGCTCATATGATATATAGAACAACATTGCCCCAACTATACTCATGGGAAATACAGTAAATAAATTTAGAATTGATTTTGACAAAAATAATCCTAGGCAAATTTCTACTGTTCCTTCTAAGATATTTGCCCCCCCAGTTCTTGCACCGAAAGTATACTGGCCAGCCAATCCTCCTGCTCCATGGCACATCGGAAATCCACCAAAAAATGGGACTATTGTATTAACAATTCCCATATTGAGCAATAACCTCCTCTCAGATGCTACTGGTTTCTCTGGAAAATAATCCTTGAGTAATGCAGTTACTGCTATAACGGCATTTGTCAAAGTAAGGGGAATTTGGGCTATCCCTGCTAAAATCATGCCTTTGTAGATATCTTTGAAAGACACTGTAGTGATAGGTGGAAGTGTGAATCCTATATCCATTATACCGTTGAGTTGTCCTTTAAAAATTATTAAAGCAAATCCAAACAAAAACAAAAGTATTGCTGCCGGAAGTCGAGTATTTTTTCTAAAAACTAATATTATCAAAAGAGCCATAATTCCAATTAAAACATCAATTCTAAAGAATTCAAATCCTGTTAAAAAAAGGGTAAATCCCAATGCGAGAGTAATTCCTCTGGTAACGGATTTAGGTGTATACTTCACTATTATTTGAATCAGATTTGTAAAATAAAGGAATATCCATACAATACCCAAACCAAATCCAGTTGAGTAAATAAGGGAAGGTGTCCATCCTTGGGCAATTGCAACTGTTGCAACAGTTTTTTTCGGTTGTAACGGCATAGGAAGTTTGTAAACTAATCCCAAAAAAATATTGACAATGCCCATCATGATAAGAAATCCTGCAGGATTAAGGCCATTTACAACAATATAACCGATAGCCAAAGGTAAGAGTGTTCCAAAGTCGCCCATTGATCCAGCGAGTTCTCTTAAGTTAAACTCAAATTCTCCTATTCTCATATTATCTAAAACGAAAATCTGTTATCAGATAGATATTCTTTTCTATTAATTTTATTAGAAAACCAACCATCTTTTACATTTTGCCTTAGATCAAAATCAGGAATATAAGGTTTAATGTCTAATACTGGTGTATTATCAATAATATCTATGTCTGACACATATACTATATTATTTTCTATTCTTTCAATGCTGAGAATTGATAGTCCAATGCTGTTCGGTCTTTTAGGTGCTCTAGTTGAAAAGATTCCTCTTTCAACATCGTCAAGAAAAGGTTTTACTTTTAATGTAAATCCCTTAGAAAGATGAAAATGATAGATCAAGAAAATATGCGAGAATCCGTCTAGATCTTTTAATCCATCGGAAAATTGAGGAAATATTTCTATTATGCCTTTTTTGTTAGAAAATACAGATTGGATTGGAACGTTAATCTTCTCTTTAAATTCTGAATGAACAATTCCGATAGGAGAATAACAGATTTTTTTCATGAATGTATTTTTTAGATATTTTTTATAAGTATATTTGAAAAGATAACTCAGAAATAATCAGAGTGCTTTTTTAAAAAGTTGTAAAGCTGTTTGTCTTCCTCTCTCTTATTTAGAATGGAATATATGTTGTGTAGATTTACATATATGTCTCCAATTTGAGGGTGATCGGGACCGTACTCATGAATTAAAATTTGTAGCCCTCGAGTATATAGCTCCTCAGATTCGTCAAATTTTTTCATTTCTTTTAAAAGATTAGCAAGTGAACAGAGTATAGGAATTAGCTGAGAGTTTTCTTTTCCATAATCCTTTTCCTTGAGTTTCAATACTCTTTTGTACAGTTGTTCTGATTCGGGATATTTGCCTTGTGACTGATATACAAATGCAAGATTCTGTAAAACATTTAGAACAACTATGTCATTTGCAGGGAATATTCTCTCAAATATTGAAAGTGTTTTTTCGTAAAATACTTCTGATTCAGCAAATTCCGCTTGGTATTGAGAAATAAGCCCCAATAAAAAAAGGCTCATGCCTGAAGTAGAGTGTGAAGAGCCGTAAACATCTATAGCTTCGTTCAGTGATTTTTTCGCTAGTCTCTTTGCTTCTGTATATTTTTCCATCTTCAATAGTCTAATAGAAGCATTGTAGAATTCTTCCCAAAGTGTGTAACTTCCGCCTTCTATATTCATTTGTATTCACTTACCTGTTTAACTCTATATTTTATTCCAGTATATATCTATATAAATTTTGTGGGATAGTCTAGAAAACCTTTTAAGCGTTATGTTTTTAAAATCATATCAGTGATTAAATGAAGATTTATATTGCTGAAGGATGCACAAAATGCGGAGTTTGTTTTAAAGAATGTCCTGAAGTATTCGTTCCTGATTCTGACGGAAATGCAACTATTGCAGAAGAATTTCAGTTAGATAGCGAATGTGAAGGTGAAATTGGTCAAAATATGGCTCAATGTGCAAAATCTGCAGAAAATTCCTGTCCCGCAAACATAATTTCCACAGAAGAATAATTAAATGTTCTTCAAGCTAAAAGGCGAATTATTACTCCTATTGAATAATAATTCGTAATATTTATAAAACGTTGTCTTTATTTAATCATAACGAGGTGATAGAATGAATAATAAAAAGATATATGGGGTTACCCTTTTAGTAGTCCTTGTAACGGCTTTTGTATTTGCTGGCTGCACAAGTCCAACAGATACATCAACACCAACTACAGGACAAAAAACAGTTTTGAAGGTACACCATGCAGGAAGTCTTACTTCTCCTTTAGAGAAAGTAGAGCAGAAATTTGAAGCAGATCACCCAAACGTTGATGTACAATTAGAACCTGCTGGAAGTATAGAAATTGTTAGAAAAATAACTGAACTTGGTGTTGAAGCCGATGTTTTTGCGTCAGCAGACTATGCATTAATACCTGCAATGATGGTGCCAAATTATGCCGACTGGTACGTACTATTTGCTAAAAATGAAATGGTTTTGACTTATGGAGAAAAGAGTAAATATGGAAATATTATAAATGTAAACAACTGGTATAAGATACTTGACAAACCTGATGTAATATGGGGATTTTCAAATCCAAATCTAGATCCTGCTGGATACAGGAGTCCAATGGTAATACAATTAGCTGAATTTGCATACAACGATGACACCATATTTGAAAATTTAATATCCTCCAAATCAAAAATTACAGTAAGCAATGTAGATGGAACTTACGTAATAGTAACTCCAGAAGATTTAGCTCCGGCTGCCAATAAGTTAACTATAAGAAACAAATCAGTTGAACTGGTTTCAATAGTAGAACAAGGTGGAATGGATTACGCTTGGGAATACATTTCAGTTGCTGTGCAAAATAATATGAAATATTTAAGATTGCCGGGATCTGTTAATCTAAGCGATGTAGCCTATGCAGACACATACAAGAAAGTTCAGGTAAATACCATTGACGGAAAGACACAAACAGCTGCTCCAATAGTATACGGTATTACAGTACCTCTAAACGCGCCAAATAAAGAACTTGCAAACGAATTCGTTAAATACGTTATTGATGAAAACGGTCAACAAATCTTCACTGCTGATGGTCAGCCTCCAATAGTTCCCGCAATTATAAAACCTGGGAAAGCAAACGCACCACAAATATTACAACAATATGTGGCGGATAATTAATGCAAAAAAGAATTAAACTTGAATTTAGAAGGAATCCTCTTTCCTTCATTTTTTTCTTTATAGGATTTATACTTATTATTTTAGTAGTTGGAACTCTTTTTAATTTGTTATTCAAACAATTAGTTATTAGTCCAGCCAATTTTATTGCAATTCTAAAAGAACCATCTGTATTAAAGTCAATTGGATTAACTTTGTATGCTTCATTTCTTGCTACTATCTTGGCAGTAATATTTGGAACTCCACTTGCTTATGCCGTTGCAAGAAATAGTTTTTATGGAAAAAATATTATAGAAGCAATAATAGATGTTCCTGTAATAATTCCACATACTGTCGCTGGAATTGCATTATTTTCTCTTCTATCCATAAGAAGTCCTGTAGGCTCTGTCTTTGCAAATCTTGGAATAGTGTTTCAAGACTCATTATGGGGGATAGTGGTCGCAATGTTATTTGTAAGTTATCCCTTATTTGTTAATTCAGCTAAAGATGGATTCTTAAGTATTAATCCTAATTATGAACGTGTTGCAAGGACATTGGGTGCATCTCAATGGAAATCATTTTATCAAATTGCCTTGCCTCTCTCATACAATAGCTTACTATCCGGGGCAATAATGAGCTGGGCGAGGGGAATAAGTGAGTTCGGGGCAATTGTCGTAATTGCATATTACCCTATGATAGCGGCTACATTGATATTTTATAGATTCAATACAGGCGGGCTTAAGGAATCACAACCTATTGCAGTTTTATTGATACTTTTATGTTTCGTTATATTCCTATTTTTAAGGCTAATTTCCAATAAAAAGTGAGATTATGATAAGACTTGAGAATTTAAGTAATAAATGGGGGGAAGAATTTGAACTAAAAAATGTTTCTCTCGAAGTTAAGCAAGGTGAATACTTTGTCATCTTAGGCCCAACTGGAGCTGGAAAAACATTATTACTTGAACTTATTGTGGGCATATATATCCCCAACGAGGGAAAAATTTTGATAGATGGAAAAGATATTACTTATGAAGTTCCAGAAAAAAGGAATCTTGGATTTTTATATCAAGATTATTCGCTCTTTCCTCATTTTTCAGCTAAAAAAAATATTGAATATGGGATGAAGCTTAGAAACATATCTAAAAATGAAATTGATGAAAAAATAAAGGAACTATCAAAAATGTTTAAGATTCAAAATTTGATGCATAGAGATGTAACAACTTTAAGTGGGGGGGAACAGCAAAAAGTAGCTATTGCAAGAGCCCTTGCTATTAATCCTAAAGTTTTACTTTTAGATGAACCATTTTCTGCATTAGACGAAAATACAAAAACTAAACTAATATCAGATATGAAAGAACTTCATCGGAAAGAAGGTATCACTTTTATTCACGTTACCCATAGCCAAGAGGAAGCTATCCTATTAGCAGATAGAATAGGAATCATGATGTATGGAAAAATAGTTCAAGTTGGAACGCCAGATGAAATTTTTTATAAACCAGTAACAAAGGAGATTGCTCAATTTGTTAAAATTGAAAATATTTGGGAAGGCAAGATTACCAATAAAAAAGAAGAGGAAATAGTAGTTGAAGTTAATGGAAAAGAAATTGTGGCTTTATCTAATCACTTCAAAGTTGGACAAGATGTAAGGATAATAATAAGGCCAGAAGATATAATCTTGGGTAAAGGAGATACAAGTGCGAGAAATAATTTCAAAGGCAAAATAACTGCAATAATAAAACATGGGTTTTATTATATTATACGAATTGATTGTGGATTTAAAGTTGAAGCTGCATTAACAAAACAATCCATCGAAAGTCTTAATCTCAAAGAGGGAAAAGACATCAATATATTTTTTAAAGCAACTGCACTTCAAGTTATTAAGAGATAAAATTAAATCAGGAGAAAGTCCATTGAAGTTCTTAAAACTTGATACTTACGAAGAAGCTATAAAAAAAATTGAAGAAAGTGTGACCTTCAAGCTAAAATCGGAAGATACCCCTATTTCATCTTCATTGAATAGGATTTTGTCAGAAGATCTGATTTCACCAATTGATATACCACATTATCCCAAATCTCAAATGGATGGATATGCGGTGAGATCAGAAGATACCTTCGAAGCTAGTGAAACTTCTCCCGTAAAACTAAAATTAATTGAAAGTATAAATGCAGGCAGCACCCCCCGATATTTTTTAAAAAAAAATACTTGTTCATACGTGGCAACTGGTGCCCCTGTACCAGAGGGTGCAGATTCTGTTGTCATGATAGAAAATACACAACTTCAAGGAAATTACATCACACTTACCAGGGGCGTTACTCAGGGAGAGAATATAATGAAGATGGGGTATGACATAAAAAAAGGAAAACGTATTTTGTCCAAAAATACTCTTATTACCCCTAAAGTAGTCGGATTGCTTTCAGGCCTAGGTCTTAAGAAGGTCGAAGTATATAGAAGAGCGAAAATAGGAATTTTTTCAACTGGGAACGAAATTATTACACCATGGGAAGATCTAGATTATGGAAAAACGTATGACGTTAATTCATTTTATATCTCTTCAAAATTAGAAAAATTAGGTTGTGATGCCTATAATCTCGGTATTGCAAAAGATAGCAAAGAGGCGATACTTTCAAAGTTAAACGAAGCAAAAAAATTCGATATGATAATTCTTTCTGCAGGTGCCTCAAAAGGAGAGAGGGATTTTGTCGAGGAAGCAATCAATGATTTTGGCAACTTAATAATCCACGGCATAAGCATTAAACCAGGAAAACCAACGTTAGTTGGCCTAAAAGACAACAAACTGATTTTTGGCCTTCCTGGCCACCCCACATCTTCGTTTGTTATATTCAACATCTTGGTATTACCCTTTATCTATAAAATGGCAGGGCTAGAAAAAAAAATAGAACTTAAGAAGTTTATTTCAAGTGAAAGGATTTATTCAACGAGGGGTAGGCAAGATTTCTTGCCCATTATGATTAACGGGGAGGAAGTTTCTTCTGTTTTTCGGGGGAGTGGTGCAATTTCAAGTTTTTTAAAAGCAGAGGGGATTGCCATAATTGAGGAGAACACTGAATTTGTCGATAAAGGCGAAGAGTTAGGGGTAATAATCTTGGAAGATTAATATGTCAGAATTACCAGTTAAAGTACTAAGAGTTGCATTGACTCAACGTTGCAATTTAAACTGCATATATTGTCATCACGAGGGGGAGTGCTCTCAATCAGATAACGGTAAAAAAGAAATAACTAAGGAAGATATAGAAGACCTACTTAAAGTGTCAAAGGATTTGGGTATCAAAAAGGTTAGATTTACTGGTGGAGAACCGCTTTTGAGGAAAGACATAGTTGAAATAGTTGAAATTGCATCAAAGCATATGGAGGATATATCAATTTCTACCAATGGAACTCTTTTGTCTGAAAAGGTATCAGATCTAAAAGAGGCAGGGATATCTAGGTTCAATATTACTCTAAATACTTTGAACAATGAAATATACAAGAGCATAGCGGGTAAGGATACACTCAAAGATGTATTGGAAGGAATTGAAAAGACATACGAGGAGAAAATATTCCCAATTAAAGTCAACATGGTGGTAATGCAAAGGAATTATCGTGAAATAAAAGAGATGATAAATTACACAAAAGAAGGGATGGTCCTCCAGTTAATTGAACTTATATCCGCAAAAGACGATCTTGATTCTGATTTCTATAAAGAGAACTATGCAAGTCTCATACCAATAGAGGAGTACCTAGAATCCCATTCAATTAAAATAATCGAAAGAGAAAAGCAGCGCAGGAAAAAATACTTTGTTCCCCAAGAAATTGAAGTTGTAAGGTCAATGCATAACACTGTGTTCTGTAAAAATTGCACAAGCATCCGATTAACAAGCGAAGGGGAAATCAAAAATTGTCTCTTCAGAAACGATAATCTAATAAAAGTAAAAGATTTTTCAGATCACGAAAAACTAAAAGAAACTCTAATTAAGTCCATTAAAACAAAAACCCCATATTGGTGCTAGAATGAGGATAATAGTAAAGTATTTTGCATTATTTAAAGAGTTGACAGGTATTGCACAGGAATCGATTGAACTAGATTATGGAAAAACTATAAGAGATCTTGTAGGGATAATTATGAAAAAATATAATTTAGAAAATAATGTAAATATGACAATATCACTAAATCATGAATATACCAAAACTGATTCCCTATTAAATGATGGCGACGAAGTGGCCATAATGATGCCTTCAAGCGGGGGGTAATATGATTAGACTTCAAAGAGAAGATTTCAGCGTAGATAATGAATTAAAAAGAATAAAAAACGACAAGTGTGGGGCTTCAGTTATATTTTTAGGATCAGTTAAATCTGAAATGGATGGAAAAAAAGTTATGAAAATGGAACTTGATGTTTACCTTGAAATGGCTGAGAAAAAATTAGGGGAAATTGAAACTGACGCAACAAAAAAATATGACATTATAGAAAGTTCAATTATTCACAGATATGGGGAACTGCTTGTAGGAGATAACATCGTATTGATAATAGTTAAATCAATAGATAGGGCAAAATCATTTGAAGCATGTAAATTTATTCTTGAAAGGCTAAAAGAGGAAGTGCCGATATTTAAAAAAGAATATATGGAAGACAATGTATTTTGGCATGGAGGGGTATAGTCGTGTTTTCACACTTATCAGATAAAGGGGTAAAAATGGTGGATATAACTTCAAAAGAGATCACAGTCAGGACTGCAGTTGCAGAGGGACAAATAAAACTGAAAAAAGAAACTATCAAGTTAATAAAACAAAATAAAATCACGAAAGGAAATGTTCTTACGACTGCACAAATTGCAGGCATTCAGGCTGTGAAAAAAACTCCCAATATAATCCCTCTTTGCCACCAACTTCCTATTAACAAAGTAGACATAGAATTTTATATGAAAAATGAGTCAGTTAGCGTGACTTGTACAGTAAAAACAGAGTCTAAAACAGGGATTGAAATGGAAGCCTTGACTGGAGTATCTGTAGCCCTTCTTACTATCTGGGATATGGTAAAGTCAAATGAAAAGGATTCTTCTGGCCAATATCCCGATACAGAAATTGGCCTCATAAGAGTTACCAAAAAGGAGAAATAATCATGTCTTCTGAAGAGCATAAGAGTAAAGCCCCTAAGAGCTTAAACTACGGCATAATTACAATATCGGATTCTTGTTACACGGGCAAAGCTGAAGATAGATCCGGCAAATATATCTCAGAAAAACTATCTGAAAATAATCAAGTAGTAAAAAAAATAGTTGTGCCGGACGAAGAAGAACAAATAAAGAACGCTGTGAATGATATTATACAAGATGTCGATTGTGTAGTTACAACTGGTGGAACTGGAATAACTAAAAGAGATGTAACTATTCAAGCCATAATGCCACTTCTGGATAAAGAAATACAGGGATTTGGAGAAATATTTAGGTATTTGAGCTATACAGAAATAGGTTTTCCAGGGATAATCTCAGGAGCTATTTGTGGGACAATTGGTGAAAAGATCATATTCTGTCTCCCTGGAAGCCTTAATGCGGTAAAACTTGGAACAGACATTATTCTTTCTGAAGCCCCACATTTGATGAAACATCTGAGGGAATAAATGAAAGAATTTAAATCATTGCTATCATACAACAAGGCGCTAGATTTAGTTAAAGCCCATTCAAAAGAATTTGATTCTGAAACCATAATCCTTAATGATTCGTTGGATAGAATACTCTCTGAGAATATAATCTCGCCTTTTGATTCACCAGGCTTTGATAGATCTGCAATGGACGGCTATGCGATACATGCTAAAGATACATTTTCTATCTCTGAAGGCTCTCACGTTACTCTAGAAATAATCGATTCGATAACTGCTGGAAAAGTATCCGATAAAGAAGTAGTCACAGGCACTGCAATAGAGATTATGACTGGGGCAATGATCCCAAAAGGTGCGGATTCGGTAGTAATGCAAGAGTTCACAGAGAGAGAAAAAGATAAAGTTCACATTTACAAAAAAGTTTTTCCCTATCTTCATGTTTCTAGAAAAGGTGAAGACATACGAAAAGGGGATCTTATAATGAAAAAGGGAACAAAAATATCCCCTGAAAATCTTTCACTGTTGAAATCCATTGGGATCAAAGAAATTCACGTCAAGAAAAATCCAAGAATCTCCATTATTGTAACTGGTGACGAATTAGTTGAAGATACAGATGAAGTGAAAAGTGGAAAGATAATCGATTCAAATTCTATAATGTTATCTTCACTATCAATAAAAGCTCTTTGCAAAGTAGTTCACCAATTTAGAGTGACTGACGATCAGGAAGAAATTTTAAAAGCCATTTCTATTGCAAAAAAAGATTCTGACATTATATTGATCACTGGTGGGAGCTCCTTCGGTAAAAAAGATTATCTCCCAAAAATTATAGAAAATATGGTATTTCACGGGGTAACGATTAAACCTGGCAAGCCAATAGGATTTTCTATCCAGGATATCCCAATATTCATCATGTCAGGATACCCTGTAGCCTCCTTTGTCCAATTCTATCTCTTTATAGTTCCTTATCTAGAAAATATTCTTAAAACAAAAATATTAAAATCTGTTGATTTAACTTTCTCAGATAATTATTCTTCTGAGCTGGGTAGGGTTGAATTCGTGAGATGTATTCTAAAAGATAATGAAATTATTCCGATAAGGCTTTCAGGATCGGGAGTGGTATCTTCTATTTCTAATTCATCTGGCTATGTCTTAATAAATGAAAATACAGAAGGAGTAAATAAAGGGGAGATGTGTAGATTTTACTACTATTTGTGAGTTAGAGTTCTACAACTTTATTTAGCTCTTCCTTAAACTGTTCAACTGACAACGAGTGGCTCATCATCTGGAGCATAGTAGAAAGATTAGATAATGTCATTAGGTAGTATTGCTTTGTGTCCTCATCATCCTTAAATTGATTTAGCATATTTATTGATTCTTTGACAATAGTTTTACAATCTTCTAGATTGTCACACCTCATTAAGCCGTCATAAACCATTTTTTCAAATTCACTTAGTCTCATCTCTTCACCTAATAGCTTTGATTGGGGTATAATAAATTAGTTATTAAGTCTATTGGAATTAATCTTATTTGAATATATAAGTTTTAAAATCCAAAAATATATAAGTCTTGAAATCCTAATACACATAGGATTGGGGAAAGATTTGAGTAATTGTTTGATCTTCGATATAATTATAAAAATGGCTATGATTCCTTTCCCTCTAAGTTGTTAGTGGAGGTCATATTATGGCAGAAAAGGATATTAAGGTAATAAGAAAGGAAATAGAAAAAATAAAAAAGAGTATTGAAGAAGTCGAAAAAAGATTAGATAAAATAACGAAAGTAAAGACGGCCGATGAAATCTTTAGTGGGCCTGTTTCAGAAGCACCTTAAATAATATTTTTCTTATTTTATTTTAAGAGTTCTATAAAAATCTTTAAACAAATATTTAAAAATAAAATTCTAATCAAAAAGATATGGAACAAGAAACTGCAAGCGAAGACAGAGGCAACAAAGGCGAAAAGGTCACATATACTGAACTTATTATTAATATTGCTTCGACTGTTTTTAAGTTTCTGGCAGGAATTATTGGCCAAAGTACAGCCATGATAGCAGATGCCGTTCATTCGGTTTCAGACACAGCTTCAGACCTTATTGTGTTACTAGGATTTCGTTATGCAAAAAAATCTATTGTGATTCTCACAATTGTGGACATGGTAAGATAGAAACTCTCTCAACTCCAATAGTAGGTTTTATTCTAGTTGTAGTTGCATTCTTCATAGTTTACTCAAGCTTGGAAAGGATGTTGGACTTTCTAAGGGGTGAATTGATCCCAAGACCAGAGATTATTGCTTTATTTGCAGCTTTTATTTCTATAATTACGAAAGAGTTTTTGTATAGATATACAATAAAAGTGGGAGAGGGGATAGGAGCCAGTTAATAATTGCAAACGCTTGGCACCATAGATCCGATTCATTATCTTCAATAGCCACAATGATTGGTATTGGAGGGGCAATTTTTAGAGTGTAATTGGAGAATCTTAGATCCAATTGCCGCAATTTTTGTGAGTGTATTGATTTTGAACGTTGCTATAAAAATACTAAAAGAGAGTATAATTGAGTTAGTTGAGACTTCAGTTGATGATGAATTGAAAAATCATATCTTTGACACAGTTTCAAAATTCGACGGTGTTAAGATTATCACAAACTTAGGATAAGGCATATTGGAAACTACTATTCTATGAACTTACATATTCTTCTTGATAAATCCATGAATATTGCTGAAGCACACAAGATTTCATATAATGTGGAAGAAGAATAAGAAATTACTTGGGCCTGAAACTATAGTTATAATCCATCTTGAGCCTTATGAATAAATTGCTAATAGAGGAATCTACTATTTAGGCTGATGATTTGACAATATGTTTCCCTGATGAATTTTATTAAGAAAACAATCTTATACTTGAATATGGTAAAAAAGACTTTGTAGTTTTAATATTAAGAAGCACTTAGCTTAAACACTAAGTATCATGTCTTTATACCCTTAATAACTACAAATAGACCTTCCCCAACTCCAGATTTTATTTCCTGAATTTTATTCTCTAGATTAAAAATTGTCTGCTTCTTATCAACGATTTCAAAATGGGAATTTTTAAGGAGATTCTCTATCTCGGAAGCAGAATGAAATTTTGCGTTTTTGTAAAAGATGTTGGATGCTTTTTTTTCTTCATAGATCTGGCCAAGGGGCGTATTTCTGTCTATGAATGCAATTATTAGAAATCCATTCCTAGAGAGTATCCTATATGCTTCTTTGAATGATTTTAGAATATCAGTGAAAAAGCAGTCAACAGTTACCATCAAAACAAAATCATAGCTCTCATCTTGTATGGGCAAATTTTCTGCAAAGCCATGAATGACTTTTATGCCTCTGTCAATTGCTATGTTTGCCATTTTCTTAGAAGGTTCAACGCCATCTTTTATTCCAAGTCTAGATGCAAAGAGTCCACTGCCAACACCTATCTCAATGCCCTTCCCTGATTTTGGTAAAACTTTTTTCAATGCTTCAATTTCGGAACTAAATATATTAAAGTTCTTTGTGAACCATTCTTCGTATGATTCAATATTGTTACCAAATATATCTTCAACGCTCATTTATACTCTCTTAATGTTACTATTTAATAAAAGTCAAATCATGAAAAGATTAGAAACATACAACTCTGTCACTCTGCGTTACAATGTCATAGACGTCCTTCATTGTTGAAAGCGGGCACATCTCTGAATCTTTTTGTTTTCTTGATTTTATGCATGTTCCGCATGCTAGTATTTTTCCCACCTTGAGAAAGAAAAGTTTCCGCTTCGTTTATAGAGTTAAATTTTTCATTTGAAGTTTTTTGGTATTCTACCCCCTTTTCCATGAGAAATATATTTACTAGATGCTTCTCTCCAAGACAAAAATTCCCAAATCTAAATGCATTCCAGTATTTCTCTGCATCATTGTCTGATATGATTATCCCAATTTTCATACGATTACCTTATTGGCAATTTATGTGATTTATTATTTAAGTATTATTCATTAGAGAATATGTGAAGCCGTTAAAGAAACGCTGTTATATTAAATTCTTTAATTAAGACTTTATCTATGAAAAATCTAAGATTCTGGGACACTATCTCTTGTAAGATAATTTGATATGTGATCATTTTATACCATACTATACCATACATATCTTTCTTATGCGATAATTTTATTCCTTAATATTCTATGAGGTATGTGCAAAATAGATTTCTAAAATGGTTAATTTTAAATACTTAGGGGTTTGGTTTGGGGTTGTGCTCGCACCCAAACCATACTGAAAGCAATTTTTGATGAATATAAAGATTGCG
>Ga0172382_10007729_pt1 | contig 15182 bp, 15 predicted proteins | sample Leawel138RmetaG_FD_122245 | JGI IMG/M metagenome (GOLD analysis project Ga0172382, IMG submission 122245) | Leachate microbial communities from a municipal landfill in Southern Ontario, Canada - Leachate well 138R metaG | ecosystem: Engineered > Solid waste > Landfill > Unclassified | place...
GCGAGAACCGGCTGCGGGTGAAGGCCGTACACCCCATCGACGGCTTCACCGAGGAACAGGCGCTCGACGCGGCCCTCAGCACGATCTTCGTCCGGCCCGGCCATCGCGCCCACCACGCCACCGACGACGCGATCCGTCGCGCGGTCCACGGCGACGAGGACGCAGCGGACACGACCGCGATCGAACGCGACGCGTTCCTGCCGTTCCAGGCCGGCCGGCCGTTCGCGGCCGCGATCGTCGGCACCCGGCTCACCATCAAGGGCGCGCCCGAGGTGCTCGCGTCCGCGCTGGCTCAGGCCAACGGCCCGGCGGTGGCGGCGATCGACGACATGGCCGCCAAAGGCCTGCGGGTGATCGCAGTGGGCGAGCGTCAGCTCACCCCGGAGCAGGCCGCAGCCGCGGCCGCCGACGCCGCCGCGTTCGAGGAGTTGTGCCGGTCGGAACTGACCCCCATCGGCCTGCTCGGGCTGGCCGACACGCCACGGGCGAGTGCGCAGGATGTCTTGAAAGAGCTCGGCAACCGGGGCATCGGGATCCGGCTGATCACCGGCGACCATCCGGTGACCGCGATGGTCATCGCGGGCGAACTCGGCCTCGACGTCACCGCCGATCAGGTGATGACCGGTGTCGAGTGGGAGGGCCTGTCGGCGGAGGAACGCGCGGAGGCGGTGCGCTCACGGATCGTCTACGCCCGGATGTCACCCGAGCACAAGATCGACGTGGTGCAGACGCTGGAGCGCATCGGCATGGTGACGGCCATGGTGGGCGACGGCGCCAACGACGCCGCGGCGATCCGGGCGGCGAGCGTCGGGTTCGGGGTGGCGTCCCGGGGCAGCGATCCGGCCCGCACCGCCGCCGACGTGGTGCTGTTGGACGGACGGATCGAGGCCCTGCTCGACGCCCTCGACGAGGGCAAGCAGCTGTGGCGTCGCGTCCAGTCCGCCGTGTCGATGCTGCTGGGCGGCAACACGGGCGAAATCGCGTTCGCGCTCATCACCAGCCTGCTGACCGGGCGCTCCGTCCTCAACGCCCGGCAGATGCTGTTGGTCAACATGCTGACCGACGCGCTGCCTGCCGCGGCGCTGGCCGTCAGCCGCCAGACCGACACCACCGGGCAGGTTGACCTGGACGAGGCGGCGATGTGGCGGGCGATCGGCGTCCGCGGCGCGGCGACGACCGTCGGAGCCACCTCGGCCTGGGCGATGGCGAGTATGACGGGCACGCCGCAGCGCGCCTCGACCGTCGCGCTGATCGGGCTGGTGTCGACGCAGCTGGCGCAGACCCTGATCGACTCCCGCAGCCCGCTGGTGGTGGCGACGGCGCTGGGTTCGTTCGCCACCCTGGCCGGGGTCATCAGCACCCCCGGCGTCAGCCAGGTCTTCGGATGCACGCCGGTGGGCCCGGTCGGCTGGGGTCAGGCGTTCTCGGCCACGGCGGTGGCCGCGCTGCTGTCGGCGACGGCGCCGGAGCTGCTCAACCGCGCCACGGACGCCGTGCGCAAACGCGTCGCGGACGTCGTCGAATCAGTCCCGGTCGTCGACGACGACGATGCCGGCCTGGACGAGGATGGCGTAGAGGGCGCGGATCGGAGGCGTCAGCAGATGGACACCGGCGGTGATTAGCGTGTCAGGGCCGGCGCTACGCGTGAAGTCAGACACACCCGAAAGGTAGCCTCGACAGTGGGTGAATTCGGGGACCTTCAGTTGAACGGGGCACGAAATGTTCGATAAGGCGCGGTCGTTCGTCGCTTCCCACCACGACGCCTCCGAACTCGTCAAGGAGGCGGAGAAGTTCTCGGTCCGACTCCCGATCGTGGGGCGGATCGCGGTCCCGCCGCCCGATCAGCTGGCGTTCTTCGGAGTGCTGGGCGCGTTGGCCGCCCTCGGCGCGATCGAGTGGCCGGTGGCGGCGGCCATCGGCGTGGGGCAGGTCGTGGTTTCGCGGCATTTCGGCGACTCAAAGCCCGACGCCGAGAAGGACCGTCCGGCCCCGCCGCGCAAGGCCGTCGCGGCAAAAGCCCCGGCCGAGAAAGCCGTCGCGGAAAAGGCACCAGCGAAGAAGGCCGTCGCAGCCAAGGCCTCCGCGAAGAAGGTCGCCGCGAGGAAGGCCCCAGCCAAGAAGGCCGCCGTCAAGAAGACCGCTGTCAAGAAGGCGCCCGGCAAGAAGGCCCCAGCCAAGAAGACGGGCAACAGCAGCCCGGAGTAGTGGCTCAGCCGCGCCCGGACAGCGGTATCCGTGCGCGCGACGACAGCCGGTCGAGTTTGACGGCCAGCACCGAGCAGGGCAGACGTGGCAGCAGTCGCTCGGCGCTGTTGCCGAAGATCCAGCGCGCGAGACCTCGCCGCCCGCTGACCCCGATGACGACCAGATCGATTCCACGGCTGACGATGAAATCGGGCAGCACGTGATCGATCGACCCGAGGTTTGCGTTGACCTCGACCTCGCGTGGGTCCTCACCCAGATCCCGGACCATCCGGTGCAGATCTGCGATGACCTCTGTCCGCCGCTGCTCGACGACGTCCTGTGTCTCGACGTCCAGATCGTGCGTCACGTGCAGGACGAGAGGTTTGAAGGCCTGCAACAGAACCGGAACACCCTCCTCGATGGCCGCCATGCTCAGGGCGTACTCGACGACGGTGCGGTTCAGCGTTGCGGTGTCACGGAATCCGGTGTCGGGTGCGATCGCCGCGAGGACGCGGGGGCGTTCGCTGGCCCCACCGGGCCCGACCAGCAGTACCGGGACGGGACTGGACCGGATCAGCTCACGGTCGACCGCGCCGTACCGACTCGGCAGCACCATGTCGCGGGCATGCGACCGGATCACCAGATCGGCCTTACAACGCTGCGCCTCCTCGGCCAGCGCCGCGGCCGGCGAGCCGAACAGCAGCTTGGTCGACACCGCGGCGTCGGCGCCGGCCGCCACCAGCTCCAGTCGGTCCCGCAATCGCCCGGGGGCGGGGTCGTCGGACGACACCGACGACCACGACGGGTGACCGTGCCCGGTCATCACCGCCACGACGACCAACTCGGCACCGGTGGCGCGGGCGATGGCCACGCCCCGCTCCAGCGCGGGATGGTGCACCGCATGCGGATCGACGTCGACGAGGACGCGCTCGAAAGTTCTCATGCCGCCGGCTCCGGTTGCCGCGCAGGCGTTCTCCGCAGTCGGCGGACCATGTACTTCTCCGTCTCGACGACAGCGAACACCAATGCGCCGACACCGGCAGCCTTGAGCCATTCGACATGGCCCAGCGGCGTCGATCCGAAGAAGGCGTTCATCGGCGGTGCGTAGGTGAACGCCAACTGGAGAGTGGCACAAGCCACCACGGTCGCGAGGGCAATCTTGTTGCCGAACAACCCGATCCGATTGAGCACGGGTTCGAGTAGGAAGCGGTTGCTGAGCAGGTAGAACATCTCGGCGACAACGATCGCGTTGACGGCCATGGTGCGCGCGGTCTCCACACTGGTGCCCAACCGCAACTCCCACAGGAACATCGTCAGCGCCCCACCTGCCATCAGCACCGAGACCATGACCACCCGCCACATGAAGTACCTCGAAAGCAGGCTCTCGCTCGGCGGCCGCGGACGTCGGCTCATCACGTCGTTCTCCCGCGGCTCGAAGGCCAGCGCAAGACCCAGCGTGCTCGAGGTGGCGAGGTTGATCCACAACACCTGCGCCGGCGTCAGCGGCAACGTGATCTGGAAGACGATGGCGGCCATGACCACCAACGCTTCGCCGCCGTTGGTGGGCAACATGAACAGGATGAACTTGCGGATGTTGTCGTAGACGGTGCGCCCCTCGGACACCGCGGCGGCGATGGTGGCGAAATTGTCGTCGGCCAACACGATGTCGGACGACTCCTTGGCGGCCTCGGTTCCTTTGCCGCCCATGGCAACACCGATGTCGGCCTTCTTCAGCGCCGGGGCGTCGTTGACCCCGTCACCTGTCATGGCCACCACCTCGCCGGTAGCCTGCAGGGCTCGCACCAGCCGCAGCTTGTGCTCGGGACTGGTGCGCGCGAAGACATTCCGCTCATGCGCTACGACCCGCAGAGCCGCGTCGTCCATCGCCGCGATCTGCGCGCCCGTCACCGCATCACCATCGCGGCCGATACCGAGCTGCGCACCGATTTCCGCCGCGGTGGCGGCGTGGTCGCCGGTGATCATCTTGACGCGAATCCCGGCCCGGTGGCACTCCTGCACCGCTGCAACGGCTTCGGGCCGCAGCGGGTCGATGATGCCCACGAGTGCCAGCATGGTGAACCCGTCGCCGAGGTCGCCGATCTCGAGCGTCTCGTCGGGCGTCCCGCGGCGCTGGGCCAGCGCCAGCACCCTCAGCCCTTGCGCGGCGGTCTCGGCGGCCATCTGCCGCCAGTGCTCGCGATCGATGACATGCTCGCCGTCGTTTCCGCGCTGCCACCGGCACATGTCGACGACCCGCTCGGGGGCGCCCTTGACCAGGATCAGCGCGTCTCCGCCGCGGATGATGTGCAGCGTCGCCATGATGCGGTTCTCGGACGCGAAAGGCAAAGTGGCGCTTCGGGGAAACTCGGCCTGCAGGCGGTCGCGGAGCAGATCGGCCTTGGCGGCCACGACGAGCAGCGCCGCCTCCGTCGGGTCCCCCGCGATCGTCCACGCCCCGTCGACCTCGTGCAGGGCCGCGTCGTTGCACAGCACCCCGACCCTGAGTGCATCCAGCAGCGCCGGGTTCCGACTCGCATCGACGGTGCGCCCGTCGATGCTGAGATCACCCACCGGCGCGTAGCCCACCCCGCCGACGTCGATCGTGTGACCAGCACAGACGATCCGCTGCACCGTCATCTCGTTGCTGGTCAAGGTGCCCGTCTTATCCGAGCAGATCACCGTCACCGATCCCAGCGCCTCGACAGCCGGCAGCCGTCGCACGATGGCGTTGCGTCGCGACATGCGCTGGACGCCGATCGCCAGCGTGACGGTCATGATGGCGGGCAGACCTTCGGGGATCGCCGACGCGGCCAAAGCCACCGCCATCATGAACATCTCGGATACCGTCTGCCCACGCCACAACACGCCCACGGCGTAGGTGGCGGCGCTGAGCGCCACGATGACCGCGGCCAGGATCCGACCGAAGCGGCTGATCTGACGGAGCAGGGGCGTCGCCGAGGATGAGATTCCGGTGAGCAGACGGTCGATCTGGCCCAGCTCGGTGTGCGCACCCGTGCCGACCACCACGCCGGTGCCCTGCCCGTGCACCACCAGTGTTCCCGAGTACGCCATGCCGACCCGCTCGGCGATCGGCGACTCCGCGCCGACCGGGTCGCAGGCCTTGTCGACCGGTACCGACTCCCCGGTCAGCATCGCCTCCTCGACCCGCAGCCCGTCGACACCGGTCAGCCGGAGGTCCGCGGGCACCCGGTCGCCCGGCGCGAGCTTCACCAGGTCACCGGGTACAAGTTCGGCGGCGTCGACATCGACGACGCGTCCGTCGCGGATCACGGTGGCATGCGGGGAGAGCATGGCCCGGATCGCATCCATCGCCGCCTCGGCCTTGCCCTCCTGGATGTAGGCGATCACGACGTTGATGACGACCGCCGCCAAAAGCACGATGGTGTCGATCCAGTGCTCCAGGACCGCGGTCACGGCGGCGGCGGCGCACATCAGATAGATGAGCACGTTGTGGAATTGGCGCAGCAGGCGCCAGACGGCGCTTTGCGGTTTGGCCACCTCGAGCCGGTTCCACCCGAAGTCGGCCCGCCGGCGCTGCACCTCGCCGTCGGTCAGCCCGTCGAGATCCGCGTCCAGTCGCCGTACCGCGTCTTCGACGGCCAACGTGTGCCACGCGACCTCGGCCGGGACCGGTTCGGTCTCGCGGGATCGCGCGGCGGAAAAGATTGCACCCATCCCCGCGTGCTCCTCCTGCCACTGACCGCACGGCAGCGTCATCCACCCTGCGCTGCGACCAGTCTGTGGACTCCGGGTCGGGTCCGGTATCGGGTGCGGCACCCATTCGGCGGGGGGTGCTGCCCTTATGGACAACGCCTCGAGGATCGCTCAGGCTGGTTGACGTGGATCTCCGCCTGTTGCGTCCGGGCCGGTCGGCGCGGCGGCCGAAGACGCCGTCAACGTCGCTCTTCCGGCGGATGTTCCTGATCAACGGCCTGATCTTCACGCTGGGCACACTGGCTCTGGCACTCTCCCCCGCCTCGGTGTCATCGCGCATCCAACTCACCGAGGTCCCGGTTCTGGCCGTGGGATTGGTGATCATTCTGACGGCGAACGCGGTGCTGGTGCGCTCAAGTCTCGATCCACTGGACGAGCTCACGACGTCGATGCAGCGGGTGGACCCGCCACAGCGCAGCGATCGGCTGGACGACCAGGGCAACGGCGATCTGCGGGATCTGATCACGTCGTTCAACAGCATGCTCGACCGGATGGAGGCCGAGCGCGCATCGTCGAGCGCGGCCATTCTCGCCGCCCAGGAAAGCGAACGTCAACGCATCGCGCGCGAACTCCACGACGAGATCGGCCAGAGTCTGACCGTCGCGCTGCTCACCCTCAAGCGGGCCATCGACCGGGCCCCGGCGGGACCGCAACCCGAACTCGAGTACACCCAGCAGACGATCCGGGCGTGCCTCGGCGAGGTCCGCGACATCGCCCGCCGGTTGCGCCCTGACGCATTGGATCTCGGCCTCGCACACGCGCTGACCGCATTGTGCAACGAGTACGCTCGCGCGACCGGCGTCTCGGTCGTCACCCACGTCGGGCACCTCCCCGCCCAGCTAGACCCTCAGATCGAACTCGTCTGCTATCGGATCGCCCAGGAGAGTCTGACCAACGTCGCCCGCCACGCCCGCCCCCGCAAGGTGTGGGTCGAGGCGCACGCCGCCTCCGACGAGTTGGTGATGCGGATCGCCGACGACGGCGGCGGCATCATCCGGGAGGGAGCGGGCATCAGGGGTATGAGGGAACGCGCGCTGCTGGTGGATGCGACCGTCACGATCGCGTCCGGCGCCGACGGCACGGAAGTGCGCTTGAGGATCCCCCTCGACGGCGGGCCCGCGGCATGACCCCTCCTCCGGTGGCACGGATCCTGCTGGCCGACGATCACGCGCTGGTCCGCAGCGGTCTGCGGATGATTCTCGACGCCGAGCCCGACCTGCGTGTGGTGGTTGAGGCCGCCGACGGTTACCAGGCGCTCAACGCCCTGGAGCAGACACCGGTCGATATCGCGATCCTCGACATCGCGATGCCGCGGATGACCGGCCTGCAAGCCGCGCGGGAGATCAGCCGCAAGTATCCGCACGTGCGGATCCTGATCCTGTCGATGCACGACAACGAGCAGTACTTCTTCGAAGCGCTCAGGGCGGGCGCGTCGGGTTACGTGCTGAAGTCCGTGGCGGACCTCGACCTGCTCAAGGCTTGTCGCGCCACCCTGCGTGGCGAGCCTTTCGTCTATCCCGGCGCGGTCACCGCGCTGATCCAGGACTACCTGAACCGGGCCCGGCACGGCGACGACCTTCCCGGCACCATCGTCACCTCCCGCGAGGAGGAGGTCCTCAAGCTGATCGCCGAGGGCTACTCGACCCGCGAGATCGCCGGCACACTGGGCATCAGCGCCAAGACCGTGGACCGGCACCGGGCCAACCTGCTGGCCAAGCTCGGTCTGCGGGACCGGCTCGCGCTGACCCGGTACGCGATCCGCGTCGGGCTCATCGAACCCTGACACCATGCTTTCGCCTGGTTTTTCCGCTCTACACCCCGACTGGGCGTAACTAGTCCGGTATGTGGCGCCTTCCACTGTAAAACTTCTGTAAGATGATCGTGCTGCGCGTCTTCACGTCGGCCGCGGTGCGGATCCGCTGCAGTAGACCTTCCAGGGCCCGCGCCGATTCGACGTGAACCAGCAGCATGTAGTTGTCCTCGCCGGCCACCGAATAACACGCCTCGATTTCCGGGATGTGTTCCAGCCGTGTGGGTGCATCATCGGGTTGGGAAGGATCGAGAGGGGTGATGGCGACGAACGCCGACAGCTTGGCGCCGACGGCCTCGGGGTCGATGCGCGCCGTGTATCCGGTGACGACCCCCCGCGACTCCAGCCGGCGGACCCGCGACTGCACCGCCGAGACCGACAGACCGGCTGTCGCGGCCAGATGCGCCAGCGTGGCACGGCCGTCGGCAACCAGCTCGCGAGCCAGCACGCGATCGATCTCGTCGAGCGGCTGCGGATCTGCGGGTTCGGTCATGGCCGCACTGTATCGGAGGGCGAATGCGTAGCGTCGAAACCTGGCAGTTGCGGGCGCAATTCGCCGCCGGGCTGTCACAGATGTACGGCGCCGAGGTACCCGCCTACCACACCCTGGTCGACGTCAGCTCCGCGGTGAACGCCGCCTACGCCGCGGCCTCACCGGCACTGCGGCTGGGATCGCTGGAGCGCGTCACCGCCGAACGCCACGGCGCCATCCGGGTCGGCTCCGCCGCCGAGCTGGCACAGGTGGCCGACCTGTTCTCGGCGTTCGGGATGTACCCCGTCGGCTTCTACGACCTGCGGGAGGCCGCGTCCCCGGTGCCCGTGGTGTCCACGGCGTTCCGGCCGGTCGATCCGGAGGAACTGGGCCGCAACCCCTTTCGGGTGTTCACCTCGATGCTGGCCAGCGCCGACACCCGATTCTTCAGCACGGACCTGCGCGGGCGGGTCGAACGGTTCGTCGCCGGGCGACAGTTGTTCGACCCTGCGTTGATCGCCTCGGCGCGCCGCATCGCCGCCTCGGGCGGCTGTCCGCCGGATGAGGCTGCCGAATTCGTCGCCGCCGCGGTGTCGGCGTTCGCGCTGTCCCGCGAGCCGATCGACCGCGCCTGGTATGACGAACTCGCCGCGGTCTCGGCCGTCGCCGCCGACATCGCGGGCGTCACCTCCACCCACATCAACCACCTGACCCCGCGGGTCCTCGACATCGACGAGCTGCAGCACGCCATGACCGAGCGCGGCATCACGATGATCGACCACATCCAGGGACCGCCGCGGACGCCAGGACCTCAGGTGCTGTTGCGGCAGACGTCATTTCGGGCGCTGGCCGAACCGCGGCGGTTCCGCACGCCCTCCGGCGAGGTGGTCGACGGCACGCTACGGGTGCGGTTCGGCGAGGTCGAGCAACGCGGGATCGCGCTCACGCCGCTGGGCCGTTCACGTTACGACGCGGCGATGGCCTGCGCCGACCCTTCGGCGGTGTGGGGTGAGCACTTCCCCGCCACCGACGCCGAGATGGCCGCGTCCGGGCTGGCCTACTATCACGGCGGCGACCCGTCGAGACCTGTTGTGTACGAAGACTTTCTGCCCGCCTCGGCGGCCGGGATCTTCCGCTCCAACCTGGACACCGACGCCGTGGCCGGCGCGGGTGGCGACACCACCGACTACAGCCTCGACTGGATGGCCGGGCAGATCGGCCACCACATCCACGACCCCTACGACCTCTACGAGAAAGTCGCGTCCTCATGACCACTGTTGTGACCCCCGTCCTGCCCACCGCGGATGCGCTGCGCACCCGTGTCCGGGACGCGCTGGCCGCCGTCGGCGCCACGGTGCCGCTCGGCGCGCCCGGCGCCGAGGGGCTGCCCGCCAGCACGCCGATCACCGGGGACGTGCTGTTCAGCGTGCCGCAGGCCTCGGCGGCGGACGCCGACGCCGCGGTTGCCGCTGCGGCGGAAGCGTTTTCGACGTGGCGGACCACACCCGCGCCGGTGCGCGGCGCGCTGGTGGCGCGGCTGGGACAGCTGCTCGTCGAGCACAAGACCGCGCTGGCGTCGCTGGTGACCATCGAGGCCGGCAAGATCAACTCCGAGGCGCTGGGCGAAGTGCAGGAGATGATCGACATCTGCGAGTTCGCGGTCGGGCTGTCGCGGCAGCTGTACGGCCGCACGATCGCCTCCGAACGCCCCGGGCACCGGCTGATGGAGAACTGGCATCCGCTCGGCGTGGTCGGCGTCATCACCGCGTTCAACTTCCCCGTCGCCGTGTGGGCGTGGAACACCGCGATCGCGCTGGTGTGCGGTGACACCGTGGTGTGGAAGCCCTCGGAGCTGACCCCGCTGACCGCGGTGGCGTGTCAGGCGCTGCTGGAGCGGGCCTGCGCGGACGTCGGCGCGCCCGCGGCGGTGGGCCTGCTGGTGCTGGGTGAGCGGGAGGTCGGCGAGAAGCTGGTCGACGATCCGCGGGTGGCGCTGGTGTCGGCGACCGGTTCGGTGCGGATGGGCCGCGAGGTGGGCCCGCGGGTGGCTGCCCGCTTCGGTCGCGCGCTGCTGGAACTGGGCGGCAACAACGCGGCGATCGTCACCCCGGCGGCCGACCTCGATCTCGCGGTGCGCGGCATCGTGTTCTCGGCGGCGGGCACGGCCGGTCAGCGGTGCACCACGCTGCGCCGGCTGATCGTGCACTCCTCGGTGGCCGACGAGCTGGTGTCGCGGATCGTGGCGGCCTACAAGCAGCTTCCGGTCGGCGACCCGTTCGCCGACGGGACGCTGGTGGGCCCGCTGATCCACACGGCGTCCTACCGGGACATGGTGCTGGCCCTGCAGCAGGCGGCGGCCGAGGGTGGGACGGTGATCGGCGGCGAGCGCGTCGACGTCGGCGACGAGGGCGCGTTCTACGTGACGCCTGCGGTGGTGCGGATGCCCGCGCAGAGCGCGGTGGTGCACAAGGAGACGTTCGCGCCGATCCTCTACGTGATGACCTACGAGACGCTGGACGAGGCGATCGCATTGAACAACGCGGTGCCGCAGGGGCTTTCGTCGTCGATCTTCACGCTGGACATGCGGGAGGCGGAGCGCTTCCTGGCCGCCGACGGCTCGGACTGCGGAATCGCCAACGTCAACATCGGCACGTCCGGCGCGGAGATCGGCGGCGCGTTCGGTGGTGAGAAGGAGACCGGCGGCGGCCGCGAGTCCGGCTCGGACTCGTGGAAGGCCTACATGCGGCGGGCCACCAACACCGTCAACTACTCGACCGAGCTGCCGCTGGCCCAGGGCGTCCACTTCGGCTGACCCCTCCCTTTTTTGCGCGAGCGTGCGTGTCTGCGGCCGACACGCCGCCTTTGGGACGAACTTTGCGCACGCTCGCGGCACACTCTGGGCATGGAACTTGCACGCAAGACAGCGATCGTCACCGGCGGGGCCTCGGGAATCGGCGCCGCGATCGCCACGGAACTCGCGTCGCACGGCGCCAGCGTCGTCGTCGGTGACCTGGATGAGGCCGGCGCGCACACCACCGCCGCGGCGATCCGGGACTCCGGCGGTGCGGCCGCGGCCCTGCGCGCCGACGCGTCCGACGTCGTCGACATCGAGGGCCTGATCACACTCGCCGCCCGCGAGTTCGCGCCCGTCGACATCTACGTCGCCAACGCCGGCATCACCGGAAAGCCCGGTCTGGGAACCGAATCCGACTGGGACGTCATCCTCGACGTGAACCTGCGGGCGCATATCCGCGCGGCCCGGCTGGTGGTGCCGCACTGGCAGTCGCGCGGGTCGGGGTACTTCGTGTCGGTGGCCTCGGCCGCCGGGCTGCTGACGCAGTTGGGTGCCGCCGGCTACGCGGTGACCAAGCACGCGGCCGTCGGGTTCGCCGAGTGGCTGGCGATCACCTACGGCGACGACGGCATCGGGGTCAGCTGCGTGTGCCCGCTCGGCGTGGATACCCCTCTGCTGCAAGCGATTCACAGCACCGACGACCCCGACTCGCGGCTCGGCGCGTCGTCGATCGAGCAGTCGGGGAGCGTCATCAGCGCAGCCGACGTCGCCACCGTGACGGTCGAGGCTATCCGCACCGACCGGTTCCTGGTGTTGCCGCACCCCGAACTGCTCGAGATGTACCGGAACAAGGGCGGCGACTACGACCGCTGGATCAGCGGGATGCGCAGGTATCAGCGGACACTGCGCGCGCTCTGACGGACCTCAGGTGGCCACCGTCTTGCCGGCGAACTCGGTGAACGCGGAGAAGGCGCGTGCGCCATAGATCGTGGCCGGGCCGCCGTGCATCATGATGCTCACCCCGATGGCCTCGGCGGCCTCTTCCTGGGTGGCCCCGGCACGAGCGGCCCCCTTGGCGTGCGATGCGATGCAGCCGTCGCAGCCCTGGACGATGCCGATCGTCATCGCGATCAACTCCTTGACTTTTCGGCTCAGCGCTCCGTCGGCGAGCGAGGCCTCGCTGATGGCGTTGAAGCCCTGATAGACCTCGGGAATCATCTGGCGCAGGGCGCGATGCTCGGGCCTCAGCTCAGCGAGTACGTCGTGATAATGCTGTTCACCATCCATGATCTCAGTGTCTCCGCAGGTAGCCGGTGCGGAAAGAGTCCAAAGTAATCAACGGTCCCCAGGCGGCGCGCACTCCCGGCCCCCAGAGGAGCCGGCGGGGTAGAAGACACTGGCCATGGAAACCCTTCTACTGCAGGCGATTCGCCGTGCAGAACTTGCGGATTCCCGCGAGGCGCCGACTCGCCCGCGGTACCGACGCGGCTGTTGTACATGTGCCAAGTAGTATCGGCCCATGGCTGGACCACGGCGCAGACTCTCCCCCGACGAGCGCCGTAGTGAACTGCTGACCCTCGGCGCCGAGGTGTTCGGCCAGCGGCCGTACGACGAGGTGCGCATCGACGAGATCGCCGAACGCGCCGGCGTGTCGCGCGCGTTGATGTACCACTACTTTCCGGACAAGCGGGCGTTTTTCGCCGCGGTCGTGCGCGCCGAGACCGAGCGGCTCTTCCACGCGACCAACACCCCTCCCCAGCCCGGGCAGACGCTGTTCGCACAGGTCCGCGCCGGCGTGCTGGCCTATCTGCAATACGACGAGCATCATCCGCACGGGGCCTGGGCGGCCTACCTCGGGATGGGGCGGTCAGATCCGCTGCTGCGCGGTATCGAGGACATCGACAACGACCGTCAGGCCAACCGGATCATCGACCGCATCACCACCGCCGTCGGCGGCGGCATCGATTCCAAGCTGGAACGCGACCTACGCGCAACCGTCTACGGCTGGCTGGCGTTCACATTCGAAATGTGCCGGCAGCGACTGATGGACGCGTCGCTGGACGCCGACTTCATCGCCGGCCTGTGCGCGCACGGCCTGATGGACGCCGTGGGACGGGTGCCGGGGATCCCGGCCGCGCTGGCCGAGGCCGTCGCCGTCGATCGGCGCTGACGTCAGGCGGGATTGCAGCGGTTACGGAAGTCCACCAGAGGTTGGCGGATGCCGCGCATCTCGGCGGCCACCTGCGGATTGGCGTCGGCGAACGCGATCACCGCGGCCTTCTTCTGCTCGGGCGCCATGTCCTTGATCGACGTGTAGAACTCGTTGACCGGAGGATGGGTGAACAGGTAGGCCGAGGTGGCCGCACTGACGCCGGTCATGATGCCGGCGAGGTCGGCCGCGGTGCAGTTCGGCGGCTGAGCGTGGGCGGGGACGGCAGCTGACAGGACGCCGGCAGCACCGACGGCCGCGGCGACGATCATCCGCCGCGCGATGTGGGAACTCACACAGGGATCGTAGGCCCGTCAGCCGCCGCAGCGGTTGCGGAAATCCACCATCGGTTGACGAATGCCCTGCAGTTCGGCCCGCACCTGGGGATTGGCGGTCATGAAGGTCTCCAGCGCCGCCCGACGTTCCTCCTGCGGGCGACCCTTGAGGCCGGAGAAGAAATCGTTGACCGGCGGGTGGGTGAACAGGTACGCCGACGTCGCCGCCATCACCCCGGTCATCACCCCCGTCAGATCCGCCGAAGAGCAGTTCGGCGGCGGCGGCTGCGCGCCGGCCGGTGCCGCGCACAGCACAGCCGCGCACGCCAGCGCAGCGGTAAGTGGGGCGAGGGGATGGAACGACATGTGTTTCTCCTCTGTAGTCATCGTCCGCGGCCTCCGCCGATGCCGCCGCCACCACCGCCGGGGCGGCCCCCGCCTGGACGGCCCGGACCGCCGATATCGGGACGTCCCGGCGCTCCGATGCCAGGTGGACCAGGATCGATGTCGATGTCGGCGTCGAAGTCCCACCATTCGTTGCACTCGTAATAGTTCAGGTCGCACGGGTAGGGGACGTAGGGCCCCGACGGCCCTCCCCCTCCGGTGGACCCGCGCACTTCACCCTGCGAACAGATGGTGGTGCCTCCGGCGCTGGTGCAGTCCGCCACCGCGGGCGGCGCGATCGCAATCCCGGTGGACACCACCACCGGCACGGCGATCAGGTAAACCAACCGCATGTTGCACTCTCCCTGCGTTGGTTCGCACTTGGTCTTGTCGGCCAAGATGAGCTGTGGCCACCGTAGACACCGGCGTCAAGCGCCTACATCCCCCACAACGGGTGAAAACGCCTGTAATCACTGGACTATCGCCGCGCCGCGCGTAGTGTCCAATGCGCCTGGGGTCACGCCACCCGGCTGTCCCTAGCAGCCACGCCGCCCGGCATGACCCCAGGCCTTCAACGTCGGTCGTCCCCGTCGATCACGTCCCGAACCGCAGTGGTTCCCCCGGATCGGGGGACGACAGGTCTGGTGGGGCGCTTTACGTTCCGATTGAGAGCGATCGGGAGGCCGGCCATGGCGGTGCACGAGGATGATTGGTCCAGGCCCGCGGCGGTGGCGATTCCCCCCGAGGGCTACTTCGAATTGGAGCGCGGCCGCTACGGACCGATCTATCCCCGCACCCCGGCCTGTCACGGCTTCTCGATCATCGCCAAGGTCAAAGAGGGTCGCGAAGCGGCCGTTCGCGCCTACGGCAAGCAGATCGAGGAAGCCGTCGCCGGAAGTCCTGATGTCCTGGCGCCGCTGCGGCTGCACTACCTGCGCTGGGTGCTGTTCGACGTCGGGTCGGGGCTGCATTTTCAGTACCAGGGCATCTTCGACACCGATTTCGACAAGTACACCGAGGACGCCGTGCGCTTGTTCAGCACCACCGGGATCACCACGGTGTTCACCAATCTCGAGGGCTTCCCCGAGGATTGGCAGAGCAACCCCGAAGCGTTCATCCAGTTCGTCCGCGACCACCAGTATCCGAGCTTCCTCGAATACGGCGAGTATCCCTACGTGACCGCAGAAGAGATCAAGAAGGCACTGCGGTTGAAGGCGGCGTTTTCCGACATGCTCGACCAGATGCAGTGATGAGCGCTCGCGCGAAGAACCGACTGCAGGTGATGAGCGCTCGCGCGAAGAACCGACTGCAGGTGATGA
>Ga0172382_10007730_pt1 | contig 15181 bp, 11 predicted proteins | sample Leawel138RmetaG_FD_122245 | JGI IMG/M metagenome (GOLD analysis project Ga0172382, IMG submission 122245) | Leachate microbial communities from a municipal landfill in Southern Ontario, Canada - Leachate well 138R metaG | ecosystem: Engineered > Solid waste > Landfill > Unclassified | place...
GCAACCGGCTGCCGGCCAATGTCCAGCTCTCACTGCTGCGGTAGCCGCTGCCCTCGAGTGGCACTTCGCAAATCTGTGTATTTTCCGGCAGCCCCGCTTTTTTGACCAGCGCCGCCGCCAGCTCCTCCGGCAGGCTCGTCACCACGGCAAAGACACCGTTGTTTTCTTTGACCGCCTTGACCAGCGGCTTGACAAACGGACGCACGTCGGCATCCGCAAGCGCCAGCCGGAAGGTTTCTTCGATTGTCTGAGTCAGCTTGGCAACCTTGTTTTTCGACTCCTTGAGGTGGCGGAAAATGCTGCCGATTCCCACAATCAGCGTTTCCTCAACGGCAAATCGGGCGAAGAGATTCTCGTTGAACTCGATCCCGGCCTCTTTGAAGGCGGACTCACAAGCCGCGTACAGTATCTGCATTCCGTCCACTACAGCATACTCCAAATCCAGCAAAAATGCCCAACCCGGCAGTTTGTTTTCCTGTGATGTTGCTTCGACAACTTTCGATTTAACTTTGTCCGACATATTGACTCCCAATAAATCCTTGAAATGAACGGCTCTCAAGCCGTTGCAACCTAATCCAGAAAAACATACATGCAATCGTGCCAATTGTCAAGAATTGTCAAGAAATTGAAAAAGAAATTGAAAAAGTGCTTTCCTTTGGCGCTGTTTTGGCGCATAGTAGTTGCAGGGTTCCGACCCAGAGTCAGCGGTCGGATTCAGCATGCATCACGGTGCGCCGGTTTTTCCGGTCAGACACCTGCAGTCAAGGAGATTTGATGAAATTCAGTCAGCCCAATGCCGAAGTTTACATCCCCGATGGGGCGCAAGCCGACACAGCCTTCGCGCGTGTCAAGAGTGTCATCGTCGGGGCACACCAGGACGATGTCGAGTTTATGGGCTTCCCCCTGATCCGCGACGCCTACGGTGCCGGGGATCCTTCGCTCGCCGCCATTGTCACGACCAACGGTGCCGGCTCGCCGCGCTCCGGTGTTTATGCCGCCTGCAGCGATGAAGAAATGCAGGCCATCCGGCGCGGCGAACAGCGGCTGGCGGGTGATGTGGGGCGTTATGCCGCCGTCGTGCAACTGCAATTCCCCAGCTCGGCCCTGCGCAATGCTTCCAATACCGTGCCGACCGACGAACTGCAACAGGTGCTGGCGGCGATGCAGCCGGAGGTGGTCATGACCCACAATCTGGCCGACAAGCACGATACCCACATCGCGACCACCCTGCGCGTGATCGCCGCTCTGCGTGCCCTGCCGCTGGCGGTCCGTCCGCGCCAGTTGCTGGGCGGCGAAATCTGGCGCAGTCTCGACTGGGTGCCGGACAGCGAAAAGGTGCGGCTGGATGCCGGTGGGCGGGATTCGCTCGCCGCCGCGCTGATGGGCTGCTTCGATTCGCAGATCGCCGGGGGCAAACGCTACGACCTCGCCTCCTTCGGACGCCGCCGTGCCAACGCCACCTACGGCGATCCCTATGCCGTTGACGATCTCGAACAGGTCGCCATCGCGCTGGACATGACCCCGCTGCTGCTGGATGACAAGCTCGATCCCGAAGCTTTTCTGCTGGGGTTTGTCGATCGTTTTGCCGCCGAGCTACGGGCTTCGATGGCCCGTGCCGCCCGCTGAGACGAGCCGCTCCCGACCCCGCTTGCCGGGGTCGGGTTTTCACCTTTTCCGCCGGACAAAGTAAAGTCCCACCATCATCACGTTTTGTGATAAACTGATCATTTCACACTTAACCACATTTCCAGAAGTCAAACACCATGCAAGTCATTATCCAACCCGATACCGCCACTGCCGCCAACCTGGTCGCCCGTCTGGTGGCTGATACACTCAAAACCAAACCCGCCTCGGTCATCGGCCTGGCCACCGGCCGCACGATGGAGCCGGTGTACGAGCGTCTGATCGAATTTCACCGTAACGACGGTCTCGATTTCTCCAAGTGCCGAACCTTCAACCTCGATGAGTATGCCGGTGTGAAGGCCGACGATTTCCGCTCTTACCGCCACACGATGCAGAAGCTGCTCTTCGATCACATCAACATCCGTCCCGAGGCGACTCATCTGCCGGACAGCATGGCGGCCGATCTCAACCAGGCCTGTGCGGATTACGAAAACAAGATCAATGCCGCCGGTGGTGTCGATCTGCAACTGCTCGGCATCGGTTCCAACGGACATATCGGCTTCAACGAACCGCTCTCGTCTTTCAGCTCGCTGACACATGTCGAATTTCTGACTGCGGCGACGATCCGCCAGAATGCCGGTCTCTGCGGCGGCGAAGATCGCGTGCCGCGTTTTGCCCTCACGATGGGTGTCGCCACGATCCTCGCCTCGCGGCGGGCGCTGATGCTGGTCACCGGTGCTGCCAAGGCCGAGTTGCTGGCCAACTTCATCGAAGGCCCGGTCACATCCATGATTACCGCCTCGGCACTGCATTGGCACCGCGATTGCATTATCGTGGCCGATGCCGCCGCCGCCGCTAATCTCAAAAACCGCGCCGGCTACCAGTTTGCCTTCGAAAACAATCCCGCCTGGGCTGCTTACCGCTAAGCCCAGTACGGCTCACTGCCTTTGTTCAAACTTCCGCCCCTATCAAAAAGGAGTAGATCACATGCAAGCCCCTGTTTTTATTCCCCCCGCCCTGCGCATCCGCAAGTTGCGCGCCGAGGCCGGCAAATCCTCCCCGGAGTTCGTCTTCGCCTGGGAGCGTGAGGATGGCTATGCCTACCGTTTTGCCATGCCGGTTCCGGCGGGCAGCGAGGCCGATCCGGCCCTGCTGCAGTTGGCCGAGCGCTGCGTCAAAACCGTCCTCTGGGCGGCTGGCGGCTGGAAACTCTGGCTCGCCGGTCCGGCGGCGGTCTGCGATTTTGTCGAGGCAGCTTATGCCGCCGGCGGCCCGCGCCAGTTCGACCGCGACATCATGCAGCGGATTTACGATCATCCCATGGTCACCCAGCGGGTGGCCGTCGGGGAGGTGCCGCAGACGCGCGACAAGCTCCAGACCGGCGGGACTTCCTGGAAAGGCTGCCGGCTGGGTTTTGACCTCGGTGCCAGCGATTTCAAGATTGCGGCGGTCGAGGATGGCGAAGTGCGTTTCAACGACGAGTTTCCCTGGGATCCGCGCAATGCGACCGATCCGAATTATCACTACAACATGTTGAGCGAAGGTCTGCGCAAGGCCGCGACCCACCTCCCGCGGGTCGATGCCATCGGCGGCAGTTCGGCCGGGATCATCGTCAACAATCGTCTGCGGGTCGCCTCGCTGCTGCGTGGCATTCCGGACGACCGTTTTGTCGAAGCTCAGGCGCTCTTCGAGCGGGTCGAGCGCGACTGGAAGGTCCCGGGCGAGGTTGCCAACGACGGTGATGTGACCTCGCTGGCCGCTTTTCTGACCGAAGGTGCCACCGGTGTCCTCGGCGTGGCGATGGGTTCGAGCGAAGCCGTCGGCTTTATCGATCGCAATGCCGCACTCACGGGGCGTCTCAATGAGCTGGCCTTTGCGCCAGTCGATCTGGCACCGGATGCCCATGCCGACGAGTGGTCGGGCGATATCGGGGTCGGGGCGATGTACTTCTCGCAACAGGCCGTCAACCGCCTGGCACTGCACTACGGGCTCAAGTACGACGATTCGGTGATCCTGCCCGAGCGGCTGGTCGATGTCCAGAAGCGCATGACGGCGGGCGAGGCTGTGGCACGGCAGATTTACGAAAACATCGGCACTTATCTCGGCCATGCCATCGCCTGGTACCACGAGTTTTACGACTATACCGACATGCTTGTGCTCGGTCGTGTAACCAGCGGTTCGGGCGGCGACCTGTTGCTGGAGACGGCGATTGAGACCGTCGCGGCGCAATATCCCGACCTGGCCGATCTCAAGGTGCGGATGCCGGACGAAAAGGCCAAACGTCTCGGCCAGTCCGTCGCGGCGGCCGCCATTACACGTCAGTAAATCGGTCCGGTAACGGACAGCGTGATCTCCACCAACCGACAGAAGTCTTCCCGCTGGCGACGTGTCCTGCGCCTCAATAGCAGGCGCTGGGCAGGTCGTCCCTGGACGGTTGGTGAGGGGGCGGTGGCTCTGGCACTGCCGCTTTCGATGGCTTTCGCCCTGGCCGCTGTCTGGCTGAAGGATGCGGCGCCGCCCGAAACAGCGGAACCGCCGCATTTGCTGGAGATGCTGCAGGCCAACTCCGGCATGTTGCTGCTGGTGTTACTGCTCTGCTTTTACCGCAGTGCGGTCAGTCGCATGCCGGTGCCCGGTCTGCTGGGACTGCGTCGCCGTCGCTGGCGCAGCGATGTTTTGTGCGGCATCGCCGTCGGACTCGCGATACTGGTGCCGACGCTGTTGCTCTCCCATCTCAATACGCAATTTCTCTTCGAGGTCGGCTTCCCGGCCGAGCCGCAGCAGGCAATCACCTGGCTCTCCGATCCGGACGTTTCACTGTCGCCACGCCTGGCGATTGTCATTCACAGTCTGCTTTTTGCACCGCTGCAGGAGGAGATACTGTACCGTGGCATACTGTTGGCACTGGCCCTGCGCAGCGGGCGCTCCGCAAGAGCCGTGTTGCTGGTAGCCCTCTTGTTTGCCCTGGCGCACCTCAACCTGAGCGTTGTGCTGCCGTTGTTTTTCTTCGGTCTGGTTGCGGCTGTGCTGCTGCTGATGCGAGGCGGACTGGCCGCCCCACTGGCGATGCACGTCACCTTCAATCTGGCAAACCTGCTGCTGCTTTCACTGCCGGCAAGTTCGTAAAAAAACTCGCCCGCAGGGAAAGATACCCATAGTTTACTGCTGCCGCACACCCATGACTTTGTTATAGAAGGCGTTCAGATCGTTCGAGCGCTGGATCAGTTGCTGGGCTCTGGTGCGGTTGAGATTGAGTGCCTGATTGAGGGCGGCTCTGGCCTGGTCGTTGCGGCCGGTGCGCAGGTTCATGGTCGCCAGATCGAGCCAGGCTTCGAGATCACCCGGGGAGCGTTTGAGGTGTCGGACGAGTACCTTGATGACCGAGTCGTACTGACCGGCCGATGCGTGGATCGAAGCCATCATCATCAGGATTTCGGAGGGGAATTCGGCGCGCACGAGCTCAATATCGGGGATGCGTTGCAGCGTGGCCGAAGCCTCGGCGTTTTTCTTGATCTGCTGATAAATCCGCGCCGCCTCGATATAGTGAATCGGAGTCATGGCACCGCTCTCGATGGCCGGCTGCAGCAGTGCCGGTATGGCATGCTGACGACCGAGCTTGAGGTAGGCGTAACCCAGTTCCAGCACTTCGTCTAGCGTCAGGCCCTGCGTGGAACGTTGCTTGGCCTGCAGCATGATTGTGCGGTTGTTGATTTCGCGTACCTGAGAGACGTTTTTGAGAATCTCGGGCAGGCGGGCATTGTTGGGATCGGCCTTGTAGAGCAGTGAGAGCATTTCGTAGGCTTCGTCCATCCGTCCGTGGGGCATCAGAATTTCCTGGGCGAGCCGCAGGTTGGCCTCGGGACTGACGGGGTAGAGTGCCCGGGCTTCGCGCAAGGCGCGTTCGCCCTGGGCAGGCAGGGCGCGTGCGGCATAGAGGCCGCCGATTGCTCCGCGCAGCTTGGAGAAAGACTTGCGGGCGACGAGGTCACGCTTGTAGCGCGGGTTGGCCAGCAGACGCCGGGCGTACCAGTCCCAGAAGTCCATGTCGGTGGCGACAGCCTCGCGCCTGAGCGGCGTCTGGTCGCGGTTGATCTTCATGATCAGGCCGTGCGGCGTGAGGTGCGGGAACATCCAGCGGATGGTATAGCTCTCCTCAACATAGAAGTCGTGCCGGTCGCGGTTGTTTTTGAAAATCTGTTCGGTCAGGATACTGTTGATTTCCATCACTGCCAGCGCACCGGTGACCTGGACACGGCCGCCTTCGAAGGAAATATCGCCATAGTTGGGGCGTTTGCCGGAGCGGACATCCTCGACATACTGCTCAAAGGCTTCGCCGTTGTCCTTGGGCATCGGCATCCAGATCTGGTCGCCATAGAGGTCGCGCATGGTGTTCATGTAGGTGTTGTCGGCCAGCGCGTTCTGGGTGATCAGCATCACATCGGGGCGGACATCGGCCGAGTAGATCATGTAGGTCGGCACGAAGCGACCCGGATCGGTACCGCCGAAGAAGACGGCGTTGGTCGTCATCGGGGGCGGGTAGTCGGGGTTCGGCGGCGGCTCTTCGTCGGGGTCGAGTTCTTCGAGAATGGCCTCGGCGCCACGGAGCTGGTAGTTGCCAAACTGCCAGCCGAAGTCGTGTCCGTCCTGGTTGGCGGCACTCATGATCTCGACCAGATTGTCGTTGAAGTAGTTTTCGTAAACCGGAATTAGCGGTGTCGTCAAAGCGGCCAGACAGGCGGCGGGCACCAGCCACTGCAGGTTGGCACCGCCGATTTTGCGGATTTTTTCGACCAGAGCCGCCAGACCGAAGACGATACCATAGCCGATCCAGACGGCAAACAGGCCGTGTGAGGAGAGGAATTTGACCTTCTGGATGAAGTTGTCCTGCAGGTCGCCGCGTGGGTTGGCCAGCACGACCAGGAAGAGGCTCATCATCAGGAAGCCGGCCATGGTGGAGATCAGCCATTGCTGGGCCGTATTGTCGAGACGCATCTCAAGATCGCCGATCCGGCGTTTCTGGAAGAACCCCAGCAGGACTGTGCCGCCCGCCACCAGGGCCACCACGACAAAAGTCATGCTCCAGGAACGCATGCGGTAGGCCAGCATGATTTTTTCCGGCACATCGGCGGGCGGTTCCATGATTCCGTAAAGCTCCAGCAGAAACTCGGCAAAAGCGTTGGAGAAGCCCACCGTGAGGACTGCTACGACGAGCGTAATCAGCGAGAGGCTGATGCCGGCGGTGATGCGGTTGCTGAGGGGTTTTTCCGGCTCGGCGATCGTCTCGCTCAGATCCGATACCTGCCGCAGCACCACCATGATCACACCGACGGCCGCCAGCAGCAGAATCAGGGCGATCAGCAGTTTGTCGATGCGGGGAATATGCGTGAAGAGCGATGGCCGGATTTTGCCGGCGACGGCCAGAACGGCAACGGCTATGGCCATGCCAAAACCGATCTCGAAAGGACGGATGCGGTACTTGCGGATGCGGAACTGCCAGGCGGCGAAGGGCAGGAAGCCGAGCGGTGCCAGCAGCAGGGTGAACTGCATGCGCAGGTCGCTGAAGTAGGCGCCGAGCTGCTGGATGAAGAGCGGTGAGAAGGCGTTGGTGGGTGAGATTTTTTCGTATTGACCGCGGGTGATGGCGTGTTTGAAACCCTCCCAGGTGCGGGCATAGCCCCAGTTCATGGGGGGATTGCGATCCGAGGCGACCGGCATGTAGGCGTAGAAGGCGACCCCCGCCTCGGCACAGAGTACCGTCAGGGTCACGCTGCGGCCGTTGGGCAGCAGCAACCAGGCCAGGCCAAGCACGACAAAGTTGAGCAGACAGTAGATCCAGAACTGGGCCGTCGCGGGGTGGGTCAGACCCGGCAGGGCTCCCTTGACGAGCAGACCGGCCATGGCGATCTGGATGGCCGTGATGGCGGCGGCGTACCAGATGCCGCCCGGTATGGCATAGGCGAAAATCCAGAGCCCCGCCAGGGCAATCACAAAGACGGCAGTGGGTATGGCCCAACTGAAGGGCTTGAGCGGCTCGACGGGGAAGGGCGGCAGCAATTCACGCGGCGGCTCTGGGGCACTGGGGACGGAGCTGATGACAATTACCAGCGCAATGACACCGAGCGCCAGCAGGATCGCCGGTGCAGTGAGATCTTCACGCTGTTCGCGGGGCTGACGACTGATAAGCGCCAGCCAGACACAGGCGGCGATAACCACGACCACGGCGATGATGATACGGAAGTACCAGGCGGGTTCGATCAGGGGCAGTCGCAGGTGGGCCAGCAGGGGGTCGCTGCTCTCGGCGGCCTTTTTCAGCAGCGCTTCCGCCCGGCTGAAGTCGCGGAAGCCGGTGGCCAGCGGCATCGGTTTGTAATGGATGGCATGTTTCCAGAACCCCCATTGCGAGGGCAGGGAGGCCAGTTTGAGCATGCCCAGCGTCAGCACAAAGGGAATGCCGGTGAGGATGAAGTCGCGGAAGAGGCCGAGGTCTTTGAGAAAGATCACGATCATCAGCGGCACGATCGCCAGCAGCAGCACCTGGTAGTTGGTCAGGCCGAGACCGAAGACGAAGGCCGTCAGCCACAGAATCCGGTCGGAGGGACGGCGCATCCAGCGGTAGCTGAGCAGAAAAATCCACATCAGGAAGAGGGCGTTGAGTGTATAGACCTCGACGATGGTTGACTGCGACCACATGACCGGACTGAAGGCGAAGATCAGACTGCCGGCGACACCGCCGATCCAGCAGAGCAGATCCTGCTGGCGATTGAGGGCGACGATATCGGCGCCGTCCGCTTCGGCGATTTTGCTCCCCTGGATATCACGCAGAATATCCGAGCTGGTGCGGGTAATCAGCATGGCCGTGATGCCGGTGGCGATGGCACCGAAAAAGCCCGAGAGCACTGCCATGGCCCAGGCGGGATTGGGTTGGCCGCGGAAGGTGACAAAGCTCAAGAGGCGCGCGAAAATCCAGGCGAAGATTGTCCAGATCGGGTAGCCGGGAGGGTGGGGAACGCCGAGGTAGTCGCCGGCTACAACCAGCTCGCCGCAGTCTTCGAGTGTCACGGAGGGAGCCGCTGTCAGAAAATAAACGGCGAACGAGATCAGGGTCGCCGTCCAGAAGGAAGACCAGTCGATGCGGCGGAAAAAGGCGTTGTTGGGAGATGCGGGCTGAAGGGCGTCGGTCATTGGCTTTGTCCCCAGATAAAAGCGGCCAGGGCGGCAAGAGTATAGAGCAGGACAGTTACGATCATGGTGCGGTCGGTCAGCAACACCTTTTCGGGGCGTTCGCCTTCGGCCTGCCGGTAAACCAGATCAATGTAACGGAAAACTCCGAAAATTACGAATGGAACTGTAAAGCCGAGGGCACGGGTGCCGAACTTGGCCACGGTTTCCGGTGCGAGGGTGTAGATGGTGTAACAGATGACGGTCGCGGTGGCGCTGATGCTGATGTAATGATCTAGCGTCGGCAGACTGTAATGCGCCAGGGCGACACGCTGGTCGTTGCCGGCTGCGGCAAAGCTGGTTTTTTCGTGACGTCTCTTGCAGAGAGCCAGAAAGAGCGCCAGCAGGAAGGTGCAGATCAGCAGCCAGGAGGATATGATGACCTGTGCCGCGGCGGCGCCTCCGATGGCACGCAGTACGAAGCCGAAGGCGATCATGAAGACATCCAGCAGGCCGATCTTTTTGAGGCCGAAGCTGTACATAAACTGCAACACCAGATAGACCGCCAGGACTGCGGCGAAACGGGGCTGCGCCAGCCAGCCGAGACCCAGGCCGCCCAGCAGCAGCAGGAGGGTCAGCCAGCGGGCTGGAGCGATTGCGAGGCGGCCGGCCGCGAGAGGACGCAGGCGCTTGCGCGGATGCAGCCGATCCTGCGCCAGGTCGCAGAGATCATTGAGTACATAAATGCCGCTCGAGGCCAGACAGAAAGCGAGAGCCGCCAGCAGCGTGGTTCCCATGCGAGCCCCGAAGGAGGTGCCGTCGATCTGTTGCGTCCGGTCCCAGGCTGCAAAAAAGGCCGGTACCAGTACCACGACGTTCTTGACCCACTGGGTCGGACGCATGGCTTCCAGCGCAACCGGCAGCGAAAAACGTGCTTGCGGGACTGTGGCTGAATCTGGGCAATTCTGTGACACGGCTCTCGTTTGATTACAGGCGGTTGACGATGGAGTCCGGTGCGACAAACCCGCGACGGGGGCCACGGCGGAAATTATTGCGGGCGGCGAGGCGGAAAACCATCCAGAAAGCCTCGCGGGCGATCGCATTGCTGAGCTTGGAGTAGCCCGAGCGACGATCCTCGAAAACAATCGGGACTTCGGCAATCTTGAAACCCATGCACCAGGCCGAATGCGACATTTCGATCTGGAAGGAGTAACCGTTGGAGCGCACGCTGTCGAGATCGATCGCCTGAAGCACCTCCTTGCGGAAACACTTGAAACCGCCGGTGGGGTCGGAAACAGGCAGCCCCGTCACAATGCGCACAAAAAGACCGGCACCCATGCTCAACAGCAGGCGGCTGAGGGGCCAGTTGATCACCCGCACTCCGCCGGTATAGCGCGACCCCAGCACCAGATCGGCACTCGCGGCAGCCTGGATGAAGGCCGGCAGTGTGGCCGGATCGTGGGAAAAATCGGCATCCATTTCGAAGATCAGGTCATAGTCGCGTTCGAGTGCCCATTTGAAGCCTTCGATGTAGGCGCGCCCCAGGCCCTTTTTGGCGGGACGGTGCATGACATGGATACGCTCGTCTGCGGCTACCATTTTATCGATGATGGCACCGGTTCCATCGGGTGAATTGTCGTCCACAAAGAGGACATTGGCCGCCGGGACATTGGAAAGCACAGCCGCTGCTATGGGCTGTACATTGTCACATTCGTCGTAAGTTGGAATTATAATGAGAGCGCGTTCCATGCCCAATAAGTTACCAAACGCGCGGGCGCGCGACAAGCACGCGTAATTTAGATGTTGTGTCAAAGCGCAGGCAGTTTTTTGTTTATTGAAATTACCTTTACTTTTCCGCAGTTGACGGGCGGCTGGCGCGGATGAGGTCGAGCATGATCGGGAAATGATCGGAATAGCCCTGGGCGTAGGAGTCGGTGCCGTCTTTGAGGCGTACGCGGCGGAAAGGCTTGGGCCGCCCGTCGCTTTCGCACATATATTCCGGCTTGAAAACCGTGACGCTCCTGCTGTCGGACGGCGGCAGTCGCCAGGCCGGCCCAGGTTTGCTGACGGGTTGCAACATGCCGGGCATGACAATGAGAGCATCGAAGGTGTTCCAGACCTTGCGACGGGCATAGTAGTAGGAGCCGCGGTCTTCTTCCGGCACATCTCCGAGAGAGTTGTAGAGCAGCCGGCCGGTAGGGTCGGCGAGTACCAGATCACGGTCGGCATAGGCTGCCAGTCCCTGCTGCAGCGAATGGCCGTCGAGATTGTCGTTGAAGTCGCCCGCCACGATGATCGTCGCCGCCGGATCGGCCTCACGCAGGGTTTCGATCTCCGAACGTACCACCAGCGCCTCGCGCAGGCGGGTGACGACATTGGCTTCGGCTTCGCCCAGCCAGGATTTCCAGTGGCAGGTGATGACGGTGACATCGGTGCCGTCGATATCCATCGTGGTGACCAGAGCGCCGCGGAGGCGGGAGAGGTCTTCGCGCAGTTTGAAGCTTTTAACGGGGAAGCGCGTCACCAGACCGACATCGATGCCCCGGACATCGTTGCTGTCCTGGTGGGCGATATGGTTCAGATTCAGCCCCGGTTTCAGTTCGCCGACGAGCTTGACCAGATCTGCGAGAACGCGGCGGTTTTCGATTTCCTGCACACAGAGAATGTCGGGCTTCATGTCGGCCACGACCACTGCAACATTGGTCAGCTTCTGTTGATAGCGTGCTTCGGTCCAGCGCCGCCATGAATTGGGCGTATATTCATCGTCACCGGGGTTGTCGGGGTCGTCGTCGGCATCGAAAAGATTCTCCACATTCCAGGTGGCAATGCGGAACGACTCAAGCCGCTGCTGTGCCGCCGCCGGAGGGGGCGCAACAAGGATAATAAGCAACGAAAGGCAGATGAAACGCTTGATCATGGCCTCCCATTATACACGAGTGCCGTGCTTATAAAAGAAATAAGGGCTTGCACTCAGACCTGACGGGCAGCCTGATAGCGGCGGACGAGGGCGTTGGTGGAGGAGTCGTGCTTCAGTTCCTGCGTGGCGGGAGCCACGAGGTCGCTGTAAAGTCTGGTCGCCAGCACCTTGCCCAGTTCGACTCCCCACTGGTCAAACGAAAAGACGTTCCAGATCACGCCCTGGACAAAGACCTTGTGCTCGTAAAGCGCGATCAGGGCTCCGAAAGTGGCGGGTGTCAACTGCTCGGTCAGCAGTGTGTTGGTGGGGCGGTTACCGCTGAAAACCTTGTGCGGTACGAGCTTTTCGGTGGTACCTTCGGCACGCACTTCTGCGGCGGTCTTGCCGAAAGCCAGCGCCTGCGTCTGGGCGAAGAAGTTGGCCATCAGCAGGTCGTGGTGCTTGCCGAGCGGGTTGTGGGAGCGGCAGCAGCCGATAAAGTCGGCCGGGATCAGCTTGGTGCCCTGGTGGATCAACTGATAGAAGGCATGCTGGCCGTTGGTGCCGGGTTCGCCCCAGACGATCTGGCCGGTCTGATAACTCACCGGTTCTCCCTGTTTGTCGACCGACTTGCCATTGCTCTCCATATCGAGCTGCTGCAGGTAGGCCGGCAGGCGTGAGAGGTACTGGTCGTATGGTAGGACGGCGTAGGAAGAGGCCTGGTGGATATTGTTGTAGAGGATGCCGAGCAAGCCCAGCACGACCGGCATGTTTTCTTCCAGCGGTGCCGTGGCGAAGTGCCGGTCCATGGCATGATAGCCCTCGAGCATGTGGCAGAAGTTCTCCGGCCCGATGAAGATCATCAGGGGCAGGCCGATGGCCGAAGTCAGCGAATAGCGACCGCCGACCCAGTCCCAGAACTCGAACATGTTGGCCGTATCGATCCCGAAAGCGGCTACTTCACGACTGTTGGTCGAGACGGCCACAAAGTGGCTGGCGGTGGCGGCGGGGTTTTTCAGCCCGGCCAGGAGCCAGTCGCGGGCCGTGACGGCGTTGGTCATAGTCTCGATCGTGGTGAAGGTTTTGGAGGCCACGATAAAGAGTGTTTCAGCCGGATCTAGGTCGCGCGTGGCTTCGGCAAAGTGGGTCGCATCGACATTCGAAATGAAGCGCATGGTGAGCTCGCGTTCGCCATAGGGACGCAGTGCCTCGGTGGCCATCACCGGGCCGAGATCCGAACCGCCGATGCCGATATTGACGATGTTGCGGATGCGGCGACCGGTGAAACCGCGCCATTCGCCGCTGCGGATGCGCCGGGCGAAGGCGGCCATCTTGTCGAGCACGGCGTTGACATCGGGCATCACATCGCGTCCGTCAACCAGCACCGGCCGGTTCGAGCGGTTGCGCAGGGCGGTATGCAGCACGGCGCGGTTTTCGGTGGCATTGATCAGGCGCCCGGCAAACATGTCCTGCACGGCACTCTCGAGCTGCATGGCGCGGGCAAGCTTGAAGAGACTGGCCATAACCCTGTCGTCGACCAGGTTTTTCGAGTAATCGAGCAGCCATCCGGCGGCCTCGAAACTCATGCGGGCGGCACGCTGCGGGTCGGCATCGAAAAGCTGACGCAGGGACTTGTCGCCCATCTGCGTTACGGCGGTCTGCAATTCATTCCATTCGTCTGCGGCCAATTTCATTTCATCTCCAGTGCGGTTCAAAGCGTCATCGACAAACCGACAATTTTGTCATCTCCGGGCGTTTGCTGCAACTGTCTTTTCGAGCCAGTCGAGGATCGCGTCGGCCACCTCTTCCTTGCCCATCAGTGGCAGGTGGCGGGGCGCGGCGCTGGGAGTCAGCAGCGAAACGCGGTTGGTATCAACCCCGAAGCCGGCATCGGCCGCCGATACGTCGTTGGCGACGATCATGTCGAGTCCCTTGCGGATCAGTTTGTCCGTGGCGTTGGCGATCAGGTCGTCTGTTTCGGCGGCGAAGCCGATAAAGGTGCGCTGGCCCTTGAGGGGTGCGATGGTGCTCAGGATATCCGGGTTGGGCACCAGTTCGATCACGGGCTGCATGGTGTTTTTTTTGAGCTTGCCCGGAGCCATTTCGCGCGGTCGCCAGTCGGCGACAGCGGCACACATGATCAGGGCATCGCAGGCGGGCAGACAGCGTTCGACCGCGGCAAGCATGTCGCGCGCCGAGACGACGGGCAGCAGCTCGACTGCTTCGGGCGCCGCCAGCGCGACCGGGCCGGAGACGAGCGTCACGCGGTGATTGCGTGCGACCGCCCGCTGCGCGATGGCATAGCCCATCTTGCCGCTCGAACGGTTGCTGATGAAGCGGATCGGGTCGAGATGTTCGCGGGTCGGACCGGCGGTGACGAGGATATGCATGTGTGATTCGGGGCTGAAGGTTTGCCGCAATCAGGCGGACCTTTTCTTGATGCGACGCAGCTTGCCGGAGTTGGCCATGCGTTGGGCGGGCGACATGCGATCCACCAGTAGGACACCGTTGAGGTGGTCGATCTCGTGCTGAACGGCGCGGGCCAACAGACCGTAGGCGGTATATTCGTGGCGCTTGCCGGTGCAGTCGGTACATTGGAAAGTCACCGATTTTGCACGCGTGATTTCGATAAAAAGGTTAGGAAAACTCAGACATCCCTCGGAGCGGCGGAGCTGACCATCGAGCTGCAGGATCTCGGGATTGATCATGACGAGCGGCATCGGAATCGAGGCGTTCAGCTCGACAAAGTCTTCGTCTTCCATATCGCCCGGCACGTCGATCACGGCGATTCGCTCGGTACGCCCGACCTGCTCGGCCGCCAGTCCGACCCCGCGGCCGTCGTACATGGTCTTGAGCATCGTCTCGACCAGCTCGCACACCTCCGGCGTAACCGACGCAACTGGTTGGGCGGGCTCTTTCAGAATTTCATTTCCATAGGTAACAATAGGCAGAATCACGGTACTTTCCTTTGCATTGCAGAGGCACGACCACATGTCGCACCGGAATGTCAAGCGATTTGCGTAGGGAGTATAAACCAAGAGGCAAGCGAGGGCAATAATTGTGATAATTGTGAACAGTTGCCTGAGTTGGAGGTGTGTCAAATAAGTGACAAGTTTTTTGGTATATAAACCGTATCTGGCAAAGTCATTGCCAGATTGCAGTGCGCGGCAATGTCCGGACACTGCCACAGACGATAAACATCTCACACGAAGGCGCAAAGACACGAAGGAAATAGCCTTTACGCTGGAGGGCGAAGCTGTGCTGAGCCGAACACATGAAAACACATGCCAAGCTGGAGGACGGCAGGCTCCACTGGGACCGCAGGGCTCCGCACCTGCAGACTCGGCCGTCAGGCCGCCAGCCCTGGGAACCCCGAGCGCCAGCTCGGGACAGGGAAAGCCGTATTCTGTAATCTTGCAAAGACATTGCCAGATTACAATGAGGTGGAAGTGTCAGGACTCTGCCACCGTGATAAATATCTCACGCGAAGGCGCAAAGACACGA